>Ga0315281_10005940_pt1 | contig 17422 bp, 9 predicted proteins | sample YL17G07_0_MG_FD_204540 | JGI IMG/M metagenome (GOLD analysis project Ga0315281, IMG submission 204540) | Sediment microbial communities from Yellowstone Lake, YNP, Wyoming, USA - YL17G07_0 | ecosystem: Environmental > Aquatic > Freshwater > Lake > Sediment | place: USA: Wyoming | collected...
CCGGGAGACTCCAGGGGGTTGGCGTAGCAGTAGAGCGTCCCCTCGAGCGACATGCCAACGTTTACAGCGTTGTACAGCATCCGCTCCAGAACATCCGTGAAGCGTGCCTCGCCCGAGGCGGCCAGCATGCGCCAGTTCCACATCATCCCGCCGATGGCCGCGCAAGTCTCGGCATAGGACCGCGCGTTGGGTAGTTCGTAGGCATCGCCAAACGCCTCGCCTTCCCAGCGCGCACCCAGGCCGCCGGTGATGTACATCTTGGTGTTCACCGTGTCCTGCCAGAGGTTTTCGAGCGTGCGCCAGTATTTCTGATCGCCGGTCTCAAGGTAGTAGTCCGTCGCGCCGCTGCAGGCGTACATGGCACGTACGGCGTGACCCTGCATGTGAGTCCTGTCTGTGAAAGGAATGCCGCTGAAGGTGTAAACGACACGCTCCGGGTGGCGAACGATCCGCGGGTCGCCATTCAGGATGTAGCCGGCTAGATCCAGATAGCGACGATCGCCGGTGGTGCGATAGAGTTCAATCAGGCCCATCTCGACGACCGGATGCCCGGCCAAGTACGGTTTCTTATCGGGGCCGAAGTCCCTGGCGATGTAATCCGCAAACCGTTGCGCGGCGTCGAGGAAGCGGCGATCCCCCGTGGCGCGGTAGTAGGCAATTGCACTCTGGAGCATGTGCCCGAGGCTGTAGTCCTCGTGGCCCCAATCGAGCGTTTCCGGAAGGAGACGGTCCTTGACCTTGTCGTCCTGGAAGTAGGTGTCTAGGTACCCGCTGGGTTCCTGAACCGCTACGATCTCGGCGATGGTTTGCTCGGCGATGGTTCGCAACTCCGGCCGGTCGCCCGACTGCAAGAAGAAGGCTACACCTTCGATCCATTTGTAGGCATCAGTGTCCGTGAAGACCGGGCCTTGGCGTGGGACGTTCTTGCCTTTCGAGAGCCGACGGAAGTTGTCCACGTAACCGTGTTCCTCAATCAACTTCCAGATGGTCGGGATGCTCTTCTCAACGGCCACTTGGCGGCGCTGTCCCCAGAATCCGTCGCCAATCGTGACCGCTCTGATGGGGATGTTGTGAAGCTTGGCATAAGGCGTCTTGCTCAGGTTCAGGACACCCTGGTCGCGCCACGGCGGGTCACCGGTCTGCGCGCGGAGAAGCGACGGAACCATCAGGGCAAAAGCCCAGGCGAGGCAAACCCACCACCGAGCACCTGATCTCATATCGAATCCTCCCCCGGCTGAAAGCGTTTTCAGTGGTCTTGTAACCGGGACTTCCATCCTGCAATCCCGGGTAGCTGCCAATATACACCCGCGCGCCTGCTGTGCTTCGCCAAAATTCCGTGCGGGCTGGAGAATAGCGGTTGATTCTCCGCAGACTTTCGCCACTTGAATTGACGCTGGCTGCGGCCTATCGCTCCGCGGAGAGTCAGGGCGTCGCCGCTGCGAGAGCGCCGAAGCCTTCGACCCTGGCAGCGTTCCTGCAGGCTTCTCGGTGACTGGGGAAAGACGACGTAGTCAGGGAACCTGGAGTGATTTCGCAGAATTTCCAACTTCCTCATGAAACCATGTCCCAACTGGCCGCGAGAAATGATTGCGCTTGCGACCTGCCAAATCACCCCTCCAGCACGATGAGCGAATGAGTACCAACCTCGGGAAGTTCGACCTCTGCGAGGCCTCTGCGCCTGTCCAATTTCAGCGTTTGCGGCACGGGGTGGACTTGCCTACATGTCGTGGGCCTAAAGAAGGACTCGTCCAGAACGAGTGTGCCTCCCCTGATCGGGTTGACATCTCCCTTCAGAAGGGGGACGGTTCTGTTAATCTGGTGCAAGATCAGTTGGTGCTTGGTCCGCTTCTTGTAGAAGGTGGTCCCGAGGCCGCGACGGTTTGTCAACTGAACGCGCAAAGGCGGCTTCTTCAGGTACGAGTGCAGCAACTGGTAATGGAGTTCCAAGGGCCATTGGTAGTCCTTGCTGACCATGCCGTACAGATCGAAGCTCGCATAGATGACTTTCCCTTTCCCGTGAGTTGTCTCAACCAGGGCGGGGAACTCCGTGGTCTTTCCCGGCGGCGGCGGTTCCCAATTGACCCAGGATTGTTCGTTTTCATCTGTATCCCTGCGCCACACGGTCGCCGGTAGAATGTGAGTGGCCAGAACCTTTGTCCCGGGCCGCGACTTGACTACCACCAGAGGCGCCTGCACGGCCAGCGTCGTGTCCGGAAGCTCTTTCCAGATGGCATCGTTGTCACGGTCAAGGTAGCTCCCCCACGTATTGTTCTTGTAAGTATCCAGAACGTGCTCGAAGTCGCATCCGATGACATCAGCCAGCGCGAAATTCGAACGGACTTGCCCGTCGGCCTGCTTGGTACCAGTAAGGCCGGTTGCAATCAGCAGGCCACCTGATTCAACGAACCGGCCGAGAGTCTCCGCTTCCCCTTGAGACAAGCAAGTGACTTCCGGCAGCACCACGGCCTGGTAAGCGGCGAGGTTCTCCGGGGTGAGCTTCCAATCCGGCAAAACGTCTGAGGGGAATTGAGAATAAGCTCCTGCTTCCATCGCGCCTTTCACAACGGTCGGCAGATCCGACTGATCATTGAATCGGGTCTTTTCGCTGAATACGATGGCGACGCAGGGAACCGAATCGCGGTCGGCCAGGTAAGGTTGAATCTTTTCGATCTCCTCATACCCGGCTCCCATCTCGCGGAACCACAGGGAGTCCAGAACTCCATCCTGCCGCATGGTTTCGGAGTACATGAAGGCGCGGCAATTCTGCGACACGATCATGGCGCTCTCTACTTTGAATATCGAAGCAGGAGAGGGATCGTAGGGCCAGGCAACGAGCCCGGGCCCGATCTGGGGAAGTTTGCCGGTGCCTCGCGCGAACATTGCCGAAAGATAGTTTCCCGCAAAGGGCTCGGCGAAGGTGTAGTCCAGCAGATCCATCAGTTCTCGTCGGAAACTCAGGTGACCGCCATTGATCGTCATGGCTGCTTTTGAACCCAGGGCGCGCACCGTAGCGATGGATTCCTTGACAAACTCCAGTTGGGTGGTCTGGTAGAGAAATTCCTCCGTCTCATGCCAGTCACGGTCCGCGGCGGCGCCCCGCGGAATCTCGTGTCCATAACGAGATCGGTAGAGGCTTGAACAATGCTTGCAGTAGCAGAGGGGCTGGCCAACGATATCAAGGAAGATTCCGTCCGGATCATAACCCTTAACGATTTCCGTCAACTGCTCCATAACGTAGCGCCGGTAGGGGGTGTTGATACAGGTCCAGTGCCACTGACCCATTGCGTGCGGGTTGGCTCCCGCTTCCACGCGGCGGTTCTTCCCCTCTTCATCGAGGAGCGCCCATTCGGGATGGTTGAGGACTGCCCAATCATCAAACCCGATGCAGTAGTAGGCGTGGAAGGCGATTCCTTTCTGGCGAAGGCGGTCGCTGAAGGCCTTTACGAAGTCCATCTTCAGGCCGGGATGCGTGTGACCCACCTTGGTTGGGTAGTAGGCTTCGCCGTGATGTCCTTTGCAGAAGACCCAGGCGTGGTCCAGGTCCGATTCTTCATAAAGTTGAAACCATTGGTCCGGATCAAACTTTTCGTAAGTGATCGCCGGCGGGTCCGGTGAATGATGGTCCACTATATACCCACGATACTGATTCTCCAGGCTCGGTGGCGTCGGAAACGTTGCGGCGGCAGCGCTCGGCAAGGCAGGCGCCTCCTTGGCGTCTGCAAGCTTGGAAAAGTTGAACAAGGTGGGAGAAGCCCCACACAACGCTAAGAGTGCAGATGTGAAATTTCTACGGTTCACAGTTTCTCTCCCTATTTCGTTAGGATTGTGCAGCGTCCAATAATTGGAGCTCGCCACCGTAAGCTGCCAGACAGTGGGGAGTTGACAGCCAATACCCAGGAGGAGCGGAGTTCACCGCATCGACGCTAAGACTGCTGCAAAACTGCGAGATGCCGATCAATACCGTCCGGGTGGAGCGCGGCGTCGAGTGCCAAAAACTCTGGAATCGGCTGAAACCCGGGGGAACTTCCGGGGCATCACACAACGGTTCCAGAGTTACGCCATTCCCTGCGGCCGGTTGGAACTCGACCTCAATCGCCGGGCCTTCCCGGAAGCGGCCGGGCTGTGTTTTCGACGGACCCATAGAGCGTCCGCGGCATCGTCGTAACCGGATCCCCGCGCTTGCGACCGCGAGCGCGTTGTGAATTTGAACCCACTCAGCGGGCGAACTCTTCGGCCACTTCCATCGCGATCTTCGCCCACTCCCACAGCTTTTTCGGCTGGTAGCGCACCGTCGAGATGTCCTTCATGATCAGCTCCACATGGCACTTCCCGCCGGTCTTGGTGAGGAATGTGCGAAGTTCCTGCCGCGCCTCTTCCGGGTCCCAATGGTCAGACGCGAAGATCGCCGGAGTCGGTTTGTGGCTGAGGATGTAATCGCTGCCGACCTTGTCCACCAGGCGCTGGGTTTTGCACCAGTAGCTCGCGGAGATTTTGCGTAGGTTGGGAATCCGGCGCAGCACTTCGATCTTCCGGTCTAGCGGCTCGCAGCAGCCGTAATAGACCATCCCCCAACGCTCCAGCCAGCGCAGATCGTGCTTTACCGCGAATTCCCAGTGCATCTCCGGCGACACCTCGGAGAAGATCTGGGCGTTCGAGCAGCCCCACATATTGTGTGGCTTCACGTAGTTGGGGTCGAAATCCGGCCCGGGCAGCGACTGGGTGTACCCGTAGCCGCCCGATCCAATCCGCGTGTTGTTGCAGTCGAGCGCAAGCAGATTCATTTCCACGAACTGATCGAGCTCGGCCATCCACGCGTCCACCATGCGTTCCACCGCCGCATGCACCAGGTCCGGGCGCTCCACCAGGTCGAGCATGGCTTCCTGGAGGCCCCACCAGCGGATCAGGTAATCCCATGGCGTGAACCAGATGTGTGTCTGGCCGACTTTCTTGACGGGCATGATGCCGGTGTAGACGTCGCACATCGCCTGGCAATACAACTCCGTCGCCAACTCGTTGTGGGTCACCACCGGCATTCTGATCTTTTCCAGGTCGGGAAAGTCCCGGATCTGGATCTTGAAGTGTCGCGAAACAACGTCGGTGGCTGGATCGGTCGTGACGATATCCACGTCTTCGATAATCCCGAAATCGGTCGAATGGATCGCCAGCGGGCAAGTGAGGTAATCGTTCACGATCATGTCGCCTGGCAGGTGCCGCCACTGGTACAGCGTGCGGCGCAGATCGCGCTCCTGCTCCTGCGCCCAGGGGTGCTCAGTCCGAAGCGTCAACTCGTCGTCAACGTTCATCTCGTGCCAGCAGATCTCGTTGATCCAGACCATCGGGCGCTCGGACTCGCGATCATTCAGTTTCTGCCAAAGTCGCGCCTTCTCCCGATGAACCGGCAGCGCGGCGATTTCGGCCAATTCCCCGGCGAGCCGGCGGAGTATGCCCTTGTCCTTGGGGCTGAGTTTGACCTCCTCAGCGACGGGCATGGGGGTGCGGTGACTGGGATCGTGCAGCATAAGTTGCGATTCCTGTTTTCTCGTTTAGGCTTGCTACTTAAACGCGTAAGTAGTAACACATTACCTGTGCCATGTCAAACGTCAGCAAGGAGCCCAGGGTTTCCCGGCCCGTTCGGATGAAAGACATCGCCCGGGACCTGGGTGTCTCCGCCGTCACGGTCTCGAAGGCGCTGCGCGACGCCCCCGACATCGGCCGCGAGATGAAGCGGCTGGTGCGCCAGCGGTGCAAGGAACTCAACTTCCACGCGAACCTGGCAGCCCGCAGTCTGGTAACCAGCAAGACGTTCTCGGTTGGGCTGGTCGTGCCCGATCTCCTGCACTCCTTCTTCGCCGAGATCGCCATGGGCGTTGCCCGCAAGCTGCATCCGCGTGGTTACACGCTGGTGTTGTCAAATTCTCAGGAGGATCCCGCCCTCGAAAAGCGAGAAGTGGAGCGGCTGCTTGCCCGCAGCGTGGACGGCATTCTCCTGGCCTCTGCGCAGCCGCCCCGCGGCCTGACGATGTTCCGCGAGATTCAGGCGAGAAACGTACCGCTGGTGTTGCTCGACCGGCGCTTCCCGCGTCTCAAATGCGACTTCATCGGCGCGGATAACCAGGAACTGGGCCGCATGGCCACTGCCCATCTGATTGCGGGCGGTTGCCGGCATGTGGCCCACGTCGCTTGTCTTCAGATCTCCACCGGTCCACCGCGTTTGGAAGGCTACCGCGCCGCGCTGGCGGGAAGCGGATTCCCGGTGTCGCCCGAGTTGGTCGTTGAGACCGAGAACAACGGCGTCGGCGGATACTGTGCGATGCAGCGGCTCCTGCAACTTCGCCCCATACCGGATGGGGTTTTCTGCTTCAGCGACAACGTAGCGGCCGGCGCGCTGAAAGCGATCCTCGAAGCCGGGCTCAACGTGCCGGACGATGTCGCACTGATCGGTGCAGGGAACCTCTTATACTCGGATTTCCTGCGTGTCCCGCTTTCCACCGTCGATCTGAGATGCGCTTCGATCGGTGAGCAGGCGGCCGGACTGCTCCTCGAGCGCATGAGGGGGGAGTGCGCCGTCCCGGCGCGAACCGTCCTAATGCCGCTCACGCTGCTGGTCCGGGAGTCCAGCCGCAGAGCAGGTAACCACTCATGACCTCTTCGTTCGCTCTTTCCTTCACCCTCGTCTGCCTGGGGGGAGTGCTGACAGGCATCTTCGCCCTTCCGATGAAGTACCTGACGCGCTGGCGTTGGGAAAACATCTGGTCGGTATACGGACTGTTCGCCCTGGTTGTCATTCCGGGCCTCGTGATTGGCGTTGTGATCCCGAACGTACTCGAGATCTACGCCCGCTTGCCGCTCGACCGCGTACTCCTGATTCTGCTCTGCGGGTGTCTGTGGGGCGTGGGGTCGGTAACTTTTGGCATCGGTGTCGACCGCCTGGGCATGGGACTTAGCTTCTCTCTCATCATGGGCATCTCGACGCTGCTCGGCACCGTCCTGCCCTTCTTCATGGCTGAGCAGCTCAATCTCCGCATCGGGTTGTTCGTCGGCGGATTTGCCCTGCTACTAGGCGCCGTCGGTTTGGCTGGCCTCGCCGGCGTGCGCCGGGAACACGATCAGGCCGGCGCCCGGAAGCCGCGCAATTACGCGGGGGGTGTCGCGATCTGCGTCCTATCTGGCGTGCTCTCGTCTCTGTTTAACATCGGGATGGTCCTGGCGCGCCCGGTGCAGGAGGCCGCCGCTGCATCCGGCGCTCCGGCTTGGGCTTCCGGCAACGCGGTGTGGCCGCTGCTGCTGGGTGGAGGCTTTCTGGCAAATGCCAGTTGGTGCGGTTACTTGCTCAAGAGGAACGGTACGGCCAAACTCTACGGTGCGGGAAGCTGGCGCGAGTGGCTCGGTGCCTTTGCCATGGGCGCCGCCTGGATTGGAGGCGTGATGCTCTATGGCGCGGGTGCCTGGTTCATGGGTTCCAGGGGCCCCGTCCTCGGCTTTCCCGTGTTCACTTCGCTCATGTTGGTGTGCGCCTACGGGGCTGGTCGCCTTACCGGCGAGTGGAGTGGGGTGCGCCCGGCCACTCTGCGCTGGATGAATGCAGCCGTCGCGCTCAGCGTGGTTTCGCTCTTTCTGATTGGCTACAGCAGGTAGCTCGTTGCACAGCTCAGTACTTTAGGAAGCACATTTTGAGATCTTCTTTTAAGGAGCAACTCCCATGAAAGTCACTCGAAGACAAATGTTGGCGCTTGTAGGTGGCGCGGCAGTCGCTACCAAGACCGCGCTCGCGGACGACGGGAAGATTCAACCCGGTCGCTTCAACTCCGATCAGGAGTCATTCCGGCAATATCGGTGCCCAGATTGGTTTCGCGATGCCAAGTTGGGTTTCTGGGCCTGCTGGGGCCCGGAGGCCGTTCCGGAGCAGGGGGATTGGTACGCCCGCCAGATGTACATCCAAGGCCACCCTCAGTACAAGCATCATCTGGAGCACTATGGACACCCCTCGAAGGCCGGGTACAAAGATATCGTCCCCTTGTGGAAGGGCGAAAACTGGAATCCCGAACGCCTGATGCAGCTCTACAAGAAAGCCGGCGCGAAGTACTTCTGTGCCATCGCCCAGCATCACGACAACATCGACTGCTGGAACTCCAAGTTCCATCGCTGGAATTCCGTGAACATGGGGCCCCGCAAGGACGTGATCGGTTTGTGGGGTCAGGCCGCCAGGAAGCATGGACTTCGCTTCGGTGTCACGGAGCATCTCGGTGCCAGCTGGAATTGGTACGGTGTCACGAAGCAGTCCGACAAGACAGGCCCGATGGCAGGTGTGCCCTACGACGGCGTTGATCCAAAATATGCCGATCTCTACCACTCCGGCAACCAGAACGGAACGGCGGAGGCGTGGTATGCAGGTACGCCTGAATCCTTCCAGCGGGAGTGGTTCAATCGCATCAAGGATCTCGTGGACAGTTATCAGCCCGATCTCCTCTACAGTGACGGCGGCCTTCCGTTCGGGAAACATGGCCGCAACCTTCTCGCCCATTTCTACAATGCCAACTCACACTGGCACGGAGGCAACCTGGAAGCTGTCTACAACTGTAAGCGGGGCTCGAATGGGGGGCAGTTCCTGGACGGCACGTGCGTCGAAGATGTCGAGCGTGGCGTACTGGAGGGCATCAAGTCCGAGCCTTGGCAGACCGACACATGCGTCGGTGATTGGTACTACAAGAAAGACATCCGGTATAAGACCGCAACGACGGTCATCCAAATGCTCGTGGATATTGTCAGCAAGAACGGCAACTTGTTGCTGAATCTTCCCCTTCGAGCTGATGGGACGCTGGATTCGCAGGAGGAAAGCATCCTTGAGTCTAGCGCCGCATGGATTCATGTGAATGGGGAAGCCATCTACGGTACACGTCCATGGAGAGTGTACGGCGAGGGTGCTGCAAACGTGCAGAGCGGGCACTTCAATGAAGGAAAGCTACGCTACACGGCCGAGGACATCCGCTTCACCGTCAAGGGCAAGAACCTCTACGCCATAGCGCTGGCTTGGCCGGAAAGCGGCAAGCTAACCGTCCATTCGTTGTTGGGAGCTGACGTCCACGCGATTCAGCTCCTGGGCGCCGGCGATCCGCTCAAATGGAATCGCACCGAACAAGGTGTGGTGATCGAAATGCCTGCCCAGAAGCCATGCGACCATGCCTTTGCGTTGCGGGTCGAGGGAGCTGTCGCGTAAACACCTCCTGTGTGTCGCCAAAAAGGCGTCTGACGCAAATTGTATCGTCTTTTCCACTTGAGTGGGGCCGTATTGCCTCAGCTTGGGCAGTTCTCCCCGGCTGCAGTTGCGGAATCCTTACCTTCGAATTCCGTAACTTGCCGACTAGGCTTCGTGATCTCTTGCGCTACGACTCTCGTGCAGAAGGACCGCTGGAAGGAACAAGTCGGCAAGAGATCGAGCGAGGAGTGGCCTCGACGTGAAACTCCAGACGTGTTTTCTCCGAGGTCTTGAAATCCTTGCGCAGCGAAAAGTCCATCTGGCGGAAACCTGGACCAGCTACCTGCGTCGGCGTCCCGCCCAAGGGTGACATATCGCGCTGTCCGACTGAGGTGGCAGCCTCAGGGTTGGTGAAAGCCGCGGGGTTCCAAAACTGGTTGACGTCGTGCTTTCCCGCCGTGGGGCTTTCCCCTGAGACGAAAAGCGCGTAGCAACCGGCACCGGAAAGCGTCGTAATGGTGCAGGGGATGGTTACCGGTTGCCCGCCTTGGAGTGTAAGAATCCAGTTCATACTCCAGCCGCCGATGACTTTGTCGAGAATTTTTCCACGCTTCGCAAGGAATCGCTTTCCCGCTCCTACAGGCAGTTCATAGCTGCCGCTCATGTGGATGGCGTGGCGAATATCAAAATTCGCCAAACCGTAGTCGGCTTGAATGCCGAAGCCGGAATCGGTAAAGCGTACTGCCGATTGTTTTCGTGCCGCGATCGAATTTCTGATAGGTACAGAACCTACGCTGGACGGCTGCGGCAAACTCCCCCAAGAGGATGCTTGCCGGCCGCCAGCGCGGAGATTGCCGGCACCTGCCGAACATCCTCAAGGGATGCGCGCGGCCAGAGCTGTAGCCAATCCGGCGGCGTCCTGCGGCTCGGGCAAGTTGGCGAATCCGCCCAGATAGCGTCCTTTCCGAAACAGGCAAAGCCCGCCCAGATATTGGTCCTTCGTCTGGAAGGCCTCGTCGGCGACCTTGACCGGAGTAGGTGCGCCGAAGCGTTCCCGCAGCTTGGCCATAACCGCAGAGGCGGATTTCACGGACGCCTCCGCGACGACAAACCCCTTGCCGAATTCATATTGCGCCACGTAGCCCCTTTTCAGCAGACGTAGGCCCAGAACACTTTCCGGAATTAGGCGGACAAACAGCAATTTCTCTGCCGAAAACCAAGCCAGCGCCTCCGGCGGCTCCGTGCGGCCCGAGATGCGCTTCTCCGTCTCTGCGACGAAGGCCTTCAAAGCAGGGGTAGAGTCCTCAGCGGAGCTGGCCGTCAGTTCCACGTAGTACTTGTCCTTGCAGAAGGCGGCGCGGTGCGGCAGGATTTGCCCCCCCATGCCCAGCGGCGCGATGGGCAGGTTCGGATCTCGATTGGCGGCGAAGATTCCGTACGCTGCCTCGGGGTTGGCCATCTCATATACATCAATCACGATGGAATCGCCGCCTGACTTGCAGGTCACATTCTGCAGGCGGGTGAAGCCGTAAATCAGATATCCCTCGGCGTTCCCGTCGAGGTACTCGAACAGGTTGTCCGCAACGAACTCGCGCGCCAGACCCTCCTGCGCCCAGCCGGGAACGGCGCGACAGTCAATAAAGTCCGCGGCCCAGGCGGCCGAGGCAAACGCCAGCATGGCACCAGCGAGCTTCAGAGGGTTCATCCAAACAGCTCCTGGGCCCGGGAGAGTCGCTTCGCGACCTTCACTCCGAACGGGCATTTCACCGTGCAGATTGAGCACTCACGGCAACGGACTTCGGCCACTTCCGTGCGCAACGCGAGAAATTCCTCCCGACCGAGAGAGAACTCGCCGTAGCCGTCCGCATAAGTCAAATACCTCAGAATGTCCGAAACCGGCAAACCCTTGGCGCACGTCCCCTCGCACTTCCCGCACATCCGGCAATACATGGGGCTGATGTAGTCCAGTTGCCGGGCCAACAGTTTCTCTTCCGCCGGTCCGTAAGGTTCCGCCAGGGCCCTGAGGTTCTCGTCGAGCTGGGCCATGTCGGTCATGCTGGGGATCGTAGTGTGGACGTTCGGATTGTTGAGCACCCACTTCAAGGCGGCGAGCATCGCGCCCTCTCGCTTCAGCTTGGGCGCTAGCGGGTCACTGGGTTTCACCCTGCGAAAACCACCCGCCATCACCTTCATCCCCACCACGCCCATGCCGGCCTTGCCTCCTTCGCCGATGACCGCTTCCATGGCCTTGTCCATGGAGAAGTTGTAAGCGGTGAGCACGACGTCGACCGCGCCGTTCTTCGCCAACCAGGGAATCAACTCCAGCTGGCCGCGGTGAGTGCTTACGCCAGAGAAGCGAATCTTGCCCTGCTGCTTAGCGATCCGTTGGGCCTCAAGGAGGTCGTCCGTCACGTCGGCGGGCCCATCTTTGCCGTGTAGATACCAGATATCCACGTAATCGGTCCCCAGTTCGCGCAGACTGGTTTCCAGGTCCTTTAGGGCTGCCTCTTTGCCCGCGGCCCCCGACTTCGTGGAAAGGAAGAGGTCTTTTCGCTTGCGCTTGAGGGCCGCGCCCACCATGCGCTCGTTGTTGCCCTGCTGATAGACGCGGGCCGTGTCGAAATAGTTGATGCCCAGGTCCGCGGCACGTTCGACCACGCTGGCGTCGGAAGTGATCATGCAACCGAAGCCCACCGTAGTGACTTTGAGGCCAGTCTTGCCTAAGATTCGGTAGCTCAGCTTAACAGGGGAAGCCGGCGAGGGCGTGGAAGTCTGCTCCGCAGGCCAGTTCGGCGATCGCAGAGTGGAAGCAATTCCGGCCACGGGCAGCGCAACCCCGGCAGCCAGGAAATCGCGGCGTGATGGGTTCTTTTTCACAAGGACACCTCCCAAGGTATTAGACTGCGTATTAGACTGCAATGGACTTCGAACCACTTATGTTAGACTGTGAGGAGAACCTGGACAAGCTTTTTCGCGTAGAGGTTGTCTGCAAATCACCGGGGCATCTCTGCTGCTTCAGAACCGTCTTCTGCGGGCGCAGCAGGCGCCTGCCGTGGCCGGGCGGACCGCAATGGCTTCTCCGATGCCCTGTCCTGCTCCGGTGACTATTGCGATGCGGCTTGTCGGATTCATGGTCTCCTTAAGGTCTCATCGTGGTGATTGGCGTATCGTTGCTAACTCCGCGCCTCCCCTCGTTCGCTCTTTCCTGCCACACAAGGCTTAGGTTCTACGGCAACGCCTCGGCCGAAAAAGGCTCCATGAGACCATAGTCGAGGAGGTCGTACTGAGCTCCCCCAGGCTGGTGTTCGGGAAAGTCGCTCCAGGCGCCCGGCCAGGCAAGCATCCGCGGCTTGGTGGGGTTGTGGAACGGCCCGAACAGGTTCCGGGGCGTCGCCACGATGCGGAGCCCGATGGCATGCGGCCCGGGCGTCACGGGTGTTTCCGAGACATAGGGCTGCCAGCCGATGGTTTGCACGTGATTGCCGTCCAGGAGCACCTCGGCCACGCTGCCTTGCCAATCCGGAAAGCTGACCCGGAGCTGGCGCGCGTTCTTCGGAATCGTAGCACGCGCTTCGTACAGGACACTGTCGTAATAGAAGGGAAAGCCTTGTTTCAACCAGGAGCCGAGCTGAAGCGGGCGCGGAGTATGGAGGGAGAAGCCCCGCTCCTCCGCCTGCACCGCAAAATTTCCGCGCAGGTAGATGTTTTCCAGCTCCATGCGAACATCGAACGGCGAGGCCACCACGCGCACCGTGTTTTCACCCACCTGGAGCAACGTTTCGACCGGGGTGGACTTGAGGTGCGGGTCCAGCCAAGGCGCGGTCCCGGAGAAGTCTAACGCGTGCCCGTTGACGGAGACCTGGTAGAGTTCCGGATTTTCCAGTGCGAGTTGGGCCCCGCTCAAGGCGGCGGCATCGGCGACGCGAAAGCGGAACGTCGCCTCGAAGCCTGAGTCCGGGCCCAAGGGCGGATGGTCGAGGATTCTTCTCTTGAATTGCGTCGCGTTGTCCCAGGCGGGCCGCTCAAACCCGTGGGCCTGCCACCCGCGCCAGTTTGCTTGCCAGGTGTTGATGTTCTCATACGTCTGCCCCCCCAAGCGCAGGTCACAGTAGTCGAGGACCAGCACGTTCGGTGAAGCCGGAGTCGCTTTCCAGTCTGTCAGCCGAAGTGTCTGGGCCTTTCCTGCCGCCGGACGCGGAGCGGCTTCCGGGGCGGAAGCCTTGGTTGAAACAACGAACAAGCGCGAGCCGACGGGTGGGAGGTCTAGCGCGATTTCGATCTTTCCGGCTTCCAGCGCGCGGAAGGGAACGCGTCCTACCTTTCCGGAGACCGTGTCCCACTCTTCCAGGCTGGCGCCCTCCAGCCGGGCATTCAGCGCCAGGTTCGCGGAGCTCGCGTTCGTGAAAAGGTGGAGCACGTCTCCGTTTGCCAAGGTTTCCATGCGGTGGCCCAGCCCCACGGGCGCCTCCTTGTCGAACGTGACTCGCGCCGGCAGGCGACGACGAATCTCTGCCAACAATTCCTGATGGTCCGAAACCGCGCGCCACTGGCTGGCGTACTGCTCGCGCAACCGCACTACCGCCTCGCTCGGGCGGCCATCCACATAGGCAGCCGGCGCGTCCAAAGCCAGGATCTCCCCGCCTCCTTTGAGGTAGTTCTCCAGGGCCGGCAGCGTCGGCCGGCGGAGGTTAATCATTCCTTGCGGCCAAATCAGCAGATCGTACGTCGCCTTGGCGATGGCCAATTTGTTGCCGCGTGCCTCGCCGAACCACTCGATCAGGTATTCGTCGCCGAGGTCGAAGTCCACCTGATGTTCCACCAGGAACTGGTTGAGCCGGTCAAAGGTCTCGCGGAGCTCTACCAGTTCGGGGGTGTCGCCGCCTCGGCGCGCCCAGACGAAGCCGCTGGTGGTCGGTTCGAGAACGAGGACCCGGTTGCGCGCCTCACCCTGCGCCAGCACATAGGAGAGCCGCGCGGTATGGTCGGCGTGCAGGCGGTAATAAGGCCACCAGGCCGAGATGTCGCTGAATGATTGGGGATGGTCCCGCTTGCGGGCGCCGCGCACGGTGGTGAACGCCAAATGCTGGTCAATGAAGTTGACGCCGTTAACGACCAGCCAGTCGCCCATACGCTTGTAGTGTTCGAAAGTGCTGTCCCATCCCGAGACGCCATAGGCTTCGCAAAAAGCCCGCCGCCCCAGTTGCTCCGAGACGCTGGCCAACTGCCGGATGGTGAAAAGCATGTGCGGATCCGCGCCCTTTTCCCGCAGCGCCGCGCCGACCAGCATGTCGATGCCGGGCATGTGCAGGTAGGCGGCGAGGGAGGCATCATCGGGAGTGATCCACGGATAGGGCCACTCGTGTTCCATGAAGTGACCGGTGAACTGGAGGCCGTTGCGGTCGCACCACTCGAAGAGGGGGCGGAAATAGTTCTCCTTCCAGAGGTCATGCAGGGTTTGCCAGTAATCGAACCGCACGCGGCGCCAGTCGCCCACGTCCCAGAACAGTGAGGGCAAGGCCTCGCGCAGGTCGTAGCCGTTGCGTTTTTGGAATTCGGCCAGGGTGTAATAGCTCAGGGGGAGCGCCAGTTGCTCCTCCTCGTAAGCGCCCGCCGTGGCCAGCAGCGGTTCGTCGTCGAAGGCCCACTTGACGGCCTTGCCGAACTCCTGCCCGACGTGCTGCTTGTAAGCCTCGAAGGTGGTGCGGATGAACCAGCGACTGGTCTCGGGGTTCGTCAAATCAACATAAGGGAATTGCGCCGTCCAGGGATTGCCACTCGCCCGCCGCAGAGAAAAAACGGCCAACGGCCCTGGGGTCTCCGCATATTCACGCTCGGGGACTCGGACGGCTCGAACCACACGGTTCTTGTCGTCCCGCTCAATCTTGAAGGCGCTCAACGTGGCCGGGCCTCTGGCCCCGCGCAGCACTGGCACGATGTGTGCCTGAACGTATTGCGCCGCCGTATCGGGAGCCAGCGACGGGACGTGCCCGCCGGCGAAGCCCGAGGGATAACTGTTCTCATCGTAGATGCTGCACAACAGTCCCAGGCGCTTCGCCTCGTCCAGCGCCGTCCGCCAAAGCCCAAACCACTCCTCCCCCAGATACTCGGTCATCAGGCCGGGCCGAGGATGAATGAAGACTCCGCCGATGCCTTGCTCCTTGAATTGCTGCAGTTGCTCTTTCAGCCTTTCGGGGTCCATCGCGTCGTTCCAGACCCACAAAGGAGCAGTCCGGAACTCGGCCGGCGGATCGGCAAAATGCCGGCGGATTTCCTCCCGCCCGGCAGGCGGCGGAGCTGCTTTCAGCGCTTCCGGCTCCAACAATAAACGTCTTTCATCCTCATCCGCGACAGGGCTGGCGGTGCCTGGAACTCTTCCTGAGAGGAAAGTTAGTGCTACTACCAACGCCCCCAGGAAAGGGAGCATCAGCGCGCGAGCAAGGGAAGACCCAACGCGCTTCGTTGGTCTATTTTTTGGCTGGACTCCAGTGTCGAGACTCATGGAATGAGGCCCTCCTGGGTGAGATTGTTCTCTTCTTCTTCGTCCGGGCGCAGGGGGAAAATGGTATCACAAGGGGCAAGGGCGCGGCCATCCAGAGTCAGCCGCGTGGCTTACTGGTCTTTTCAGGGTTCACAGCCCGGGGGCAGCGCGCGAGACATACGGATACATCGTGCCGGCGCTGGAGGGGAGCGGACGGTAGCCGTCGCGCCCGGTTGGAGGTACAAGAAAGGGTGCGGTCCGGCTATAATCGCCGTGGGGAAGAGGGAAAGCGAGCGAGACTATGGAACCTTTCCGTTATCAGGTGTTCGTTTGCGATCAGCAGAAACCCGAGGGTGTGCCGTGCTGCTCGGCGCGCGGCGCCGGGCGGACAATTGAGGCGCTGCGCCGGGAGATTGCCGCGCGCGGGCTGAGGGACGAAGTCCAGATCACCGCCTGCGGTTCGCTGGGCCTCTGCGAGCGGGGACCGAACCTGATTGTCTATCCCCAGGGTGTGTGGTACTCGGGCGTGCGACCGGAAGATGTGCCGGAGCTGGTGAAGACCCATTTCCAGGAAGGGCGCGTGCTGGATCGTCTGGCCCATACGGATGCTGCGGCGCTCGCGGCGGAGATCCGCTCAAACCGCGACAAGATGCTGGCTGCTTTGCGCGCCAAAGACGCGGCGGGGGCGCTCCCCGACGAGCTGGCGCAAACTCTCCGGGCTTTTCAGGAAAGCCGCGTGATGCTCACCGCCATAGAACTGGATCTTTTCACGGCGGTGGGGCAGGGGGCGAGTGCCCGGGAAGTTGCCGCCAAGCTCGCGACCGACGCGCGGGCGACGGAGATGTTGATGAACGCACTGGTCGCCATGGGGATGCTGGCGAAACAGGGGGGCACCTTCCAGAACACGCCTGTCGCCGCCCGCTACTTCGTCAAAGATTCTCCGGACGACGCCCGAGCCGCCCTGATGCATACCGTCCACCTGTGGCGGCGCTGGTCCACGCTGACCCGGTGCGTCCGCGCGGGCACCGCGGTCGCTCGCGAGGAGGCGCGAGAGCCTGGGGACGAGTGGACGTGGGCCTTTATCGCCGCCATGCATCGCAACGCCGTGGAGCGCGCGTCCCAGGTCGTCCAAGCGGTGGGCACCGAAGGGGTGGAGCGCCTGCTGGACGTCGGCGGCGGGTCGGGTGCTTATTCCATCGCCTTTGCGCGGGCCAGCGAGAAGATTCATGCTGAGTTGCTTGACCTGGAGACGGTTATCCCCATCGCGCAAAGCCATATCGAGAAAGCCGGCTTGGCTGACTGCATCAAAACCCGCGCGGGAGATTTGCGCGCGGGCAAGCTGGGCGAGGGATTCAACCTGGTGTTCGTTTCCGCCATCTGCCACATGCTGAGTCCTGAGGAGAACCGTGACTTGCTCGAGCGGTGCCACGCGGCCCTGGCGCCGGGCGGCCGAGTCGTTATTCAAGATTTCATCCTCGAGGCTGATAAGACCGCGCCGAAATCCGCGGCGCTGTTCGCGCTCAATATGCTGGTGGGAACGCGCGCCGGGGCGAGCTACAGTGAAGAGGAGTACGCGGCCTGGCTGCGGGAAACAGGTTTTCAGGATGTCCGCCGCATCCGGCTGCCCGGGCCCTCAGGCCTGATGCTGGGCACGCGGCGTTAAGACGGCTCATTCGTGCCGAGTCTCCTGCTGGTCCAGGAAAAAGCAGGGCTGACGGACGGACGGACGGGCGGATCAAGCTCGCCATCCG
>Ga0315281_10005941_pt1 | contig 17418 bp, 16 predicted proteins | sample YL17G07_0_MG_FD_204540 | JGI IMG/M metagenome (GOLD analysis project Ga0315281, IMG submission 204540) | Sediment microbial communities from Yellowstone Lake, YNP, Wyoming, USA - YL17G07_0 | ecosystem: Environmental > Aquatic > Freshwater > Lake > Sediment | place: USA: Wyoming | collected...
AGTCCCTGGCTTAGAATGACTAAGCGGCGGGCCTTTCTTCGCGCCCTGAGCCAAAATCGTGCCAGCGCATCGCGCGTTTCAATATGTTAGGCGCTCTTAGGAGGCATAGCTCAATGAACGGTGGAATCAAACCGATCAGGCGTGTGGTGACCGGCAATGATGCGCAGGGCAGGTCGTGTGTACTCATCGACAGCGCTGCGCCCGGCGTCAAGGCCAATACCTTCAAGAAAGGCACTGGCATGACGGATATCTGGTTATGGGAAACCTGTCCGGCGCCGATTTCCGGCGAGCGCGACGATGGCGACGTGCCATTTCATTTCGAGCCGCCGGCCAGCGGGGGCCGGTTGCGCATCGTGCAGTCGGAACAAAAGCCGGCGGCTTACGATGCTTCGACCGATACCTACATCACACCGGAGCATCCGCCGCGCAAAACCGAGGGCGGGACCTGGGAGCGCGGCCGGCAGAACCTGTACACGACACGCATCCACAGGTCGGAAACAGTCGATTACGGAATCCTGCTGACGGGTGAACGCGTGCTGATTACCGATGCGGGAGAACACGTACTCACGCCGGGGGATGTTGTCGTGCAGTTGGGCAGCTGGCATGCCTGGTCGGACCGCACCTTGGGTAGCCAGATGGCATTTATCATGATGGCCGCTGATTTTCAGGATTGAGGATACGCTATGGCTAAGCAGGTAAAACCCGTACGCAGAATCGTCGTCATCGACGAGAACGAGAAATCGAAAGCGATCGCCGACGGGCCGTCGCCGGATGTGCGCACCGACCCGGCACGGCCCGGCTTTGCCTCCACCCGGATTTGGGTGACCGACCGCACGCCGGCAAGGATCAAAGGTGTACGCGAAACGCTGGATATGCCGCACACGCTGGAGCCGCCAGCCGGGGGATCGGTCTGCCGTGTCGTCACCTTCCCGCCGGACGGTACGTTCAAAGGAAAAGTCGGCGCCAGGGAAGTGCAGGCATATTTCGCGGCCATGGGTTCGCCCGGCGCGTCGACTTATTCGGCGCAAGCACCGCATCCTTATATGCAGAAGACGCGCACGCTCGATTTCTGCCTGATCCTCGAAGGCGAGATCACGCTGGTGCTGGATACCGAGGAAGTGCATTTAAAAGCTGGTGACACTGTAGTGCAGCGCGGCACCAACCACGCATGGAGCAACCGCTCGAGCGAGCCGTGCGTGATCGCGTTTTCGTCCCACGACGCGACTTATTGATTCCGATGGTTTTTCGTCATCCCGGCGGACGCCCTACATGCCGTCACCCCGGCGAAGGCCGGGGGCCAGGGGGTGTACTTCGTATTCCTGGATTCCGGTTTTCACCGGAATGACAGGCGGGTTTTTTCGCTGGCATAGCGGAATCATGGCCACTTAAGTGTTGCGGCCGTAACGACAGTCACTGGAGGCAAGCATGAGACTTGAAACCGGGATCGGACGCGCGCTGGCTGCGGCATTTGCGTGCGCGCTTGTAGCGCCCGCAGCAGCGCAGACCTGGCCCGCCCGTCCAGTGCGCATCGTCGTGCCGTTTGCGCCGGGCGGAGGTGTGGATACCGTGACGCGTTTGCTGGCGCAGAAGTTTAGCGAGCAGATCGGCGGCTCGTTTGTGGTCGAGAACCGTGGCGGTGGCGGTGGGATCCTTGGCGCCGAACTCGTGGCAAGAGCGGTGCCGGACGGCTACACATTATTGACTTCGGCGCCCGAATTTTCCGTCAACCCCGGTGTGCGCTCAAAGCTTCCGTATGATCCGTTCAAGGACTTCGCCTACATCTCGCAGCTGACGTCCGGGCAATTCATGCTTGCGAGCCATCCCTCCGTGCCGGTGAGGAACGTAAGGCAGCTGATCGCACTGGCGAAGTCCCGGCCCGGTCAACTCAATTACGGTTCCTCGGGCCCGGGCAGCATCAATCATCTCGCCGGCGAGTTGCTCCAATCGATGGCGGGCATCCGCTGGGGACACGTGCCGTTCAAGGGCGCGGGACCGAATCTGATCGCCCTCATGGGTGGCGAGATCGATTTTTCCTTCGCCAGCACTACGGCGATGCTCGAGCAAGCGCGCACCGGCCGGATACGCGCCATCGCAGTAACGGGGTTAAAGCGCTTCGGGGAACTGCCGGAAGTCCCGACCATTGCCGAGTCGGGCGTTCCCGGATACAACGTAACCGGCTGGTATGGATTTTATGCGCCAGCCGGCACGCCTGCGGAAATTTTACGTCGCTTGTACGTCGAGGCAGGGCGCGGACTGAACAGCCCCGAGATAAAGGATAAGCTGATAAAAACCGGCAACGAGCCCGTCGTGAGTTCGCCAGAGGAGTTCATCGAATTCGTGCGCACCGAGATTGCCAAGTGGGCGAAGGTGGCAAAGGAATCGAATCTGCGAGTGGATTGAACTACCGCGGCTGAAATGCGCTAGTCGACCTTGAGGCCTACGGCTTTTACCACTTCGCCGTATTTGTCGAGTTCGTTCTGCACCAGCCGGCGGAATTCTTCCGGCGTATTGGTCGTAATCTCGGTTGCCTGTTCAGACATCGCTTCTCTGACATCGGTCTGACCCATTACCTTGAGCAGCGCAGCCCGCACCTTGTCGAGGATGGGCTTGGGAGTGCCTCGGGGTGCGATCAGTCCATTCCAGCCGCTGTAGTCGTATCCGGCAATTGATTCCGCGACGGCTGACAAATCGCCCAGTAGTGGCGTGCGCTTGGGCAGGCTATGGCCGATTGCGCGCAAGCGCCCGGCCTTGACCAGCGACCAGACCGCCGGAGCCGGCGTCATGGTCCATTGCGACTCACCAGCGATCACGGCCCCGACAGACGCGCCGCCGCCTTTATACGGCACGTGCAACGACGGAAATTTGCCCAGCGTAGTCAGCAGCACGCCGGTCAGATGGCTTTGCGATCCAGGGCCAGCCGAGGCCATATTGATTTGTCCCTGCCTGGCTTTGGCGTATGTGATCAGATCGGGAACCGTCTTAACCGGCAGTCCCGGATTAACGGCAAGGACATTCGGTGTCACCGCAAACAGTGAAATGAAAGCATAGTCGTTGACGATATCGTATGGACGCTTCTGGTGTATGAGCGGCGCGATGGCCAGTGCAGCGGTGGGCGCGCTCACCAGCGTGTAGCCGTCCGGCGCCGCGTTTTTGCCGATTTCCATGCCTAGTGCGCTGCCCGCGCCGGGCCGGTTGTCCACAACGACTTGCTGGCCGAGAACTATTCCCAGGCGAAGCGCAACGATGCGGCCCAGGATATCGACGGAACTGCCCGGCGCGTTGGTCACGATCAGGCGGATCGGACGGGTCGGAAAATTCGGCGCGTTGTCCGCCGCGCCTAGGGGAGTGGCGTAAACCGCCAGCATGAAGGGCAGCAGGTTTTGAGATCGCATTGATTTCTTCGCGTGATTGGCGAATAGTATATTCCCATCGAGTTGAATTCAAACTGCGTGTTTGTTAGCATCCAAGGCAAATCAGTCACGCGTTTGCGCGGATAAGCCAATCAACCGGTCGCGCGTTTCCGTAACGCGTTTTTAAGGGAGATCGCTCGATGCCAAAGATAACCGGCACCCGCTTTGTCGCGGAGGCACTGCGTGGATATGGGGTGACCCATGTGTTTTTCGTGCCGCAGATGTTGCTGGAAACGCTCACGGACATGGAGGGCTGGGGGATCCGGCGCATCATGACGCACGGTGAAAAGGCTGCGGCGTACATGGCTGACGGGTTTGCGCGCGCATCCGGCCGCCCCGGGGTTTGCATGGCGCAGCACGTCGGCGGCTCCAACCTGGCGGCGGGTCTAAAGGACGCCTATCTCGCGGGTTCGCCGGTGATTGCGATGACCGGCGGGCCTGCGCCGATGGCGCGCCATCGGCATGCGTATCAGGAGCTGGAAGATTTTTCGCAGTTCGAACACACCACAAAATTCAATGCGCATGTGGATGATGCCGCACGTCTGCCGGACATGCTGCGGCAGGCCTTTCGCGAAGCAACTACCGGCGCGCCCGGACCGGTGCACCTGCAAATGCGCGGTCATCATGCGGAAATGGCGCACGCCGAAGCGGATCTCGAATTGCTCGTCGAGGACAGATACATGGCGGTGCCGGCTTTCCGTCCGTCGGCTGAACCTTCGCAGGTTGCGGAGGCGGTGAAGCTGCTGAATGCAGCGGAGCGTCCAATAATAGTTGCTGGCGGCGGAGTCGCCTGGTCAAAGGCGCAGGCCGAGGTCGTTGCACTGGCAGAGAAGCTTTCCATCCCCGTTGCGACGTCGCTTAATGCCAAAGGGGCGATACTGGATGCGCATCCGTTGTCGGTCGGTGTAGTCGGCACCTATTCACGCACATGCGCGAACCGTTCGGTGGGCGAGGCCGACCTCGTGTTTTTCATCGGCAGTCATACAGGAGGACAGGTGACCGCGAGATGGCAAGTGCCGCGCCCGGGCACGCAGGTCATCCATCTGGATATCGATGCGCGCGAGATCGGCCGCAATTATCCAACCAAGCTCGCGCTGCTCGGGGATGCCCGCACCGTATTGCAGCAGATGCTGGCGGTGTCAGGCACGGGGGTGAGCGCCAAGCGCCCGCAGTGGCTGGCGCGTGTACGTGCGCTGGTCGAAGAATGGCGTGCTTCAGTCGCCGCGAACGTCGATTCCGACGCAGTGCCAATGCGGCCTGAACGTCTTTGCCGCGAGATTTCGCGCGCATTGCCGGAGAAAGGGGTTCTTGTTTGCGATACCGGACACTCTGGAATTTGGTCCGGGACGATGGTGGATTTCACGAAGCCGGGGCAGCGCCTGATCCGCTGTGCAGGCTCATTGGGCTGGGGTTTCCCCGGAGCGCTGGGAGTGAAATGCGCGCTGCCCGATACGCCGGTTGTGTGTTTTGCGGGCGACGGCGGATTTTATTACCACCTCGCCGAATTGGAGACTGCTGCACGCTATGGCATCAACCTGGTCGTGGTGGTGAACAACAACAGCGCGCTCAACCAGGAAATCCCGCACTTCGACAAAGCCTACGGCGGGGACCCTGACGAACGCGGCCGCGAGATGTGGGGTTTTGGCAACGTAAATTTCGCCAAGGTGGCGGAGTCGCTGGGTTGTGTCGGCATGCGTGTAGAAAAACCATCCGAGCTGGCGCATGCGCTTGAAAAGGCGATTGCGGCGCGCCGGCCCGTCGTGATCGACGCCGTGACGGACCATAGGGCTTTTTCGCAGAAAACCTGGACAGGGGGCGCGGGGGATGGACATTGAGACGGGCTGCGGCGTGACAGCCGCCGGGCGCATTAGCGCGCCGGAGTATCATGAAAACGAATATGAAAGGAGCTTCAGATGATGCACGGATCGCTGGATAACCTGAAAGCTGAAGTCGACATGCTGGCTCCCGGTGGCGAGCGTCTCGTTGGCAAAAATCCGCCGCTGGATATCATCGCCCGGGACATTATCTTCGGCGAAGGACCGGTGTGGGATGCGCGCAACAAGCAGCTTTATTTTGTCGACATCATCGGCGACACCATCTGGAAGTGGAAATCGGGTTCGGGACTGGAGGTGGTGCTCAAGCCATCGGTCAAGGCGGACGGCATGGCGCTCGATCTCGAGAACCGTCTCGTCGTCGCCGGATGGGGCGGGCGCACCGTGTTTCGCATCGAAAAAGACGGATCGCGCACGACGCTGGCCGATCGCTGGCAGGGCAAAAAGCTCAATAGCCCCAATGATATCGTCGTGAAGCTGGATGGTTCGATCTATGTCACTGATCCGGTGGGCGGACTGTACAACGTCGGCATGGTCGGCGATGACATGCAAAGGTATCTCGACAATCAGCCAGTCTTCCGGATTTCTCCCGACGGGAAAGCAATGACGGTCGTGGCCGACGATATCGTCTACCCGAACGGGCTTTGTTTCTCCCCGGACGAGAAGCTGCTCTACATAAACTGCAGCCGCGAGCGGCTGATCAAGGTCTACGACGTGAAGTCCGACGGCAGCCTGAGCAGCAAAGGACGTCTCTTTCATCAGTACACCGGCCCCGAGCGCGGCGTCCCTGACGGCATGAAGTGTGACGTCGAAGGCAACGTCTGGTGCACCGGCCCGGGAGGAATTTTCGTGCACGATACCTCCGGAAAAGTGCTCGCCCGCATCAAAACGCCGGGGCATCACCCCACTAATTTTGCGTGGGGCGATGATGACTGGCGTTCGATGTATATCACCAATATCGGCTCCGTGGTGCGCATCCGGCTGAACATCGCCGGCGTGCCGTCGCGGTAAGGGAGAAAACACCATGACCTGGGAATTCGAAAAAGTGGCCGGTCCGTACAAAGGCCGGACCGGTGGTCTTGCCTGGGATGGCAAAGGCGTGCTGTTCAGCGCGGTGCAGGAGGAGCGCGTTCTGCGCTTCGATCCGGGAACCGGCAAAGCGGAAGACTTTCGCAAGTACACCGGGCGCACCAACGGCCTCGCCATCGCGGCGGATGGATCGGTGTTCGGCGCGCAGGAAGGCGGTCGTCGCGTCATCCAGTTCCTGCAAGACGGCTCGACGGCGCCGACCAATGATCTGCTCGACGGCAAGCATCACAACCAGCCGACCGATGTCGTCGTGGACCGTGCGGGACGCGTATGGTTCGCTGATGCATACAACAGCACCCCGCCATATGGGCCGCCTGTCTATTCGATGCTCGACCATGCGTCGGTGCTGCGCCTGAACCGCGTCGGTCCGCGCGATTGGAAGATCCAACGCATGACGCACGACACGACTGGGCCGCGCGCATTGTTGTTTTCAGCGGACCAAAAAACGTTGTACGTTGCGGACGGCGACGTGGACCGGGGCGACGTGTGCCAGCTGTTTGCCTATCCGGTCGAGCCGAACGGCGACTTGGGACCGATCAAAGTGCTGGTTTCGATGATGTTCACGGTACGCGGCATCGAAGGCATGTGCCTCGACAGCGACGGTAACATCGTGGCGTGCGCGGGCTGGCAGAAAAGCGGCGGGGGGCCGGTGATTTACGTGATTTCGCCAGCCGGCACCATTCTCGAGACGCACCCGGCGCCCGCCGATATGCCGATGCGCTGCACGTTTGGCGACGCCGGCCTGACGAGCCTCTACGTCACGGCGGGCGACGGCGGGCTGTATCGCGCCAAGAACACCGGGCGTCGCGGATTGCAGCGCTGAGAAGAACGAAAAGCATCATCGCGATGGACTTCAGAAAAACGCAAAAGGCGCAACGGAAAAGCCGCGTTGTTCGCCTGTCGGGCTACGCGGTGGCCCTGGCTCTGAGCGTAGGCGGCATGCTCGCGGCAGCCGCTGCCGAACAGCAGTACCCAACCAAACCGATACGCATCATCGCGCTGAGTTCTCCCGCGTCGGGACCCGACATCATCGGGCGGTTGATCGGGCAAAAATTCACCGAGGCCTGGGGCCAGCAGGTGATCGTGGATACGCGTCCTGGCGCCAGCGGCATCATCGGTGCCGAAATTGCCTCGAAATCCACGCCTGATGGGCACACGCTGATGATCGCGACATCGCAGGCCGTCATTGTTTCCGTCATGTACGAGAAGCTGCCCTATCACCTGTTAAAGGACTTTTCGCCCATCAGCATGCTGGCAACGACCCCTTTCATACTCGCAGTCCATCCTTCGGTGCCGGCAGCCTCCATCAAGGAATTGATTGCGTATGCGAAATCGAAGCCGGGTGAATTTCGCTACGGATCCGGCGGCGCGGGGTCTCCGCCGCACCTGTCTGCCGAAATATTCAAGAGCATGACTGGCATCAACATACTGCATGTCCCTTACAAGGGCGTGACGCCCGCAATGATGGACACGGTGGCCGGCCAGGTGCAGATGGTGATTTCGGTCATACCCGCGGTACTGCCCACGGTCAAAACGGGAAAATTGAAAGCGCTTGGGGTCACCAGCGCCAAGCGTTCACCTTTCGTCCCGGACGTTCCGGCAATTGCGGAAACAGTTCCGGGTTACGAGTTCATCGGCTGGTACAGTCTCGTCGCGCCGGTCGGTACGCCGGCAGGCGTATTGCGCAAGCTCAATGCCGAAATCAATCGGCTCCTGAAGACGCCGGAATTCCAGGAGCGGATTGCCACGCTGGGTGCAGAGCCGATCAGTTCGACGCCGCAGGAGCTCGCAGCCTTCATGGAAATCCAGACGGAAAAAATGCGCAAAGCAGTGAAGGAATCCGGCGCGCGCATCGATTAACGTGGTTTAAGCGGCATGGCGGGTGCGCCGATTTGTGCGCAACGCGGTATCATTTCAAATGTGGCAGTGTTATTAATAAGCTTGTTTCACGTCTGTTTAATCACCAGGGACCTAAATGAATTCGAAAACAAATCTCGGCAAGGGCTCCAGTCCCGCCGACACCATGATCTGGAATTTCAAACAACTCGGTCAGCACGAACTGGACGGTTTTGGCGGCGTCGGCGAGGGCATCAACGTGCAGATCGCTCCCGACGGCCGGCGCATCATGTGGCTGGCGCACGAATCCGCACCCAAGAACTTTACCGCGGTCGATGTCAGCGATCCGCGCAACATGAAAGTGGTGGTGCAGACCGAATTGCCGCACAAGGACGTGCGCTCGAATTCGCTCGACGTAGTCGGCAATACGCTGTGCGTGGCCTATCAGACCAAGAAAGTCGGCATGAAACCCGCCGGGATCGAGCTGTTCGATATATCCGTCCCCGAAAAACCGAAGCTGATTTCGCATTTTGACCGATCGGGCCCGCATTCGCGCGGCGTGCACGCCGTGTGGTTCGTCGACGGTGAATACGTGCACATGGCGTCCGGAGCGGCTGATTTCCAGCCGTGCGATCCGCGCGATGACCAGTGCTACATGATCGTCGACGTGTGCAATCCTTCCAAGCCGGTCGAGGCGGGCCGCTGGTGGGCACCGGGGACCCGTGAAGGCGACAGTGCGCCGTCACCACGCCGCAAGGAGGGCAATTGCGAAATCGGGATTTCGGGATTCCGTGCGCACAATACCAATGTTTTCCCCGAGCGTCCTGACCGGGCCTACGTCGGTTATCTGGATTTCGGTGCGGTAATACTCGACATCAGCAACAAGGCAAGCCCGAAAATGGTTTCGCGCTGGAGCAATTGTCCGCCGCATTCGGGCTTCAACCACACCGCGCTGCCGCTGTTCAGCCGCAACCTGATGCTGGTGAGCGACGAGTCGACCAAGGACAATTGCGCCGACTGGCCCAAGCTCGTGTGGGTGCTCGATATCAGCGTCGAAACCAATCCGCTGTGCATCAGCACGCTACCGCTGCCACCGATGGAGACATTCGCCAAGCGCGGCGGTCGTTTTGGCGCACACAACTTGCACGAAAACCTGCCGATTCCGTCGTCATACCGTTCTGACAATATCGTGTTCGGCACGTTCTTCAACGGCGGATTGCGCGCCTATGACCTGAGCAACCCGTACCAACCGCAGGAAGTCGGCTACTTCGTGCCGGGTGCACCGAAGATGTCGCGCGCCGGAGCGATTCAGCTTAACGACATTTTTGTTGACGACCGTGGCATCGTATTCACCGTCGACCGATTCGCCGGAGGGCTGTACGCGCTGGAAATGAACTTCTAGTCAGCGCGTCATGGCAGTCGACACTGGCGGCCGCGACCATCTGCGCAGCCGCATACCGCTGACGGTCATCACCGGTTTCCTGGGCAGTGGCAAGACGACTTTGCTCAATGCACTGCTGGCGAGCCCGCAGGCCGCCAATACCGCCGTCATCATCAATGAATACGGCGAAGTTGGCGTCGATCACGATCTGGTGCAGAACATCACGGAGTCGGTGACGCTGCTCGACAATGGCTGCGTGTGCTGCGTGCTGCGCGGCGATCTCGAGCAGGCGTTGCGCGACATGTTTCTCGCGAGGCGCGCCGGAGAGATGGCGAACTTCGAGCGCGTGATACTGGAGACGACGGGCCTCGCCGATCCGGCGCCGGTCATGCAGACGATCAGCATCGATCCGGCGCTGGCCGAGCACTACCGGCTCGATGGCGTGATCACGCTGGTCGACGGGGCGCAGGGCAGCGCGCAGCTCGCTGGCACGGCGGAAGCGGTTAAACAGGCGGCGGTGGCCGACCGGCTCGTCATCACCAAATCCGACCTGGTCGACCCGCGGACGATCGCCACGCTCGAAGCGGAACTCAAGGCGCTTAACCCGAGTGCGCAGATGGCGACCGCGTTACAGGGAAAAATCGATCCTGCGTTTGTGTTGTCGGTCGGCCTCGACCGCGCGCGCGTCGCACCGGAGGCGGTCGAACGCTGGCTCGGAAAATCGCCAGAAGCGCATGATCACGAGCACGGTCACACCCACGGGATCGTGACGTTTACGCTGTGGTTCGAGCAACCCTTCAAACGCGCTGCGTTCGAGCGTTGCATCGAACTTCTGACCTCGCTGCGCGGCAGTGATCTCCTGCGCGTCAAAGGGCTCGTCAATGTCGATGACGAATCCGGGCCGATCGTCATTCAGGGTGTGCAGCACCTGTTTCATCCGCCGGTAACTCTTGCCGCCTGGCCAAGCGCAGACCGGCGTTCGCGGCTGGTGTTCATCACGCGTGGAATTGCGCGTGAAACGGTCGCCAATCTGTTCATCGCGGTCACGGCGTTGGGTTAACCAGGGCCGGGAAAGACCTGGTGCCACAAGAGGCGGCGGGCCCGCCGGCCCCGCTGTCTATTGCAGCGGCGAGAATGAAGCCGGCATGAGTATCTTGTTTTCCTGGGCGAGCATGCGGTAGCCGCGGCCGCCTTCTTTCTTGGCCTTGGCGGATGGCGGCCAATTTCCGGTGGCCTGCATTTTGGTCCTGATTTCGTTGCGTTCGTTGAGCGTCTTGTATGGCCAGATATGCACGAACCTGTTCAGGCCGCCGAGTTCCGAATACCAGATCGCCGCCACCGGACTGACCTTGACGCGTTCTGCGATCGCGCTTTCCCAAGCCTTCGTGATCACCGGCAGTTCGCCGTTCTCGTAGGTGTAGATGCGCATCTCGAAATAAGGCCCCAGTTTGGCCGGTTTCATTTCAGGCGAAATTGCGAACGGAATGAAGATGTCGGATTTCTGTTCGAGCAGGAATTCGCCGATCTTGGGCGGCCACCCATCGAGTTTCAGTGATTCGGCACGGAGGCGGTCTCGTTCTGCGAGGTCTTTATACGGCCAGACGTGCACGATCTGGTTCAGAGGTCCGATCTCGGTATGCCAGAACGCAGCCATGGGCGAGAGTTTTTTGCGGACTTCATAGGCCTCGCCAAACCTCTTTTCGACTTCCGCCAGCGTACCCGGTTTCAGGTTATAGGTTCTGACCTCGTAGATCATGATTTTCCTTTCGTTTGCGCATATATGGTCGGATGGACGGACGCCAGGCTGGCGCTTCGCAGGCAATGCCCCGTGGCGGGAACGGCTAATCTATCCGGAAATATGAAGGTTGGCCAGCGTTTCCACTGCGGGCGCGTCCCCGATGCCAACCCTAGTAATATGTTCTTCTCACCCCAAGGAGGATGTATGAAATCACAGCATATTTTTAGCACGCTTGCCTTGTCGTTGTTACTGCCAGGAAATGCCGGCGCGCAACCCGCAAAATATCCCGTCAAGCCGATAAAAATGATCGTAGGTTACGCTCCGGGCGGCGGCAGCGACATCATGGGCCGCCTGATTGCCCAGCAGATAACCGAGGCCATGGGGCAACAGGTGGTCGTGGAAAACCGCGCCGGCGCGGCGCAGAACGTTGCTGCAGAGTATTTTGTAAAGACACCGGCGGACGGGTATACGTTGTTCCTGAGCTCAGCCGCGCTCGGAGTTAACGTGAGCCTCTATCCCAAACTCAACTACGACCCGGTCAAGGACTTCGCGCCCGTGGCGGTTTTTGCCACGAGCCCGAACCTGCTGCTGGTGCATCCTTCGTTCCCAGCCAAGAACGTCAAAGAATTCATTGCCGTTGCCAAAAAGAATCCGAAAAAGCTCAACTTTTCATCGTCCGGGAGCGGCAGCACGCAACACCTGTCAGGGGAACTGCTCAATCTGATGATCAGCGTCAACATGACGCATATTCCGTACAAGGGAAGCGCGCCGTCGATGACTGCGCTGGCAAGCGGGGAAGTCGATTTCTCGTTCAACAACATTCCGGCTTCGCAACCATTGATGACCCCGGGCAGGATCCGGGCGCTTGCGATTACCAGCGCGAAACGCTCGCCGTTGCTGCCGGAGCTGCCAACGATGGTGGAAGGCGGATTGCCCGGTTTTGTCACAGAAACGTGGTACGGGGTTTTGATGCCGGCAGGGACTCCGGGGGACGTGATCAACGCGCTGAACGCGGTTATCGTCAAAGCCGTGCAAAAAGAGGATTTTCGTACCCGGCTCGCACAAATGGGTGCCGATCCGCTCGCAGAGTCCCCGGAGTACTTTCGCAAAATGTTGCTGCAGGAAATCGAACGATGGGGAAAGGTCGTCAGGGCGTCAAAGGCGAAGCCGGAGTAGGGGGCTATCCAGAGTTGCTGGGTCCGTCCAAAAAGGGACGCAATTTAACACTTGACATAGTTAGACATATGTCCAATACTGTCCAAGTAGACAGTATAATTAACTTGACATTTAATCTTTAAAAACAATGATTTCAAGTAAGAAATTACTTTTAGAAACAGGTATTTCAAGGGCTACTTTAAACAATTACATTGCTCTTGGTATACTGTCTAAACCACTGGTTAGACAGCCAGCGCCAGGGGAGGCAGATGCGCCTGCGTTGGGCTACTTTCCGGATTGGGCGTTGGAGCGTATCGAGCAGGTCCACCGCATGAAATCGGAGGGATTAACAATGGCTGAAATTGCTGCGCGTATAGGGGTAAAGCAAGAAGCTGCCGGTGGGGTCCCGGAAGCGGGTTCGGACCGCGCCCCTGCGATTGAACTGACGCCAGGACCGGAACGACGGACCCTGCAGCTGACCTTGGATGACATCGTGCATCCGGCCTATATGGTCAACTATAACTTCGAATTAACCTGGTACAACGAGGCGGCACGCAAGAACATCCTGGGCTTCGAGACCCCACCGCCCGGCAGTGAATCACGCAGCATTTTCCTCATGATGCTCACTTCCAGCGCCAAGGATGACGCCCAACGGCTAGACCAGCTATTGCGGTTGCATCTGACATTCGCTAAGGCCCGTTTGGCCAAAGCGAGCGTGCTCGGAATCCTCAAGAACCTTGACCCGCAGCAGACGGCGCTGATCGACCGAATGTACGATGAGTCCGACACCGTAACCGGTCAGACCGTGGTCGAAGTCCCGTTTGTGCTCCACACTGAGGGCAGCGGGCCGCAATCGTGGCAGGTATACGGAATTTACTTCCGCGAAGGTATTTTGATCGTCCATATACCTTCCGGGCAGGCCGCACCCGGCCTATTGGAATTTCTATCGCGCCGCGACGTCGTTATCCGTAATCTGCTGCGCAAAAGGCTGCCGGTATTGACACCCTTGGCGGTCATGGTTGCCGACCTGCAGAACTCCGTGAAAATATGCTCTGAGCTGCCGCCGGAGGAGTATTTCGAGCTGATCAACGAGATTTGGTCGACGATGGCGCCGTTGTTCAGAAAATATTACGGCACCTATGGCAAGCATGTCGGCGACGGGATGGTCTATTACTTTTTTCCACAACCCGACAGCAATTACATTTTCAACGCCCTTGCCTGCGCCTATGAAATTAAGCAGGAGATGAGGAAAATCAGCAAAAGCTGGCAATTACGGAAAAACTGGCTTAACGAACTTTATCTCAACACAGGCCTGCACGAAGGGCAGGAGTGGCTGGGCACATTTCAGACTGCGACCAGTGTCGAATTCGCCGTTCTCGGGGACACCATCAATCACGCGGCACGCCTCAGCGATTTCGCCCGCTTTGGCGCGATCTGGTCCACCAAGAACCTGATCAGCAAGCTGACGGCGGAAGAACGCACGTTGGTCGAATTCGGCGTTACGCGACGCGGGCACGACGAGCGCGAGCATTTCGTGGTGTCTTCATATTCGCAGCTCGGCTCACTCGTCGATCTGACGGCCGAGCGTTACGAGAAACTGCGCGAAATCGGCACCTTGCCGATCTCCGAAATCCGCTCGATCAAACTCGAGGAAAATAGGGGTTAGCCGGCGGCTACCCCCTATATTGTTGGCTCCCCGACCTGGGCTCGAACCAGGGACACACGGATTAACAGTCCGTTGCTCTACCAGCTGAGCTATCGGGGAATAAAACCGGGTGGAAGGTGTCGCGAAAGGCGAATATAGTAATAGTTTAGTTCCAGCCGGTCAATGACATTGTCGGCAAAATACCCTATGAAGTGGTTGAAACGCGTACTGATTACGCTTGTGGCGCTGCTTGCGATTGCGATTGCAGTGCCATTTTTCGTCACGCTCGACGATTACATACCGCGGATCGAGAAAGAAGTTACGGCCAAACTGAAAGAGCCGGTGTCGATCAAGAGCATCAAGTTCGTGGCATTGCCGTTGCCGCATGTCACGGTCGACGGTATCACCGTCGGCAAGGCTGGAGATGTCAAAGTCGGCAAAGTGACGGCCACGCCTGATCTTTTCTCGTTGTTGTCTGCCACCAAAGTCATCCGCAGTATCGAGATTAAGTCCCTGGTGCTGACGCAAAAAGCAATCGACAAGATTCCCGTGTGGAGCAAGACGGACGACGCGAAGTCGCCGGCGCTCGTGCGCATCGAGAGCATTCGTCTCGACGACGCGCTACTCAAGCTCGACAAGGCGAGTTTCGGTCCGTTCGATGCGCGAGTGAATCTCGACCCCAAGGGCGAGCCCGAGGATGCGTCGATTACCACGCAAGACGGCAAGCTCAAGATATTCGTCAAGCCGGGTAAATCCAATTACCTGATTGATGCCACCGCGAAGGCATGGAAAGCGCCGGTAGGACCTGCGATATTGTTCGACGAACTCATTGTCAAAGGAGTGGCGACGCTCAACGATGCCAGCTTCAGCCAAGTGAGTGCCAAGCTCTATGGCGGCACGATCACCGGCAATGCTACCGCCGGCTGGCTGAAGGGTTTGCAAATCAAGGGCAACCTGGACATTAATCAGGTTGAACTCAAGTCGCTGGTGCCCTTGCTGGCTCCCGGCACAAATATGAGCGGCAAGCTCAACGCCAAACCGGTATTTTCTGCGGCGGCAGCGACTGCAAATCAACTGGCGAATGCGTTGCGGCTGGAAACCTCGTTCAACGTGCGAGACGGCGTGCTGCATGGCGTCGATATCCAGAAAGCGGCGACAAACCTGATCAAGAAAGACAGCGGCGGCGGTGAAACCCGCTTCGATGTGCTTTCGGGACATCTCGTCATGGAGCGGGAGGCGCAGCGCTTTACCGATCTCAAGATTGTCTCCGGCGCATTGGGCGCCGATGGCAATGTTAATATCTCGGCGCGGAAAGAGTTGTCAGGCCGCATCAATGCGAGTTTGAAAGCGGGCAAAATTACTGCGGCCAACGTGCCGCTTAATGTTTCCGGAACCGTGGAGCACCCAATGCTGCTGCCTACCGGCGCGACCATGGCAGGGGCAGCGGTGGGCACCGCAATCCTTGGCCCGGGGGTCGGCACTTCGATTGGTATGAAAGCGGGGCAGTTCGCCGAAAAACTGTTCGGCCGGAAGGAAGAAAATAAGCGATGAGGCGAGAGAGGGGGGCGAACCCTCCTCACTCTTCACCCTTCACACCAGTACGCTCGCAATCGCCTTGGCGGCGTAGTCGATATTCTTCGAATTCAGCGCCGCGATACAAATGCGGCCGCTGTCGATTGCATATATGGAGTAATCGGAACGCAGACGCTCTACCTGCGCTTTGGTAAGGCCGGAGTAGGAAAACATGCCGCGCTGCTCGATGACGAAGCTGAAATCAAAATCGGCGCGCAATGCACGCACTTTGTCGACCAACTGGCGGCGCACGAGCTTGATGCGGTCGCGCATTTGCCCGAGTTCACCTTCCCATAGCGTGCGCAGATCGGGCGTGTTTAGCACGGTCGCGACTGCCTGTCCGCCGTGGGTCGGAGGGTTCGAGTAGTTGGTACGGATAACGCGCTTTACCTGGCTCAGCACGCGCGCAGTTTCGTCTGCATTGCCCGTGGTAATGCTGAGGGCGCCGACGCGTTCGCCATAGAGCGACAGCGATTTCGAAAACGAATTCGATACCAGCACGAACGGGCAGGCCTCGGTAATGCGGCGCACCGCCGCCGCGTCGGAGTCGAGGCTTTCGGCAAAACCCTGGTAGGCCATGTCCATGAACGGGACGAGGCCGCGCGCGCTGACCACTTCGATCACCCGCGTCCACTGCTCGGGCAGCAAATCAACGCCCGTCGGGTTGTGGCAGCAGGTATGCAGCACGACGATGGCGCCCGCCGGCAGCTTCTGCAGCGTGGCCAGCATGGCGTCGAATCTGACGCCATGGGTCGCCGGATCGTAATAGGGATAGGTGTTGACGGTGAAACCCGCGTACTCGAAAAGGGCACGATGGTTTTCCCAGCTCGGGTCGCTGAGCCAGACCTGGGCGCCGGGATCAATGCGCCGGAGCAGATCCGCGCCGACCTTGAGTCCGCCGGTTCCGCCCAGGGTTTGCGCAGTGATGACGCGTCCGCTGCGCAGCGCAGCGCTGTCGGCCCCGAAGACCAGCCCCTGTACGGCCCGGTCGTATGTTTGCAACCCATCGATCGGCAGGTAATTGCGCGCCAAGGGGGTTGCTGCAATTTGCTGCTCGGCGCGTCGCACGCACTCGAGTACCGGAACCTTGCCGTTGTCGTCGTAGTAAACCCCTACGCCAAGATTGACTTTATTGGGATTGGTATCGGCGACATAGGCTTCCGTGACGCCCAGGATGGGGTCGCGGGGGGCCATTTCCACGGCGGCAAGCAGCGATGCGTTCATAAGCTGAGATGTGATCTAAAGGTGATGGTGCAGTGCACAGGCGCTATTGTATATGTTCAGGCCGTGTCACTGTAGCCGGCCGCGGAAAATCGGCAGGATGGGCATGGCGGCTGGAAACCGGCACAACCACTGTGGGACAATACCAGGTTTTGAATCGCGGCCTCGATCCCGACCCCACTATGGCAACCCCTGCGGCGCAATCCGCGATCGCCGAACTCCCGGCCGAAAGCGTAGTGACATTTCCCGGCAGTCCATATCGCCTGCATCAGTTGTTCGAACCCGCCGGCGACCAGCCGGAGGCGATCGCCAAGCTTACCGAAGGGATCGAAAACGGGCTTTCCTACCAGACCTTGCTCGGCGTGACCGGTTCCGGCAAGACTTACACCATGGCCAACGTGATCGGGCGGATGGGCTGTCCGGCGATCATCATGGCACCGAACAAGACGCTGGCGGCGCAGCTGTATTCGGAAATGCGCGAATTCTTTCCCGAGAACGCCGTCGAGTACTTTGTCTCGTACTACGATTACTACCAGCCC
>Ga0315281_10005942_pt1 | contig 17415 bp, 17 predicted proteins | sample YL17G07_0_MG_FD_204540 | JGI IMG/M metagenome (GOLD analysis project Ga0315281, IMG submission 204540) | Sediment microbial communities from Yellowstone Lake, YNP, Wyoming, USA - YL17G07_0 | ecosystem: Environmental > Aquatic > Freshwater > Lake > Sediment | place: USA: Wyoming | collected...
CGCTCATCTCGGAGAGCTGGTAGACCGACGAGCCAAGGCCGTCTGATATGTCCATACAGGACGTCACCGCTCCGGAGGAGGAGAGAATAAGCCCCTCCTTCACCCTCGGTCTCGGCTCTAGGAGCGCTTTCACACCAGACGGGCAATGCAAGCCCTTGACGAGCGCGTAGTAGCCCGCGGCCGCAAGGCCGAGCGTACCGGTCACGGCAAGATAGTCCCCCGGCTTCGCGCCCTTTCTCAGGAGGATCCGGTCCTTCTTCACCGTGCCCAGGGCGGTCCCGGCGAGGGTCATCTCCGGCGATTCCTTCGTGTCGCCGCCGAGGATTTCCGCCCCCACCGACTCGGAGCAGTCCTGCATGCCGTTCATCATGCTCTTCAACGATGAGAACGCGGTCTCTCTGGGAAGTGCCAGCGATACGACCATGCCGATTGGTTTAGCGCCCATCGCGGCGATGTCGCTGTAGTTGACCGCGGCCAGCATCCAGCCGATCTGCCGGTCCGTCATGACCTCCGGCATGTGGGTGCGCACGGAGATCAGGTCGGTCGTGACCACCAGGTAGTAGTTACCCATGTCGACCGCGGCGGCATCGTCCCCCGGTCCCACCGGGGCGCTGCTCCTGATCCCGTCAAGAAGCCGCCTGACGACCTCTTTCTCACCCATGTCGCCTAGGGTCCTCATCGCTCTATGGCAGTGGGTTTCGTCGGAAAATAACTTTCCCCGCAACGGGCTTCATCGGTGCGGGGCTAAACCATTAATAGGCGCTTCTGATATCAAACACGGTCCGGAACATGAGGGTCGTTATCCCGTACGGCAAAGACGGTGAGCAGGTTCTCGAGGTCCCAGATCGCAACTTCGCTGGCGCCGTGTACCCGAACGAGGTCGAGGCCACCGACGAGTACGGAGAGGTGGAAAGGGCCATTGACAACCCGATAGGGTCCCCAAGTCTCGAAGAGTTCCTGAAGGGCGCGAAGAATGTCGTCTTCCTCATCAATGACGCCACCAGACCGACCCCGACCTACAAAGTCCTTGACGACCTGGTCTGGAGGATGAATCTTGCATCTGCTAGATATCTTATCGCAACTGGTACGCACCGTGCCCCGACGGAGGAGGAGTATAGGTTCATATTCGGCGGCCGTTACGAGAACCTCATGCCGCATATCCACGCCCACGATTCGAAGAAGGACAAGATGGTGTACCTGGGAAGATCGAAGAACGGCACCAGCATGTGGGTGAACGAGATGGCGGCGGACGCGGACCGTCTGATCATCATAACGAGCGTCGAGCCGCACTACTTTGCGGGATACACCGGGGGAAGGAAGTCGTTCCTTCCCGGCGTCGCGTCCTACGAGACGATCGAGCAGAACCACCGCCTGGCGATGATGCCGGAGGCCCAGGCTCTGGCCCTTGAGGGCAACCCGGTGCACGAGGACATGGTGAACGCGCTGGAGGTCATCAAGGATAAGCCGATATTCTCCATACAGCTCGTCCTGGACCGGCACCAGAACATCTACAGGGTCGCCGCGGGGGATATCAACAAGGCGTTCGAGAAGGCGGTGGAATGGGCCAACGAAGTCTACTCGGTCAAGATCGATGAGAGAGTGGAGGTGGTGGTCAGCGTCGCCCCGTACCCCATGGACGTCGACCTCTATCAGTCGCAGAAGGCGCTCGACAACGGGAAGTGGGCGCTCAAGGAAGGCGGCACAATCATATTCGTTTCGAAGTGCAGGGAGGGTATCGGGCACTCGACCTTCCTGCAGCAGCTTTCGACATCGAGCGACCCCAATATTGTCCTCGAGAACCTGGCGGAGGAGTACAAGCTGGGGTACCACAAGGCTGCGAAGATGGCGGAGATCGCCAACTGGGCCGACATATGCGGGGTGACAGGGATAGATCCCGAGGTGCTCAGAAAGGCTAATATAACTCCTTTTGTTAGCGTACAGTCCGCAGTGGACACCGCGTTGGCAAAGAACAAGGACGTGAAGGTCCTTGTGCTGATGGAAGGCAGCGTCACGGTGCCGAGAGTTGATTGACATGACGACGGAGTACATCGAAGCGAAACACCTGAAGGAAGTCCAGAAGACGATGATGACCTGCACGTTCTGCGGGTTCTGCAAGAGCGTCTGCCCGGTGTTCGAAGATATGGGCTGGGACTCGAGCGTCGCGAGGGGAAGGATCATTCAGTCGTACGGCCTGCTGGAGAAGGAGCTCCCCGCCGACCCATCCGTCGTCGAGAACATCTATCAGTGCACGACCTGCAAGGACTGCGAGAGAAGGTGCCCCTCAAGCATCGAGGTGGTCGATGTCGTCGAGAGGTGCCGGAAGGACCTGGTCGAGAACGGCATCATGCTCCCCCAGCACAGGAGGGTCATCGAGAACATTCTGAAGTATGGCAATCCTTACGGGGAGAAGAAGAGCGTGGTCGAGACGCTCGGTTTGAAGCCGAGGAACGCGGAGGTCGGATACTTCGTCGGTTGCACCTCGGCCTACAGGAACAGGAACATCGCGGATGCCACGCTGTCGATCCTGAAGAAGCTGGGCGAGGATTTCACCCTCGTGGATGAGTCCTGCTGCGGAAGCGTAATGCAGAGGGTCGGATGGAACGACGAGGATGTCGTTGCGATCATGGAGAAGAACGTCAAGGCGGTGGAGAACACCGGGGTGGACGAGATGGTCTTCTCCTGCGCTGGCTGCTACCGCATGTTCAAGGAAGAGTATCCGAAGTTCGTCAAGGTCAATTTCAAGGTGCGCCACGTCTCGGAGTTCCTGGCAGACAAGGACCTGAATCTCGTACCCCTCAAGAAGACCGTCACCTATCACGATCCATGTCATCTTGGCAGGCACTGCCATGTCTATGATGCACCGAGGAAGGTCCTGGCAAAGATACCCGATGTGAACTTCAAGGAAATGGCCAGGCATGGCGACACAGCCAGGTGCTGCGGCGGTGGAGGCGGAGTGCGCTCAGCATACCCCGACCTCTCCGGGAAGGTGGCCGGGAGACGCGTCGCCGAGGCGGAGATCGCCGAGTTGCTCGTCACCGCCTGCCCGTTCTGCGTGAACAACCTGAAGGTCGGGAAGGACTCGATCGGGTCGAAGGTCGAGATCAAGGATCTCGTCGAGATTGTCGATCCGCTCCTGTCAGGCTGATATGATCGCCAGGGTGCGTTCCTATTCATCGTTCGAAGAAGCTGTCGAGGAGTGGCGCCGTTTCGGGATGAAAGGCATCGTTGACGACGCCATCGAGATGGCCGGGACGCTTTTCGTTTTCGTCGAGGGGGACAGCGATGCGATGCTCGGCGTTCTGGGGGATACTGTCGAAACCCTCGGCGGGATCGCGTCCAGATGCGATTCGGCCGACACCAAGAGGCTGATGATCGTCGGCGGTCCCGCGTTCTTCAGGAAGCTATCGAAGCGCGGGTCCGTCCCAGCGGCGAACCTGGTCGCGGCGGTGCTCGAGAACTACTACTCCACCGAGACGATGAGCGTTGAGACCGCGAGTGGTCCTATCTCATTCGCGAAGACCAGGGTCATGGGCGTGCTGAACGTGACGCCAGATTCCTTCTCCGACGGCGGGACCTTCGTCAAGAAGGAGGACGCTGTCAAAAGGGCGTTCGAAATCGCGGATCAGGGAGCGGACATCATCGACATCGGTGGCGAGTCCACGCGCCCCTTCTCCGAGCCTGTCTCCGAAGAGGTGGAAATAGAGAGGGTGCTGCCGGTACTCAAGGACGTCGCGCCATCGCTCTGTATACCGATCTCGATCGATACCACGAAGCCCTCGATCGCCAGGAAGGCGGTCGAGCTGGGCGCTCAGATCGTCAACGACGTCAGCGGTCTCAGAGATCCGAAGATGATCGATACTGTCGCGGAGCTTGATGTCCCGGTCGTCCTCATGCACATGCGCGGGGATCCGAAGACCATGCAGGTCGACGTCAACTACGACGAAGTGGTCGGGGACATCATGCTCTACATGGCGGAGCGGATGGGGGAAGCGATCGAAAGGGGCATGAAGGAGGAGAAGATCATGCTCGACCCCGGTATTGGCTTCGGTAAAGAACTGCAGCATAACCTCGAAATCATCCGGAGGATGAGGGAGTTCCGTTCCATGGGACGCCCGATCGTGATAGGTCCCTCAAGAAAGGGGTTCATCGGGAAGGTCCTCGATCTTCCAAAGGGGGAGAGACTGGAAGGCAGTCTCGCCGCCGTCGCCGCTTCTGTCATCAATGGTGCGAATATCGTTCGGGTCCACGATGTGAAGGAGACAGTCAGGGTATGTCGGATGCTGGATGCGGTGCGTCTCGGCAAGGAACCCTTATCGCAGGGGTCTTCCCGCAAGATCAGCCGAGAATGAAGCTCACTACTGCTATCACGACGATGAGGACGATTGCTGTGATGTAGAAGTAAAGCATCGTTCTCTTGCTCTTCTTGATCTGTTTGTCGTAGGACGCCTTGCACGCATCCGAACAGAAGCTCTCCGTTTCAGGGATCGGTGCGTCACACGTCAGGCAGTGGGTGTGAGGCGGCAGTGGCTCAGACATTTTGCTCGTCACTCGAACTGTTTTGTCGTACTTAAGACTGTTGGGGAACGCTATCTCAGGAAGTCGAGGACGGTTGCTCGGAGGATCTGCGCGCACTGGACGACGCTGTCGATATCGACGTACTCGTCGGCCTCGTGACCAGTGCAGCCCTTAGGACCGAACACGACGGAAGGTATCCCAGCGAGATTGAGAGGTCCTGCTTCGGGCCAAGCGGCCATCCCGTCTACAGGGCATACGACGCCGATCTCCGCCGCCGATCTCAGCAGGGACTTGACTATCCTCTCGTCGGGAGATATTTCCGTGGCGGGTCTGAAAAAGCGCATTTCCGTGCTGGCCTCGATGCCTTCGCCGGCGAGGCGGTCCACGATCGCCTGGAACTCCTCCTCGACCCTTTTCTGCGTCTCTCCAGGGACCGTTCTTCTCTCGACCGTGAGCGTGCAGTCCGCGGGGTACGTCGACCAGCCTTCCCCTCCCTTTATCTGAGAGGCGTGGAGGGACGGAGGTCCCAGCACTGGGTGAACGTTCTTCGAGAGCCTCTTGTTCAGGGAGGACAACTCCTCCAGCAGTCTCCCGGTTCTGATGATCGCATCGATCCCCTTGGCGATGTCGCTTCCGTGGGCGGCCCTTCCGACAACCCGGAACTCTTGCCAAGCAAATCCCTTGTGCGCGATGATCGCCTTCATCCCGACGGGCTCCATGTCCACGGCCGCATCGGCATCAATCTCTCTGACGAGGGTCTCGACGCCGACCGCCTCGTACTCCTCGTCGACGGTCGCGGCGACGATCAGTTCGCCGTTGAAATCCTCGTGTTCCAGAACCAGCTCTTCCGCCATCGCGATGGCGGCCGCGAGCCCCGCCTTCGTGTCCGAGGATCCCCTGCCATACAGCCTGTTCCCGACGACCACTGGATCGAAAGGTGGGATCGTCATGGTGTCCACGCCGACGGTGTCCATGTGTGCAAGGACAAGTAGCTTCTTGTCGCCCGTTCTTCCCCGGAGCCGGGCGATGACATTGTTCCTGCCCTCGGCGACCTTCTGCAGCTCTACATCGAATCCGATGCCTCGGAGCAATCCCATGACATGCTCTCCGATCTCGCCTTCCCCCTTGTGGGACGGTGACAAGCAGGGGTTGACGCTGTCGATCGCCACGAGCCCCTTCAGTAGCTCGACGATTGATTCTCTCTCTATCCCGGGCATCCTATTTCTCCTTGAAGAGGTCGGTGGAGAAGTAACGCATGCCAGTGTCTGGTATCAAGGTGACGACCTTCTTCCCCTTCCCCAGTCTCCGTCCAACATTGATGGCGGCAGCGGCGTTCGCGCCGGAGGATATGCCGCCGAGGATCCCCTCCTCTCTTGCCAGTCTCCTTGCCATGGCAATCGCATCTCCGTCGCCGACGACCTCGATGTCCGTTACCAGGTTCATGTCGACTATACCGGACACGAAACCGTCTCCGATGCCTTCGATGCGGTGCGGGCCGCTGCACCCGCCGGACATCACCGCACACTCAGCGGGCTCGACCGCCACGATCCTGGCATTGATCCTCTCTTCCTTGAAGCACCTCGCGACGCCCATGAGCGTTCCCCCGGATCCAACTCCGGCGACGAATGCGTCTATGCTCCTTCCAGCCTGCTTTAGGATCTCGGGTCCCGTCGTCCTCTGATGCGCGCGAACGTTGTCGAAGGACGTGAACTGTCCAGGCACCCACACCTTGCTGTCCGAGGCCCTTATCTCCCCGACCTTCTCCACGCACTTGTCGACCGCCGTCTCGGACCCGGGCGTGAAGACGATGTCCGCACCGTACGCCCTCAGCACCTTCTTCCTCTCCTCGCTCATCTCCTTGGGCATTACGATGGTGACCCGATAGCCCTTCACCAGTCCCGCCAGGGCGAAGGCGATGCCAGTGTTTCCCGTCGTCGCCTCGACGATTCGATATCCCGGCTTGAGATCCCCTCGTTTTTCCGCTTCCTCGATCATGAACGCTGCGATGCGGTCCTTGACGCTGCCGCTCGGCCCGAAGAACTCGATCTTCGCTAGTATCTCCGCGCAGTCCTCCGGCACGATCCTTCGGAGCCGGACCATCGGGGTGTTACATCTCGTATCAAGAATACTGTCCGCGACCTTCATCCGGGCCACTCTCTGGGCTATGGCTTTCCATTAGGATAATCTTAGCCCTTTCGGGAGATTCTCTCAGAATGCTCAAGTATGGCATGCTCTTGAGAAGGAAAGGGTTAAACACGCCTAATCCAATTCACCCGGTCAATACGCCGACTATCAGATACTCGAGAGGAAATCGACGTTCTGTCGACGGGGGTGTCAGTCATTGAAGAGAATTCTGATCAAGTTGGACAAGTGTATCGGTTGCAGATCTTGTGAGCTTGCTTGTGCCGCTGAGCACACTTCTCCTCAAGACCTTGCCATGATGAATCCAAAGGAGCGGCGGTCGTTGGCGAGAATGAGGGTCCGTAGCGGATCCATAGAGATCATCAATGATCAAGAAGGCAAGCCTGTCTTCGGACAGCCGAGGACTAAGATACCGAAAGGAAAGGCCTATCCAATCCATTGCCGTCATTGCGACGAGCCTAAATGCGTCGAGGCGTGCATGTCAGGCGCCTTGGTGAAACAGGAGGACGGGGCGATTCGCCACGACGGAAGGGGATGCGTGAGGTGCTGGATGTGTATAATGGCATGCCCGTACGGCGCCATACTCATCGATCCTAAGGGCAAATCGATACTGAAGTGCGATTTGTGCCCGAGCAGGGAGGTCCCAGCCTGCGTCGAGGCCTGCAAGACGGGTGCCCTGGTGGTGCATCTAGACGACGATCAGGTCATCGGCGATGAGACCGAAGTGGTCATAGAGGGGCCTGATTGAGATGGAGTCGTACAAGTACGTGATCATCGGGAACAGCGCAGCCGGAATCGGCACATGCGAAGGCATCAGGAGGGTCGACAAGGAGGGAGGCATCGCTGTGATCTCCGACGAGAGCATGCCCGCCTACTGCCGCTGCCTGACATCCTATTTCATTGGCGGAAAGGTCACCGAGGAGGGACTTCTGTTCCGTCCGAGAGATTACTACGAGAAGAACAATATTACCCCGATCCTGGGGAAGAGAGTCATGAAGATCAATCCCGCGGAGAACAGCGTCGAGCTGGACGGCGGGGGGAAGATAGGCTACTCGCAGCTGATGCTCGGCTTGGGGGCCAGTCCAGTCATGTACGACATTCCGGGGAAGGAGAAGCCTGGCGTCTACGTTCTTAGGACCTACGAGGACGCGAAGAAGATCTCCCTCGCCGCGAAACCTGGAAAAAAGGCTGCGGTGCTCGGAGGCGGGCTCGTCGGACTGAAGTCCGCGGACGCGCTTCACCACAGGGACGTCGAGGTCTGGGTCATCGTCACCTCCCCGCAGATCATGTCACAGACCATGGACAGGGACGGAGCGGACATCCTTAGAAAGCAGCTCGAGGAGAATGGTCTGCACGTCATGACTGAGATGGAGGTCGTGGAGATAGTCGGGAAGGAAAGGGCCGAGGGCGTCAAACTGAAGAACGGGGAGGTCCTGTCCGCCGAGATCGTCATATTCGCGAAGGGCGTCCGACCGAACACAAGGCTCGCCAAGGAAGCGGGGATCGCGTGCGACTACGGCATCACGGTCGACACTCACATGAGGACCAGCGTTCCGAACATCTACGCCGCAGGGGACGTGGCGGAGGCGAAGGACTTTGTCAGCGGAGGCAAGTACATACACGCCATCTGGCCGAACGCCGTTGAGCAGGGCATAGTCGCGGGAAAGAACATGGCGGGTAAGAACGTCGAGTACGGGGGCGGCATCGCGATGAACTCCGTCGACCTGTTCGGCCTGCCGTCAATCGCGGTAGGGCAGACGAGGGTCAAAAAGGACAGCGGGTTCGAAGTGATCAGTCTCATCTCGCCGGAGCACCGGTACTATCGGAAGATCGTGCTCAAGGACGACGTGATCGTCGGGTCGGTCTGCATCGGATGCATAGAGTGCGCCGGCGTATTCTCTGGTCTAATCCGCAAGCGGGCGAACGTAGCGAAGATCAAGGAGGCCATGCTGAGGGACGATTTCGACTACGCCAAGGCCGTAGCGGAAGGCGTCGTGGAGGACAAGGAGCACTTCATCAAGTGCAGCTGACCTGCCATCGTCCGATTCCGAAGATCGGCAGATCCTATTCGGGGTGCCCGGCTGGAGGCTCGTGAAACAGCGGGCCGATTAATGTTTACCACAGTTTAATTAATCGATAGGCAATCTCTGGTCGTATGTGGAAGGTGCTCGGCGTCGAGACTTCGATACTGAAGGCTGGACAGGTCTGGAAGGAACGGGTCCTTCAACTATCGAAGAGGAAGAAAGGACGGGATAGGTTCCTTCAGGTCCTCGACAAGGCGGACGTGAATCACTGGTTCGACGCCCAGGAGGAGTTGCACGTTCTTTACGTCCAGTTCCCTCAGAACACCAAGGCAGACGATCTGCAGTTCTTCAAGGATTTCGTCGTCAAGGTCATGAAGGACGTCCCCGAACAGGTCATCGAGTACAACGGCATACCGCAGCGCTTCACCATCGTGATGACCTCCGAGGAAGAGGAGGACGTGTATCAGAGCACCAAGAAACCGAGGTACTGCGACTGAGGTCCTTGGCATTTCAGATAGCGGAGCCAGGCATCTATCCTTTTGATTCCAGCCTTTTGAGCGCTTCGACGATGTTCCGAAAATCGGTGAACTCCTCATGAGGCAATTGGTGCTTGCTCAGGAGACCAGCCAGTTTCGATCCCGCCACCGCGAACGGAAAATCAGCGATCCTCGCGGCGTTGAAGTCCGTTGTCCCGTCCCCGACGTAGACGACCGTCTTTCCTTGATTCCTGTGGTGTCTAACGAGGTCGTCCTTGAAGTTGACAGAAGAAGGATCCCTCAACCTGGGGAAGACGAATCTCACCCCGTCCGACGTCACGCTAACACGAGGAACGACCAGGCCGATCGCGTCTTCCAGCCCTCGTTTCCTCAGAAAGTGCCGGATGTAGAAGTCGAGCCCGGCACTCGCGATCGTAAGGGAGATGCCCCGCGACTGGCAGTGATCTACGAGGTCCTCGAATCCGGACCTGACCCGGACAACGGAGTTCAGCTCGTCTATGATTCGCTTCCTCGACACCTTCACCATCATGAACTGACGTCGCATGCACTCTTCGAGCGGCATCTCCCCGCTGTCGAGCTTCTCGTCCAGCGTCTTCCAGTCTCCTTCGGCGAACTTCTCCAGGGTGTACTCGGCCGTGTCGATGTTCACGATGGTGCCGTCGAAATCGCAGAGCACGATAATCTTCATGGTAAGCGCTCGAGCGTACAGGATGTCTCGACGGCCTAAAATCGCTTTCGCAGATTGGTTGCGGTCTCTCCCGCTCAGAGCTTCCGACAAAGTTGAAGCAACGGAGAGGGGCCCGAGCATACTATTTATTGATGGAATCCTATAACGACCGCCCATAACGAGCGCTTAACTAGGTAAGGAGAGGAGTTTCGGGCAATCTGGGTGCATTTCTGGAGGAATGGGCAATGACCAACGGCAAGACGATAGAATCGGTGATGGAAGAGCACAGGCGATTTCCACCTTCAAAGGAATTCAGCGAGCGCGCGCACATCAAAAGCATGCAGATGTACGAGCAGATGTACAAGGAATCGATATCGAATCCTCCGGCTTTCTGGGAGAAATGGGCCAAGGAATTGGATTGGATTAGGCCGTGGGAAACGGTCTTCGACTGGAACGTGAAAGAGGCGAAGTTCACTTGGTTCAAGGGCGGGAAACTGAACGTCTCATACAACTGCCTTGACAGGCACTGCAGGGGGGCCAGGAAGAACAAGGCCGCGCTCATATGGCAGGGGGAGCCTGAAGAGGACGTAAGGATTTTCACATACCAGCAGCTCCTTTATGAGGTCTGCAGATTCGCGAACGTCCTGAAGAAGAAAGGCATCAAGAAGGGGGACAGGGTGTCGATCTACCTCCCGATGATTCCCGAGTTGCCGATCGCGATGCTCGCCTGCGCGAGGATAGGGGCGATACACAGCATCGTGTTCGGAGGTTTCAGCTCCGAGTCGCTGAGGGACAGGATTGCGGACAGCACATGCAGACTGCTGATCACATCGGACGGCAGCTACAGGAGCGGTAAGCTTGTTCCGCTGAAATCGAACGCGGACGTGGCGTTGCAGAAGGGGACGTCCGTCGAAAGCGTCATCGTCGTCAAGAGGACGGGCGCACCTGTGGAGATGAAGGAAGGCAGAGACTCCTGGTGGCACGAGGAGGTCGAGAAGGTCCCGTCGGTCTGCGAGCCCGAGGTCATGGACGCGGAGGATCCGCTCTTCATTCTGTATACTAGCGGGTCGACCGGCAAGCCGAAGGGAGTGCTGCATACGACTGGTGGCTACCTGCTCTTCGTGATGTTGACTTTCAGATGGATCTTCGATTACAAGGAGGAGGATACCTTCTGGTGCACGGCGGACATCGGATGGATCACCGGGCACAGCTACATCGTCTACGGGCCACTGGCCGAGGGCGCAACGACCCTGATGTTCGAAGGGGTCCCGACCTACCCGCAGGTCGACAGGTTCTGGAAGATCGTGGAGAAGTTCAAGGTCAACATATTCTACACAGCCCCGACCGCTCTCCGATCGTTGATGAGGGAGGGAGAGCAGTGGCCGAAGGGCAGGGACCTTTCAAGCCTGAGATTGCTCGGCACCGTGGGAGAGGCCATCAACCCCGAGGCCTGGATGTGGTACTACAACGTGATTGGAGGCGGAAGGTGCCCGATCGTGGATACCTGGTGGCAGACCGAGACCGGCGGGATATTGATCACCCCGCTCCCCGGAGCGATGGTGCTCAAGCCTGGCTCGGCGACGAGGGCCTTCTTCGGCATCGAGACGGGAATCCTCAGGGAAGACGGGACCGAGGCGGGCACGAACGAGGGCGGGTACTTGGTCATCAAGAAGCCCTGGCCCGGGCTGATGAGGACGGTGTTCGGACAGCACGAGCGGTTCAAGGAGATATACTGGTCGAGGTTCCCTGGCGTGTACCTGGCGGGGGACGGAGCAAGGAAGGACGAGGACGGGGACATGTGGATCATGGGAAGGGTGGACGATGTCATCAAGGTCTCCGGGCACAGGATCGGCGCTGCCGAGGTGGAGAGCGCCCTCGTGAGCCACAAGGACGTGGCCGAGGCTGCGGTCGTTCCGATGCCGCACCCGATCAAGGGTGAGACGATCTTCGCCTTCGTGACTCTGAAGACCGGGGTCATGGAATCTCCCGAGCTGAAGAAAGAACTGATCATGCACGTCCGGAAGAACGTCGGTCCGATCGCGGCCCCAGAGATAATCCAGTTCGCGAACGCGCTTCCGAAAACGAGGAGTGGGAAGATCATGAGGCGCATACTCAGGAAGATCGCGACCGGATCGGTGGAGGATCTCGGTGATACCACGACGCTTGCGGACCCAACAGTAGTCGAGAGACTCGTCGCAGCAAGGAAGGAGTTGGACAAATGATTGTGCTGATGAGGTTGTCCCCTAAGAAGAGACAAGACGCGGAGAAGATATGGGATTACCTGGACCAGAGGTTCTCGTCCCCCTCTGTCAACAAAAGGGTGAGGCCTTTGATACTCTCGATGCAGACGCGCGCGAGGTTCGTCTCGCTGTTCCTCGAGGCCGAAGACATCGAGAAGATCGGGGATGTTCTGACAGAGGACATCGGCATCTGCCCCGAGGTCGTGGACACGACAACGATCCCGCTACTGAAGATGGTCTTCCCACCGACCCCGAAGGAGAAGCCCAAGCACCTCAAGAGGTTCAGCGTGATGATCCGCGTGAAGCCGAAGGACTACAAGTCGATCTTCAGCAAGGTCAAGGACCTTAAGCCAGGCGCAGGGGTGTTCGCGACATTCATGGCTTGCATTCTCGGCGATTACGACATGTTGCTCTCGATGTGCTCCACATCGCAGAAGAAGGTGAAGGAGTACGTGGCGCAGAACGTATGGAAGATCGAGGGCGTCGAGGATGTTAGGATCTTCCCGATCCAGAAGTCGAAACATCTCCTGTCCGGTGAGGACTGGCAACGCTTCCAGAGGGCGCACTTGTACGTTCCGCCGTGGGTCACGGACGAAGTGAGGGACACGCTCGCGTTCGCTTTCTTCCTGACGGAAGAGGACATAGGCGTCTCGGGTGTGATGAAGAGCGAAAGCTGAGGCCCTCGAGAAAGCGAAGTCCGATCCAATCGACAACACGTATGGCCATCTGCGTCAGCAGACATGCAAGTCAGACATCCCATGTCCGGTCAGAAGTCAAGTCTATCTACTAGAGGGATCCCCCCAGTGAAAGCGGTTCCTCGCCCACCCTCTGAACAGGTTCATCAACCCGCTATGCAGGCTGACAGACACGAACATAGCCTGGGTCTTGGGCCATAAGGAGCGGTTGAGGAGTGAGGAAAGGACCAGATAATGCGAGCGGAAGGGATTGAGACTTCACGGCAGCCCCTTCGCCTGCGTCCTTGATGTCTCAGCTCACACCCTCTCGCCGTTTCGGGTTGCGCAGCCACTCCTTCACGAGGGGATTGAAGATGGTGTTCCTCGCAACGACCCTGGCGGTCTGATTTCGCAGGAGGGCAGTCAAGGCTTCGGCCAGTCCATCCACGCTCTTCCAGGTCTCGACGTAGGCGACGTAGCCTCGATCAACGAGCTCATCGAGGTCCGTCTTGGAGAAGCCATTCTTGTGATACTCATGGATCCTGTGGTTCGTCTTCCAATCGTCGGGACCAACGATCCCCTTCTCTTCCATTTCTTCCCAGATGGCTGTGCCGATCAGGCAGTCAAGAATATTGACCTCGACAGCATGCGGTCGTGTCATCCTTATGAAATCGATCGTCTGCAGGATCTCCTCCTTCGACTCCCCCGGCGCTCCTATGATGAAAGAGACAATGACTACCATTCCAGCTTTCTTAGCGTTCTCGACGGCCCGGATCGACTGTTCCGGCGTTATCCCTTTCTTGTAGTAGTCGAGCACGTGCTGGGAGGCACTCTCGACGCCGAAGTAGATGATGTTGAATCCCGCCTTCTTCATCTTCCTGAGGAGCGAGTACGGCGCGTTGTCCACCCTACCCTCGCAGTAGTACTCCATCTTGATTCTCTTCGACCTGACGAGGTCGCAGATCTCCTCCATCCTCTTTCTGCTGTGCGTCAGATTGTCGTCTACCATGACGCAGGATTCGTATCCTTCCGCGTAGAGGGACTCCAGCTCTTCGACGACATTCTCAGCGCTCCGCGCACGCCACTTTCTGTGAGAGAAGGCTGCGCAGGAGCAGAAGGTGCAGCGGAAAGGGCAGCCTCGTGAAGTGCAGAACGTCGTCAACTTCCCGAACGTCAGCCTGATCTTGTCAAAGAAATAGGCGTAATCGACCGCCTGCGCGAGATGCCTCGTCGGGAACGGAAGGGAATCGAGGTCATGTATCAGCGCAGGCGGATTGCTATAGTTGGAACCATCGTTGACGAAGCTGATTCCATCTACATCCTTTGGCTTCCTCCCTTCCTCCAAACACGCGAGCAGCTGGGGGAATGCGTGTTCCGCCTCTCCCTTGATTATGAAGTCCACGAATGGGTACTCTCTCAGGATGCGGTCAGCTGCGAAAGTCGCTTGGAATCCTCCCATGACTAGAATGATGTCCGGAAGCGTTTTCCGGAGATCCCTGAGAGTATCGATTGCGCTGAGGAAGGTGTGGGTAGAGCAGTTGATGCCGAAGACGTCCGGTCTTTCCTTAGCGACGCGCTCCACGAGATCTTCCTTGCCGAGATTTTCGCAGAACGCATCGATGACCTTCACTTCGTCATTGCGCTGGGCGGCGATCGATGAGGCTATGTATAACAGGCCCAAGGGGGGCCATAGCTCCGATGTCTTCCATGGAGGCGTCGAGAGGATGACTTTCATTGGAGCTCCTAAGGTCCACTTGCACCCTAGGCCTGGACCTTCTTCTCCATCTTCGACATACTAGCTTCCAGGTGATATTTATTGACGTTGGCGGATTGCAGCATGGTCCCCCGAACCTGTCTCTAAATGTGAATCCGGATGGCGTCCTAGTCTTGGCGTTCGATCGTCTCGGGAATCATAGTTGGAATCCGCAACCGAAAGGAAACGTCTCATAAGGTAGGAGCTACGTGCTCAGCGGTGAGGGAACCTCAATGGAATGGGACAGAGGAAAAGATGTCTTCAGAGTGCCCGGCTTCTCCTGGAGGCTGTTGGCGACGATACTTCTCGGCGTTATCTGGCTTTCATTTTTGATCATCTGGCTCTTCTTCTGGGCAGGCAACTACGACGTCTATCAGAATCTGGCGGTTGTCTTTGTGTCGATAATCGTTGTGATTGGACTGCTCGGGGCGATGTGGGCGACCTGGGGACTTAGGTACGCCAGGCACTACGAAGGGAAAAACATCGAGTGGCGGCAGCAGTGGCACAGGTGGGTCGGGTGGAGGGGCATAGCGTCCGGCATCATCTGGCTCGGGTGGGTCGTTTGGCTGATTGTGTGGCTGTTCTTCTACGCCGGCAACTACAATCTCTATCAGAATCTCGCGATATTCATCGTGTCGCTCGTTGCGGCTGGTGGGATATCCGGCGTGATCTGGGGGACGTTGGGCCGGAGGATGAGATGGTAGGTCCGGCCCAATAGTGTCTTGAGTTGGATTCGGGATGCGGTACGAAAAACCGAGGGGACCAGAATGGAACTCATGGAAGTGATCAAGACGAGGCACAGCGTTAGGGCCTACGAGAACCGAGAAGTTGATGATGAGAAGCTCGAGAGGATTCTGGAATACGCCCGCCTCGCGCCATCCGCACGCAACTCCCAATGCTGGAACTTTGTCGTCGTCAAGGACAAGGGAACGATCGAAAGGCTCGGTGAGGCTTGCGGGTTGTTGAATCCCTGGCTCAAGAGGGCCCCGTTAATCATCGTAGGTTGCGCCAATCCCGGTACCAGCGTCTCGCGCAATGGAATGGATTATTATCTGGTCGACCTCGCCATCGCGATGGAACATCTGGTGCTCGCGGCGACGGATCAGGGTCTCGGAACATGCTGGGTAGCAGGATTCAGCGAGGAGAAGGTCAAGGAGGTCCTCGGAGTCCCGAAGGGGGTCAAGGCCGTCGCCATGACGCCCGTGGGATATCCATCCGAGAAGGAGAGTGTCGGAACCAGCCTCGTCAAAATGCTCGCCCGGACCAGCAAGCGAAAGTCGATGCAGGAGCTCGTCCATTGGGAGAAGTGGTGAGAACCGGGTTGATGCCATGTCGGGCATCTTTGGTCGAATCGTTTGGTTCGACAAGCGCAAAAGCGTCATCATGGATCTAGCAGCTCGAATCCTGTCTCTCGATCAATCCTTCTCCTTGAGCTGGTCCCCAGAATTTCAATGATCACGACCTCGGCAACCTGCCAGACCTTCACGCCCCTTCTGATGCATCCGGTCTTCGTCGATGTTCCTCTGCCGCTCGCCACGTGTATGTGCGAGACTAGCATTCCCTCCTCATTAGGGAATATCGTCCCGACCCCGGAGATCTCGTGCACATCGCCCAAGACATGCTCCATCGGCACCACTGGTCTGGCGTCCGCGTTCTTCGGACCGACGACTAGCCTGCTGCCTTTTCCAATTCCTCCGATCACCATCACGGCAGCCGCTTCGATCTTCTGATTCTTGGCGAACTCCTCTATCGTTTCGTGAAGGACCTCACCGTCCTCCAACCTAACAACGAAAACTCGACCTAGTCTCGCTTCGACGTACCTCACTTCTTTTCACCACTTCACTTGGCCCAATGATTTGTTCATGGGTGCATAATGGCTTCGAGTGGAATCATTGGCATTCATATTCAAGGCCGACGAAGCTTCGAGACGGCCCAACGTGCATGTTCTTTCAGGATGGGGCCCCATCTAGTCTCCGAAGCGTTCCGCAATATCAGTTAGATCCTTCTCCCCGGAGTCCCCGATGGTGATGATGGTGTTGCGCCAAAGGTATCTCACCTCCGCCTTGTACCAGTCCATGTATCCGTACTCACTCTTCATCTCCTCCTCAGTAACCTCGAAGCATCTCTCAATGGTCGGCCACGGAACGAGATTTGGGTCGGGAACACGAGCGATCATGGGCTGCGGAACGGGTCTGACCTTCCCGTTCATCGGGACCGTTGCATACTGGATCGATCTCCTCCTCCCAGCAATTTTCGTATTGGTGATCGTCTTCGGATATCTCGGATTGACATTGATCGATATAACAAGAAGCAAGAGAACCGTATGAGGTCGGGAGGATTGGAGAAGGTGGACAGGGACGGTCCAAGGGTCCAATCCCGTGAGAACTTCAAGTCACCATCGAATTTATCTAGCCCGACGTCCGAATGACGACCGTGGACCCGTCCGAGAAATCCGGTTCGCACGAACGGTACTGGGAGATCGATCTCCTGCGTGGAACGGCCGTTCTGATGATGATAGCATTCCACTTCGTTTTTGATCTGAATTTCCTCAGGATATACAAGGTCCAGGTCTATTCGGGTTGGTTGGGTGTGTTCGCCTACATCATCGGGACGATGTTCTTGCTTCTGGTCGGCGTCTCACTGACCGTCAGCTACCGAAGGGCAAAGGAGCATCTGGACAGCACCCAGCTCGGTTGGAAATACTCCAAGAGGGGGTTGGAGATCTTCGGTCTCGGTATCGTCATAACGGCGGTCACGTTGGTGTATCCTGGAAATGGTTTCGTGGTGTTCGGTATTCTCCATTGCATCGGCCTCTCGATCATCATCTCCTACTTCCTCCTCCCCTACAAATGGTTGAGCCTTGCCATCGGAGCCATTATTGTGGCTCTTGGTATCATTGTGGT
>Ga0315281_10005943_pt1 | contig 17414 bp, 16 predicted proteins | sample YL17G07_0_MG_FD_204540 | JGI IMG/M metagenome (GOLD analysis project Ga0315281, IMG submission 204540) | Sediment microbial communities from Yellowstone Lake, YNP, Wyoming, USA - YL17G07_0 | ecosystem: Environmental > Aquatic > Freshwater > Lake > Sediment | place: USA: Wyoming | collected...
CGCACCGTCTCCAGATTCTCGGCGACCTGCACGGCGAGGTCATGGTGTTCCAGCCGATGGCCATCAAGCAAATCAGCCGCGGCGGCGCACAGATCGAAACTGGGTTCCCGCTCCACCTCGATTCTCTACACGACTTCCGGCTGACGCTCGGCGACCGCTCCCTGGTTGTCAAGGGGCGCGTCGTCCACTGCAGCATCACAGACGTTGAGCAGGAGCTGGTGGTCTACCTGACGGGCATCGAGTTCATCGAACCATCGGAGCGCGTCGCGGCGGTCATCGCCGACTTCATTGACGCGGTCACCAACGGACGACGAGCACTCTAGCCACGTCATGGTGAAATTTGGAACTTGGAATTCAGAATCTGGAATTCGTACGCATTCCCACTTCCAGATTCCTAGTTCCTAGTTTCGCTGGCTGCCCGGTTTGGTCTTGATGTCGGTGCTCGCGCGGGGCGGCGACACGTACGCGGTCACGAAACTCTCGTGGCCGCCCGCATCAATCGCCGCCACGCCGAAGACGTAGTCGTCGATCTGCATGTTGGGCAGGATGACCGACGTGACGTTGCCGACCTTCAGATCCTGCTGCCAGTCGGATCCCCACGCCTCACGCCAGACGATCCGATACGCCGCCGCGCCGGCCACGGCATTCCATTTCAGGTTCGCGTCGTAACCTGATGGCGCGCGCGTGATCATCGGCTGCTGGCGATCGCTCAGCACGCCCGGCGGCGGCGGCGCCAGCGCGAGCGTGGCGGCAGCGGCCGCGTTGACCCGCGCGTTCTGCGCGAGGTACGGCAGCGAAATGCCTTCGAACGTATCGCGGACGTCGTGCTGCCGCGTGAAGTTCTCCCGCGACTCGCGAAACCCAACGGCCGTGAAGCCGAGTTGGTTGTACGCGGAATGATCGCCGCCGCGGCCGAAGCGATCGGGCCGGGCCATCGGCCGGACCTTGTGCGACGGCACGTAGCGCCCGCCCCATCGCTGGACGAACCGCGCCAGCTCACGCGACGGCGAATCCTCCGGCCCCTCGGCGTACACCCGGATCGTCGCGCCGTCCACGATGCCGTTGCCTCCCCGATCGTTGCCGACGATGTCGTTGTTGAGCACCGCTTCAATCGGAATCTTCTCGGCGGCCGCTTTCTGCGCGTGGAGCCGCGCGCCGACGAGCCCCTGCTCTTCGCCGACGTGGCACATGAACACGAGCGTCGCGTCGAAGTCGATGCCGCTCTGGCTGAAGATGCGCGCCAACTCGATCGTCAACGCCGTGCCGCTGCCGTCGTCGTTGACGCCTGGCGCGAAGGTGTCGAGCGGCGCGTCGGGATCGACCGGCCGCGCGCCGGGCGCGTCGGGATCGGCCGGCGTCGCGGGCGCCCCGGCGTTGGCCGCGCCCTGGCCACCGGCGCGCGCGACCGTGTCGTAGTGGCCGCTGACGTAGATCCGCCGCGGGCTTCGGCCTGGCAGGATCGCCATCACGTTGCGGAGCTCGACCTGGCGCGTGATACGCCCCTGCGGCGGAACCTGATATGTATCGAAGCTGACCTGGAGCTTCGGGCTGTCGCCCTTCATCTCGTCGAGAATCCACTGCCGCGCCGCACCGACGCCCCGCGTGGTGGAGGTGGTCGACGACAGCGTGCTGCGCGTCTCGAAGCTTTCGAGTTTCTTCAGGATGATGCCGAGGCGCTCTTCGGACACCGTCGCGACCAGCTTGACGATCCGCGGATCGAGATCGCTGTCCTGGGCGACCGCGATCCGGCTGAAGCCGGACACGACCGAGACCAGAACGGCCGTCAGAAGCACGGTCCGGCTGAAGCCGCATACGACGAAGAACCGCGTCATCTCTTCACCTTGAGATGTTCGAGGTAGTCGCCCGATTCGATTCGCTGCGCGCGGCCGAGCGGCGCGTTGTAGAAATACGCCCACGCAGGCGCGACGTGGCCGTCGTCGAAGGTGACAGGCGTTTCGACGCGCGTGTAGAGGCTCGCATCGGGCTGGCTCGCCCGATAGCCCTCGATCTCGTCGAGCGCGGCGAGCACGCCGTCCACGTCGGTCATGCGATGCACTTCGCCCAGCACGCGGCCGTCGGAGGCGGGAATCGCCGCCGGATAGATGCCGAGATCGAACAGCGTCGCCTGGATGGAGCCCCGGCCGACCGCGGTCAGCTTCGGATCGATGCGCGAGCGCCCCGGGCGTTTGAACCCACTCATCAGCGTGCCGTAGAAGAAAACGAGGTCGGTCATGTATGGGCGGAGAAGCCCGCCGACGGTTACTGGCGAGGAGTGTAGGGGGCGTGGCCAGAAGACGTCAAGAGAACGCCCTCCGGCGGAGACAAACGATTACGTCCATGGGCGCCGCCGGCGCCCACGTATCGCCGGACCTAATGCGCGGCCGGCTTGCCCTTGTTCACAACGGCGCCGATCACGTCGAACACTTCAGCGGGCACCGAGAACGAGAGCGACACCGTCTTGCCGGAGCCGCTGACTTCAAGCGACTGCATCATCGCCTGCAGCTCGGGCTTGGCGCCCGAACCGAGCTTGGCGAGGGCGAGGAACCCGCGCACGACATCGCGCAGGTTGTTGGCCGATTCGTCGTCGCGCGCTTCCGCGCGGAGCGTGCCGCTGAACCCGCCGTTCACGTGTCCGCTCACCGCAAACCAGGTGATCGCCGGGATCTGGCTGAGCACGTTCGCCGGGAGATGCGACTGCGTGCGCAGCGCGTCGAAGCGGCCGACCGCCCATGCGTTGGCGCTGCCGTTGTCGAGCGAGCGCACGAGGCTCATCAGTTCGTCGTTGCCCGTGACGCTTTCCAACCCCGCCTGGGGGTTGTTGCCCGCTTTGTGCAGGTCGATCGCAGACTTGATCAGCTTGGTGCTGCCGATTGCGGCGAGCCCCGGTTCGATGAACGAGACCGCGAAGCTGCCGGGCTGGCCGTGCACGACGTCGGCGACGTCTTTCGTGTCGGCCACGACCACCCGCTTGCCGTTGTGGTCCTCGACGTGCGCGCCGTGCTCACGCATCAGCGATTCAATCTTCACTTCGTCGAACCGGCCGCGCGCGATCACCATTCCCGCCCCTGGGATGTTCGGGCTCGCGGCGTCCGGGCTCAGGCATGCCACGACCGTGTCGATGTCGGTCTCGATGTTGATACCGGTCTGGTTCTGGAGCTCCTGCTGACCGTTCTCCTGCATCGGGAGGGCGCGGCGCAGCTTCTGCCGCAGCTCGGAGGTCATGATGTCGTGGACGTTCGCGAAGGCAATGACCGACGCGTCGCGCGGCACGTAGCCGAGCTCGTCCGGTCCGCCGCGGCGGCCCTGGGCGCCCGCAGGGAACCCCACGTAATAGGCGACGAGCCCGGTGCCCATGCCTACACTCAGCACGAGAAGCGAAACAATCACGAAATACCGGGTCTTTGTCGTCATGAAAGCAGCCTCAAAGTCTTATACGGGCTGAGGTTAGTTATTGTTCAAGAACGTACTCCCGTCGCTCGACTGCACGCCCCGCCAGCCAGAGCGTCAGGACAATGATACCCGCAAGGCAGAGGAGACTGGTCGTCACCGACGGCACTTCGTGAAACACCTGCAGCAGCACGCTCACGGCCGAATCCTGAGGCATTTCGTGCGTGACCAGCGCCTGCATGTAATAGGCGACGGTCAGCCGCTTGAGGTAGCCCGGAAAAAGAAGCACGGCCGGCTCCCACCCGAACGCAAAGACGAGCCCGACGACGAGCGGCCGCTTGAGCATGGTGCCAACGAGCGCAAACACGGCGCCGTACGACGCGAGCCCGACCGCCAGCATCCCCAAGTCGGTGAGCAGCGATGGAAACGCCTCGCCGATGCGGCCGCCGCCGATCGGGACGAGGAGGAAGAACACCAACATCACCGACGGCAACACGAGCAGCACCGTACACGCCAGATACGCGAGGTACTTGCCGAGGAGGACCGAGCGGCGCGGGATCGGGCGCGTGAACAGATACGTGATCGTCTTGTCGTCCACTTCGTCCGCGATAAGCGACGTGCCGTAGAACACGCCCAGCACAGGCACGATGAAACGGATGAACAGCAGCCACACCATCATGCCGAAGATGGCGGACCCGCCGATCGCCGCGCCGTTGACCTTGAAGCCCGACGCATGCAGCGTGTCCACGATGCGCAGCGCGATGGCCATCAGCACGGGACCGCCCAGCAGCACGCCGAGAAACACCGACCGTCGCGACCACAGCATCTGGCCAAGCGACAGGTCGAAGATGCGCACGGCGGAGGGCAGCACGCCCGGCGTCGCGGCGGTGGACCGGACGGCGTCGCTCATGCCTTCACCAGATACTGGAACACGGCCTGCAGGTTGTCGTCGGGCGACATGACCTCGTGGATCGCGCCGTGCTCGCCGGACGCGGCCAGGTCGGTCAGCCGCGTGTAAAACGCATCGGGCCGTCCCGTCTGCACCACCACCGCTCCTTCCTCGAACTTGAGGCTGAGCACATCGTCGTGGCCGAGGAACTCGCGTGCCAGCGCGCGCGTGTGGTCGGCTTTGATGTGAACCGTGTGCGGATGCTCGTCGATGAGATCGCGAATCTGGTGAACGTTGCCCTCGGCCAGAATCCGCCCCTGGTTGATGAGCAGGATGTTCGCCGTCATCGACTCGATCTCGTGCAGGATGTGGCTCGAGACGATGACGCTCTTGCCGGCGCGGCCCCAGTCCTTGATCATGCGGATCGTTTTGCGCCGGGCGATCGGATCCATTCCGGACAGCGGTTCGTCGAGAATGAGCAGCTCCGGGTTGTGCGCGAGCGCCTGCGCCATCTTGATGCGCTGCCGCATGCCCTTGCTGTAGGCGCCGATCTTCTTGTCGGCGGCGTCGGTGAGCTCCACGTCCTCGATCGCGCGCGCGGCCATCGCAGCGGCCTCGGTGTCCGTCACGCCGTTGAGGCGGACGAGCGAGGTCACCCATTCGAGGCCGGTCATCCGATCGTAGAACGTATCCTGCTCGGGACAGAAGCCGATGCGGTGGTACAGGCCCGGGTTCTGCCAGATCGGCTCGCCGAGCACGGTGATGCTGCCTTTGCTCGGCTTCAGCTGACCGGTGATCAGCTTCATGAACGTCGACTTGCCGGCGCCGTTCGGGCCCAGCAGTCCCGTGATGCCAGACGGAACGGTCACGGAGACGTCGTTCAGGCCGATCACCTGGCCGTACCACTTCGACAGATGATCCGCGACGACCAGGCCCGCCATCACGCGACCACCTCGACTCCACGGACGCGCCGCTCGAGAATCACCGCCGAGACCGCGATGATGGCGACGATCATCAGCAACGAGACCGGCCACGGCGTGTCGTACTTCAGGGGCTGGCGAAAGATGAGGTCGCCCATCTGCGCGAGATTTGCCGAGAACGACAACCACGACAGCGCCGTGCTGCGGGTCACGGCGTAGAGCACGCCGTAGACCGCCTGCGTGAAGAAGATCACGGCCGCATACAAGATCGCCACGTAGCGGCTGCTCTTCGATAGCGACGACAGCGCCAGCATCGTGGCCGACGCGAGGACCACTTCGATGAAGGCGAACAGCGTGATCGCGGGAAACAGGAATATGTTGTTGCTGAAGAACGTGAAGTTGCCGGCGAACGCAATCTGCACGATCAGCAGGACGATGGCCGGCAGCCAGGTGACGAGCGTCAGGAACGTCATGAGGATGACGAGCTTGCCGAGGATGTATTCCGCGCGCGTCAGCGGCTTCGACAGGTAGATCTGGAGCGCGTTCGCGCGGCGGTCGTTGGCAATGAGGCCGGCGCCGACGTACACCGTCACGAAGAACACGAACGTCTGTTGCTGCTCGAGAAACTGCCTGAACGTTTCTGCGGACGGCGCCAGCATCGAGGCTTGCGGGATGCTGGTGAGGTTCGCGGCCGCGTAGAACTGGACGGCGCGGACGAAGAACGGAAGCCAGGAGACCAGCAGCAGGCCGAGAAAGGCCCGCTTCGAGAGGAACGTGCGGATGCCCGCGCGCGCGATCACCATCCAGCCGGTGCCGGTCCGCGCCTTGTTGCCACCGTATCGCCGGTAGCCTTGATCGTGGATCGGCATCGATTACATCCAACGCAGAACACGCTGAACACGCAGAACCACGTTCTTCTCTGCGGGCTCTGCGAGATCTGCGGTTTCTGCGTTGATCGTCGTCGTCATTTTTCACCAACGGCGTGCGCGAACACGTCCTCGAGCGTCGGCACGCTCGGACGCAGGTGGCGGACCTGGACGCACTCAGCCGACGCCAGCGCGAAGATCTGGCGCGCGCCGCCTTCACCCGGCACGAACACGCGCATCACGTCCTCGTCGGTCTGCTTGCACTCCAGCCCCGCCGCGTGGAGCCGCTCCACAAACCGATCGAGATCGCCTGTCGTCTTCACCCGCAGCTCGTACACGCGGCCGCGCGGTTGCTTCAGCGCGGCGATCGGGCCGGCGGCGGCGATCGTCCCGTGGTCCATGACCACGACGTGGTCGCACGTGTATTCGACGTCGGGCAGCAGGTGCGACGAGAGGATCAGGTTGACGCCCTTGTTGTGCGCGAGATCGCGGATGAGCTCGAGCATCTCGTCGCGCCCCTTGGGGTCCATGCCGTTGGTCGGCTCGTCGAGGAACAGCAGGTCGGGATCGTGCACCAGCGCCTGCGCCAGCTTGATGCGCTGTTTCATGCCAGTGGAATAGGTTTCGACGTTGCGGTAGCGCGCCTCGCCGAGGCCGACGTAGAAGAGGACCTCGTGCGCGCGCTGCATGGCGTCGACGCGCGGCAGGCCGGCCAACTCGCCGCAATAGGCGACGAAGGAGACCGCGTTCATACCCGGGATGTGCGCGTCGCTCTCCGGCATGTAGCCGACGCGCGCCCGAATCTCGAGCGGCGACTCCGCCACGTCGAGGCCGAGCACACACAACCGGCCGCGCTCCGGCACGATGAACCCGAGCAGCGCCTTGAGCATCGTGCTCTTGCCGGCGCCGTTGGGCCCGAGCAGCCCGACCGCGCCGGGCGCGAACGACGACGTCACCTCGCGCAACGCGCGGTTCTTGCCGTACGTGACCGTGACGCCCTCGAGCGTGACGACCGGATCGCCCTCAGCCATTCAGGTTGATATACGCACGCGATTCGCTCGATGTTCGCAGGGCTGAAGCCCTGCGCCACGCAACGGCCTGGAAGTGGCGCGGCCCTTCAGGGCTGCGATCATAGCGTTCCTCGCAGGCCGAGCTCGTCGGCGCGTTCGCGCATGAAACCGATCACGTTGCCGATGTGTTCCTCGAGCGTCAGCCCGAGCAGGTCCGCGCCCGCCTGCAGGTCTTCGCGCTTCACGCCCCTGGCGAACGCCTTGTCTTTCATCCGCCTGATCACCGACTTGGCCTCGAGATCGAGGATGCTCTTGCTGGGCCGGACCAGCGACGCGGCGGTAATGAACCCGGCCAGCTCGTCGCACGCAAACAGCGTCTTCTCGAGCAGGCTGTCGCGCGTCACGCCGGTGAACTCCATCGCATGCGACAGGATCGCCCGGATCAGCCACTCCGGATACCCTTTCTCGCGCAGGATCTCGGCGCCTTTGTTCGGGTGATCGCCGAGCGTCGGCCACCGCTCGTAGTCGAAATCGTGGAGCACCGCCGTGATGCCCCACGCCTCTTCGTCCTCGCCCCACTTGCGGGCATAGCCGCGCACCGCGGCTTCGACGGCTAACGCGTGCTTTCTCAGGCTCTCGCCTCGGGTGTACTCGGTCAGGAGCGTCCAGGCGTCTTCTCGATTCATGGTAAGTTCCAGCATCTTAATGCAGGAGCACCCGATGGCCAACGGTCCGCAGACCGCAATCCACAGTCCGCAATCGAATACTACAGGGCTCGACACGGAGTTCCACCGCGGTCTCGGCCTCTACGACTCCACGATGGTCGTCATCGGCTCGATGATCGGGTCGGGCATCTTCATCGTCTCGGCCGACATGGCGCGCAACATCGGCAGCCCGGGCTGGCTGCTCGGCGCGTGGCTGCTCACGGGCCTCCTGACCGTCGTCGGCGCGCTGTCCTACGGTGAGCTCGCCGCGATGATGCCGCGCGCGGGCGGCCAGTATGTGTATCTCCGCGAGGCGTTCTCGCCGCTGTGGGGGTTCCTGTACGGCTGGACGCTCTTCCTCGTCATCCAGACGGGCACGATCGCGGCCGTCTCGGTCGGCTTCGCGCGCTACTTCGGCGCGCTCCTCCCCTGGATCGCGGACGACCACTACCTCATCCCGCCAGTCCACGTCTCGGCCGGCTACGCGCTGTCGCTCTCGACGACCCAGCTGGTCGGCCTGGTGATGATCGCCTTCCTCACGTGGATGAACACGCGCGGCCTGCAGTACGGCAAGATCGTGCAGAACGTGTTCACCACGGCCAAGGTGGGCGCACTGCTCGGCCTCATCGTCGTCGGCCTGCTGCTCGGGTGGAACCACGAGGCGGTGGCCGACAACTTCGGCCACCTGTGGACCGCGCGCGGACACGTGGACATCGTGCCCGGCTTGTCGGCCGTCACGGCGTTCGGCCTCATCGCCGCCATTTGCGTGTCGCAGACCGGATCGCTCTTCTCCGCCGATGCGTGGAACAACATCACGTTCACCGCGGGCGAGGTCAAAGACCCCCGGCGGAACATCCCGCTCTCGCTCGCGCTCGGCTCCTCCATCGTCATCGGGCTGTTCATGCTCGCCAATGTGGCGTACCTCGTGACGCTGCCGTGGGCCCAACTGCAGCACGCGCCGGGCGACCGCGTGGCGACGGCGACGCTGAACGCCATTTTCCCCAGCCTGGGACCGACGATGATGGCGGTCGGCATCATGGTGTCGACCTTCGGCTGCAACAACGGCCTCATCCTCGCCGGCGCCCGGGCATACTACGCGATGGCGCGCGACGGCCTGTTCTTCAAACCGGCCGGCCGGCTGAACGAGGAAAAGGTGCCCGCCTGGGGGCTGATGCTGCAGGGCGTGTGGGCCGCGTTCCTCGTGCTGCCGCGCACCTACGATCCCGCGACGCACGCGTACGGCAATCTGTACAACAACCTGCTCGACTACGTGATCTCGGCCGCGCTGATCTTCTACATCCTGACGATCGCCGGCATCTTCCGGCTCCGGCGCACGCGCCCGGATGCGGAACGGCCGTACCGCGCGGTCGGCTATCCGGTGATTCCGGCGCTCTACATCGCCGGCGCCGCCGCCATCCTCCTGGTGCTCTTCGTCTATCGTCCCGCGACGACGTGGCCGGGGCTCGTGATCGTGCTGCTGGGCGTGCCGGTGTATTTCGCCTGGAAACCGAAGCGATAGGACGGACCGGATCCGGCCACGATCGGAAGAAACCGCCGAGCGCGCGGAGATCGCGGAGACAACGTCTTCTCAGCGTGCTCAGCGATCTCCGCGGTTTCTTCTGATCGTTCAGCGCCGCTGGCGCGCGCGCACGTGGACACCTTTGCGAGCCACCTTCACGTCGATCGCGTGCAGATCGCGCGTCGATGCCGTCGGCCAGTACCCCAGCAGGTAGTAGTGGCCGGCGTCGCGCCAGATCGCGTTCGCGGCCGGCTCGACATTGTTCGCGCCGGCGAAGATCTCGCCTCCCGTGATACGCACCAGCCCGGTGCCGAAGAAGCCGAACGATCGACTCACACCCGTCGGATCCACACAGTACACGCTCACGTTCGCGCGCGCCGAGGCGCTGAGCGCGGCGACCCACGCCGTCCACAACACGCTCGCGCCGCCAAGCACCGGCTCGCTGACGTCGCAGACGTAGGGCATACCCAAACACAGAATCACCTTCCGTCGATGGTCGATCGGGTCGAGTTGTTGTGAAATCCTCGCCACCGCCTTGAGGACCGTCTCCGGCGTTTCACGCCTGGAAAACGAAACCATCCCCCCGCGATAACCATCGATGCGGTCGCGCGCGGTGCTGACGTCGCCGAATGCTTCATCGGAACGGCTGGACAGGCGGATGATCGAGAGCTCGTCACCTTGCCCGAGCGGGGAGAGCAATACCTGCGCGATCGCCTGCATCGCCGACGTCCCCGCGCTCGGCACGCCGATGTCGTCCATGAGCAGCGCCACGACCCGCCCATCGTCGGGCTGCATGGAACCGAGGGCCGTCACATGGGAGAAGGTCTTCACGTCCACGGCCCGACCGTCTTCCTTGATCTGGAAGTCTTCCCGGCGAAGATCCGTGACCGGCTGATCGTGGCGATCGAGCGCGACGACGTCCAGCTCGACGAGGTCGCCCGTCAACGGCGCGGGCTGTGGGCGCTGAGCGGAGGCGACCCACGCAACGACTGCCAAGGCCGCGGCGACAAGCCGGGTCACGCGAGCGCCTTCCGGATGACCGTGATCGCGGTGTCGGTGAGTCGATAGCGATCGAGTTCGTCGACGGAGACCCAGCGGACGTCGGCGGCGTCCGTACCGCGCGTCGCGTTTGTCGGCGTGCCGCTGCGGACCCGGCACGCGTAGTCGATGATGATGTAGTGATACTCGGTTCGGCCGCCGGCGTCGCGCCGGATGCTGTCGAGGACCTCCACGACGGGTCCGACCACCACGTCGAGCGACGTCTCCTCGCGCACCTCGCGCGCGAGCGCCACCTCGAGCGTTTCACCGATTTCGACCGCGCCGCCAGGCAGGCTCCACTGGCCTTTGAGCGGTTCCTGCCCGCGCTGGACCAGCAGCACGCGATCTCGATCGAGAATCACCGCCCCCACCGCGACAATCGGCCGATCCGGATACGTCCTCAAATCCTCAGAGCCTCAGATCCTCAGATCCTCAAATCCCGAGCCCCCAGCACCTGTGCCTTACAGCGCGAGCGCGGCGTCGGCATTGAGATCGAGCGATGCGGTGTGGCCGGCGCGGAGCTTCCTGAGCCCGGCGGCGGCAATCATCGCTGCGTTATCGGTCGAGAGCGCCAGGCTCGGGAGGAACGTCGGCACGTCGCGCCGCTCGCCGCGCGCCGTCAGGTCGGCGCGCAGCCGGCTGTTCGCCGAAACGCCGCCCGCGACGCCGACGCTTTTCGCGCCGTAGCGTCGCGCCGCGACGAACAGGCGGTCGACGAGCGCGCTGACGACGACGCGCTGGAAGCTCGCCGCGATGTCGGCAATCTCCTGATCGCTCAACGCAGAACTGAAGCCCCCGCCTCCGCTCGCTCGCTCGGCAGGCGAGCTACGGCAAGGCTCACCGAAGCTCTGCGAAGGCGGCTGCGCCACGTCGGTCCTCGCGATATCCGCCTGGCGCCCGCGAACGTGTCGCAGCACCGCGGTCTTGAGGCCACTGAAGCTGAAATCCAGATCGCCTTTCAGCGCCGGTGCGTTCCGGTCCGGGTGTGTCAGACGCGTGGTCGGGAGCGCGACCGCGCGATCGTCGCCGCGCGTCGCCAGCCGATCGATCACCGGCCCCCCCGGGTACCCCAGGCCGAGCAGCCTCGCCACCTTGTCGTACGCCTCACCCGCCGCATCGTCGCGGGTGCGACTCAACAGCTGATACGAACCGGGCTGCTCGACGAGATAGAGGCTGGTGTGGCCGCCGGAGACGACGAGGACGACGGACGGCATCGGCAGCTCGCCGTTCTGCAGCACGAGCGACTCGATATGGCCCGCGAGGTGATGGACCGCGACCAGCGGCAGGCCGGACGCCGCAGCGGCCGCTTTCGCGAACGACACGCCGACCAGGAGCGAGCCGACCAGGCCGGGGCCCTGCGTCACCGCGATGGCGCCGAGGTCGCGCCAGGTCGATCGCGCCTCGGCGAGGGCGCGATCGACGACGCCGCAGATGTCGCGGATGTGCTGGCGCGAGGCGAGCTCCGGCACGACGCCGCCCCACTCGCGGTGGAGCGCCACCTGCGACGCCACGACGTTCGAGCGGATCGCCCATGGCGTCGCCGGGTCACCGGTCTCTTCGACCACGGCGGCTGACGTCTCGTCGCAAGAGGTTTCGATGCCGAGAATGCGCATGGTTTCGCTCGCCTGAAAGGCTCGCGCTCCGATCCCATCACACCCGCAAGGCTCGCGCTCCGATCGCCATCAGCGACGCGCGCCAATCCACCATGTCATGGAGCGCGAGCCTTTCAGGCGAGCGCCCTTTCCGCGAACGCCTGTTCGAGCGACTCGATGTACGGCGCGCGGAAGATCCCGCGCTCAGTGATGATGCCGGCGATGAACCGGTGCGGGGTGACGTCGAACGCCGGGTTCCAGATCTTCGCGCCAGCCGGCGCGATTTGCGAGGAGCCGACGTGCGTGACCTCCCGCGCGTTGCGCTCTTCAATCGGAATGTGGTCGCCGTCAGGCGTGCGGAGATCGATCGTCGAGAGCGGCGCGGCGACGTAGAACGGAATGTTGTGCTCGCGCGCGAGCACGGCGACACCGTAGGTCCCGATCTTGTTGGCGGTATCGCCGTTGGCGGCGATGCGGTCGGCGCCGACGACCACGAGGTCGACCTTGCCCTGGCCCATCAGCGCGGCGCTCATGTTGTCGGTGATGATCGTCGTGTCGATGCCGTCGCGCACGAGCTCCCAGGCGGTGAGCCGCGCGCCCTGCAGAAACGGCCGCGTCTCGTCCGCGAACACCGCGACCCGCTTGCCCTGCTCCACCGCGCCACGGATGACGCCGAGCGCCGTGCCGTAGCCGGCCGTCGCCAACGCCCCGGCGTTGCAGTGCGTGAGGATGCGCGCGTCCGCGGGCACGACGTCCGCGCCGAATGCGCCCATCGCGCGGCAGCTCGCGACGTCCTGGTCGTGAATCATCTGCGCTTCGCGGTCGAGCCGGTCCTTGATGTGCTCGACCGACTCCCCGGCCTGCACCGCCGTGCCGAATGATCGCTTCATCCGCTCGATCGCCCAGAACAGGTTGACGGCGGTCGGGCGCGTCGCGGCCATGAGATCGCACGTCTTCTGAAACTCCGCCGCGAACTTCTGCGTGCCGGTCGCCGTGCTTCTGCGCATGCCGAGCGCGATGCCCCACGCCGCCGCCACGCCGATCGCCGGCGCGCCACGGATCACCATGGTCTTGATGGCGCGCGCGACTTCAGACGCGGTCCTACAGCGGACGTAGCGTTCCTGGACCGGGAGCTTGCGCTGGTCGATCATCACGACCACGTCGCCTTCCCGCGCGATGGTTGGGAGCATCCCCCAATTCTACAGAAGGCGCGCGTCGAACGGGAGCGGCAGCAGGTTCTTGAGCTGGTGGCGCCCTTTTTCTTCCTTGAGGTTCGCGAGCAGGATCTCGAGGTTGCCGCCGAACTCCCACAGGATCTGACGGCACGCGCCGCACGGCGGCGTGGGCGCTTCCGTGTCGGCGACGATCGCGATGCGCGTGAAGGCGCGGTGCCCTTCCGACAGCGCCTTGAACATCGCGACGCGCTCGGCGCAGATGGTGAGGCCGTAGGTCGCGTTCTCGATGTTGCAGCCGGTGAGCACGTCGCCGTTCGCGGTCTCGAGCGCGGCGCCCACCTTGAAGTGCGAGAACGCCGCGTCGGCGTGCTCCCGCGCGCGCCTGGCGGCGCTGATGAGATCGACCTCGCCGCCGCAATCGCGCACGCGCCGCGGGCCGAGCCGCCGGTCCCGGGCCGTCCGGCGATCGCCTTTGGGACGGCCGACATTCTTGACCCTCCGATCGAACCCGGCGCGGCGGTCGGCTTCGATGCGGCCGCGGCGCTCGTCGAGCAGTTCACGCATCGCGTCGCTGCCGCGCACGCCGTTCACCACGTGCGTCACGCGGGCAATCTGGTACAGCGAGGCGGTCAGCGCCTGCACCTCGGGGTCCCGATGGCAGCGCTCGGCCGCCCGCGCGTCGGTCCAGTACCGTACGACGTAAAAGCGCAGCGGGTGCCTCTCGTCCTGAATCATCTCGGCGCGCCCGTACTCCTTGCTGATGACGAGCGCCTCGAAGTGCGTCGAGATCGCCAGGAACTCGGGTTCGCGCCCCCTCGTGACATCGACGAGCGATACCGACAGCCGGCGATCGTCAGAGCTGTCCAATGATCCCCTCCAGCAGCGCGATAAACTGCCCGCGGACCCGCGCCGCGGTCTCCATGACCTCGGTGTGGTCCAGCGGCTGCGGCAGCACGCCCGCTGCCATGTTCGTAATGCACGAGATACCGAGCACGTCCACCTTCATGTGCCGGGCGACGATGGCCTCGGGCACCGTCGACATGCCGACCGCATCCGCGCCGATCGTCCTTAGGTATCGGATCTCCGCGGGGGTTTCATAACTGGGCCCCAGCAGGCCGGCATAGATGCCGTGCGACAGCGGCAGGTTGATGGCCTTCCCCGCCCGATCGGCAATTCCGCGCAGTTGTGACGAGTACACCTCGGTCATATCGGGAAACCGCGCGCCAAACCGCTCGTCGTTGCCACCGACGAGCGGGTTCTGTCCCATCAGGTTGATGTGATCGTCGATCACCATCAAGGCGCCTTGGGCGAAGCCGGTATTCACCCCCCCGGCCGCGTTGGTGAGGATCAGCGTCTTGACCCCGAGCAGGCCGAGCGCACGGACGGCGAACGCGACCCGGCCGGCATCGTGCCCCTCGTAGAGGTGACACCGGCCAGCCAGCGCCGCGATCGTCCGGCCGGCCGCCTTCCCGACCACCAGCGTCCCCGCATGGCCGATGACGCGCGACACCGGCCAGTGCGGCAGTTCGCCGTACGGCATCGTCACGGCGCCGCCGAGCGAGTTCGCGAAATCCCCCAGGCCCGAGCCGAGGACGACGGCAATCTCCGGGATCTCCGATATACGTGACCGAACGGCGTCGGCCGCTTCTTTGACCTGGTCGTAGTAGCTCATCCCACCGCCTGATGATCATAAAGCCGCGAAGACACGAGAGTCACGAACACACGATTCGAACGCAGAGTTCGCGGAGACCGCAGAGGCGGCGACGAAGACGTACGCTCTACAGCAAGAAGCCCGCAATCGTCGCGGTCATGAAGTTGGCCAGCGTGCCCGCGAACATCGCGCGCAGGCCGAGGCGCGCGAGGTCGTGGCGCCGGTTCGGCGCCAGAGCGCCGATGCCGCCGATCTGGATCCCGATCGAGCTGAAGTTGGCGAACCCGCAGAGCGCGAACGTCGCAATCGTGAACGACTTCGGATCGAGCGTCGCCTTCAGCGGACCGAGTTGCGAGTAGGCGACGAATTCGTTGAGCGCCATGCGCGTGCCCAGCAGGTTGCCGATCGTCGGCGCGTCGCGCCACGGCACGCCCATGCTCCAGGCGACGGGCGCGAACACCCACCCGAAAATCATCTGCAGGCTGAGGTGCGCGTAACTGAGGATGAAGTTGACCATCGCGATCAGCGCGAGGAACGAGATCAGCATCGCGCCGACGTTCATCGCCAGGTGAAGCCCCTCGCCGGTGCCCCGCCCCGCGGCGTCGATCACGTTGACGTCCGTCTGCTCGATCTCGAGCTTCACCGACCCCATCGTCTTCGGCACCTCGGTTTCGGGCACGAGCATCTTCGCCATCATGATGGTGCCGGGCGCCGTCATGATGACCGCCGTCAGCAGATGCTTGGCCTCGATGCCGAACAGGATGTAGGCGGCCATGATCCCGCCCGAGATGTGCGCCATGCCGGACGTCATCACCGTCATCAGTTCGGACTGCGTCATCTCCGGCAGGTAGGGGCGGATCGTCAGCGGCGCTTCGGTCTGCCCCATGAAGATGCTGGCGGCCACATTGAGCGATTCCGCGCCGCTGCACTTCATCACCCGGTGCATCACCACGGCGAAGAGCCGTACGACCAACTGCATCACGCCGTAGTAGTAGAGAATCGCGAACAGCGCCGCGATGAAGATGATCGTCGGCAGCACCTGGAACGCAAAGATGACGGCGTACTGTGCGCCCTCGGGCCCGAGCGCGCCGGTCATCGTGCGCGCCCACACGCTGCTGTTGCCGAGCGGGCCGAACACGAAGCCCGCGCCGACCCCGGCGAAGCCAAGCAGCCTGTTGATCCCGGCCCCCAGCGTCGCAAACACCCGCTGCCCGAGCGCGGTCTTCAGCACGATCAGCGCGAAAATGACCTGCAGGCTCAGCCCCCACGCGACCGTCGTCCAGTTGATCGCGCGCCGGTTGTTCGAGAACGCCACGGCGATTGCGAGGATCACGACCGCCCCGAACAGCGGCTGCAGGATTCCGATCATCAGCGGACCTCTCCGACGATCAAGCGCCCCGGCGCGGGCGGCTCGTCGCCAATGGTGATGGCCTGGCTCGTCAGGCGTATGGCAGCCTCCAGCCGGGCGCGATCCCGGTAGTGCAACTCGAGCACGGGCGCGCCGGCACGCACCGCGTCCCCCGGCTTGGCGGCAACCATGATGCCGACAGCCGGGTCGACCGCATCGTCCACGCGATCGCGTCCGGCGCCAAGCGCCACCGACGCGCGGCCGACGATCGCCGCGTCCACGGCGGTCACGAACCCGGCGCGGCTCGCGGCGACGATGTGCCGGTCGGCGACGTGCGGCATTCGCTGATAATCGTCGACGACCTTGGGATCGCCGCCCTGCGCTTCGATGATGCGGCGGAACCGCTCGAGCCCGGCGCCCGAGGCCATCGCGCGCTGGACCTGCGCCCTGGCGGCCGCGAGGTCGGGCGCCACCTGGCCCAGCACGAGCATCCGCGCCGTCAGCTCGATCGAGACGTCAATCAGGTCCTGCGGGCCGCGGCCCTTCAGCACCTCGATGCACTCGATGACCTCGAGGGCGTTGCCGACAGCGTGGCCGAGCGGCGACTCCATGGCGGTGATGATCGCCTCCGTCTTGACGCCCGACGCGTTGCCGATCGCCACGAGCGATTCGGCGAGCCGGCGCGAGTCGGCCTCCGTTTTCATGAACGCGCCGCTGCCCGTCTTCACGTCGAGGACGAGCGCGTCGATCCCCTCGGCGATCTTCTTGCTCATGATCGACGCGCTGATGAGCGGAATGCTCTCCACGGTGCCGGTGACGTCGCGCAGCGCGTACAGCTTCTTGTCGGCCGGCGCGATCTGCGCGGTCTGGCCGATCATGGCGCAGCCGACCGAGGCGAGCGCGGCCTTCATCTCCTCGAGCGACAGGTTCACGCGGAAGCCGGGGATCGCCTCGAGCTTGTCGAGCGTGCCGCCGGTGTGGCCCAGGCCGCGCCCCGACATCATCGGCACCGGCACGCCGCACGCGGCCGCCAGCGGCGCGAGGATCAGCGATGTCTTGTCGCCGACGCCGCCCGTGCTGTGCTTGTCGACCTTGACGCCGGGGATGTCGCGCAGATCGACGCGGACACCGGAATGGACCATCGCGTCGGTGAGCCACGCCGTCTCCTCGGCGCTCATCCCGCGCAGGAGGATCGCCATCAGCAGCGCCGACGCCTGATAGTCCGGCAGCGTCCCGGCGGTCACGCCGTCGACGAAGAAGCGAATCTCATCGCGTGTCAGCGCGCGGCCATCCCGCTTCGATAAGATGATATCGA
>Ga0315281_10005944_pt1 | contig 17410 bp, 21 predicted proteins | sample YL17G07_0_MG_FD_204540 | JGI IMG/M metagenome (GOLD analysis project Ga0315281, IMG submission 204540) | Sediment microbial communities from Yellowstone Lake, YNP, Wyoming, USA - YL17G07_0 | ecosystem: Environmental > Aquatic > Freshwater > Lake > Sediment | place: USA: Wyoming | collected...
CCCAGACCTGGGGCTACGGCGCGATGACCAACTCGTACAACGACCAGCAGAATTCCAAGTCGCTGTTCTTTCTTGGCTCGAATGCCGCTGAGGCGCACCCCGTGTCGATGCTGCACACGCTGCACGCGAAGGAGAACGGCTGCAAGGTGATCGTCGCCGACCCGCGCTACACGCGCACCGCGGCGAAGGCCGACATCTACGTGCGCTTCCGCTCCGGCACCGATGTGCCGCTGATCTTCGGAATCCTCCACCACATCTTCAAGAACGGCTGGGAAGACAAGCAGTACATCCATGACCGCGTCTATGGCATGGAGGAGGTCAAGAAGGAGGTGATGGCCAAGTGGACGCCGGACAAGGTGACTGAGGCGACCGGCTGCAGCGAGGCCGAGATTTTCAACGTCGCCAAGACGCTGGCCGAGAATCGGCCCGGCTTCATCATCTGGGCGATGGGGCAGACGCAGCATACAAACGGCAACGGCGTGGTGCGCGCCAGCAATATCCTGATGCTTGCGCTCGGCAATGTCGGGCGTTCGGGCGGCGGCTGCAACATCTACCGCGGTCACGACAATGTGCAGGGCGCCACCGACGTTGGCCCGAACCCCGATTCTCTTCCCGGCTACTACGGAATCCTGCCGCCCGCTTGGGCGCATTGGACGAGGGTCTGGAACGTGGATCCGAAATGGGTCGCGGAGCGCTATGCGCCCGGCATGCAGACCAAACCCGGCATGACGGTATCGCGCTGGATCGACGGCGTGACCGAGAAGAACGAGTTCATCGACCAGGACTCGAACCTGCGCGCGATATTCTTCTGGGGCCACGCGCCGAACAGCCAGTCGCGTGGTCTCGAGATGGTCGAGGCGATGAAGAAGCTCGACCTGATGGTGGTGCTGGATCCCTATCCGTCGGCGAGCGCGGCGATGTTCGCGATGGTGAGAAAGGATGGCGCCTACCTGCTGCCGGTGGCGACGCAGTTGGAGACCGAGGGTTCGGCCACCTGCTCGAACCGCTCGCTGCAATGGCGCGAGAAAGTGATCGACCCGCTGTTCGAGTCGCGCACCGACCACATGATCATGTATCAGCTGGCGCAGAAGCTCGGCTTCGCCGACCAGTTGGTCGGCAAGAAGGACGGCAAGCAGAACATCAAGCTGGTGAAGGGCAAGGGGGGTGAGGAGCCGTCGATGGAAGACACGCTGCGCGAAATCAATCGCGGCACCTTGACCATCGGCTATTCAGGCCAGTCGCCCGAGCGCCTGCAGGCGCACATGCGCAACATGCACCAGTTCGACGTCAAGACGCTGCGCGCCAAGGGCGGCAAGGACGCGAAGACCGGCTATGACCTCACCGGCGACTACTACGGCCTGCCCTGGCCCTGCTACGGCACTGCAGCGATCAAGCATCCTGGCTCGCCGAACCTGTACGACACCTCCAAGCACATGATGGACGGGGGGGGCAACTTCCGCGCACTGTTCGGCGTGGAGAAGGACGGCGTTAATCTGCTCGCCGAGGATGGCTCGCATCCGAAGGGCGCCGACATCACCACCGGCCACCCGCAGTTCGACCACGTGCTGCTGAAGAAGCTCGGCTGGTGGGACGATCTCACCGACGAGGAGAAGAAGGAGGCCGAGGGGAAGGCCTGGCTGTTCGACCTCTCCGGCGGCATCATCCGCGTGGCGATGAAACACGGCAACCACCCGTTTGGTAATGCCAAGGCGCGCGCTATCGTCTGGAATTTCCCCGACGGCATTCCGCAGCACCGCGAGCCGCTTTACAGTCCGCGCCCCGACATGGTCGAGAAGTATCCGCAGCACGACGACGTGAAATCCATGTGGCGCCTGCCGACGCTGTTCAAGTCGGTGCAGCTGAAGGCGGTCAAGGACGAGATGCACAAGAAGTATCCGCTGGTCCTCACCAGCGGCCGCCTGGTGGAGTACGAGGGCGGGGGCGAGGAGACGCGCTCCAACCCCTGGCTCGCCGAGCTGCAGCAGGACAACTTCGTCGAGATCAACCCGACGACAGCAGCGGCGCGCGACATCCGCAACGGCGAGTACGTCTGGGTCAGCACGCCCTCGGGCGCGAAGCTCAAGGTGAAGGCGCAAGTGACCGAGCGCATCGGTCCGGATACCTGTTTCATCCCGTTCCACTTCTCGGGCTGGTGGCAGGGGCAGGACATGCTGCCCTACTACCCGGTGGGCGCCGCGCCGATCGTGCGCGGCGAAGCGGTGAATACGGCGACCACCTACGGCTACGACCGCGTCACCATGATGCAGGAAACCAAGACCACGCTTTGCCAAGTGGCGAAGTTCCAGGCTTAAGGAGAGAGAGCCATGGCGAGAATGAAATTCCTGTGCGATGCGGAACGCTGCATCGAGTGCAACGGTTGCGTCACCGCGTGCAAGAACGAGAACGAGGTGCCCTGGGGCGTCAATCGGCGCCGCGTGGTCACCATCAACGACGGCGTGATCGGCGCGGAGAAATCCATCTCGGTTGCCTGCATGCACTGCTCGGATGCACCTTGCATGGCGGTGTGCCCGGTGGACTGCTTCTACAAGACCGCGGATGGCGTGGTGCTGCACGACAAGGACCTGTGCATCGGCTGCGGCTACTGCTTCTACGCCTGTCCGTTCGGCGCGCCGCAGTTTCCGCAAGCGGGCGCGTTCGGCCTGCGCGGCAAAATGGACAAGTGCACCTTCTGCGCGGGTGGGCCCGAAGCCGACAAAAGCGAAGCCGAGTTCAAGAAGTACGGCCGCAACCGCCTGGCGGAAGGCAAGCTGCCGGTCTGCGCCGAGATGTGCTCGACCAAGGCGCTGCTCGGCGGCGACGGCGATGTGATCGCGGATATCTACCGCGAGCGCGTGGCGCGCCGCGGCTCGAAGGGCGCTGAGGCCTGGGGCTGGGGCAGTGCCTACGGACAGCCGCCCAAGGGCGGCGCGGCCCCGGCCGCACCTGCCGCACCTGCCGCGGGGAAATCATGATGCGAAACCTGCTGCTGATTGCCGCGATGCTGAGTTTCGCCGGCTGCATGGAAGTCGAGCAGGCGAGTACGCCTGAGCGGCAAGCCGGCCAGACGGTGAAGCGCGACACCAACCCCTGGAGCAACGAACCGCTCGCCGCCGGCCCGAAGTGGAACAAGGGCGACCGCACGAGCTGGGAAGAGCAGATCAAGAAGCGCCAGCTTGCCCAGCACGAGCACCGTCGGATTTATCAATAAGGAGCAGGACGCCATGCACACGCTCTCCCGCATGACGGGTTGGCTCGTACTGACGCTTGCGTTTGCGCTTCCTGTCGCCGCGCAGCAGACCCCGGCACAGAAAGATCTTGCGAAAGACCAGCAGCAACGCACCGTCAACCAGCCGGGCAATAACTCCGAAATCTGGCGTGAAGTGCGTTCCGGTCAGCCCAACTACACCAGCGTCCCGGGCCGCGAGGCCGGCGTGCTGGTGCAGGCGCAGGCGCGCTTTCCTGGACAGGATGGCATGACCACCGCGGGCGAGGCTTGGCGCAAGTTCAGGAACGGCCCGATCACCTTCTACGGCGGATGGCTGATCGTACTCGTGGTTCTTGCGATCGCCGCGTTCTATTTCACCAAAGGTCCGCTCATGCTGCACGGCAAGCCCACGGGCCGGATCGTGGAGCGCTTCTCTCTCGCGGAGCGCTGGGCGCACTGGACGACGGCGATCAGCTTCTGCGTGCTGGCCGTCTCGGGGACGATCATTCTTTTCGGCAAGCACGTCCTGCTGCCGGTGATGGGCTACACGATGTTCGCATGGCTGACGGCGCTGTCGAAGAATCTGCACAATTTCCTCGCCCCGCTGTTCGTCGTGAGCCTGCTCGTGATGATCGTCGTTTACGTCAAGGACAACCTGCCGGAGAAGGGCGACATGGCCTGGTTCCGTGGCGCGTTCGCCATGTTCTGGTCCGGAAAGCACGTTGCGTCGGGGCGCTTCAATGCCGGTGAGAAAGCATATTTCTGGATCGGAGTGGTCGCCCTTTGCATCACGCTCAGCGTGACCGGCGCAATCATGCTGTTCCCGAATTTTGACCAGGTCAGGACCACCATGCAGCAGGCCAACGTGATCCATGCGGCCTGCGCTGTGATCATGATCCTGTTCGCGCTCGGCCACATATACGTCGGCACCATCGGCGTGGAAGGCGCCTACGGCAACATGCGTGATGGCGTAACGGACGAGACTTGGGCCAGGGAGCACCACGAGAACTGGTACAACGACGTCAAATCGGGCAAGGTGACCGCGAAGTCCGGCACTGGGCCGCAAACGTCGGCGCAGACGCAGCATTGAGGAGGATGGAGATTATGAAAAAGCTAGCCATTGTTGTCACGCTCGCCGCAGGCCTGGGAATCGGCTCCTTCGCCGGCGTGCAGGCCAAGCTGCCGCCAGCGCCGCCAAAGAGCGATGCCGACAAGGCAGTCGAGACGGAGAAGGCCGCCGCCTCCAAGGCGAAGGAGGCCGAGCTGAACAACAAGTACATGGACAAAGCGGTCGCCAACTACAAGAAGAACAAAGGTATTGCCGACCCCAAGACATCGCCTGCAACGACCTCGGGCAAGAAGAAGTAATCAGGCCTGCTCTTCCGGAGGCCTGATGTGGCGAAATGCCGCGAGCAGCATCAGGTCATAGAGGATCTTCAGCGCCCCGCATAGCAGCAGCGGCCAGACCGTGTAGCCGGCGGCGAACAGCGCGCCGGCGAGAACCGGGCTTGCCGCCGAAGCGAGGCTGCGGGGAACAGCGGTAACGCTCGCGGCTGCCGGCCGCTCTGCCTCGGTGACCACCGCCATCACGTAGGAAGACCGCGTCGGCACGTCCATCTGCGACAAAGCGGCGCGCACCAGCAGCAGGCCGAGCGCCCATTCGACCGAAGGCGCGAATGCGGCGGCCATCAGGCAGAGGCTCGATGGAATGTGCGTGAACACCATGGTGTTCACCAGCCCGATGCGCGATCCGATCCAGGCGGCGACCGGGAAAGAGAACGCGGACAGGACGCCGGTCCAGAAGAAAAACAGGCTGGCTGCGGTCAATGACAGGTCGAAGCGCTGGAACAGCCAGAGCGCGAGCAGCGACTGGACGACGAAACCGCCGGCGAAAGCGTCGATGCTGAACAGCGCGGCCAGCTTGTAGACGATGCGGCGCGACGGCCCGAGCGCCGGCGCCGGCGGCGCCTTGGATCGCAGCGCGCGCGGCGCGGCAGGAATTCTGCGATAAGCAATACCGCCCAGCACGCCGAGGGCGGCATAGGCGAGGAACATCAGTTTGATGGCCGCGAGTTGTCCAACGCCAAGCGGCGCGAGCCACTCCGGCATGCCCGCGAGCAGCGAACCGAAGGCGCCGGCGAAGGCGCCGATCAGGCTGTAGCGCGCGAACGCCCGGGTTCTGTCCAGGGGCGCGACCGCGCCCGTCAATACCGTATGCTCGAGCGGCACGAAGATGCTGGTGCTGCCCCCGGAGGGATTGATGGTGCCGACAAAGGCGACCGCCAGAAGGATCGCGTAGTCGCTCGCGGCCGCGTAGGCAATCCCGGTGGCGGCCATGAGCGCGGAGGCGGCGAGCAGCAGGACGCGATGATCACGGCCGCCGCCAAGGAGTCCGATGCCAAGCGTAACGATCGCCGAGCCAAGCAGCGCCAGCGTGGCGACCACGCCTACTTCCAGGGCCGACAGCCCGAGCGCCGTGAGGTAGACCGGCAGAAGAATCGCGACGAAACCATCGCCGAAGTCGCGAATCGCCCTCGCGAGGTAAATGTTGCCGGCGGTCCTAGACACCTTCGACCAGGATCATCTTCGAATTGCCGGCGCGCGTCCGGATCGCCAGCGCAGGCGCGTATTCCGGGGAGTGGTACCACTTGCGCGCCTGCTCCATGCTCGAGAATTCGAGCACGACGACGCGCGACGGCGTCCAACCGCCCTCCTTGGTTTCCACGGCGCCGCCGCGCACCAGGTAGCGTCCCCCGTATTGGGCGATCGTCGCGGGCACGATCTTGCGGTACTCCTCGTAAGCCTTTGCGTCGGTGATCTCGACTTCGGCGATCAGGTAGGCGGCCATGGTTTGTTTCCTTTCAAGTGTCAGCGCAGCAGCGTAACGGCGAGTCCGGCGAATGCGCAAGCGCCGATCACCTGCATGATCCCTGCCTTGTAGCGGAACAGCGCGATGAAGGCGGCAGCGCCGATGAGCGCCGAGATCCACTCGAAGCGTCCGCTCGATCCGTCCGGCCACAGCACGTGCCAGGCGAAGAACAGCGCGAGATTGACGATCACGCCGACCACTGCCGCCGTGATCCCCGTGAGCGGCGCGCTGAATTTCAGGTTGCCGTGCGTGGTCTCGACAAAGGGCGCGCCCATGAAGATGAAAATGAACGATGGCAGGAAGGTGAAGTAGGTCGCTACCAGTGCGCCTGCGGTACCGGCGCCCACATAACCGACGAAAGCCACGATCATGATCAGCGGACCAGGGGTCGTTTCACCAAGCGCCAGTCCATCGATCATCTGCGCGGCGGTGAGCCAGCCATAGTGTTCGACCGCTCCCTGGTAAACGTACGGCAGTACTGCGTAGGCGCCACCGAAGGTGAGCAGCGCAGCTTTGCTGAAAAAAAGGCCCATCTGCGTCAGTGTTTGGTCCGCGCCGAACGCAGCCGCCAGCGCCGCGATCATTCCCGCCCAGAGCGCGATGCCAGCGGCAAAGTAGGCTGTCAGTTTTGTCCATGAGAAAAGCGCGTGCGCAGGCGTCGGCGTGTCGTCGTCGATCAGCGCGGGCCCGAATCCGGACGTCGCGGCGCCATGGCCTGCGCCGCCGGCGAATATCCGTGGTGCGAACTGCCCGCCGAGGTATCCGATGATCCCGGCCGCGAGGACGATGGCGGGGAAGGGGGCGCCAAAGACGAAGATCGCGGCGAAGGCCGCGGCGGCGATACCCCAGAGCGCGGGATGCTTCAGCGCGCGCTGGCCGATGCGCCACGCGGCGGCAAGCACGATTGCAACCACCGCCGGCTTGATGCCATAGAAGACGCCCGCGACGAACGTCACGTTGCCGTAGGTCAAGTAGATCCACGACAGCGCGATCAGGATGAATACCGATGGCAGGACGAACAGACCACCCGCGACAATTCCGCCCCAGGTGCGATGCATCAGCCAGCCGATGTAGGTCGCGAGCTGTTGCGCCTCCGGCCCCGGCAGAACCATGCAGTAGTTGAGCGCATGCAGGAAGCGCTTCTCCGAGATCCAGCGCCGGCGCTCCACCAACTCCTGGTGCATGATCGCGATCTGCCCGGTCGGTCCGCCAAAGCTGATGAAGCCCAGCTTCAGCCAGAAGCGGAAGGCTTCCGAAAAACTTACCGGTAAAGGTCTGGGTTCCATGTATGGACCTCGTTCTTGCCCTTTTTACACCACGCGTACAGTGCGTCGTACATGATCATGCCGCGCTCCAGCATTTCATGGTCGTTCTCGAAATTGAGGGACAGGCCGAGCGAGATCGCGAGCAGTCCCGCCGCCTGCGGCGCAAGATCGAGCCGCCCGGTGTCCGCGCCGCGCACGATCAGCGCGAGTTCATCCAGCGCGGGGTCTTTCAGCCGGTACCTGGTGATGAAAGCATCGAAGCTGCAAAGCTCCCCTTCGTGCGTGAACTCGACATCGGGGACGTCATAGGGAACCGCTTCCCGCTCTGCCGCCACCCGCTTCACGTCTGGCGTCGGCACATAAAGGAACTCCGCTTCCGGATCGATGAACCGTTTCACCAGCCAAGGGCAGGCGATGCGGTCGATTTTGGGCCGCTCGCGCGTCACCCAACGGGAACTCGCGCCCTTGGGCTTGCCGAACAGCTCGCCGCCGGATTCGCGCCACGCCTCGATGCCGCCCTCCAGGTAGCGGGCGCCGAGCGCCTTTGCCGCGCCCTGGCTGACCTCGTGGCCGTGGACGCAATAGACGATGACATCAGCTTCACCGGGAAGGCTCTTGCTCCAATCGGCTACACGCAGCGGGTCGCGCCGCAGCGCGCCGCGGATGAGGTCTGGCGCACCGAGGAACGTGGGGCCCTTGCGCACGTCGATGACGAGCGGCGGCCGCGCGGATGCCAGAGACTGGCGTAGGGTAGCTACTGAGATTGCGGGTGCGTCCATGGCTCTCTCCTTAAGAGTCCTGCAGAGCTTGGACGCACCGGCGTCTTGAGGAAGTGGGGAGTCTGCGTTCCCCGCGGCGCGAAGGATGCGCGCAAAGCGCGGCTGTTGTCAAGCCAAGGTCCAGGTCGGCTTCTGCTCTAATAGAGTCATATCTCATTAATAGAAATGTAAGAGCAAACATAGATGTCCGAGCTTGGCGGGATTGTTGCGCTCAGCCTGGCGGTGAGCCTCTCGGCGGTGCTGCTGGCGACGCTGCTCGGGCTGCCGCTCGGCGCGGCGATCGCGGTCGGGCGCTTCCCGGGTCGCCGCACGCTCATCGTGCTGCTGAACGCGCTGATGGGCTTGCCGCCGGTGGTGGTGGGCCTGCTTGTCTACCTGCTGCTGTCGCGCGCGGGACCGCTGGGCGAACTCGGCTTGCTGTTCACGCCGCCGGCGATGGTGATCGCGCAGACCCTCCTGGTGCTGCCGATCATCGCCGCGCTCTGCCGCCAGTCGGTGGAGGACGCCTGGGTCGAGTACGAGGAGCAGCTGCGTTCGCTGGGGGCGCACGGCCTGCGCGCGGCTCTGACGCTGGTCTGGGACATTCGGTTCTCGCTGGTGACCACGGTGCTGGCCGGGCTGGGGCGCGCGCTCGCCGAGGTAGGTGCGGTGATCATCGTCGGCGGCAACATCGACGGCGTCACCCGCGTGATGACCACCACCATCGCGCTCGAGACCTCGAAGGGCGACCTGCCGCTTGCCCTGTCGCTCGGATTCGTGCTGATCGCGCTGGTAATCGCGTTGAACGCGGCAGCCCATCTCATCAAGGAAGCCGCGCAGCGGCGCTACGGCTGATGTCCGGCGCCCACGGCATCCTTCCCCTGACGTTGCGCGAGGTGCGTTTCACGGCGGGCGGGCGCAGCATCATCGACGGCATCTCGGCCGAGATCGCTGCAGGCCCGGCCACGATCATCCTCGGCGCCAATGGCGCCGGCAAGAGCGTGCTGATGCGCCTGATGCACGGCCTGCTGCGGCCCAACTCCGGGGAGATCGCGTGGCGCGAGCCGGGCGCGGAGCGGCTGCAGCGTGGGCAGGCAATGGTGTTCCAGCGGCCCGTGCTGCTGCGCCGTTCGGCGCTCGCCAACATCCTTTACGCGCTGGAACTGGCGCGCGTCCCGGCGGCGGAGCGCGAGGTGCAGGCGATGGATGCTTTGCGCGAGGTGGGCCTCGCGGAGGTGGCTCACCGGCCCGCGCGCGTGCTCTCGGGCGGCGAGCAGCAGCGCCTCGCGCTGGCGCGCGCCTGGGCGCTGCACCCCGAAGTGCTGTTTCTGGATGAGCCGACCGCGAACCTGGATCCCGGCGCGACACGCGAGATCGAGAACGTGATCAAGGCCTTCGATGCGTCGGGAACCAAGATCGTCATGTCGACGCACAACCTCGGCCAGGCGCGGCGACTCGGCGACGAGGTGCTGTTCATCCACCAGGGGCGTCTGGTCGAACGCGCTTCGGTAGACAAATTTTTCAGGCGACCCACCTCCGCGGAAGCGGCGGCATTCATCAAGGGAGAGCTGCCGTGGGTCTGATGAGATTGTTGTTGGCGCTTTCCTTGTTTCTTTCTTTTTCAATAGAAGCGCAGCAACGATTCATTACCGTGGCTTCCACGACGTCGACCGAGCAGTCGGGGCTGTTCAGGCACCTGCTGCCGTTCTTCGAGCGGAAAACCGGCATCCAGGTGCGCGTGGTGGCGCTGGGAACGGGTCAGGCGCTGGACATGGGCAAACGGGGCGATGCGGACGTCGTCTTCGTCCATGCCAAGCCGCTCGAGGAGAAGTTCGTCGCCGAGGGCTACGGCGTGCAGCGTTTCGAGGTCATGTACAACGATTTCGTGCTGGTCGGGCCAAAATCCGATCCAGCAAAGGTCGGCGGGACCAGGGACATCGTCGCCGGCCTGCGGAAGATCAAGGTTGCGCAGGCGCCGTTCGCCTCGCGGGGAGACAAAAGCGGAACCCATTTCGCCGAACTTGAATTGTGGAAACTCGCGGGCGTCGATATTGCAAAGAGCAAGGGGCCCTGGTACCGGGATACCGGTTCGGGCATTGGGCCGACGCTGAACACCGCGGCTGGAATGAACGCCTATGCGCTCACCGATCGAGGTACTTGGCTGTCTTTCAAGAATCGCGCCGATCTGGTGATTTCTGTGGAAGGAGATCAGCGACTGTTCAACCAGTACGGCGTCATGCTGGTCAATCCCGCGAAGCACCCGCACGTGAAGAAGGAGATGGGCCAGACCTTCGTCGACTGGGTCATATCTCGCGAAGGTCAGAAAGCGATCGCCGAATACAAAATCGGCGGCGAGCAGTTGTTCTTTCCCAATGCAAAATGAAAACCTTGGTCGCCTTGCTGGCGGATCGTCGTATCGGCCCACGGCAGGTAAAATGGCTCAGCAGGATCGAAGCGAAACGCCTGCCGGAGTGAGATGACCCGCTATAAAGGTCTGACGCTGCGCGTGCTGGGCCGATCCGCGGCGGCCATGGGGCCGGGCAAGGCCGAGTTGATCGAACGCATCGGACGGACAGGCTCGATCTCGGCCGCCGCGCGGGAGATGGGCATGTCCTACCGGCGCGCCTGGCAGCTCGTCGAATCGCTCAATAAAACGTTCCGTGAGGCCGTCATTACAACCGCGATCGGCGGCCGGCGCGGTGGCGGGGCAAGAGTGACGCCGTTCGGCAAGGGTCTGGTGATCCGGTTCCGGGCGATGGAGGAAAAGGCATCGACGGCGATCGCCGCCGACCTGAGGCGCTTTGCCGGCCATCTGCGAAAGGCGCGCCTGCACCCTTAGCTTCGTTATATTCCATGGTATATAGCGTGGGTGCAATCCATGGACCCGTCGCTCCTCGTCCTGCTCGCCTCGGGCATGCTGGTGGCCGCGTTCCTGTATGCCTCGGTTGGCCACGGCGGCGCATCGGCGTATATCGCGGCGATGGCGATCGTGGGCATCGCGCCCGCGGAAATGCGGCCGACTGCATTGCAGTTAAACGTCCTGGTATCGGCCATCGCGACCGTGAAGTTCTACCGCGCCGGACATTTCCGCTGGCCATTGTTGTGGCCGTTTGCGGTGGCCTCGATCCCCGCTGCCTATCTTGGCGGCGCGATCACCTTGCCGGGCTCCGCCTACAAGATCCTCGTTGGACTCGTGCTTCTGTATGCTGGCTGGCAGCTCTGGTGGAGCGCACGAGCCGGCGACGAACTGCGTCCTGTACGTCAGGTGCCTATGCCGCTGGCGATCCTGATCGGCGGGGTGCTGGGTGTACTTTCTGGATTGACCGGGGTAGGCGGCGGAATTTTCCTCAGTCCGCTGCTCTTGCTGCTGGGCTGGGCTGGAACCAAGCAGACCTCGGCGGTCGCCGCCCCTTTCATACTTGTCAATTCGCTCGCGGCGCTGGCGGCGGGCTTTGTAAGGAATCCCACCCCTCCGCCCGACTATGCATGGTGGCTGATGGCGGCGGTGCTTCTGGGGGGGTGGGCGGGCGCGGAATATGGCAGCCGGCGCTTCGCCAATCCGCTCATCCGGCGGGTGCTGGCCGTGGTTCTCGCGATCGCGGGCGGGAAAATGGTTCTGGTGTAGATTGCGCCTTCCTTATGGGGCCCGCATGAGCAACTACTACGAATCGGAAGACCTGAAGAAATTCGGCGGCATCGGCCAGCACGCCAAGCAGCTTGCCGACGATTTCTTCAAGTACTACGGCAACGTCATCGGCACCGATGGCGCGCTGTCGAAACGCGAGAAGGCGCTCATCGCGCTCGCCGTGTCGCACGCCCAGAAGTGCCCCTATTGCATCGATGCCTACACCACCCAGTGTCTCGAGACGGGATCCAACCCCGAGCAGATGATGGAGGCGGTGCACGTGGCCGCCGTGATGCAGGCCGGCATCACGCTGGTGCACTCGGTGCAGATGCAGAACCATCTGAAGAAAATGGTCCTTTGACCCCCGTAGTCCAGCTGAAGCTTGCTCCGGCGCCATCGAAGTACGACTTCGAGGGGCTGCTGCGCTCGCGCGGCATCGACCTTCCGCCGCTGTCCATCGACACGCTGCAGGTCAACATCACCAAGCTGTGCAACCAGGTCTGCCGCCACTGCCACGTGGATGCCTCGCCGTCGCGCCGCGAGATGCTGTCTCCGGAAGGCGTGGCCAAGTGCCTGGAACTCCTGGAACGGCACCCGCAGGTCACGAAACTGGATATCACGGGCGGTGCCCCCGAACTGCATACAGGCTTCGATGCCTTCGTCGAAAAGGCCGTCGCGCTCGGCAAGCACGTCATGGTGCGGCACAACCTTACGGTGCAGCTGGACGGCCATCCGCAGACCGGCGAGAGCAAGGAATACCTGCCCCAATTCTTCGCCAAGAACCGTGTCGAGGTGATTTCCTCGCTGCCGTACTACCAGGAATACTTCACCGACGCGCAGCGCGGCCCGGGCGTATTCAAGAAGAGCATCGAGGCGATGAAGCGTCTGAACGCGTTGGGCTATGGCGTCGAGGGCAGCGGTCTGATCTTCAATCTGGTCTACAACCCGGTCGGCCCCTACCTGCCCGCAGCGCAGGCCAGTCTCGAAGCAGACTACAAGCGCGAACTCAAGGACAAGTTCGGGCTTGTGTTCAACAGCCTGTACACGGTCACCAACATGCCGATCAACCGCTTCAGGCAGCACCTGGACAAGTCGGGGCAGTACGAGGCGTACATGGAAAAACTGCTGGCGGCGTTCAACCCGGCGGCGGCCGAGGGCGTGATGTGCCGGAGCATGATCAGTGTCGACCACGAAGGCCGGATCTATGACTGCGATTTCAACCAGATGCTCGAGCTGCGCGCCGCGGGCGCGGGCGGCAAGCCGCTCAGCATCTTTGATTTCGATCTCGACCGGGTACTCGGGCGGCGCATCCGCTTCGACGATCATTGCCTGGGCTGTACCGCGGGGGCGGGAAGTTCATGCGGTGGGTCAACTGCATGAAAATCTTTGGCTTCGCAGGCTGGTCGGGCAGCGGCAAGACGACGCTGATCGAGAAGCTGATCCCGCTGTTCGTCAAGCACGGCCTGCGTGTTTCGCTGATCAAGCACGCCCACCATACCTTCGACGTCGACCACCCAGGCAAGGATTCCTACCGCCACCGGCATGCGGGGGCGATGGAAGTGCTGGTCACTTCTTCGCGGCGCTGGGCGCTGATGCATGAACTGGGCGGCGGGGAGGAACCCCCGTTCGAGGAGCAGATCAGGCATTTCTCGCCCTGCGATCTGCTGATCGTCGAGGGCTTCAAGTACGCGCCCATCGCCAAGATCGAGGTCTGGCGCACCGTAACCGGCGAGTCGATGCTGCATCCGAACGATCCGCACATCGTGGCGGTGGCGACCGATGCGAAGCTGGAGACGAAACTCCCGCTGCTTGACCTGAACGATCCGGTAGCCGTCGCGGCCTTCATCCTCGGGCACCAGAAACTCGCGTGAACAAGGGCCTTCTGTCGGTCGACGAAGCGCTCGCGCAGCTGCTGGCCGGCGCGAAGCCGGTGGCCGGCATCGAACAGATCCCGACCATCGAGGCGGCGGGGCGGGTGCTGGCCCAGCCGCAGACCTCGACCATGGACGTGCCGCCGATGGATAACAGCGCCATGGATGGGTACGCCGTGCGCTTGGCAGATTTGGATTCTTCTGAAAAAAAACTGAAGGTCGCTCAGCGCATCCCGGCAGGCTCGGTGGGCAAGCCGTTGGAACCGGGCACGGCGGCGCGGATTTTCACCGGCGCCCCCGTTCCGCCGGGGACGGATGCGGTGGTTATGCAGGAGAATTGTTCTGTTTCTGGCGATTTTATTTTCATAAAAAAATCCCCCAGGGTAGGCGAATGGATTCGGCGTATCGGCAGCGACATCCGCAGGGGCGACCTGGTCCTGGTCGCGGGAAAACGGCTGCTGCCGCAGGATACGGGTCTCGCGGCATCGATTGGCATCAAGACGCTGCCGGTATGCCGCAAGGTCCGGCTCGGCCTGTTCTTCACCGGCGATGAACTGGTGATGCCGGGCGACCCGCTGCCGCCGGGCCGGATCTACAACTCCAACCGCTTCACGCTCAACGGCCTCGCCACTGCTTTTGGCTGCGAAGTGCGCGACTACGGCATCGTGCCTGACAAGCTGGACGCGACGCGCGAAGTCCTGCGCCGTGCCGCGGCCGAGAACGACATCATCGTCACCTCCGGCGGCGTGTCGGTGGGCGACGAGGACCACGTCAAGCCCGCGGTGGAAGCGGAAGGTTCGCTTCTCATGTGGAGAATCTCGATGAAGCCGGGCAGGCCGCTCGCCTTCGGCAAAGTAGGGGGTGCCGCGTTCCTGGGATTGCCGGGAAATCCGGTGTCCAGCTTCGTGACTTTCCTCGTTTTTGCAAGACCCTTTTTGTTGAAGACCCAGGGCCAGACCGAAACCGCCCCTCGTGCCATCGACGCGCGCGCCGATTTCGACTGGCCCGCGCCCGACGCGCGGCGCGAATTCCTGCGCGTAAAATGGAATGCGCGGGGCGGCCTGGATTCCTACCCTACGCAGGACTCCGCGGTGCTGACCTCGACGTCCTGGGCCGACGGACTGCTGGATAACCCGGCGGGGTGCGCGATCCGGAGCGGCGATCGGGTCCGTTTCCTGCCTTATGCGGAGCTATACAAGTGAGATGCGGTTGAAAGTAAGGGTTCTCTACTTCGCGAGCATCAGGGAAAAGCTGGGGCGGGATAGCGAGGAACTCGACCTGCCGGCGGGCGTCGCCTCGATCGCCGCGCTCAGGACCCACCTGCGGGCACGGGGCGGCGCCTGGGCCGATGCGCTCGCTGAGGCGAAACTTCTGCGCGCGGCGGTGAATCAGGACATGGTGTCGCCAGCGGCGCCGATCAAGGCAGGCGACGAGGTCGCATTTTTCCCTCCGGTGACCGGCGGATGAGAATTTCTGTTCAAACAGAAGACTTTGATCTTGGGGCCGAAGTAAAAGCAATCTCTGGTAACCCCAAGATCGGTGCGGTTGCAAGTTTCGTCGGGCTGGTGCGCGACGTCGCGATGACTCTAGAGCACTATCCGGGCATGACCGAGCGCGCGATCGGCAAGATCGTCGTGGAGGCGCAGTCCCGCTGGAAGGTGATCGACTGCACCGTGATCCACCGCTACGGCGCGCTCCAGCCGAACGACCAGATCGTGCTGGTGGCGGTGGCGAGCGGCCATCGCGGCGATGCCTTCGCCGCGTGCGAATTCATCATGGACTACCTCAAGACCCAGGCGCCCTTCTGGAAGAAGGAGCAGACACCGGAAGGCGCCCGCTGGGTCGAGGCGAAGACCGCGGACGACGAGGCCGCCGGGCGCTGGACCGTGCCCCTTCGCTGATTCAGCCGAGGCGTTTGCGGTGCCGCGGTAGCTTCGATATGATGTCTTCAGGGAGATGGCATTCCTCCCGGGAAAAACCGCCGCAAGGCTGATGATGCCTACGTGATTCGCCGGAGGAACTGGCAGCGTGGGCATTGCCTGAACCCTCCGATGATTTCGCGCAAAGCGGAACAACAAGAGTCGGAGGTGCCAAAGTGAGTGTTGCCGGATTGTTCGCAGTTGGCGGTGGCGCTGCGGCGGGGGCGTGGCTGCGCTGGTGGCTGGGCATCGTTCTCAACCCCGTATTTCCGACGCTGCCGCTGGGCACGCTCGCCGCAAACATCATCGGCGGCTACCTGATGGGGATCGCGCTCGGCGTACTGTCGCATTTCGAGGCCTTGCCTCCTGAAGTGCGCCTTCTAATAACGACCGGTTTCCTCGGCGGCCTGACGACCTTTTCGACATTTTCCGCGGAGGCAACGACGCTCCTCTCGCGCGAGCAATTCGGTTGGGCGGCCGCGCATGTTGCCGTTCACGTCGTCGGATCGGTGTTGATGACGTTTGCCGGAATCGCCACCATGCGTTTCCTTCTGAGGTGAGCCATGCAAGGAACCTATTTGCGCTTCTACGTGCATGAGAACCGCAAGCACCGCGGTATCCTGCTCTATGAATGGCTGCTCGAGGCGGCGAAGAAGACCGGCATCCACGGCGGATCGGCGTTCCGCGCCGTCGCCGGATACGGCCGGCACGGGATTCTGCACGAGCAGCACTTTTTTGAACTTGCAGGTGATCTGACGGTAGAGGTTGAGTTTCTCCTTGACGATGCGCAGGCCGAGGCGTTTCTCGAAGTGCTGCGCAAGGAGAAGGTGCGCGTGTTCTACTCCAAAGCCGCAGCCGAATTCGGCATGATCGAGGAGGGGGCCCGGCCTTGACCGAAATCTGGACGCTCGCAGCCTTGTGGCTCGGGCTCGCGCTCATCGCCACGCTGGTGTCGATCTGGTTGCGGGTCGCTACGGCCATGTCCGAAATCGTGGTCGGCACCATCGCGCAACTCGTCATCGGCGCGCTGGTGGGTACCGCCGCGCTCGGCGCGGACCAGAGTTGGATCACGTTTCTCTCGGGGACCGGCGCGATCGTGCTCACGTTTCTGGCCGGCGCCGAGCTGGATCCGGTAGTGTTCCGGCGCAAATGGAAAGAGGCGACCGCGGTGGGTCTGGTTAGTTTCTTTGGGCCTTTCCTCGGCTGCGCCGCAGCCGCGCGCTGGCTGCTAGGTTGGGGTCCCGAGGCAAGTTGGCTTGCGGGAATCGCGATGTCCACGACCTCGGTTGCGGTGGTCTACGCGGTGATGATCGAGTTTGGATTCAACGTCACCGACTACGGCAAGACCGTGCTGGCAGCATGCTTCATCACCGACCTCGGTACGGTGGTGGCGCTGGGATTGATCTTCGCGCCTTTCACGCTGAAGACGCTGCTGTTTGTCGGGACTCTGGCAGTGGCGGCCCTTATCCTGCCCTGGCTTACGCCGCGTTTTTTCCGGCGCTACGGCGGGCGCCCGTCGGAACTCGAGACCAAGTACCTGCTGCTGTGCCTTTTCGGTCTGGGCGCCCTCGCGACGTGGGCCGACAGCGAGGCGGTGCTGCCAGCCTATCTGATGGGCATGGTGCTGGCGGGGACGGTGGGCAAGGACCACGTGCTGGTCCGGCGGTTACGCACGCTTTGTTTCGGACTGCTCACCCCGTTTTACTTCATCCGCGCCGGATCGTTCGTTTCAATTCCCGCTCTCGTCGCGGCCCCGGGCGCTTTCGTGGTCATGCTCGTTGTGAAGGTAATGACCAAGATCGTCGGTGTCTATCCCGTGACGCAGGCGTTTCGATCTCCACGCAAAGAGGGCATGTACACGACGCTGCTGATGTCCACCGGCCTCACCTTTGGCACGA
>Ga0315281_10005945_pt1 | contig 17408 bp, 19 predicted proteins | sample YL17G07_0_MG_FD_204540 | JGI IMG/M metagenome (GOLD analysis project Ga0315281, IMG submission 204540) | Sediment microbial communities from Yellowstone Lake, YNP, Wyoming, USA - YL17G07_0 | ecosystem: Environmental > Aquatic > Freshwater > Lake > Sediment | place: USA: Wyoming | collected...
GCGACGACGGTTCGGCGGGCGATGAGCCAGCTCGTCTCGCGTGTGGTCGTCGCGCTCGCCGCGCTGCCGCTCGTGCTCGGGCTCGTGTGGCTCGGCGGCTGGTGGCTCTTCGCGCTCGTCCTCGTCGCAGCGCTGGTCGGGTTGCACGAGCTGTACGTGATGGCCAGAGCGCTGCGGCCGCTCGTCCTCGCGGGCTACGCGGGTGCCGTGCTCGCGCTCGTCGGCGCCGAGGTGGCGGGCCTCGCCTGGCTGCTCGGCGGCGCGCTCGCGACGCTCCTGCTCGCCTTCCTGCTCTACGGGGTCGCCTCGACGCGGCAATCGGCGACGGTTGCCGTCGGCACGACGGTGCTCGGCGTCGTCTGGGTCGCCGTCGGCCTCGGCCACGTCGTGATCCTCCGCGAGCTGCCCGAGCACGGCCGGCTCGCCACGTATGCCCTCCTGCTCGCCGTCTTCGCGGACGACACCGCCGCCTACGCCGTCGGGCGTCTCGTCGGCCGCCACAAGCTCGCGCCCGCGCTCTCGCCGGGAAAGACGTGGGAGGGGTTCATCGCCGGCACGCTCGCCGCGATGGCGGCCGCCTTCTTCACGCTCTACAACACGGGCTTCATGGACGGGTGGCGGTCGCTCGTCTTCGGCGCCGCGGTCGCGATCGCGGCAGCCTGCGGCGACCTCTTCGAGTCGTCGCTGAAGCGGGATCTCCAGGTCAAGGACTCGGGCTCGCTGCTCGCCGGCCACGGAGGCATGCTCGACCGGATCGACTCTCTCCTCTTCGCCTCGGTTGCGGCCTTCTACGTCGTTCTTGCGTTCGGGTACGGTTAGCGCCTCGCATGCTTCTGAGACCCGCCAGACGGGGCCGGTTCGCGCCCGTTCTCGCCGCTTCGGCGCTGCTGCTCGCCGGCTGCGGCGGCGGCTCGAGCACTGCCACGGGCAGCGGCGCTACCACCGGCGGCGGCACGCACTCCGGCGCCTACAACGGCGGGCACGAGATCTGCAGTGGCGGCACCGTCGAGGAGATCTCGAGCCTGTACGGCGTGACGCCCGCCACGAAGGAAGCAGTCGCGAAGGTGATCGCCGAGGCCGTCTCCGGCGGCTCGTCGCCGCAGGATGCCACGGACGCGACGCAGGGCTGCCTCGACGCCTTCGCCGAGCAGAAATAGCCCCCACGCACCCCGTCCCTACACTTCGCCCGTGAGGCGAATCGCTCTGCTCGGTGCGACCGGCTCGATCGGGAGCCAGGCGCTCGAGATCGTCGCCGCGCACCCGGGGCTCGAAGTGTGCGCGCTCGCGTCGGGCTCGCGGGAGCTCGCCGGTCTCGCCGCTGCGCACGGCGTCGAGCACGTCCAGGTGGGGGGTGACCTGACGCGGCTGCTCGAGGCGGCCGAGCCGGACATCGTCCTGAACGCCGTCGTCGGCTTCGCGGGAGTCGGCGCGACGCTCTGGGCCCTCGAACGGGGCATCACGCTCGCGCTTGCCAACAAGGAGAGCCTCGTCGCGGCCGGCGACCTCGCGCTGGCGGCGAAGCGGCGCGGGGGAGGGCTGCTCCTGCCGGTGGACAGCGAGCACAGCGCAGCGTTCCAGTGCCTGGAAGGCCGCGCTGCGCACACCGTCGCTTCGCTCGTGCTGACCGCCTCCGGCGGCCCGTTTCGCGGCCGCACACGTGACGGGCTCGCGGGCGTGACGCCGGCGGAGGCGCTCGCGCACCCGACGTGGAGCATGGGCCCGAAGATCACCGTCGACTCGGCCACGCTCGCCAACAAGGGGCTCGAGCTGATCGAGGCGCACTACCTCTTCGGGCTGCCGTACGAGCGGATCGAGGTCGTCGTCCACCCGACGTCCGTCGTGCACGCGCTCGTCCGCTTGCGCGACGGCGCCGCGCTCGCGCACCTCGGCCACCCCGACATGCGCGTGCCGATCTCGTTCGCGCTCACGTACCCCGAGCGGGAGGCGACGCCGGTGCCGCCGCTCGACCTCGCCGGCGGTCTGACCCTCGAGTTCGAGGCTCCCGACCTGGAGACGTTCCCGCTGCTCGCCCTCGCCCGCAGCGCGGGGGAGAGGGGCGGCACCCACCCCTGCGCCTTCAACGCCGCGAACGAGGTCGCGGTCGCCGCCTTCCTCGCCGGCCGGCTGCCCTTCCTCGGCATCGCGGATGTCGTCGGCGACGCACTCGCGGAGGCCGGCGGCGCGCCCGCGCGCGATCTCGGCGAGCTGGTCGAGGCGGACGCTGCGGCCCGCCGCATCGCCGAAGCCCGGATCGGGGTGCCCGCGTGAGACGCCCTGTGTCAACCCCTTCCGCCCGCGCGTTCCGCGGGTGCTGCTCGCGGTGCTGGGCCGGAGGGGACAGTACGGGTAGTACGGCCCCGGAGAGCACGGTGCTGCGAGCGGCGCCAGGCGGCGGCAGAGCCGGGCTCTGCCCGGCGGCAGCCGACGCCGGCGAGGGGCGCGCGTGAGCATCGTGATCGCCGTCGTCGGGCTCGGGCTCCTGATCCTGGTGCACGAGCTCGGCCACTTCCTCGTCGCACTCGCGGTCGGCCTGCGGCCGCGGCGGTTCTACATCGGCTTCCCGCCGGCGCTCGCGAAGACGACGCGGAACGGCATCGAGTACGGCCTCGGCGCGATCCCACTCGGCGGCTTCGTGAAGATCCCCGGGATGCACCGGCCCGCCCCGGCCGACGTGGACCTGCACTTCGGGCGGGCGCTCGACGAGGCACCGGGGCTCGTCGGCCCGCTCGACCGCCTGCGGCGCCCCCTCGGGGCGGGGGACTACGAGGCCGCACGGGTCGCGCTCGACGAGCTGGCCGCGGCGGTCGGACGCGCCCGGCTCTCGCCGCAGGCCGCGTCCGCGGCGTGGAAAGGCCTCAGCGAGGTCGGCGACGCGGTCGGGCCCGATGCGTACTGGCGCGCGAAGACCTGGAAGCGCGTGGCCACGATCTTCGCCGGCCCGGGCGCGAACATCCTGCTCGCGGTGCTCCTGTTCGCGGGCCTGTACATGGCCGGGGGCGGCAAGGCGACGTCGGCGGTGGACGAGGTGCTCGCCGGCACTCCGGCGCAGCACGCCGGGCTGCTCGCGGGCGACCGGATCGTCGCGATCGACGGCCGCCCGGTGAAGCCGGGCCAGATCTCCGACCGGATCGCCGGCTCCGAAGGCAAGCCGCTGCGGCTGACCGTGCGGCGCGACGGGAAGCAGGTGACCGTAGGGCCCGCCTCGCCGGTCGCGAGCGACGGCCGCTACCGGCTCGGCTTCCGCCTCCGCGGCGCCGGACTGAGCCCGCCCGATGCCTCGTGGCAGGCGCTCCGGTTGACCGGCCTCGTCACGAGGGAGATCGGTGCCTCGCTCGGCCGCCTGGTCACAGGGTCGGGGCGGAAGGAGATCTCGAGCCCGGTCGGGATCGTCCAGGGGTCGTCCACCGCGGTCAAGGAGGGCGGGCAGACGTACCTGTGGGTGCTGGGCCTGCTCAGCCTCTCGCTGGCGCTGCTCAACCTCTTGCCGCTGCTGCCGCTCGACGGCGGGCACATCGCCTTCTCGCTGATCGAGGGCGTCCGCGGCCGTTCGGTGGGGCGCGAGATCTACGAGCGGGTGTCCGCGATCGGGATCGCCCTGGTGCTGCTCCTGTTCTTCATCGGGCTGTCGAACGACATCGGCCGCCTCGGCGGGGGCTAACCTTTCGGGATGGCGTCGGAGGTTCAGATCAGGGTCGGGAACGTGGCGATCGGCGGCGGCGCGCCGGTCGTCGTCCAGTCCATGACGCTGACGCCGACGCGCGACGTCGAGGCGACGACCGCCCAGATCGCCGCGCTCGCCTCCGCCGGCTGCGAGCTCGTGCGCGTCGCCGTCCCGAAGAGCGAGGATGCCGCCGCGCTCAAGGCGATCGTGCGCTTCTCGCCGATTCCCGTGATCGCCGACATCCACTTCAACGCCTCGCTCGCGCTGAAGGCGATCGAGGCCGGCGTCGCCGCGGTGCGCATCAACCCCGGCAACATCGGCGGCCCCGACAAGGTCGAGCTCGTCGTGCGCGCCGCCAAGCAGGCGGGGATCCCGATGCGGATCGGCGCCAACTCCGGCTCGCTGCCGAAGCACCTGCACGGGCTGGCGCAGCAGGACCAGGCCGAGGCGCTCGTCGCCGCCGCACTGGAGGAGGTCGAGCTGCTCGAGAAGCTCGACTACCGCGACTTCAAGATCTCCGTCAAGGCGACCCACGTACCGACGATGATCCGCGCCTACCGGCTGCTCGCGGCGAAGGTGCCGTACCCGTTGCACCTCGGCGTCACCGAGGCGGGGACGCCCTTCTCGGGCTCGATCAAGAGCGCGGTCGGCATGGGCGCGCTGCTCGCGGACGGGATCGGCGACACGCTGCGGGTCTCGCTGACAGCCGACCCGGTGAAGGAGGTCGAGGTTGCCTGGGAGATCCTGAAGGCGCTCGGGCTGCGCGAGCGCGGGCCGGTGCTGATCGCGTGCCCGTCGTGCGGCCGCGACAACGTCGGCGTCGAGAGCCTCGCGGTCGAGGTAGAGGAGCGGCTGAAGGCGTACCCGCAGGCGATCGAGGTCGCGGTCATGGGCTGCGCCGTGAACGGCCCCGGCGAGGCGGGAGACGCCGACTTCGGCATCGCCGGCGGCCGCGACGTCGGCTTCATCTATGCCCATGGGCGCGTGTTGAAGAAGGTCTCCTCGGAGATCCTGATCGACGAGCTCTTCCGCGAGATCGACCGCTGGCTCGCGGCCGGGATGGTGCGCCCGAAGCGGCTGAAGATGGCGAAGCCCGCCGCCCTCGCCATGGCCGAGGCCTCCCTCATTCCGGTCGAATAACCTCTGGGTTCGATGATCGCCCGGGCCTCCACACTCTTCCTGCCGACCCTGCGCGAGGATCCGGCCGACGCCGAGGCGGTCTCGCACAAGCTGCTCGTCCGCGGCGCGTTCGTCCGCCAGGTGAGCGCGGGCGTCTGGACCTTCCTGCCGCTCGGCTGGCGCGTCCACCAGAAGGTCGTCCAGGTGATCCGGGAGGAGATCGACGCGATCGGCGGCCAGGAGATGCTGATGCCGGTCCTGACGCCGTTCGAGCTCTGGCAGCAGTCGGGCCGCGACTCCATCGAGGAGATCTTCCGGCTCGAGGACCGGACCGGCCGCAAGTTCGTGCTGCCGATGACGCACGAGGAGACGGTCACGTTCCACGCGCGGGAGCTCCAGAGCTACCGGCAGCTGCCGCAGATCCTCTACCACTTCTCGGTCAAGGAGCGCGACGAGCCGCGCCCGCGCGGCGGCCTCATCCGCGTGCGGGAGTTCATCATGAAGGACTCGTACTCCTTCGACCGCGACGAGGAGGGGCTCGAGCGGAGCTTCAGGCTCCACGAGCAGGCCTACCACCGCATCTTCGAGCGCACCGGCATCGAGGTCCATGCCGTGCAGGCCGAGTCGGGGATGATGGGCGGCAGCTCCTCGATCGACTTCCTCGCACCGGCGGGCGCGGGCGAGAACACGCTCGTCACCTGCGAGCACGGGGACTACGCCGCCGACCTGGAGATCGCACGGGGCATCCCGCGCGGGCCGGAGCTTCCCGAGCGCCTCGACGCGCCGCGCGAGGTCGAGACGCCCGGCGCGACGACGATCGAGGCGCTCGCCGGCTTCCTCGGCATCGACCCCGCGGCGACGTCGAAGGCGATGCCGGTCGTGAAGACGGACGGGACGCTCGTCCTCGGCCTCGTCCGCGGCGACGACCGGCTCGAGCCGAGCAAGCTGGCCGGCGCGCTCGGGTCCGCCTTCCGGCCCGCGACCGAGGACGAGATCCGCGAGGCGTTCGGCGCCGACCCCGGCTCGCTCGGGCCGGTGGGGTTCCCGGGCGAGGTCGTTGCCGACGACGCGCTGCGTGAGGGGCAGTACGTCGCGGGCGCGAACCGGACCGGGTGGCACCTGCTCGGCGTCGAAGCGGGTCGCGACTTTCAGCCGCGCTTCGCCGACATCCGCGAGTCGAAGGCGGGAGACGCGTGCCCGCGCTGCGGCGGCCGGCTGCGCTTCGAGACCGCGATCGAGGTCGGCCACATCTTCAAGCTCGACACGCGCTTCTCCGAGCCGCTACACGCGACCTTCCTCGACGAGGACGGCAGGGAGCGCCCGCTCCTGATGGGGAGCTACGGGATCGGCCCGGGCCGCGTGATGGCAGCGGCGGTCGAGCAGGGCCACGACGAGCACGGCATCCGCTGGCCCGCAGCGATCGCCCCGTACGACGTCCACGTCGTCGTGCTGGCCGGCGCGGAGGAGGTCGCCGAGGCCGCCGCCGCCGCGCTCGAGGCCGCCGGGCGCGCCGTCCTGCTCGACGACCGCGACCAGAGGGCGGGAGAGAAGTTCGCCGACGCGGATCTGATCGGCTGCCCGCTGCGCGTCACCGCGGGCAAGCGCTCGCTCGACGACGGCGCCGTCGACGTGCGCGACCGGGTCTCCGGGGCCGAGGAGCGTGTTGCCGCCGCAGACGTGGCACAATGGATGGCTGGACGGTAATGCCGCGGCGTCGTAAGTTCAGCGAGGAGCCCTTCGGGCCCAGCATCGCGCGCCTCCTCTCCGAGACGGGCGTCACGTACCGTGCGCTGGCGGCCAAGACCGGCCTCTCCGCCGGGTACCTGAACCACCTCGTGCACGGCAACCGGCCGGTGCCGTCGAACGACGTCCTGGCACGTCTGGCGGAGGCGCTCGGCGTCGAGGCGGAGCACTTCCGCGAGTACCGCCTGCGGACGATCACCGAGCGTCTGGAGGCGATGCCCGAGCTCGTCGACCGGCTGTACAAGCGCCTCGGCTAAGGTTCCCTCTGCCACGGGGCGTGGCGCAGCCTGGTTAGCGCGCTAGTCTGGGGGACTAGAGGTCCCGAGTTCGAATCTCGGCGCCCCGACTTACTTGACGGCCGCGGAGGTCGTAGACTCGCGCCGCGTGATTCGCGGTCTTGCCTCCCTCGGCGCTGCGGCGCTCCTCGCCTCCTCCGGCGCGGCCGCCGGCACGGCCCCCGCGACCGCGATCTTCTACTACCCGTGGTACGGGACGCCGACGCGGGACGCGGCCTGGCAGCACTGGCAGCAGAACGGGGCCGTGCCGCCGAGACGCGTCGGGTCGCAGTTCTACCCCGCCCGCGGCGCGTACTCGTCCTCCGACGCGGCCGTGGTGGCCGCCCAGATGAAGGAGATCGCCGCCGCCGGGATCGGCGAGGTGGTCGTCTCCTGGTGGGGGCGCGGATCGGCCGAGGACGGGCGGCTACCCGCGGTGTCCGCCGCAGCGCGTGCCGACGGCCTCGCCGTCGCCGCGCACCTCGAGCCGTATCCCGGCCGCACCGCCGTCACGGTGGCCGCCGATCTCGCCTACCTGCGGGGGCGGGGCATCACCGACGTCTACGTCTACGATTCGTCGGCGATCTCCGACGCCGACTGGGCGTCTCTCAACACGGGCCTCACGGGGATGCGGCTCTTCGCCAACACGGCGCTCGCCGGCAAGGCTGCGGCCGGCCGGTTTGCTGGGCTCTACACCTACGACGTGCTCGTCTACGGCGGCGGCTCGTTCCCGCGGCTCTGCGCGCAGGCGCGCAGGGCGCACCTGCTCTGCGCGCCGTCGGTCGGGCCCGGCTTCGACGCCCGCCGGGCGACAGGCGAGCCGCGCCTGCGGCCCAGGGAGAACGGGGCGGAGTACGACCGCATGTGGAGTCAGGCCCTGCGCGCCCGGGCGCCGATCGTGACGATCACGAGCTACAACGAGTGGCACGAGGGAACCCAGATCGAGCCGGCCCGACCCGCGCCCGGGTACGAGAGCTACGAGGGCGCCTGGAGCCTGCACGGCGCGGCGGCCGAGACGGCCTACCTCGACCGGACGGCCTACTGGATCGCGCGGCTCAGTAGAGCGCGGTCGCCAGCCGGCGGCGGTACGCCACGCTGAGCGGGTGATCGGGGCCGAGGTCGCCGAAGAGGGCCACGGCGAGCCTCCGCAACAGGTCGCGCTGGGCGGGCGGAGCCTCGGGCGCGCGCTCGACGATCTCGCGCAGAGCCTCCTCCAGCTCGCCGGCCTCGACCGCGGTGACGATCTCCAGGAGGTCGCCCTGCTCGCGGAGCTCCTCGACGAGCCGCAGCGCCTCGGAGGGAGCGAGCAGGGCGTCGAGGAACGCCGCGACCGCCTGCGGCGACTGGGCGCCGACGAACTCCCGCACGACGTGACCGTTGCGGAAGGCCTTCACCGCCGGGATGCCGCGGATGCCGAACTGCTGGGAGAGCTCCGGGCTCGCGTCGACGTCCACCTTCGCGAGGACGAGCTGACCCGCGCGCGCCTCGGTCTCGCGGTCCAGCACCGGGCCGAGCGTCTTGCACGGGCCGCACCATTCGGCCCAGAAGTCGACGACGACGGGCAGCTCGCGCGAGCGCTCGAGCACCGCGGCCTCGAATGTCTCCGTCGTGACGTCCATCGCTTCCGCGAACGATAGCCCTAGCCCTTGACCACGCCGAGCGGCACCAGCCGCGCGACGCGGCGCGCGAGGCCCGCGCGCTGGACGACGTCCACGACCCGCTCGACGTCCTTGTAGGCGAACGGCGCCTCCTCGGCGAGCCCCTTGTTCGAGAGGCAGCGGACGACGATGCCGCCTGCCTCGAGCTGCCGGCGCAGCTCGGCGCCCCCGATCTGCTTCCTGGCGGCGGTGCGAGAGAGGCGGCGGCCCGCGCCGTGGCAGGTCGTTCCGAACGAGCGCTCCATGGAGCCGGGCTCGCCGGCGAGGACGAAGCTCGCCGTCCCCATCGAGCCCGGGATGAAGACCGGCTGGCCGACGCCGCGGTACTCCTCGGGGATCTCCTCCGAGCCCGCCGGAAAGGCGCGCGTCGCGCCCTTGCGGTGGACGAGCACCTCGCGACCGCCGTGGCGCTCGGCCTTGGCGACGTTGTGGGCGACGTCGTAGACCTGGCGCGTCGCCGCGGCCACGTCGGGGCCGAGCACGCTCCGGACCGCGTCACGGACGCCGTCGGCGATCGCCTGCCGGTTCGCCCAGGCGAAGTTCGCGGCTCCGGCCATGGCCGCGAGGTACTCCCGGCCCTCGGGGGAGGAGGCCGGCGCGCAGGCGAGCTGCCGGTCGGGGAGCTTGATGCCGTAGCGCGTCTGGGCGGCGTCCAGCCGCCGCACGAAGTCCGTGCACACCTGGTGGCCGAGCCCGCGCGAGCCGGAGTGGATGAGGACGGTGACCTGGCCTGCCGCGAGGCCGAACGCCGCGGCTGCGGCCGGGTCGAAGATCTCGTCCACGCGCTGCACCTCCAGGAAGTGGTTCCCCGATCCCAGCGTGCCCACCTGACCATGCCCGCGGAGCAGCGCGCGCTCGGACACCGCGGCGGGGTCGGCGCCCGGGAGCCGCCCCTCCGACTCCGTGCGCTGGAGGTCCTCGTCGGAGACGCCGGGCAGCGCACGAGGCCCGTCGCGAAGCACGGCGTCCAGCTCCCCCGGCCCGAGCTCGAGCCGGCCGCCGCGCCCGGCCCCCGCCGGGATCCGGCGCGACAGCTCGTGCACCAGCGGCTCGCGCCGCGCCCCCAGCTCGGGCTCGGAGAGCGGCAGGGCGAGCAGGCGCACGCCGCAGTTGATGTCGTAGCCGACGCCGCCCGGCGAGACCACGCCGTCCGGCAGCTCGGTCGCCGCGAGGCCGCCGACGGGGAAGCCGTAGCCCTGGTGGATGTCCGGCATCGCGAGCGCCGCCTCCACGATCCCCGGCAGCGTGGCGACGTTCACGAGCTGCTCGAGCGAGCGGTCGCCGCGGATCGCCTCCAGCAGCCCGGCGTCGGCGAAGACCCGGGCCGGGACGCGCATGTCCGCCCGGAAGGACGTGGGGATCTCCCAGAGAGTCTCGTCGATGCGGCGAAGCTGCTCAAACATCGAGCACCACCCTTCCCCGCCGGCCGTCGCCGGCGGGAGAGAGCTCAAGGTCATAGTAGGTCACCGTCTTCACCATGTGGGGCGGGTCGCCCCCGACGGCCCGCGGCCTGCGGCTCAGCCCGGCGGCAGGAAGACGTCGCCGCCGCAGCCCGCGACGAGCGCGTCGAGCACGTCCTCCGCCGCGACGCCGCGCAGCGACGGGTGCGAGAGGTCGACCTCGACGTCCGGCCACGATTCGAGCCCGAGCGAGCGGGCACCCTCGCCGGAGCCGAAGGAGAGCAGGGTCGCGGTCGAGAAGACGCCGCGCTGCCCCGTCTGGCGGCGCGCGATCCCTTCCAGCTTGCGGAGCTCCTCCAGCGGGTCGATGCGCACGTTCGAGTCGGAGCCGATGCAGACCGCGATCCCCCGGTGCGCGAGCGCCTCGGCGGGGACGAAGCCGTCCGCGAGGTCGGCCTCCGTCGTCGGGCACGCGCAGACGAGCGCTCCGGCCTCGGCGAGCAGGTCGAGCTCGGCGCCGTCGGCGTGGGTGGCATGGACGACCGTCGTCCTCGGCCCGAGACAGCCGGTGCGCGCGAGCAGCTCGATCGGCCGGCAGCCGTGCTCGGCCTTGCACTCCTCGATCTCGCGCAGCTGCTCGTCGGCGTGGACGTGCAACGGCAGCCCTTCGGCGGCGGCGTAGCGGCCGATCTCCTCCAGCCAGTCGGCGGGACAGGCGCGCACGGAGTGGGGGGCGACGCCGACGCGGGCGCCGGCTGCGCGCAGCGCCTCCACCTCCCCGAGGTAGGCGGCGACGGACTCCTGACGGAACCGCTCGAGCCCGCCGCGCGCGTACGCGACGTGGAGGAGCACGAGCTCGACACCCGCGGCCTCCGCGGCCTCGAGCGCCGATAGTGCGTCTCGCGCACCGAGGTAATGGAACTCGCCGACGGCCGTGTAGCCTGCGGCGCGCATCTCGCGGTAGGCGTGCTCGTACTCGCTGCGGACGAGCTCCTGCGTCTGCCGCTCGGCCTCGGCGAGCATCCCCTCGCGCCAGGCCCAGAAGTCCCCGCCGCCCGCGCGGCCGCGCAGCCCGCGCTGGAAGGTGTGCGTGTGCGCGTTGACAAAGCCGGGCAGTGTCAGGGTCGCCGTCACCGGCGCCGACGCTAGCAGCACTATCCTTGGGACGCATGGCCACGCCTGCCGTCTCCGCGCCGCTCCGAGCGCTTCCGAACGCGCTGACGGTGCTGCGGCTGGCGCTCGTTCCCATCTTCGTCGCCGTCCTGCTCGCGGCGGACGGGGGAGCGGCGTGCTGGCCCGCAGGGATCATCTTCGGCGTCGCGGGCGTGACGGACCAGGTCGACGGCTGGCTCGCCCGCCGCTGGCGCGTCGAGTCGCCGTTCGGCAAGCTCGCCGACCCGTTCGCCGACCGGCTGATGATCGACGCCGCGATCGTCCTCCTCTGGCTCGACGACAAGCTGCCGTGGGCCGGCCTCGCCGTCATCCTCGTCCGCGACGTCCTCCTCGTCGGCGGCTACCGGCTGGTCGTCCCCCGCGGCTACACGTTCGAGGTGACCCGGCTTGGCAAGCTCGCCACCTGGCTGCTGTATTCGGCGATCGGGTTCCTCCTCGTCACCGACCGCTCCGCCGCATGGCCCGAGGACGTGTTCTGGGCGGGACTCGCGCTCGCCGTCGTCGCCGGGGTGCAGTACCTGCTCAAGGCGAACCGCGAAGTGCGCAGGAGCGGGGCGTGAAGGCGGTCGTCATGGCCGGCGGCGAGGGGACGCGGCTGCGGCCGCTCACCTCGAACCAGCCGAAGCCGATGGTGCCGGTCGTCGGCAAGCCGTGCATGGAGCACATCGTCGAGCTACTGCGCGAGCACGGCTTCGAGGACATCGTCGTCACGCTCGCCTTCATGCCCCAGGCGATCCGCAGCTACTTCGGTGACGGGGAGTCGCTCGGCGTCCGCATCGAGTACTCCGTCGAGGAGCTGCCGCTCGGCACCGCGGGCTCGGTGCGCCTCGCGAGCGGGAAGCTCGACGACACGGTGCTCGTCATCTCGGGCGACGCCCTCTGCGACGTCGACCTGACGCGGCTCGTCGCGTTCCATCGCGAGCACGAGGCCGCTGTCACGATCGGCCTCAAGGCGGTGGAGAACCCGCTCGAGTTCGGCATCGTCGTCACCGACGAGACGGGGAGGGTCGAGCGCTTCCTCGAGAAGCCGTCGTGGGGACAGGTGTTCTCCGACACGATCAACACGGGCATCTACGTGCTCGAGCCCGAGGTGCTGCGCCACGTCCCCGCCGACCGGCCCTACGACTTCTCGAAGGAGCTGTTCCCGCTCCTGCTCGAGATGGGCCGGCCGATCTACGGCCTCGCGCTCGACGGCTACTGGCAGGACATCGGCACCCTTGAGCAGTTCCGGCAGGCGAACTTCGACGCGCTCGACGAGCGCGTGCGGCTGAACATCCCGGGCGTGCGCCTGCGTGGCAACGTCTGGGTGGGGGAGGGGGTCGAGATCGACGACCTCGAGGCCGTCAAGGGGCCTGCCTTCATCGGCAACTACTGCCGGATCGGGCGCGACGTCGCGCTCGGGCCCTACGCCGTGCTCTCCGGCAGTGTGACGCTGCGCGAGCACACGCACGTCTCCCGCTCCGTGATCGACGCCTCGACGCATGTCGGGCGCTCGAGCGTCGTCGAGGGCGCGATCGTCGGCCGCTCCTGCGACCTGCGCGACCACGTCCGCGTCCAGGAGGGCGCCGCCGTCGGCGACGAGGTGACGATCGGCTCGCAGGCGAGCGTCCTGCCGGGCGTGCGGATCTACCCGCACAAGGAGGTCGAGTCCGGCGCGCACATCCACGAGAGCCTCGTCTGGGAGACGCGCGCCGCCGCGAGCCTCTTCGGCAAGGACGGCGTGTCGGGAAGGCCGAACGTCGACCTGACGCCGGAGATGGCGGTGCGCCTGGCCGCCGCCCTCGGCACCGCGCTGGCGCGCGGCGACCGCGTCGTCGCGAGCCGCGAGTCGGCGCCGGCCTGCCGGATGATCCAGCAGGCGATGATCTCCGGCCTCAACTCGACCGGCGTCGACGTCGCCGACCTCCGCATCTCGCCCGCCGCGGTCACGCGCCACGTCCTCAAGACGCAGGCGCTTGCCGCCGGCGTGCATGTGGCGGTCTCGCCGGCCGACCCCGACGTCGTCCAGATCCGCTTCTTCGAGCCGCCGGGCATCCAGTTGACGCCGTCGCTCCAGAAGGAGATCGAGAAGCACTTCACCCGCCTCGAGCTGCGACGGGTCGGGCTTGCCGATGCCGGCTCGGTCAGCTACCCCGAGCGCGTGCGGGAGAGCTACGCGCGTGACCTGCTCGACTCGCTCGACGTCGAGGCGATCCGCGCGCGCGGCTTCCGGATCGTCGTGGACTACGGCTACTCCGCGGCCGCGTTCGTGCTGCCCCTCCTGCTCGGCCCGCTGGGCATCGAGGCGGTCTCCGCCCACGGCTTCTTCCCGCCGGCGCCCGCGGCGCCCGGCACGGAGCCCGCGCTGTCGATCGCGCAGACGAAGAAGCTCGTGGCGGCCGTGGGCGCCGACTTCGGCGCGGTCTTCGACCGGGCGGCCGAACGGCTCTACCTCGTCGACGACGGAGGACGGGCGGTGCCGGTGGAAGAGGCGCTGCTCCTCTTTCTGCGCCTCATCGGCTCGAACAGGCGGCGCGGGAAGCTCGCCGTGCCGGTCACCGCGACGAGCCTCGTCGACCGCCTGGCCGAGGAGTCCGGGCTCGAGGTGGTGCGCACGCAGCACTCGGTCTCCGACCTCACGCGGGCCGCGGCGGGAGAGGGCGTCGTCTTCGCGGGCGCGGCCGGCGGCGGCTACGTCTTCCCCGAGTTTCTGCCCGCCTACGACGCCGCTGCGGCGCTCTGCAAGCTGCTCGAGCTGCTCGCCCCGGTCGAGGAGCCGGTGTCAGCCCTCGTCGCCGGGCTGCCCCGCTCGACCCTCGTGCACCGGCAGGTCCCGTGCCCCTGGGCACGCAAGGGCCTCGTGATGCGCGTGCTCAACGAGCGGCTGGCAGGAAGACGGCTCGATCTGCTCGACGGAATCAAGGCCTTCGACGACCGCGGCTGGGCCCAGGCGTTGCCCGATCCGGACGAGCCGATCCTCCACATCTACGCGGAAGGCACGACGCCGGAGCTCTCGGACGAGCTCGAGCGGGAGCTGCGGGAGCTCGTCGAGGAGATCGTGCAGGGAGACGACGCCGCGTCCCGAACAGAGTGAAAGCCTCAAGCTGAGGTTGACCCCTCGGCCCAAAGGCTGCTTTACTGCAAGCAGGTCGTCTACGTCAGCGAAAGGGATATGGAACCGCTTCCCGACCTTGGCACTCTCTCCGATGACGAGCTGAAGAAGCTGATCGAGCAGCTCGAGGCGGAGGAGAACGAGATCTCGTATCGCCGTCGGCTGCTCCAGGGCCGCGTCGACATCCTGCGCGCGGAGCGCAACGCCCGCCTGAAGCGGGGAGTCGAAGGGGGCACGGCGGAGGCCGTCGACATCGACCGGCTCGCCGACATCCTCGCAGCGAAGGGAGCGCCGCCCCCGGCGAAGGACGACGCGTGAGCCGCAGGCTCCGCCGAGGGTCGCGATGAGCCACATCTACTGCCCCGAGTGCGGCTTCCAGAACCCCGAGGCCGCCAACTACTGCTCCAAGTGCGGCTCCCTGCTCGTGAAGGACGAGAACGCCGAGACGACGATGACCTTCAGCCCCGAAGAGCCCGAGGAGACACACGCGCCGATGGACGCCGGCGTGAAAGGGCCGGCCCTCGTCGTTCGCTCCGGCGGCGGCAGGGCAGGGGAGAGCTTCGTGCCCAAGGCCGACCGGACGCTGATCGGGCGCTCGCCCGAGTGCGACGTCTTCCTCGACGACGTGACCGTCTCGCGCCGCCACGCCGAGCTGGTCGCAGGCGGCGGCACGTTCACGATCCGCGACCTCGGCAGCCTCAACGGCACCTTCGTCAACAAGCGGCGGATCGAGTCCAAGGAGCTCGAGGACGACGACGAGCTCCAGATCGGCAAGTACCGCCTCGTCTTCCGGCGATGAGCACGACGGCGCACCCGGGCACGGAACGACGCCTGCTCACGATCGGCGCGGTGTCGGCGCGCCTGCAGGACGAGTTCTCCGACATCTCGATCTCGAAGATCCGCTACCTCGAGGATCAGGGCCTCGTGACGCCGCGGCGGACGCGCGGCGGCTACCGCCTCTTCAGCGAGGAGGACGTCGAGCGGCTGGAGACGATCCTGAGGCTCCAGCGCGACGAGTTCATGCCGCTGCGCGTGATCCGGCAGCAGCTCTCGGCCGGGACGGCGAGCGACCGGCGTAAGCGGCGGACGCCGGGCCTGGGGGAGAGCGAGCGCGAGATCGACCTCGCGGAGCTCTGCGAGCGCGGCGCGATCGCGCCCGAGCTGGCGCGCGCGCTGGAGGAGTACGGCCTGCTGACGCCGCGGATCGAAGCGGGGGACCGGCTCTACCGCGAGAGCGACGCCGGCATAGCCGCCGCCTGCGGGCGGATGGCCCGCTTCGGGATCGACGCGCGCCACCTGCGCACGTTCCGCAACGCTGCCGGGCGCGAGACGGCGCTGCTCGAACAGCTCGTCGCGCCGGCGCTGCGCGCGCGCAACCCGGAGCGCCGCAAGAGCGGCCTCGACGATCTCCAGGCGCTCGCCGAGGCGGCACAGGAGCTCTCCTCACTGCTCTTCTGGCGCGACCTGCGGTTGCTCGCCGAGCGGTAGGTAGGCTCCGGCGGTGCCCCTCGACCTCGCGGCCAGGATCCGGGACGTCCCGGACTTTCCCAAGCCCGGCGTCGTCTTCAAGGATCTGATGCCGCTCGTCGCCGACCCGGCCGCGTTCCGGGAGACGATCGAGCTGCTCGCCGAGTGGGCGCGCCCCAGGCGGCCCGAGCTGATCCTCGGCGCCGAGGCGCGCGGGTTCATCTTCGGCGGCGCCCTGGCCTACGAGCTCGGCGCCGGCTTCGTCGCCGCGCGCAAGCCCGGCAAGCTGCCCCGCGACATCGTCCAGGCGACGTACGACCTGGAGTACGGCACCGACACGCTCGAGGTCCAGTCGGACGCGATCGGCCCCGGCTCGCGCGTGATCGTGCTCGACGACGTGCTCGCCACAGGCGGGACGGCGAGGGCGAAGGCCGATCTCGTCGAGAAGCTCGGCGGCGTCGTCGTCGGCGTCGGGTTCGTCGTCGAGCTCGCGTTCCTGCACGGGCGCGACCGGCTCGCGGGCTACGAGGTCCACTCGCTGCTCTCCTTCTAGCCCAGCCGGCCGGTTCACTGCCGCGGGGGGTGTGCGCTCCGTCCGCAGCGCCGATTACAACCTCGACATGTACGACGCGCTGACGAGCACGTACGCCTTCTCGTGTCCTCGCCGCGGCGACGCGCACGTCTCGCTCTCGGCCTTCCGGCAGCTCGAGCGGCTGCCCGGCGCCGCCCATCCTGCGGTCTACTCCGTCAGGTTCGCCTGTGTCTGCGGCGACGAGCACGTCGGCCTCGTCTCGCACGACGACCTCGACTGGGCGCCCCTCGGCGCCGAGGCCGGGACGTTCCTCAACCTGATGACCGCGCGCGTCGAGCAGGTCGGCGCAGAGCTCGCCGGCCTCGCCGCGAGCCACATCCGCGCTGGGAAGTGGCCATGGAGCTTCTTCTGCTACCCGGAGGGCCGGCCACGGCCGGTTTTCCCGTCGTCGTTTCTGCTGCTCAGCCCCGGCGGGCGCTCGCTCGGCCTCGCGGTGCGCTGTCCCGGGTGCGGCGCCGTCTCCGTCAACCTCGTCACGCCGGCGCACGTCGACGTGCCGTTCTGGAACGACGCGCGCGTCGGCGTCGTCTCGCACGTCTTCGGCGCCGATGTCCTGCGCACGCTGGAGGAGTTCCGCGACGAGCTCTATTCGTCCCGTTTCGACGAGCGGCGGCTCGACCTGCGATGACACCGGCGGGGGTAAACCCTGAGAGGGGGGATCAAACGACGGCTGCGACCCGGCCGATAGGGAGGGGGATGGATGCCGCTTCGCTCATCCTCGCCCACTGCTTCGCCCTCGGCCTCGATGACCCGCGGCCGTCCGCCCGCGTCCGCCTCGACGCTGCGCTCGGCCACGACCTCGCGGTGCAGCTCGTCACCGCCCTGACGCTCGGGTCGCCGCGCTAGCGGGCTCGCCGGCCGGGGTGGTCCTCGCCCCGGACGCGGACGTACACGAAGATCGCCCCGCCCGCGACGAGCGAGAGGATGAACGCCGTCGCCCCGCCGACGCCGATCGAGAGCATCCCGAGCCAGAGGTAGAGGAAGAAGACGACGGCCCAGACGAACGAGATCACGCCGTGGTCGAGGCTCGGGGGGCGCAAGTGCATCGCCGCGATCCTAGTAGAACAGCCCGACGGCCGTCTCGGACCAAAAAAATTCACCGAGCCGGTTGCGCTTTCGTCCACCCAACCCGCTGACATTCCGCTTGCGCGTACCGCCGGCGAGCTGAGCTTCGACCTAGTAGCGCTCCGTGCTCGGTGCACGCGTGAAGCTACGACGGCGGGCAGGGG
>Ga0315281_10005946_pt1 | contig 17403 bp, 15 predicted proteins | sample YL17G07_0_MG_FD_204540 | JGI IMG/M metagenome (GOLD analysis project Ga0315281, IMG submission 204540) | Sediment microbial communities from Yellowstone Lake, YNP, Wyoming, USA - YL17G07_0 | ecosystem: Environmental > Aquatic > Freshwater > Lake > Sediment | place: USA: Wyoming | collected...
CGGCCGGCCGTACTACTCCATGCTTCTGCCAAGTACTAGGGTCGTGTCAGAGTCAGATGCGTCTGCGGCAGCTACTCCTTTATGCAAGGTTCTCCGAATCTTTGGTGGACGGGTCAGCTACGCCGTTTTGTGATATGCGCGGAAGACCAATCTCCGCCGATGCCATGTTCTGCCACAGCTGCGGACGGGAACTCCGAGCGACCACTCCGCCACGCCTAGCAAAAACAAGCAGTATGCGCTTCTGTTCTAGATGTGGCAGAGAAATCCCTGATGCTGCAAGATTCTGTGCATATTGCGGAACATCTGTCACTGCGCCTATTCCTTCGCCTCCACCCATCAGTCCCGAGCCCATGAAGCCATCGCATACCCGAAGGAGCATCATCATTGCTGTGATGGCGGTTCTACTGATAGGAATTGTTATGATTGCCTTCTTTACGGCGGGACCGCCAACGCCGCCTGTGGGCACAACTCTCCTTCAGGTGCAAGAGGGTGGAACAGTTTCGATAGGGCAACCATTCATCTTGGAATACGGAACGGATGACGTGCCTGTCAGGATTGTCTTCGACTCAGCTTGGTTCACCACAACTCACGAAATCTACGAGGCAGATAGCGGATACAAGCTCCTTGTCCTGCAACTAACAGTTCAGAACATAGGAAGCAAAGAAGTAGATACGTTTGGCTTTGGTGACAAATGGGAAGTCCAAGTAGACAAAGGCTACGTTTACGAGGCGAAATCGCAACCCTACTTGGACGTTAGGCCCGAGGAAAAGAAGACCGGGCATGTCATATTTGAGATTCTTGAACAGACAAGTCCTGTGCAAGTTAGTTATCGACAGTTTCTATCGACGTCAGTCGCCGCCACCTTGAATCTGACAGGATACAGCTTCGTGACAACAACCATAGCAGCGAAGGAGTATCTTCTAGTGGAGTCCTACGATTGGCCTGAAGGCGGTGCTCTGGTTCTTCGGATAAGGAACTATGGGTCGGTCAGCGCTACGATCGACAAGGTGTACATTGACGGGCTTCTTGCCTCCGATGAAGATGCGCTGATCAAACCGGGATCTGTGGTCGAGATCGTGTGCAGCAACCCTTCGGGGCTCTCGCTGGAACGTCTGAGTATGCATAATGTGAAGGTAGTGACTATGGTGGGCAACACATTCGAATCGACGGTACACTATGGGTAGGGTGAGAGTGAAATGGCTGAGAGAACTGCCGAATTCATTCTGGGACTCATAGGCGGCATTCTTGGCTTACTCGCAGTTCCAGGTTTCTTCTTTCTAGGAGGCCTCAGCGCAGCTTTTGGAGGTCCGGCAACCTTGGTCGGGTGGGCGATAGGAGGAGGAATTCTCTCGGCAGTCGGATTAGTCGGCGCAGCTTTCGTCAAGAGTCGTCCGAGACCGGCCGCTGTGATGATGATCATCAGTGGAGTCGTAGGGCTTTTCGTCGCATTGGGATTCTGGGTCGGCGCCCTGCTATTAATGGTCGCGGGAATCATTGCACTCATCAGAAAGGAGAAACCAGTGCAACCTCCGCCGCCACCCATTTCTCAGCCAGTCTTCTACTGCACAAAGTGCGGTATGCCCCTAACGTACATCTCACAATACGAGCGATGGTACTGCGAGAATTGCAGAGTCTATGCCCCAAGCTAGAAACAGGGATTGCAGCTAAGCTGGGAAACGCTGAACAATAAGGCTGAGGAACTCGCGGCTAAGATCGTCAAGACCGATAGCAGTAGGCGGAAGACCTTGGAAAGCATCAAATTGGTTTTGGACAGCAATGGCGATTTCATAGAGCGGGGCGGACACCCCTTGGACATGATTTCACAGATCAAGAACGCGCCGGAAATAATCGTAGATTTCAGCGTGGACACAGACATCGAAGCGCAGCAACGAACGTCGGCGTACATCCTAAGTAGCGTTAGGTAGTTCGGTGAGGTCGGTTACCATTGCTGGAGCAACGGGTTCTAAGGCAAGTACGACTGCTGCCGTCAGCCGATGGTCTTTTACTCCCGAGATCCTCATCCCAGTCTTAGACGAGTTGCTGCAGCGACCTCCGCGAGACCGCGGGCTAGTCCCAACTAAAGTACTAATCCTCTAAAATCTCACGAAAACAGCAGGGAAGACCTGGTCAAACATGAAGAAGTATGTCGAAGGTTTTGCTTCTGGAGTAACAGCGGCGCTTCTTGGTTACGCGACGGGCATTCTCACTGACACTCTCTTTCATGTTCTCTTTGGTTTGCAGACTACGGCCGGCCGGCCGTATTAATCATAAGAGTGAGCATAGACCAAAGTAGAGAGAATATGTCCAAAGGTCATCTTGTGCTGGCGTTCCTAATAGTCGCAACGTTACTGCTCCCAATCAAGACGGTCTTCGCCGCGCCGTCGGCGCAGATTCACGGCCGGCCGTCATGCATGTCATTTTCAAGTCACTGTGCAGATTGTCAGCGCCAAAATTTCTTTACTCATACAAGCGCTTCCAGTGAGCGGTCTCATGCATCCGAGCGCAGTTTGGTTTAAGTGCGATCATGATTGAATCAGGAGGAATGTGATTCCAAAATGAAGCTGAAACCGCAACAATCGTCCACCCTGACTCACGATACTCTGATGGAATTCAATTTGAAGACCAAGATGCGCGACGGTGTGAGGCTTTCAACAGACGTGTACCGGCCAAGCGGCAAAGGCCGATGGCCGGTCATCCTCATTCGAACACCGTATAGCAACAATGATGATGCATTCCTAGATTTCGGCAAGAAATTCGCGGGATGGGGTTATGCTGTTGCAATTCAGGATGTTCGGGGAAGGCATGATTCAGAAGGCGAATGGTACCCGTCGAAGAATGAGGGTCCTGACGGCTTTGACACTCTGAAATGGCTTGACCATCAATCGTGGTCTAACCGTCGTGTCGGAATGACTGGGGGCTCCTACAATGCCATGGTTCAGTGGGATGTTGCGGTTCTCAAGCCTCCCAATTTGAAGGCCATGATTTCGATGGTATGCCCATCGGACCTTTTCATCAACTGCTGGTACAGGCGAGGAACGCTCGGTTGGGGGGACACCATAAGGTGGTTAGTGCATGTGGACGGTCGAGTGAACCAGAACCTCTTGGCTTACAACATGAGGGACATCTACGGTCACGTTCCTTTCACAACTGTCGATGAAGCAGTTGGGAGAAGGGTTGGTTTCTGGCGTGACTGGATGAAGCATCAGACCTACGATTCCTACTGGAAAGCCAGCAGCTATCATGACCATTATTCACGAATCGACGTGCCTGTGCTACACATCTCAGGCTGGTATGATGACTGCGCTGATGGGAATATCCGTAACTATGTTGGTATGAAAACGTCCGGCGGATCAGAGAGGGCACGCGAGAGCCAACGCTTAGTGTTCGGTCCCTGGCCTCATAGGATAAATCAAGCCAGAAAGCTTGGCGAGATTGACTTCGGTCCAGACGCACTCGTAGACCTCCATGAGCTGCAGAAGCGCTGGTTCGATTTCTGGTTGAAAGGTGAGGATAACGGCGTCATGGACGAGAAACCGGTCTCGATCTTTGTGATGGGACTTAACAAATGGCGTGAGGAACAGACTTGGCCAATCTTACGCGCAAAGTCTGCGAAACTCTATTTGCATAGTGGCGGACATGCCAACAGCCTCTCGGGAAACGGGTGGCTTAGCGAGCATCCACCTTCCTCTAAGGAATCGCGCTCTGATGAATATGACTACGATCCAGACAATCCATGCCCCAGCCCCGTTGGCGTAAACGAGCCTGATGACAGAAGACCTGCGGAGCGACGGGACGACGTGTTAGTCTATAATACGAAAGCGCTCACAAGACCAATCTTAGTTACTGGCAACGTGGTTCTCGAACTCTTCGCGAGTTCCTCCGCGCGGGATACAGATTTTGCTGCCCACTTGGTTGACGTGTACCCGAACGGGTATGCTCATCCGGTTGCAGATGGGATACTCACTGCGAGGTACCGAAGTTCTCTAGTGAAGCCCAGTCCGCTCGTGCCAGGAGAAGTTACAAAATTCGAGATTGATTTATGGCACACTAGCAACATGTTTCTGAAAAAACATAAGATCAGAATCGAAATTTCTAGCGCGGACTTCCCGAGATACGCCCGCAACATGAACACGGGGAAACCTTACGGTACTGACCTGAAGAGCTTGACTGCACACCAGAAGATCCTGCATGAGCCAAAACATCTGTCACATGTCCGCTTGCCGATCGTGCGACCATGAAAAAAGCGTTGATGCAATTCAGCAATCTTTTCAATGGTTGTGATTTGAATTCCTTCGGACGGTTCATCTAGTAGGAGCAGACGAGATTCGGATATGCGGCCGGCCGTGGCCGCAACACAGCACGTTGATAGAAAGTCTTATTAGCGGACCGTAGGGCACCTAGTAGCTTATGCGATCTAAGATTCTCTTGGTTTCTTGCGTTGTGTTATTGTCGATTCTTCAGATTGGCATGACCGGAATTGCGCAACAGCAGAAGATACTGGTCGTTGCTATCACTGGAGAACCAGAGATTACCGAACTCAATCCCGTGCGAATGACTACGACCTACTACACCGCTGAAGCGTATCCTGGCCTCATTGGTTGGGATAAGGACGGGGTAGTAGTCCCAGACCTTGCCAAAACCTGGGACATCTCTCCTGATGGGCTGACTTACACTTTCCATCTCAGGGACGGCTTGAAGTGGAGTGACGGTCAGCCTCTTACTTCGGATGATGTGCTGTTTACGATCAAGATGCTCACTGAACAATCTGAATTCTGGTACTACCTTTGGGCACCTATACAAGTGCCGAAAGCGGCTACAGTAACTGGCTATGCGATAATGCCTGGTGCAGTGACGACTCCTGATCCGCAGACAGTTGTCATGAAGCTCCCAAGTCCGTCCGCGACATTCTTCATCAACGCGGCTGGGTGGTCCGTCCTGCCTAGACACTATTACGAAGGCATGAATCTCACTGCGGGTAACCCAGATCTCTCAACGTACGTTGCATCAGGACCATTTATCCCAAGAGAGAAGGTAGCAGGTGACAGGCTCGTTTACGTGGCGAATCCAAACTACTATAGTGGCAAGCCTGCCCTCGACGAGGTCATCTTCAAAGTCTACAGAGACTCAACAGCTGCTGACATCGCCCTTGAAAGCGGAGAAGCGGGGATGTTTCCGAACGTTCCCGGACAGGACGTCCCAGCGCTCCAGAAGGTGCCAAACCTTCAAATTGGAACAGAGCAAAACCAAGTTAACATCTACATAACTTTCAACCATCATCAGAAGCTGGCGGACGGTTCTACAAATCCAGTATCGAAGCTTGAGGTTCGCAAAGCGATCGCAATGTCCGTCGACTTGGATAACATACTGAACTCATCCTTGAACGGCTACTACAAACTTGCAAACCAAATCCAGGTATCCAACATGGGATATTTAGGAAAGAGCGTCACAAACACCAGCATACCGACCCCAGAATACCCATACGACCCAGCGGTAGCAGCGAAGCTTCTTGACGCTGCGGGCTATCCAGCAGACGCCTCTGGCAACCGCATGAGTCTTTCATTCGTCATGTCGTCGGGTGGGCGTACTGGTTCAACGTCTTCATTGAAGATGATGCAACTGATTCAAAGCAGATTGCAGGCCGTTGGCATCAAATTAGACCTCATAGTTCTCGACGAGGCAAGTGCGCGGCAGAGAATTCGTTTACAAGCTCCGCCCAAGGACTGGAATATGGCTCTGTGGAGTATCTCATCATCACCTGACCCTGATACGAACGCGTACTTCATGGTGAGCACTCTCGCAGGAAACGGTGATGCGGGTGGATGGAATGTGGGTGGATACTTCAACCCCATCGTCAATGATTTGACAGTGCTCGGCGAGAACACAACTGGCGTTGACAAGCGAGTGGCCATCTACCAGCGCATCAGTGGCATCGCTCACGATGAACTCGCCGTCTTGGAACTCTACTATCAAACAGAAGTACTAGCATGGAACAAGATGTTCCAAGGATTCATACTTGGCCTAGGTAATCCAATGCACGACTATTGGGGAGCGCTCAAAGCCCAGTCTCTTGCGCAAGTGACACTTGTTGAGGCAACGTCCACAACGTCCACAACCGAGACGTCGTCTATGACACCCGGAACCGGTTTCGATTACACCACGATCGGTGCAGTTGTTGTGGTCCTCGTAATCGTTATTGGCGCCGCAGTTTTCCTTGCGAGACGCAGGTCAGCGAAGAAGACCTGAGCCTGCAACTTCCCTTTTCAATTCCGTTGAGATAAGGCCCGGTGTGCTACGTGGTTGGGGCTAGGCACATACATTCTTAGGCGGATGGCGGTCGCCATTGCCCTCATCTTTGTAGTTGGAACTCTGAACTTTGTTCTAGTACACCTAGTTCCAGGCGGTCCCGGCGCAATACTGCTCAACAATCCTCGGATGAGCCCATCGGCCAAAGACGCGGTCCTAAGGTCCTTCGGATTAGATAAGCCGCTCCAAGAACAGTACGTTCTGTACTTGGCGGGTCTCGTCACCGGGAATTGGGGAACATCATATTTCTTTCTCGAGCCAGCCTTCGATGTCATCGCCAGCAGAATACCTGCGACACTGCTGTTAATGGTTCCCAGCCTGATACTCACGATTCTGATTGGTATCGTTCTCGGTGTCTTGGCCGCGCGGCGACCGTTCACCTACGTGGACCGCTTTCTATCCGCCTTCTCGTTCTTCTTCTATGCAATGCCAGCGTTCTGGTTGGGATTTGTCCTCCTAACAGTATTCGCACTCTTTCTCGACGTTCTACCAGCGGCGGGAATGTCTTCAATCACCGTCTCAGGATTCGACATGATCGACTACTTGCGACACCTCATTCTACCCATGACCACTCTGACCCTCGTCAATATAGCCAATTTCTCTCTACTAGTACGGGCTAGCCTCGTGGAGGTTCTTGATCAGAACTACATTACCACCGCAAGAGGCAAAGGATTGCCAGAGCGTTTGGTGTTTTACCGTCACGCACTTCGGAATGGGCTGCTGCCAACTGTCACGATGATTGGGTTGTTCGTCGGTTTCATTTTGACGGGCGCGATACTAACCGAGACGGTTTTCTCTTGGCCAGGATTAGGCCTCCTAACTTTCGACTCTATTTTGAGGCGCGATTATCCTATCGTGCTGGGATTGTTTTTCATTTTTTCAGTCATGATCATCGCTTCAAATCTCGTGACCGATCTGATCTATGGATTGTTGGATCCGAGGATTACGTATGACTGAAAGATGCTTGAGCGGCGCAGGTAAAGCGATGCAGTTGTGGAAGGCTTATGCTCGTAGCAAGAGTGCTGTCTTCGGATTGGTCTTTCTTGTGGGTTTGGCGCTTGCGGCGGCGTTTGCGGGTTACATATTTCACGTGAACCCTGAGTTGCCCGATTTGGCGAAAGACCGTGTCCCTCCGAGCTTTGAGCATTGGTTTGGGACGGACTATCTTGGTAGAGATCAGCTTGTGTTGATTGTCTATGGCGCTCGTCCATCCCTGATCATAGCATTTACGGCGGGGGCCCTTCTGTCTGTTCTGGGGACGCTCACAGGCGTTCTCGCCGGATATTTCGGAGGCAGAATTGATGGCTTCATCATGCGGACAGCAGATGTCTTCCTCACGATACCCACTCTGCCCCTAGTCATCCTGGTGGTCGCCTTGATGGGGCCCAACCTGTTCAACGTAATGCTGATCATCGGTCTTACAGGGTGGCCTGTGATGGCGCGGATAGTTCGCGCTGACACCCTCTCGTTAATGAAACGCGAGTTCATCGAGATCGAACGTGTAATGGGCGCGAGCATTCGTAGAATTCTCTTCATGCACCTTCTTCCAAACCAACTCAACTCGATTCTAGTCTACACATCGTTGAGCATCCCCGTCGTGATTCTCACAGAAGCTGGATTGGAGTTTCTCGGCCTAACGCCACTATCTATCAGCTGGGGATTCATGCTCAACACGTCAATCAGTTATTGGATCTCGGGCGCATGGTGGCTTTCATTCTTCCCAGGCCTCGCAATCTTCTCAACAGCCCTCGCATTCTACTTCGTGAGCGACGGTTTGAAAGAAGCTCTCAATCCGAAGGCGAAAAGACGCCGCGAATCGTTGGTTGTTCAACTTGCCACAAGAAAGTGAAACCCTGCTAAGCGTTGACGACTTGACAGTCAACTTCTATCTAGAGTCAGGCATCGTCAGCGCCATCAATCATCTCTCTTTCAAAGTGAACAAAGGGACAAGCTATGGAATTGTAGGCGAGTCGGGTTCCGGGAAAACCGTGACTGCTTTGACCATAATGGGCCTTCTAGCCTCTCCCCCCGGCCGAGTTGACTCAGGCGAGATTCTCCTGAACGGGAAAAACCTGCTTTCAATGAAAAGCCAAGAAATGCGGGAATTCCGCGGCGATCGCATCACCATGATCTACCAAGACCCCATGACTTCATTGAATCCAGTTCTTAGGGTGGGTTTCCAAATAGCTGAAGCACTCATTGTCCACGAGGGACTGCCAAGGCAGGAGGCTGAGTCAAAGGCAATCGAACTGATGGCCGCTACTGGAATCCCCGACGCTGGCAAGCGAGCAAGGGAATACCCGCACCAGTTCAGCGGAGGAATGCGCCAGAGGATTATGATAGCGATGGCGCTTGCTACCAAACCCGACCTCGTGATCGCTGACGAACCGACAACCGCGCTTGATGTGATAACGCAGGCTCAGATCCTGGATCTCTTGAGGCACCTTCAGAGAGAGTATGGGATGAGCGTTATCCTGATCACTCATGACCTAGGAATCGTTGCAGAACTCTGCGATGAAGTACTCGTGATGTATGCTGGACATGGATTGGAGCATGGGTCCGCTAAAGAGATCTTCCTAGAGCCGAAGCACCCGTACACTCGCGGCCTTCTCGAATCGATCACCCGCGTCGACAGAGATGTCAAGCGATTGAACTCGATCCCTGGCACAATTCCTGACATGATAAACGCCCCACAAGGCTGCAGGTTCCATCCTCGATGCCCACGAGTTTTCGACAAGTGCCTCAGACAAGAACCACCAGCCTTCAAGGTGGAGAACCACAGGTTCTGCAAGTGCTGGCTGTTCGAGACAGGAAAGCCGAGTTGAGAATGAATGACTAACCAGCCCAAACCACTGCTGGCAGTTGAACACCTCAGCAAGCATTTTCCCGTTCGAAGATCCATCACCGAGGCGTTTCATCACACGATCCGCGTGGTGAAGGCCGTTGATGATGTCTCCTTCAGAATTCCTGAAGGAACCACGTTCGGACTCGTCGGGGAGAGTGGCTGTGGTAAGACGACAACCAGTAAAGTCATACTCAGCCTCTACAAGCCTACCTCTGGTCGCGTTCTGTTCCATGATAAGGATTTGAACACTGATCTCTCAGATTCTGAGAGGAAACTTCGCCACCGAGAGATACAGGCGGTGTTTCAGGATCCAGCCGCCTCGTTGGACCCGAGAATGACTGTGGGCAGAATCGTTGAGGAGCCCTTGGTGATCAATCGCGACGGTAACCCTCGGTCGACGGAGGATGTGGCGAGGAAAATGGTCGACGCGGTGGGGCTTACTCAAGAGCAGTTTGATAGGTATCCTCACGAGTTGAGTGGGGGACAACAGCAACGAGTCGCCATTGCTAGAGCATTGGCACTGAACCCTAGGCTTGTTGTCTTGGACGAACCGGTCTCAGCACTGGACATGTCTGTGCGGGCGCAAATCCTGAATTTGGTTAGAGACCTTCAGTCTAAATTCCATCTAACATACCTTTTCGTATCCCATGACCTGAGTGTTGTACGCTACCTCTGTGATGAAGTGGCGGTCATGTATCTTGGTCGCATCGTGGAAAGTTGTGGGACAAGAGAGCTGTTTGACAATCCGCTGCATCCTTACACGAAGGCATTGTTGGCTGCCGTCCCGGTGCCTGACCCGTCTAGCAGGAAGACTCGCGAACCTTTGCCGGGAAACGTCCCCAGCCCCTTGGATATCCCCTCAGGATGTCGCTTTCACACACGCTGCCCTCAGGTCATGGAGATTTGTTCAAGAGTTGAACCTGAACTTGTGGAGATCTCACCGGGTCACTTGGTTTCATGTCACTTGTATGATTCAAAGTAGAAAGCCGTCTTCAAACGGATCGTTGTCGTCTAGTACAAGTCTGTTGAAACCAGTTACCGATGCTGAACCGGTAATCTCAGGGACAACTGCATCGTACTCCCCAACTCTCGTCGTGCCTAGGAGACGACCCAGAAACTTCGTGCCCAAGATACTCTCGTGAACGAACTTCTCGCCAATCTTGAGTTTGCCTTCCGAGTGCAGCAGTGCCATTTTGGCGCATGTGCCAGTCCCACATGGAGACCTGTCAATCTGGCCCTGTCCAAAGACCACGACATTTCTGGCGTTCGCATCTTCCGTTTTGGGTGGTCCAGAGAACTCGACAAGTTCCACTCTGCCTATCCCTGGTTTATCTGGATGCACCAACTTGCCTCGTTGGTTCACCGCGTCTCTAATCCTAATGCCCAGATCGATGAACTTCGAACCATTACGCGGTTCGATTTCCAATGCCACTTCTTTTGCGTATAGATGGGCGAAGAAATTTCCTCCGAACGCTATGTCGACTGGAACGGTTTTTCCTTCCAGCTGAACCTGTATCGATTTCATTTTGAATGCTGGAACGTTTTCGAAACTTACAGATTCAACCTTCCCCTTTCGCGTTGCTGTACGTGCTTTCACGACACCCGCTGGCGTGTCCACGAGTATCTCTTTCTTTGGCTTGACGATGTGCGTCTCAATTGCGCATGTCACTGCGCCGATGATGCCATGGCCGCACATGTCAAGGTAGCCGCCGTTGTCCATGAAGATAACTCCAAGGTCGCATTCTCTTGTCTTCGGTGGCAAGAGGACTGCTCCAAACATGTCCCGATGTCCTCTAGGTTCTTGGAGCAGGAAGCGCCTAAGCCAGTCATGTTCTGCTTGGAGTTTCCTCTTGATCTCGAAGATCGATGAGCCCTGAACTTTGGAATAGCCGGTAAGGATGCGGGTTGGTTCGCCTGCTGTGTGCGTGTCGATGACAGAAAGCTCTCTCTTCTTCCTCGGCATTCTTGCTCCTCACTTTAGCCGACGACTTCTCGGAAGAGTCTGATGAAGTTCTCTCCGGCGATGAGGCCTATGTCCTCATCCGAAAAGCCGCGTTTCGAGAGTTCGTGGATGACCGCGCCGAGTTTAGAGTGATCCTCGATGCCCTTTACCAGTTGGAAGTTCTCGCTGGGGTATTCTGTCTTTAGATCTTCGAGGAAGTAGTCGTAGAAGTCTGGGCCTAGACCAACATGTTCTGCGCCAATCTTCTTTGCTGCGTACTCTATGTGGTCGCAGTAGGATTGTAGGTCGGGCATGGTTACAACGTCTGTTCCGGTATTGACCGCGAAGATGCCCACTATTCCTTTGTTGTTGGCTATGGCTTTCAGCTGGTCGTCCGTCATTGCGCGTAAGGACTTGTGTCGGGTGGTTGCTGTGTGGGAAACGATCAGTGGGCGCGTGGCTACGTCCATGACTCCCCAGAAGCTTTTCGGCGCCATGTGAGCCAGGTCCACAACGACCCTGAGCCTTTCCAGCTCTCCTATCACTTGCCGCCCAAAGTCCGTTAGACCTCTCTCATCCTTGACATGATCCCAGCCGTCCGCTAGGAGGTTTCTCTGGTTCCACATGAACCCGAAGCATCGGAGTCCCAGGCGGTGGTAGTCTCTGAGCAGTCCTAGGTCGTCTTCTATTATTTCCCCACCCTCAGCGCCCAAGATGAGACTGATCTTTCCTTCACGCTCCGCGTCAAGAATATCTTGGTGATTGAGGGCGAGCTGAAAACTTGGAGACTCTTCCAGATCTTGCAAGAGCGCGTCAGCGATATGCAGGCCACGTTTCAAGGCATGGTCAGGCTTGTAGGCGCTTTCAACCCAAATCGGCACAATGACCGCGGTAACATTGCCCTTCCTTAACTTAGCTAGGTGAAGTCTTTCTAGGATCTGATGCTCTCCTTTCGCTCTTCGCCTAGCCATGTCCATAGGGAAATCGGCGTGCAGGTCTACGATTCGAACTGGTTTCATAATGATGTTTCACTATCCATTCCGACACGCCGTGCTTACGTTTAACGTTAACGTTAACGTATCGAGCAATCCTGACGGCATTACTGAGTATGGGCGCAGCGAAAATCTAGGGAGACATGGCTTCAACACGGCCTGACATTTCTCGATCATCTTGTGAACAGTTTCAAGCGTGACCAATTGATGATTCGGCTCCTGGGCGAGAATTCCACGACGATCGGAAATATCCGAACCTTTCGGCCGGCCGGCCGTAAGCGGCAGAAATCTTCAAGGAGAAAGCGAAAGACCCAGAACAGCAATTGTACGCGATTCATGGCAATATCGACGGACGAGAGATGCGAATCGCAACTTTCAGCAAGCCTCTGACTGAGGAGATTTCTTCGAAGAGTAAACTGCCGCAGTTCAAGCAACGCTACAAACGATTCCCAACGCTAGGCATGAAAGTCGATGTTGTGACCGATGATAACGGCTACTGGAAGACTGCCCTTTAACTTGGGCAACTTCCTACTCTTTTGCTTCACTTTCCTGTGTTACGGCCGCAAACGTGGTTATCAGCGAGAAGCCACCTAAACCTTCTTTCTCTATTGATCTTGGTTCGCGTATCTATGAATGAGTAAGTCGAACCCTTAGAAGAGAATAGGCGCCACAAAACACAATCATAAGTGTTGGAACAAGCAAGCCAAACAGAAAGGATTGTATGTTCATCCTCCAGAATACTACCACTAGGAATAGCGCAGCTCCGCGAGATGCTAGAACGGCCTCTCCAATTCCCAATCTCCTGATTAACAACGACATCACAGGATTCAACTCCCTTCCTCCTCTTCGCAGTATCAATGTCGTAAGAACCCCATCTGCGATCAGCGCCCCGAGTAGAAAGACCAGAATAAGCTGAACTGTTGCGAACATCTCTCTCGAAGATTCGCCGACCTGTAGCGAAACGATATGCATTCACACTATGATCCGCTCAATCGATTGGCACTACGCACCCTTGCCTTCATGTGTTCATGTGACTGCAACTGCCTCATCGTGGTTTAGCACGCAGGCGTCAATTTGCTTCGCTCGCAATATCCCAAAAGCCAATTCTTGACATATTCTTGGAAAATGATAAGAATCAGGCGAAAGGAACAGGGTATAGGTAGATCGCATTGAATGCGCGGCTACTGTTCTTCGTATTCTTGGCACTATTACTGTTCGAATTGCCTTTTGTCAATGCCCTCAAAGGGCAGTATACCTTTGACCGGGCCACGTATTTCCAAGGGGAGAACGGAACGGTTGCGATTACCCTATACAATGACAACCCTCTCTTTCAGTGGAATATCAAAGAGGTAGGCATTCAATTCGATTGGCAGCAGCCGCAAAACTTGTGGTTTTCCAATACCGTCAACCAAAATATAGCGTCAGGTCAAAGTTACACCATCAGCATAAGCTTCGCAATCGATAATAGTGTAAGTGTCAGGTCTCATTCTTTTGCGATCAAATATGTGGGTGCCTTCCACGACACAAATACTGTAGTCACAGGCACATTATATGTACATGATATCTACGAGAAACTTTCTCTTCAAATCAGACCAGACGCTGCAGCAAAGCTCCAAACTGCCCAAAATGCTGTCAGCAACGCCAACGGTCAGATCAGCGCAGCGCAATTCTCAAGCTCCTCTGCTCAAAGCTACTTGGGGCAATCACAACAGTCTCTGACACAAGCAAATGCCTACCTTAGCCAAGCGCAAACAGGTTGCCATGCAGCCGACTCCGAATTCAATGGTGGATCATTTCAAGCAGCCTATAATGACTATAAGCAGTGCGCAGCTTCAGCTGATGCCGCAACCAATGCCGCGCAGACCGCGCGGCAACAATTCCAGAACGCCAGAGATGCTGAAAGCCAGGCTAACAATCCATTTGCACCAAGTGGTGGTAATCCACCGAACTACGGTTGGCTGGCATGGTTAGTGGTCGGATTGATTGTTGCTGCAGTAATCGGTGGAGTAGCTGTCCAAGCCTCCAAACCTAAACAGAGTCAGTCAACAGTAACTCAACATGAAGTACGAGCTCAAAGTCGAACTAAACTCGTGCATTGTATCTATTGTGGCAATAGAATTCTGCCAACGGCGACTTTCTGCGACAAATGCGGACGATCACAGAAGTAGATCGAAAGTTGGTCAAGAAGAGAAGCTCTGAACTGATTGGAAAGAGTGTCTCTGACGCGGATGGCACGGTCCTAGGAAAAGTGATAGATGCCGAGCTAGATTTAGACGGATACGGATTCTGTCTTGTAGTCGCAAATAATCAATCCGGCGAGCGTTCAAAGGAACTAATCGTTGCACCAAGTGAGATTGCGAAAGTCAAAGACATAATACTGTTAAAGACCACATATGAGAAAAAGCGCAAAGCATGTGAGAAATGCGGGTTCGAGAATCCGATCATCGCGAGTTTCTGTCGAGAATGCGGAACTACCTTGGGCTGATCTAAATTGGCGAATGTTGCTGCACTAGTTATCGGTGTACTGCTTCTGACTGTCGGCTTCTTCGTAGCATCCGCGAGTTATTCGACTGTTCAGAATCTGCAGAGTAGCCTAGGGCAGATAGGGAGATTTCTCAATCCAAGTTTGCAGCAACAGTATCAACAAGCACAGTTGATGCTGTATGGCGGTGCATTCCTAGGGCTCATAGGGTTCATTCTGTTAATTGGTGGACTTGCCGCTGGAGGCAGGAGTAGTTCGAGCCACTACCAATACCACGCTCAGGCTCCATCTACAACGAGGTCTAGAGGCTCGTCCAAAATGGTGTTTTGCATATTCTGCGGTTCCAAAATACCTACTGCGGCATCATTCTGCAGAGAATGCGGAAAAAGTCAGGAGTGATTAACTCTTCACGGGTTCATTTTGTCCGTCAATCGAAGAGTGCTGTCATTATCGCTGTTCGTTGTTCTTTTCTTAGACACCATTTTGCCAACTCAAGCTTTGCCGATTCCATGGATACAATTGAGCGCAAGCGGACCGAATCCACAATTCCGAGTAGGTTCAACGAGCACTTTGATAATCAATGTGGACAATATTGGTCCCGGAGATGCTCTCGTACTAAGCCTGAGAGCTTACTGGGATCCCAACGTAGATGGGCATTGGTCAAATTGAGCAAGGACTGACGCAAGACTTCTATTCGTGCCTTGGTGCCCAGGCGAAGCAGGGTCTTCTGAGTCCAGGGCTCGGCGTATGATTCGATCTCACTAAGCAAGATATCCAAGTACAACAGTACCGTAAGCAGATCGAACCTAACTATTTTGGCCATGTTACGTATGCATTGAAGTTCGTCGTGAGACACGGCCGGCCGGCCGAATCAATCCTTGACCTTGACTACATGAAAGAGCAGGAGATCAAGCTGAACATTCCAAAACAAGACGTCGAGATTAAGCTCCCAGAGAAATACGCTCGGTTCATCCTACCTTCAACCACAATGATCGCTAAGGCTCAACAGACCTACGGTTTTCGTTTACAGAAACAGTTTCAGGCGCTGCTGCAAGCATCCGCGTTAGATCACAAGCGCAGGTCAGTGAACAGGTCGGACGTTGATCGCGTCCTTGGTTTGATGAATTGGGTTAACTTTGACGAGAAACCAATTGCGTGATATGCGCGATTTTGCTGCATTGCTAAGACCTTTGCTGAAGTTACGTATGTGTCCAGTTAGGCGCCCATCGTCTTCTATGCTTGCATTCGTGTGATGGATTAGAGGCGCGAGCGCGCACGCCATAAACGCCCGATTCAAATAGTGATGCTCACACCGCAAAAGCCTAGAAAAGACTTAACATTTCACCTCGTGAAGATTGACTGATGTGGGGACGATGGCCCTTGCCAAACCACTAGATGAACTAACGTTTGATGATATTAAGAGATTAAAGGAGAACCGGATAGAAGAAAGCGTGATTCTGGACTACAAACAGGCGCTTATCGACGACGACTCTTTCATCAAATCCGTTTCTTCGTTCGCCAATACGCAGGGTGGCGTGATCGTCTTCGGCGTAGAGGAGAGTGGCAAAGGAGGATATCCAACAGCAATACCAGGCCTAGATCTCACTGATGTGAACAAGGAGCGACTGGAACAGTTAATCCTGAGTAACATTCACCCAAGACTTTTCGTAAGGGTTGCTGCAGTTCCCCATGAGCACAAAACCAAGTGTGTTTTGATCGTGCGAATTCCGGACAGCTACATCAAGCCACACATGAACAATAGAGACAGCAGGTACTACAGGAGATACAACTTTGAAGCTCAGCCTATGACTGAAACCGAAGTAGCCGACGCTTACAGAAGAAGAATGTCCTCAAGTCGAGAGGTTGATGAATATGTGAGAGAACTGCATTCGACTCACAGACTTCCCCACTTCCTTCATGGCCAAATCGCAGTCATTCCACAAATTCTTGACAAAAGGATAATCGACTCATATGATCCAAGCAGTGTATCTTGGATTGATCCAAACACGATTGACTTCAAACCATCAGGTTTCATTTGGGCACCAAAACATGGTTATTTGCCCGGTCCTCCGCGTCCGTTTGCCAGAGGTATAGTCTGTGCAAGAAAGGATGATGCTGACAGACTCTCTGAGTATCTGGAGATTCACAGAAATGGTTGTGTCGCGTACGGAGATGATTTTGCCGCGCCCGAAGAAACATCGGGGAACACGACAAGGATATTCCAAGGCGCGATTTTTTGTGTGAGACTCCTTCATACTTTACAATTTGCAAATAGCTTGTATTCTAGATACAACTACTTCGGTGATGTCAGAATAGTCGTGAGATTGGAAGAGACGTCTGGGTTATATCTCCAGATTGGCAGATTTGCTTCAAGCCGTGCTGAATGCGCCAGTGTGATGATCGCTGTCGAGAGAGAATTTCCGTCCAGTATGTTGGGGACTCACTTTAGCTGGATAGCCTCGGGCATTATGCACGAAATATTCAACCACTTCGAAGTCTGGCGTTGTCATTACTTTGATGATGAAGGAAACTACCTTGTCGACAAATTGAATGCCTAACTCTTCCCTCGGGGCGGCCGGCCGTAGAATGTACTCTTTCACTGTATGAATGAATGAATCGTATATACGATTGCCGCAATTGTATATACGATTGGTCATGATGTGATGCCTCAAAACTTCACGAATATAACTCGCTCTGTCCTCGTTTGCTTTCACGGCCGGCCGGCCCTGTTGAGTCGCATGAATGAAGCCTTCAAGGATCCCGCGGGTGCAGAACCTGATGGGGCGGGAGCGGAGAACCTGCGCTTCCTACATGAAATGTACGAGGTCATGGACAAAGC
>Ga0315281_10005949_pt1 | contig 17401 bp, 23 predicted proteins | sample YL17G07_0_MG_FD_204540 | JGI IMG/M metagenome (GOLD analysis project Ga0315281, IMG submission 204540) | Sediment microbial communities from Yellowstone Lake, YNP, Wyoming, USA - YL17G07_0 | ecosystem: Environmental > Aquatic > Freshwater > Lake > Sediment | place: USA: Wyoming | collected...
CTCTTGGGCTTCCATATGTTGACCTGCTCTTCTGGTGTACCTTGCTTATCTTATCAAGCAGTGTTACATTGGCTTTTCGCCTTGGACTTACTGGATTTTTCTCATGCCTATAATAACTGCTCCGACCGACACCTAATACATGGCGCATCTTCGTTACACAAGCGTTGGAGCTTTCTCTGCTTATGAATTCATATCTCATTTGGGTATCCTTGAGAAGATGGCCAGCGCTTTTTTTAATGTTGGGAACTGCGTCCCCAAACCCCGCAAGGCATTATGGTATACAATATTTACGCTCCTGCTCTGCATCCTTTAATTGTTTTTTTAGCTGTTTCATTTCTTCTTTTTCAGGATCAGGCAAAAAACTCTTATCAGGATTGTCTTGATAAAGCCTGCGCCATTGATATAATAGATTCTCATGAATACCAAGCCCTGCTGCTACTTCTGTTACTTTCTTCCCTTCTTGCATACTGAACTTCACTGCATCAACCTTGAACTCCCGATCATATTGTCTTCTTTCCATTTTACACCTCCATCTCTATTATACAAAACAAATTATGAAGAGTGTCTACAATATCGGGGGAAGATCACTACCCATCACTCAAAGGTTTCAAGAAATAATTCAAGACAATTCTAATGATATTAGAATTCAATTCTAATTTTAGATATTTTATAGTTGTATTATTGATCTCAGAAAATTGCACTTTATCATCAAAGAAATGGATAATTGCTATATTTTCTAAATCTACAGCAAATGACCTTTTATTGCCCATATAGATTATACGCATATTAGTGACAATTACCTCACCATAACTTACTGGGACGCTTTTGTTATCGTCAACTGCGCATGCCTGTTCCTCAAATATTGCTGATTCCGACCAATATGCCTTTTCATTTTCATTTAAGATTAAATTTGGGATTGAGATTGACTGTAGATTATTTTCTGTAATCTCTCTTAAAAAACGCTGCTCAATATTTTTATTTCCATCTAATCTAAATTCATATAAAGAGTCTTTTCTCTTTTTCGTATTAAAACTGCTCTTTTCAGCAATAAAAATAAATACAAAAAGAACCAAAAATAAAATCGTAGGATTAAATACATCATTTTTTGAAAAAATACCTAAAATATCAAAAGGTAAACAAACTATAATTGCAATAAAAGAAATATATGACCACCTAAAATTTTCTATTATATCTGAAAATGAAGGATTCCTTAAAAATGAAAAGATTATTGTTTGATATTCCTCTGGAATATAATCAATTTGTTTTGCCTTGTTAGACTCCCGTTCCTTCAAAGCCAAATATTTTTCATCGGGTTTAAGTTCTAAATTATCAGCCATTTCCATCGCCTTCCAATTTCAAAAACTATGATGCTCCTGCCATCCATAAAACCTTGTTATCTTATTATACACTTAAATAACATAATTAAGAAACTATACAATGTGTCTTTAATTATGAAAGAAAATATTAATCTAAAACGCTTTGCTATATTGAGCATATTAATAATGCTTCTGATAGGATGCTCTAACAGCGGAGATTATAAATCCCGCCCTGCCCCTGTCAAGCTTGACTCCCACTATGCCTGCGCTATATGCGGGATGACGGTTATTGATCAAACGGGACCAAAGGCTCAGATTCTCTATGATAAAGATAAAACAGCCGCATTTTGCAGCGCATCTGATATGTTTATTTATTATCTTCAACCAGACAGACCCATAAACATCAGGGCAATCTATGCGGTGAAAATTGCGCGTACAGTTCTAAAAGAGAGTATCGTGGGGTGACTCACGATTCGACTCAACTAATCAGATACTTAAAAATATAAAAATATTTATTGATTTATTGAGGTTATGCAATTTTCATACCGAACACTATTGGGTCTGTCCCCAATTAATTGTATATAATTTTTCTACCAAATACTATTGAGTGCCACCCTGTAGACAAGCTACAGGGAATTATCAAGTTAAATTTTCTTAAATACTTTTGCAAGAGGCTCTTTATATAAAAATTAATTTAAATCAATAAATAAAATTCATTTTCATTCATTGACATTATTCTTTAATTTTGCTAATCTATACAAATATTTGCACGGAGGATATATGAAAGACAATTATACTAATACCGCACAATCAGATTATATTTCTTATTCATTACAAGAAGTGTCTCAATCAACTGGAATTTCAATAGACTCAATCACTTATGCCTTAAAGGTTATGGGACTTTATCTTATCAAGGCTACAAAAGCCTCTGGTGAATTCATCTTTGACGCAACCAAATTTTCCTCAAAAATGCTCTCCCTTACCTACAACATAAATGAGATTGAGATCAAAAAACACGTTATGGAACGCGATATCGGGATTGAAGTTATTAAATTTGCTCTAAAAAATCCACAAATTGTAAGAGAATTTAACGATAACATTCAATCTATGTTCACTGAATATAATGATATGGAAAAACAGTCTTACGACTATACAGAAGAGCGTCAGAAACAACTTTCAGTTGTCATTAATAAAATTGACGACAAATTAGCGGCGCTTGATGCCTTTCTTAAAGAAAGTGAAGAACGCCTTGCAGAATCTAGAGATACGCTGCGTATTCATTTAATAGAAGGCAAGAAATTTGACACTAATAATCTTAAAACAAAACAATATAAAGCGCCTTCTCCACTAACTGCCCATCAACCTATGGTTGATTCATATGATTCATCTCCAGAGACTGTTTCAGATAGCGTCATCTATAACGAACCTAAGAATGAAAATGATAATTCACCTAAGTTTGAGGCTGCAACTGTTGATGCCGCTACTGAAGAACCAAATGAATATGGATCAATGGCAGATTCCATACTTAATGAGAACGCTCTCGAAGCGCAAACATTCTCAACTCCGCCTTATGAAGTTCCAGAATATGTCCCAGATGCATCTGAGGCAGTGTCAGCATCTGATAATGAGGAGGCTCAAACCGAATCTCTTGCCTCATTAAATCAGAGATTAATTGCGCTTGAGGAGCTTAAAATTCAAAATGATTCACTAAAAAGCTCTATTGCGGAAAAGATTAATAACTATAAAGAGCAGAATAATACCCCCGAACTCTCAGACGATGATTGTATAAATGCTATGCTTGAAGATGACACTGAACTAAGTAATATTGTAGATGAACTGGCTCAAACAGAACTGAAATTACAAGAACTGCTTGTAGCTGCCCAATAAACCCCAATAAACATATTATTTGGGGCGTATGCCATACGCCCCAACATTATATTCTTATCAATTATACAACTACCTTTATCTCAAACTCTGGCGGATTAAGGATTGTATGTTTGACCTTGCATTGATCTGCCACTCTGATAATTGCCTCATGATATTTTTCTGGAAATCCTGCAGGAACCTTAATATCAATCGTAATCTTGGTTAGAGTAGGAATACCTTTTTCATTAGGCATAAACTCATTATGTTGAATAAGCTCAAGACCGTCTGCTGGAATATCTCTACTTTTAATAAAACTTAAGACATAAATACCAGCGCATGTTCCAAGTGATGCCAAAAAAAGCAAAAACGGTTCAGGGGCAGAACCATCTCCTCCGCTTTTTACTGATTGATCCGTCTTAATAACCATATCGCCAAACTCTGCATTAACCCTTTTACCGCCTGGGAAGGTAATCCTAAAATCCATTGTTGACCTCCTTTGAATATATTTATTATTTCCTGCCTATTCCAATAAACCAACTCTTATCAGCATTTACATTTATATCTTTTAATCCACATTTGGCATAAAGGGCTTCTACTTCTTTAACGCTAAAGGTACCATGCGCATCACCATGAACATGATGATGGAAAAAATCAAATTTTTTACCCATCTTTGAATCCTTTAAAAAGTCAACAATAATTAAAAAACCATTTGGTTTTAATACCCTGATAATTTCCTTAATAATTATCTCTGAATCTGAAAATTCATGCAGGACAAAGTTAGAAACAATCAAATCCACAGATTTATCCTTTAGCTCTATAGAAGACGCATCACTGTTTATTATTTGAATCCTATCCTCAAGTCCCTTTTTTTTGGCTTTCTTTTTAAGGACATGGAGCATTTCTTCTGATAAATCAAGACAGATAACATATCCAGTATTTAACTTTTTTGCTATAGCTAGGCTGAAATAACCAGAACCAGCCCCAATATCCAAGACAACATTATCCCCGCTGATATGACGAGAAACTTCATTTAAAAAAACTGACCTAATCCTGCCAAAAAATATCGTTCGTAAAGGACTATTTAATAACCACGCCCCTATTTTCCCCTTTAATCCTGTCCATCCACTACTTTGTTTTGTTGTCATAATAATCTCCTTCTTTAATATCGTCAAAACCTGCCAGAACGAAGTATAGAAACCAAAAGCCAGACACCTAGAATAAATGACACAACAAAACCAAATGTCCATCAATATTAATAGTTTAAACTTGTGGTAAGCATATTGTCAAAGTGATTTTTAAATTGCGTAGATTTGATAGTTGAACTTATCAATGGAGAACAAAAAGAATTTAGCAGCAAAGAATATGCAGCAAACATTTTGAGCTGCTCCAGACTTTTTAACACCCTGCAAAGGCGATGAACAAAAGTAATCAACACTCAAAAAAATTACTTGTAAAGTGTCTCAATAAATGATATAATTATTATATGAGTGATCAATTGAAGGACATAAAGGCGCTTTATCAAACTGCCTTTCAAAAATACGGTACGGTTGCTTTATGGAATATGCGTCCTGTTAAGCAGCCAACCATAGCTGATGCTCTGGTTATTACTAAGTATCTCAGGACGTATGGCGGTATGCAAGGACGACTTTTTGCCGAACAAATTGAAGAGATTTGCCATGCCTCTCACTAAACTGCAATCCCATGTGTTGAAGATATTAGCAAAGCTCCGTAGTCCAGATAGTTACATAGCAGGAGGAATACCTCTTAACCGCTTTGGTCCACGTTTCTCTGATGATATTGATATTTTTCAAGACTCTGAAGATCGTCTTGCAATGGCTGCTGACGCAGATGTTGCTGCCCTGAATAAGGAAGGACTTAAACTAAATAATTTAAAAATCAGCGCTGGCAAGCGAAAAGTTTTTATTGAAGGAATGGGCGAAGAAATAGCGCTTGAATGGGTAGTTGACAGCGATTTCCGCTTCTTTCCTACTCAGACAGATGAAGACTTTGGATATGTGCTTCATCCAGTTGACCTTGCTACAAACAAGGCTTCGGCTGCTGCGGATAGACGTTTCCCTCGAGATGTAGTTGACCTTGTTACGATACATGAAACCATCCTTCCGCTTGGGGCTGTAATCAGCGCTGCGGTTGGGAAGTTTCCCGGCACAACGCCAGAAGAGATGCTTATGGAAATCACGCGCCACAGCCGTTTTACAGTTGAAGAGTTTCGTGTATTAGCAACGGCGCTGCCTATTGATGTACCCAATATGCACAAACGAATCCGTCGCATGATAGAAGACGCAGATGAATTTATCAGTCATCTGAAAAGTTCTGACGTTGGCGTGGTTTTTCTTGATGGAGATAAGCCTGTTCAGCCCGACTTGAACACGCTTAATCACTATCAACGCATTATAGGAGGACGCAAGGGTATTTACCCATCATCCCCTGACATCTTAACTGCTATGTTAGAAAAGTACAGGCAAATGTAGCAGCAACCCTTTAATATCGTCAAAACCGTCCAGAACGAAGTATAGATACTAATAGCCATACCCCTAAAATAAATGACACAACAAAACCAAATGTCCCAAGGGCAGGCATACTAAATATCTTGCCCCCAATTCCAGATAAGGCAAGCACTGAAGAACTCATAATAATTGAAGCAACAACTATGCTAAATGATAATCTATTAGTAGAGCGGTCGATATCTCGTTGAAATCGCTCAAGACCAACGGGCAATACTCGTATGTTAAACTCATCTCTGAGCAGCCGTCTAAGCAGCATTCGAGTCTGTTTTGGAATATTGATAAATGAATCGCTCAATTCTGACATATTCTTTTCTATCTTTCCATAGACCTTTTTAACATCGTATTTTCTCCTCATAATCTTAGAGGCATAGGGCGCTGCAACGGTAATAAAATTAAATGTTGAATCAAGTCTTCTGACCAATCCATCGATTATCATATTACATTTGTTTACCATCAAGATTGATGATGGCACCTTTACCTTATGCTTTAGAGCAAGATGCGTAATACTATTTAGATATTCTACATAATTTATATCAGCAAGCGGCATATCATACATAGGCGCCAAAAACTCTGTCACATCCACCATAAATTCACGTTTGGTCTTGTCATAATCTGACTCATCCGTAATCATGCCAAGCTCTATAAACTGCTCAAATAACGAACTAAAATCCTTATTGACAAGGGCAAGAAATACCCCTGCTATACCATCCATAACCTCTGTAGAAAGCCACCCGACTATCCCAAAATCCACAATGCCTATCCTGCCGTCAAGCAGGACAAATATATTGCCAGGATGCGGGTCTGCGTGGAAAAATCCATGCTCAAGCATCATCTTAAAATATATCCTTATCAGCCTCCTTGCTGTAAGAGCCATATCTATTCCAGTTTCTTTCATTTTTTCAAGGTCATCTATCTTTATTCCGACAATACGTTCCATGACTATTACCCTTGACGTTGTTAAATCCTTATATAACTTTGGAATCTTTATCTCTGGGTCTAGCTTGAAATTTACATGAAATCTCTCAATATTTCTTGCCTCTTCAAGGAAGTTAAGTTCCTTTTTAATCGTCTTTTCATATTCTACAACTATCCCTTTTGGATTGAAAAACTCGGTTTCAGGGATATATTTGACCATGAGTTCTGCAATTATACTCATTATGCTTATATCATTTTCTATCATATGTGAAATATTAGGCCGCTGCACCTTTAAAACTACCATGCTTCCATCTTTTAGTTCAGCAAAATGCACCTGGGCTATGGACGCAGCAGCTGCTGGAATTCTTTCTATAGAAGAGAACACATCTTCTATTTTAAGCCCAGTATCCTGCTCAAATATCTCTTTTACTTCCTCAAATGGAAATGGAGTTGCCTCATCCTGCAATTTTTCAAATTCATTTGCATAGCGTTCTGATATAAGATCAGGTCTTGAAGCTAGCACTTGGGCAAGTTTTACAAATGACGGGCCAAGCTCCTCAAATACCTTTCTCAACCTCTCTGGTATAGTGGTCTCTATCAACTCTCCTTGAGAAGACAATTTCAGACGTTTTCTAAAGGGAATAAATTTATTGAGATTTAATAACTCAATAAATTGACCAAACCCATGCTTAACAAAGACATTGAGAATCTGTCTTATCCTATTAATATTACGATAGGTCTTTCTTATTTTAAATATTTCTAAAAGCATAATATGCTCGAAATCTCCATTTACCTGCTATTTTTTAGCCTCGATTTTTTCAGCCAATAAGTCTATCTTTGCATTAAGATTTGCAATATCGTTTTTTGTTGGAAGGTTCATTTTACTCATGGTCTTTTCTATTATTTCTGTTACAGAGGCTGGCAGTTCAAAGGAATGCTCATCCACAACAGATGTCCATTCTTTTATTAATTTAGATGCCTGAGTATCATTTAATTCGCCTTTTTTTACAAGGTCTAATACAAATTCCTTCATCTTTTCCTGCATACCTAAGCCAGCATACATCATACTCTTTAAAAAATCAATCACCATCGCCGTTCTCCTTTTTTATCATTTAGCTTTTCATATAGCTTCGCTATATGAAAAGAATTTTAGTCTGCGAGGGCTTGCAGCCCTCGCACTCCCGCAGAAGATTTAATTTAGATGCTGTTTTTTATTGAATGCTACCTTTTATTATCTCAAGCGCCCTGTCCATTGCTGCTTGGGTCTTATCAATTATCTTAGTGCCTCCTTGAGCCATATCAGGTCTGCCTCCGCCCTTGCCATTAGCAATAAGAGATGCCTCTTGAACAATCTTCCCTGCATTAAATTTATCAGCAAGGTCTTTTGTTACCATTGAAATAAAACTTGCCTGTCCATCTAAAACTGAGGCTGCAAATATCACCCCGCTATTAATCGCAGTCCTTAAATGATCGCTAAACTCCCTAAGCTGCTTGATATTCAAACCATCTCTTCGCGTTATTATTACCCTTGCGCCATTAATCATAACGGCAGTGTTTAATATTTTAGAAATATCGCTTGATGCGGCTTGCGCCTTAGTCTGCTCTATATCTCTTTCAAGCTGTCTTACGCGTTTATTTAAACTCTCAACCAATACAACTGGGTTTTCGGTATTTAAGATATCTGAGATCAATTCTATATCTCTTATCTTTTTTTCGACATATTCAAGGGCTTTAATCCCTGTAACTGCCTCAATCCTCCTAAGCCCAGAGCCTATAGACCCCTCGTATGTGATAATAAATGTCCCTATCTCGCCAGTATTTACGCAATGTGTCCCTCCGCATAGTTCCATACTTCTGAATTTGTGTCCATTTACTTCAACCACCCTGACTCTATCTCCATATTTCTCGCCAAATAGAGCAGTTGCCTCAGAATTCATCGCCTCGTCAATAGACATCTCCGTTGTATTAACGCTTAAATTTTCAATTATTTTTACATTTATTAGGTTTTGAAGCCTTATCTTTTCATCGTACTCAAGATGTTTAAAATGAGTATAGTCAAACCTTAACCTTTCATGAGAAACAGAAGAACCAGCCTGTTTTATATGACTGCCAAATAGATTTCTCAAGGCAGCCTGCAAGAGATGCGTTGCTGTATGATTTCTTTTTGTGGAATTTCTGATATCCCGATTCACGCTGCATGTTACATTATCCCCAACGCTTATCTCTCCTTTTTTGATCTTAATATGATGTATAAAAAGCCCTTCTGCGCTTTTTGTCGTATTTAATACATCAATCTCTGCGTCAATAGACCTAATCACGCCTCTATCGCCCGACTGTCCTCCTGATTCAGCATAAAATGGGGTTTTATCCAAAAATATCTCGCCATCCTGCCCTTGTTTCAATTGATTAACAGTCATACCATCTTTTAACAAATAAGTTATCTCTGAAAGAGTTTCAAGCTCATTGTATCCTTTGAATTGGGATAAACCTAATTGTTTTATCAGTTTTAAATATATTGATGATTCGGATATAGTAGAGAATTCTGAGACAACTTTTTTTGACCTCTCCCTCTGTCCCTCCATCTCTGTTTCATATCTAAGCCAATCAACGCTAATGCCGTCCCGCTTAGTCATATCCTCTATAATCTCGCGGGGCATCCCAAATGTATCACTCAATAAAAAGGCGTCTATCCCTTTAAATCTATTATCTATAACTCTTTCCTTCATATCTTGATATCTCAATAACGCCCTGTCAAGGGTTAAGAAAAATCCAAGCTCCTCCTGCCTTAAAAATTCATAGCTTGTATCTCTCTCCCGCCTTATCTCAGGATAGACATCAGAAAAAAATCGTATAAAATCATCCAAAATAGTATGAAAAAACGGCCTTTCAATCCCAATCAATCTGGAGTGCGCAACCGCCCTTCTGATTATCTTTCTAAGCACATAACCCCTGCCTTCATTAGAGGGAATCACTCCGTCTGTTAGCATAAAGGTTACTGACCTTATGTGGTCTGCAATAATCCTGATGGAAGAATCCGTGTTAGAATTACTGCCATATTTTATATGAGACTTGCTAGTTATTATCTCAATTATCGGCACAAATAAATCCGTATCAAAATTACTCTTTTTTCCTTGCAGCGCAGCGGTAATGCGTTCAAGACCCATTCCAGTATCAATACTTGGTTTTGGCAACGGTAATAATGTCCCGTCAAGCTGTCTTTCAAACTGCATAAATACCAGATTCCATAACTCAAGGTATCTGTCGCAATCACATCCGACTGCGCAATCACTCTTCCCGCACCCAACATCTGCCCCTTGATCAAAGATTATCTCTGAGCAGGGCCCGCAAGGACCAGTGTCTCCCATCTGCCAGAAATTATCTTTCTCTCCAAGTCTGATAATCCTGTCAGGCGCAATGCTTGTATTCTCTCTCCATAGAACCTCTGCCTCATCGTCATCTCTAAATATCGTAACCCATAATCTCTCTTTTGGCAGCTTAAAACGCTCTGTAAATAACTCCCATGCCATAATGATTGCGTCACGCTTAAAATAATCGCCAAAGGAGAAATTCCCAAGCATCTCAAAAAAAGTGTGATGTCTTGCGGTATATCCTACGTTTTGAATATCGCTCTGTTTGCCGCCTGCGCGTAAACACTTCTGAGACGTTGCCGCCCTACTAAATGGCGGGGTCTTTTTACCAAGAAAGTAGTCCTTAAACTGCACCATACCCGCATTAGTGAACAATAGCGTTGGATCGCCTTTTGGCACTAATGAGGCGCTCTTTATTATCTCGTGTCCCTTTTCTTTGAAGAAATTTAGAAATTCTTGTCTTATTTCTTTGCTTTTCATAATTTATTATTTAACTAATTCTTAGAAAATTTATAAACTTTTCCTCTATGATCAATGGAATATACTAAAATTTGTCTCTCTTGATGAAAAACCCAATAAAGCACACGATAACTACCTACCCTTATTCTACACAATCCTTTTAAATCTTCGGGTAAAGAAATTAACGGTTGATGAACTACCTTATCAGAATTCTCTGCAAGCCATATAAGCTTTTCAATAATTCTTTTCTGAATAATCTTGTCAAGTTTTATTAATGATTTTTCAGCAAAAGGAATAATTGTTACTTTATACATAGCTCTTTTTTAAGAGTTTCCAAGTCTTTACCTTTGCCGTCCAAATGTTCTTGACGCGCCTTCCTTAAAGATTCTATAAAATCCGGGTCTTGACACATAAGCCAATCTTCTAGATCTTCTTTAGTCTCAGCAGATTCAAATATACTGACTGGAAAAGAAACCATCTTTTGCTCATCCTGTGTAATCATCTAATACCTCCAAATATTATTAATAGGTCATATAACTTTCTTTTTTAAATCATCATTTGTTCTTTAACTAATTCTTAGAAAATTTATAAACTTTATGTCTATGGTCAACATTATAAACTTTAATTTGCCTTTCTTCATGATAAACCCAATAAAGTATTCTATAATTACCTACCCTTATTCTACACAATCCTTTTAAATGTTCAGGCAATGAAATTAACGCAAGATGAACTATCTTATCAGAATTCTCTGCAAGCCATTCAATCTTTTTAATAATTCTTTCCTGAATAATCAAGTCAAACTTTCTTAATGATTTTTCAGCAAGAGGAAGAATCGTTACTTTATACATAGCTCTTTTTTAAGGGTTTCCAAATCTATACCTTTACCGTCTAAATCATCTTGACGAGCTTCCAGTAAAAGATTAATAAACTCTGGGTCTTGACACATAAGCCAATCTTCAAGATCATCTTTAGTCTCTGCTGTCTCAAACACGCTGACTGGAAAAGAAATCATCTTTTCTTTATTCTTCGTAGTCATCTAATACCTCCAAATAATTGAGAAATATTAATCATTAAATATTATAACATATCCTCAGAATTTAATTCCGTTCTCATCAGCTTCAGTATCACCTCAGGACTAAACCCTCTCCTCTGTAAAAAACGATAAAGTTTGTTTGAGTCATATCCCTTTAGAATACTCTTCTTCTTTTCAACTAACCTCTTAGCCTTTTCAAGCTCCTGATCATTTGTAAATTCAATCTCCCTTACAAGTTCCTCAGGCACTCCCCTTTTGCGCATATAAGCCCTGCAGGAGGCTTTCCCCATTATCCTGCTTTCTGTACAATATCGCAATAAACTGCCTGCAAGCTCATTATCGTTTATAAGCCCTATTTCCTTTAAATATTGCGCAGTCTTTTGCGCCTCTGCTTCATCAAAACCTTTTAGGCAAAGGCGGTTTATCAGTTCGCTTTCGCTTCTTGCCCTATAGGTAAGAAGTTTTAGGGCGCAGCTCTTTATGCTGACTGGCTTAGTATCTTTACTTTGGGACCGCGCTCTCTGGTGGAACATCTTTTTTCTTGACCTTATAAGCCTCTATAATCTTTGCCTCAAGCTCTGCGCGTTGTGTCTCATTTTGGGCAAAATATTTTTTGGCATTATCCCTGCCTTGTCCAATTTTATTGCCATTATAACTATACCATGCCCCAGCTCGGACAAGCAGTTCCTTTTCTAAACCAAGGTCAATAATCTCGCCAAGCCTTGATATGCCTTCATTATAAAACACGTCAAACTCCGCCTGTTTAAATGGAGGAGCCATTTTATTCTTTACAACCTTTACCCTAACCCTGCTTCCTACCATCTCTTGACCATCTTTAAGGGTCTCAATCTTTCTTATATCAAGCCTCATAGATGAATAAAATTTCAGAGCATTACCGCCAGTTGTAGTCTCAGGGCTTCCATACATAACTCCGATCTTATATCTTATCTGGTTGATAAATATTACCGTTGTCTTAGATTTAGATATAGAGCTTGTCAGCTTTCTCATAGCCTGACTCATAAGCCTTGCCTGCAGACCCGGCAGTTGATCGCCCATCTCTCCCTCTATCTCCGCCTTTGGCACAAGGGCCGCTACTGAATCAATAACCAAGATATCTAATGCTCCGCTTCTGACCAATGTCTCTGTCATCTCAAGGGCTTGTTCTCCGCTGTCAGGCTGCGAGACCAAAAGGTCATCCGCATTAACGCCAATCACTGAGGCATAAGTAATATCAAGGGCATGTTCAGCATCAATAAAGGCTGCAACTCCGCCTGTCTTTTGCGCCTGAGCAACCGCATTTAATGCCAAAGTTGTCTTGCCAGATGATTCTGGACCGAATATCTCTATTATCCTGCCCCTTGGATACCCGCCTATACCTGTTGCTATATCAAGAGTCAGAGAGCCAGTCGGCACTACCTGAATAGCCGCATCTACCATATCTTGACCAAGACGCATGATAGCGCCCTTGCCAAAACTTTTTTCTATCTGAGAGATTGCCATCTCTATAGCTTTTTCTTTTTCAGTTGCCAATATTGCCTCCTAAAATATTTATTTAACGCTCTTAGCTGAGTTTGCCTATAAAATAAAAGCAGTCCTCGTCATTATATTTATTTAAATTATGCCAATGTTTTCATATAATATCATATAATATCATATAATCTAATATATTTAGTATAACAAAGATTAAAATAACAGGATAGAAATATTCAATATCTGATAGGGCGTATGCAATACGCCTCTACATGAATAATTTTTTGCATTATTAAGGAATATATTATGAATAAAGACTTAGGGACCATACGCCCTTTATGTTCACGTATAAAATTATTATCTGAAGATATAATCAATAAAATCGCAGCAGGCGAGGTGATTGAAATGCCCGCCTCAGTAGTCAAGGAATTAGTAGAAAACGCAATTGACGCTCAAGCCACAGAGATAAAGGTATAGATAGTAAGCGCAGGCAAACGGATAATACGCATCTCTGATAATGGTTTAGGCATGGATATGTCAAATAATTGGTGTCTGTCCCCAATTTATCCCCAATTTATCCTGACCCCAAAGAGATTAAGGTTTATTGAAACAATCAGGCTTTTTGGATAAGAACTTATACCAATCGGTCTTTTCGTCTTCTGCTGTGATCTCTCTATATCCCAACTTTACAAGTAAATCTCTTATTTCTTGTCCTTCGTCAATCGTTTGTTTCTTTGCGTTTTGCTTAGCAGCTATCTGAACCATTTTTTATTAAACCTCTCAATATGTTTTTCAAAGTTATTTCTAATATCAAATAAAGCTTTTGTTAAAACTTCTTTATTACTAAGGTGTCTAAACCATACTTTTCTAATTACGTGACCGTCCTTATTTAATATATCCTTATGCGGATAATTATGTCCACTATCATATCGAAGAATTTCATACATTTTATTTTCAAAAGTTGAAGACAGTTTTACTACAAAATATATAACCTGTCCTTTTTCAACCTCAAAGTAAACATAACTTTGTGTATTTATAGAAAGCTCTTCTATGAATTTAGTTACTTGTATCATATTTCAAAGTATACCATATAATATCCTACTTGTGGCATACCTAAGTCTGCGCTGGTAGGCGTGCCGTGAAAATAATGCCTCAAAGCTATAGCAAGGTCTGCATGACCTAAATACTTGCATATCTGATCAGCGGACAAAATTCGTTCATTCTTTAGAAACAGTCAACAGTATTAGGTCTGTCCCCAATTATCTGTCCCCCTATCTTTTTCAGTAGCCAATATTACCTCCTATGGATATTATATTTATTTAATATTATGTCAATATTTTATATAATATCATATAATTTAATCTTTGTTAGTATAACAAAGATTAAAATAACAGGATTGTCATAAAACAATGTCTAATATAAAATTATTATCTGAAGATATAATCAATAAAATCGCAGCAGGCGAGGTGATTGAAAGACCCGCCTCAGTAGTCAAGGAATTAGTAGAAAACGCAATTGACGCTCAAGCCACAGAGATAAAGGTCGAGATTGTAAGCGCAGGCAAACGGATGATACGCATCTCTGATAATGGTTTAGGCATGGATAGAGAAAATGCCCAGATGTCTCTGCATCGTCATGCCACAAGCAAGATTTCTACTGATACAGATTTATTTTCTATTTCAACTATGGGCTTTAGGGGCGAGGCTCTATCATCCATTGCCGGCGTCTCAAGGATGGTCTTGACCACTGCCCCAAAGGGAATAGTTGAAGGGGTAGCCATAGAGATAGAGGGGGGAAGGATAATAGGTATCAAAGACAAGGCAACAATGGGAACTACAATTGAGGTAAATGATCTTTTTTTTAACACCCCTGCAAGAAAGAAATTTATGAAGAAAAATTCAACCGAGCAATATCATATAGTTGATATCTTGACAAGGCTTGCCCTCTCTCATACGGACAGACAGTTTTCAATATACTCTGATGACGCTGAGTCGATGCGTCTAAATGTCTCATCAGGTGTAATGGAGCGTCTTTCTCAGATTTATGGCGGAGAGTTTATTAAAAAGATGAAGGGATTTAGTGTCAGTAACGATATTGCGCATATTGAAGGGTATGTCTCATCTGGGGATAATTTCAGAAAGTCTCGGTCTCATCAATATATCTTTGTAAATAAAAGACCAATAACGGATAATTCACTAAGGCATGCGGTTTATCAGGCATTTGGCAAAATAATCCCAAGCGGCTCTCATCCAATTTTTTTTATTTATATAGAGGCAGATACTGGTTCAATAGATATAAATGTCCATCCAACAAAGAGCGAGATTCGTTTTTCAGACCGCTCATCAATATATAGTCTTATAGTAAAAGGCGTAAATAACACTATCGGCGCTAAACGCATGATAGAAAATACTATCTCTGAAAGGCAGGATATCACAGCTTCAAGGCAAATAGGCATACAAATTAACGAGCCTGCTGCCCCAATATCTCAAACAATTGAGCCTCAAAATCCATCTTCAAAGTTTACATATACATTGATTAATAATATGCCCAATAGAAATTATGTATATGTTGGCGATGTTTATGCTGCATATTCATATAGTGACGGGCTGTGTATTATTGATCATCATGCTGCGCACGAGAGGATTTTGTATGAGAGGATTAAAAGCGGCATAGGGCTGACCTCTTCAAGGATGCTTTTTCCGATTCAAGTAAGACTCTCTATCAAAGAGCATGGGGTTTTAAAGGATTATATCAACAAAGTCCCATTTATAGAGATTGAGGATTTTGGTTCAGACACATTTATAATCCGCTCAATGCCTGTTGAATTTAATAATGCGGATATGGTCAAGATTCTATCTGATATTGCGGCAAATCTGATAGATATTTCATCACAATCCCCGATTGATGAGATAATGGATATTATAGCAAAAAAGATTGCCTGTCACAGTTCAGTAAGGGGTAAAAAAATCCTCCAGGAAGCAGAACTTGACCGTTTGATAAAGGATTTAGACAATTCCTTAGACCCAAATCACTGCCCTCATGGAAGACCTACAAGGCTTTATTTTTCACAGCTGGAACTGGGGAGGATGTTTAAGAGAAATACTTAGGGAGCTAAAAAAGAATTCACCACTGAGACACAGAGAACGCAGAGGTGCGCAGAGAAAAAGACAATTGGAATTTGACTATCCTGTTCATGTTACTGTTCATGTTCCTGTTACTGCTCCTGTTACTGCTCATGTATTGGCATACCCTTTGCGCAACCGTTCCCTAAACCCTTTACTATAAATCCCTTATTTTATTGATGTATTAGAGGTATATTTTCAGATTCATAATGAAATAGAAGCAAAGATTGATTCGTCTTTGTCATGATTCATGGATTTATGGTAAGGATTGATTGCGTCTTTGTCATGATTTCTGGATTTATGGTAAGATTGGATTGCATCTTTGTTATGATTTTTGGATTTATGGTAAGATCATATTAATTGACTAATTGCCTTTACACTATTTCTAAAAATTCGTAGATTCTTTATTTTCTTTATTTAAAAGAGCAGCATATTTTTCTTTCAGCGACTCTAGGTCATTACGCTCTAGCCTTAGAGCCTCTCTTAACAGCATATGCGCCTCAGCAACCTTCTTTTTATCCCTTTTCCATAAGAAGATTATCATAAACACCAGCGCTATTCCAGCATAATACACAATAGCCTCCTTTCTGTAAATAACTACTGAAAAACTAATAGTGAAAAGTGAAAAACAGTTAAGAAAATATTTAATTTAAATGTCTTCCACTTTTAGTTTTTCACTTTTCACTTACAACTTGCATTATATTACCACTTTGTGATTGGAAGATTTTCCTTGTCCTTGAATGAACCCATAGAGATCATTACGATATCTAAGAAATACCATATTCCAAAACCGCCCATTGTTACAAGCATAATTATTCCTGTGCCAATCTTGTTAGCATAAAAACGATGCGCTCCAGCCCAACCTATAAAGAAACATAATAATAACGCAACTAAACGACTCTTCTTGGATTCCTGTACGTCTGCCATAATATACCCTCCCAACTAACTATTAATCTTAGGGAATCTATGATGCCCTGTAAAATATCAACATTACTTATCGCTATCAAGTTCATTGTACAGCATATATATCATAGAGTCTGTATCATAAGATACATATTATAAAAATTTTAGATTTATGATTTATGATTTATGAGAAAAAAGAAATACGTAAACCGTTGATTCAGACTTGTAGTCTGAACCCTCTGTGCCAATATACATGAGACACTTCCTATATGTTATACCAAATTGCATTCATAGGAGTAAATAAATTGGATTATGAGCCTCTTGCAAAAGTAATAATAAGCATATTAAAAAGAAAAGGAATTCACCACAAAGGCACAGAGTCGTAGGGGCAGGTCTTGTGCCTGCCCTGTTGTTGTGGTAACCG
>Ga0315281_10005950_pt1 | contig 17393 bp, 14 predicted proteins | sample YL17G07_0_MG_FD_204540 | JGI IMG/M metagenome (GOLD analysis project Ga0315281, IMG submission 204540) | Sediment microbial communities from Yellowstone Lake, YNP, Wyoming, USA - YL17G07_0 | ecosystem: Environmental > Aquatic > Freshwater > Lake > Sediment | place: USA: Wyoming | collected...
CCCATAAGTTAGCCTGGGAAGGCGGGCCCAACGGGCCCGCCTTCCCAGGCTAGATGGCAAATTGTTTGAAGAATTGAGCCCCGAAGTAAAGTATAATATATTAGAATTTGGGCAGAATAACTCCCTCTCCCCCCGCTTGCGGGGGGAGAGGGGTGGGGTGAGGGGGGCGGTGGCACAGGCATCTTGCCTGGGCTTCTTTCGCAGAGATTAAGGAAATGATGACCGATGTCGACCTCCCCAGAAATCGCCAGGGCCGCTTTTATCACCTGGATTGCGGTCCCGGGGACCTGGCGCCCTATATCATCACCTGCGGGGACCCGGCCCGGGCCGCCAAGATCGCCCGTCACTTCGACCGGGTGGAAATCAAGAGAAAGAATCGGGAATTCGTTACTTACACCGGCACCTACAAAAAAATCCCGGTATCGGTGATGGCCACCGGCATCGGTGCGGCCAGCAGCGCCATCGCGGTGGTGGAGGCGGCCCAGTGCGTCTCTCCCGCCACCTTCATGCGCCTGGGGAGCACCGGGGCTTTGCAGGAGAACATCAACCTGGGGGACCTGGTTATCACCGAGAAGGCCTGGCGGGATGAGGACACCAGCCATTATTACGCCCCGGCAGCCGTGGAAGCCCGGGCCCACCCGGCGGTCCTGGCGGCCTTCACCGAGGCGGCCGCGGCCCTTAAGGTGCCTTATCACGTGGGAGTGACCTGCACCACCGCCGACTTTTATGCGGGCCAGGGCCGGCCGGCGCCCGGGTTCCCCATCCTTGACCCCCATAAGGTGGAGAAACTTAGCCGGGCCGGGGTTCTCAACCTGGAGATGGAGATGTCCGTGTACCTGACCCTGGCCGCGGTGTCGACTTTGCACCTCAGGGCCGGAGGCGCCTGCGCCGTCTTTGCCAACCGCATCCACGGCACCTTCGCGGCCCCCGGTCTCCGGGCCCGGGCCGAAAAACGCCTCATCGCCACCGGACTGCTGGCCCTTCAAATCCTGGCCGCGCAAGATCGGGGGAAGGAGGGGGATGGGGGAGGGGGCTAAGGGCCGACAGCCCTTACACTTACAAAAAACTCCCCCAAACCCCCACCCCCAGCCCCCTATTCAGGGGGTTGGGTGGGGAGTTTGAGGGGAGGGCGGGGGAATCCCTTACGAAAAATTTCCCCCGGCCCTCCCCTCAATCCCGCATGCAATGCGGGGAGGGCAGGTAGGGGCGGTTCGCGAACCGCCCCTACTCCCTGGCCCTCCCCCCGCTAAACCATATGTTCAAGTTAACCTGGCGCAACACGGTTCGGCATCCTTTGCGGGCCACCCTCACCATTCTGGGCATGGCGGTGGCGGTGCTGGCCTTCTGTCTGCTGCGCACCGTGGTGGCCGCCTGGTACGCCGGGGTGGAGGCCTCCTCCCCGGCCCGGCTGGTGACCAGGAACGCCATTTCCCTGATCTTCCCTTTGCCCATGGCTTATCTTCCCAAGATCCAGGGCTTGCCCGGCATTGCCAAGGTGGCTTACGGCAACTGGTTCGGGGGTATTTATATCGACGAGCGCCATTTTTTCCCCACCTTCGCGGTGGACGTACGCCATTACTTCGACATCTACCCGGAGTACGTTATCCTCGAGGACCAGAAGCTGGCTTTTTTCAAGGACCGCCGGGGGTGCGCCGCCGGCCGGGCCCTGGCCCAACGCTATGGCTGGCGGCTGGGGGACGCCATTATTCTCAAAGGCAATATCTACCCGGGGGAATGGCGTTTTATTATCCGCGCCATCTACACCGGGGCGGAACCTAATACGGACGAGAACCGGTTTTTTATTAACTGGGACTACCTGAATGAAAGTTTGAAAAAGTCGGCCTCCAGCCGGGCCGACACGGTGGGCTGGTTCCTCATCAAGGTGGTGAGGCCGGAGCTGGCCCCCCAGGTGGCCGCCGCGGTGGACGCCATGTTTCAGAACTCCCTGGCCGAAACCATCACCGAGACCGAGAAGGCCTTCCATTTGGGGTTTGTTGCCATGACCGAGACGATTCTGCTGGCCATTCGCGTGGTCTCCTGGGTGGTCATCGGGGTGATCCTGGTGGTGCTGGCCAACACCATGGCCATGAGTGCCCGGGAGCGCCGGGGGGAGTACGCGGTGCTCAAGACCATGGGCTTTAAGGGCCGGCACCTGGCGGGGCTCATCTTTGGCGAATCAATGCTGCTGGCCCTGGCCGGGGGACTGGTGGGACTGTCCCTGACCTTTCCGGCGGTGCACGTCTTTCGCACCCAGCTGGGCCAATATTTCCGGGTCTTTCCACTCACCCGGGCCACCTTGGTGGTGGGGCTGACCGTGGCCCTGACCGTGGGCTTCCTGGCCGCGGTGCTGCCGGCCTGGCGGGCCGCCCGGGTGAGCATCGCCGAGGCGCTGCGCAAGGTGGGGTGATGATTAGTTTTGAGTTTCGAGTTTTTAGTTTTTAGTTTTCCAAAGAATCTTGGTAAGCATTTTGTAGTGTGCGTCTTACGCCCCAAACTTGGCTCAACCCAGATGCGGGAGATTAACTATGGAACCCTTCTCCTTCAAACCCATCGGCATTATCTTCACTCCTTACAAGGACCCGCAGGGAACCCCCATCCAAGCCGCCGCCTCCCTGGGGGTTCAGGGAAGAATCCAGATCTTTCCGGAGTATCAGGAGGGCCTGCAAGATGTCGATGGCTTTTCCCATCTGATCCTGATCTATATTTTTCACCTTTGCCGGGATTATTCTTTGAAAGTGAAACTCTTCCTGGACGACGTCAAGCGCGGGGTTTTTGCCACCCGGGCGCCGGCCCGCCCCAACCCCATCGGCCTTTCAGTGGTGCGCCTGGAGCGGCTCGAGGAAGAAACGCTCTATATCTCCGATGTGGATATGTTAGATGGGACGCCGCTATTGGACCTCAAGCCGTATGTGCCCGAATTTGATCACCGGGCCGGGGCCAGGATCGGCTGGCTGAGAAAAAACCTCGACAAGCTTAAAAGCGCCAAAGACGATGGCAGGTTTCTGAGATAAATCATAACATGATATTGATAGGGTGGGGCCGGCCCACCACCTAAAAACTACTGAAATCGGTGGCGCCGGCATCCTGCCGGTGCAATGCCCAGGCTGGAAGCCTGTGCCACCAACAACCAACAACTAAAAACTAAAAACTAGAAACTAAAAACTCGAAACTCGAAACTCGAAACTCGAAACTTAAATGCCCATCCCGCTCTCTTATAGCTACCGCAACCTGCTGGCCCGGCGCCTTACCACCTTCCTCACCGCCGCGGGCATGGCCCTGGTGGTCTTCGTCTTCGCCGCGGTGCTGATGCTGGCCGAGGGGCTGCGCCGCACCCTGGTGGCCACCGGCTCCTATGACAACGCGGTGGTGCTGCGGGCCGGCTCCGAGTCCGAGGTGCAAAGCGCCGTGGACCGCACCCAGGCCGGGATCGTGGGCGCCCAGCCGGAAGTGGCCCTGGATAAGGACGGGCGCCGCCTGGCGGCCAACGAGGCCATCGTCCTGGTCAACCTCCCCAAGCGGGAAGGCGGCAAGATGGCCAACGTCATCATCCGGGGAGTGCAGCCCGTCTCCCCGGAACTGCGCCGGGAGGTGCGGCTGAGCGCCGGGCGCTTTTCCCGGCCCGGCTCCACCGAGATCGTGGCCGGGGTCCAGATTGCCCGGCGGTTTAAAGGCGCCGGCCTGGGGGAGACCCTGCGCTTCGCCATGCGCACCTGGCGGGTGGTGGGAATCATGGACGCGGGCAACACCGGCTTCAGCTCGGAAATCTGGGGGGACGTGGAGCAGGTCCTCCAGGCCTTCCGGCGCACCAGCTTCTCCTCGGTGATTCTCCGCCTGCGGGACCCCGGGGAGTTTGCCGCCCTCAAGGCCCGCCTGGAGAGTGACCCCCGGCTGCCCGTGCAGGTGCTGCGGGAGGTGGAGTTCTACGAAGCCCAGTCCCGGCGGCTGGCCACCTTCATCCGCCTCCTGGGCCTGGTGCTCACCGGCATCTTCAGCCTGGGGGCCATCCTGGGAGCCATGGTCACCATGTACGCCCAGGTGGGGGCCCGGATCAGCGAGATCGGCACCATGCGGGCCCTGGGGTTCAAGCGCCATCACGTGCTGGCGGCGTTTTTACTCGAATCCATGCTCCTGGGGTTCCTGGGCTGGATTTTGGGCCTGATTCCCGCCTCCCTGCTCAATTTCATCACCCTGTCCACCATCAACTGGTCCAGCTTTGCGGAGCTCTCCTTCAAGTTCGCCCTGACCCCGGGCATCCTGGTGAAAAGTCTCCTCTTCGGGGTGGGCATGGGATTGGTGGGGGGCCTGCTGCCGGCCTTGAAGGCCGCCCGCCTGCCGCTGCTGGAGGCCATGCGGGCGGCGTAATGCCGAGTTGAGAGCTCTGAAAAAGTCAATTTGAGGGAGGGGGCCGGGGGCATCTCAGGCCCTCCCTCCACAAACCCATTATTGCGGAGCTCTCAAGTTGAGAATGCTGCATTCCTTGCGCAACGGATTAGTGGATTAATTCTTAAAGAAGGGGAAGAATATTGAGAATAGTACGGCCACGATCATAAACATAACCGCGAACCAACCAAAAAATTTAACATATCCGGGATGGGTTTCTTCTCCCACTATCGCGGGATCATTCCCCACCACCATGATGATGATTAAAAGCGGCAAAGCAATAATTCCATTTAGATATGCGGAATAATAAAGAGCGGTAATCGGATTGACATGGAAAAGATTTAAAGATAATCCCACCATCATTGAGAAGGCGATCACCAGGTAGAACCCCTTGGCTTGAGAAAACTTCAGTTCCAACCCTTCCTCCCATTTCATTACTTCGGCTAACGCGTATGCTCCAGAGCCTGCCAAGACCGGAACAGCCAACAGCCCGGTACCGATAATGCCCGCAGCAAAGAGCAAATAAGCGTGTTCGCCCGCCAAAGGCCTGAGAGCCAGAGCAGCCTGCTCTGCCGAGGCAATATCGGTAATCCCCTGTTTAAACAGCACCTGGGCCGTGGTCAAAACTATGAAAAAGAAGACCACGTTGGCCAGAATCATCCCGGTATTTACATCAGTGCGCATCCTGCTAATTTTCTCATGAACCAGGATTCCGTTAAAATCTCCTTTTACCAATTTATTCTCCTCAACTTCCTGAGAGGTCTGCCAGAAGAAGAGATAGGGAGTTATGGTCGTCCCAAAAACGGCAATCATGGCAAAGATATATTCTTCACTAAAACTTATCCGGGGAATAAATGATTGCTTGAGAACATTGATCCAATCCGGTTTTATCAATAAACCGGTAATCACATAGGCAAAGACGGAGATGGTGAGCCATTTTAAAACCTTAACATATAAATGATATTGAACAAACACTTCCAACAACAAAATAATTATTGTAAAGACAATTGCACCAAGATAATAATTGATTCCGCTTAACATTTCTAAGGAAGCAGCCATGGCTCCGATATCAGCGCCAATATTGACTACATTGGCTATTATTAACAGAAGAACGGCCAACATAACTATTTTCCTGCTATAATGCCGCAGTAAGACTCCGGCCAATCCCTTGTTGGTCACAATGCCGATACGGGCGCAGACCTCCTGCACTGCCAGCATAATGGGAAGCAACCAGGCCGCCATCCAGATGATAGCCAAGCCGAATTGTGCTCCCACCGATGAATACGTGCCGATGCCGGACGGGTCGTCGTCGGAAGCGCCGGTAATCAGCCCTGGCCCCAGCGCTTTGATGAAGAGAAGGATTCTCTCCCGTGGGTTTTTAATAAGTTCCTTTACTTCCAATACTTCGGATTCAGCAATCCGAATGGTGCCATCCAAAGCCCTGATCGTTTTAATCTCACCCCAAATCACCAGTTTCCTGGCCAAAATCAGGGGTATTCCGACTTTTCGCCGAAATTCCGAAATATTGTAGAATTTTCCTTTGGTCTCGTTCTTCATGAGATATTTTGTTCTTAAGCTAGTCTATGGTCATCCGGCTGTGGCTGAAATAATCTTCTCCTGAGAAAACAGTAAGTTTCGAATAACTTCTCTATCCTAAGGCTCAACGAGGCATTCGGGCCCCAGCCCCGGCCGGTTAGTAATCGAGTTTGTCGGTAACCCCCTTGGGGGAGGCCAGCTTCTGATAACCCGCGGGCACGGCGAACAGGCGGTCCGCCTGCTTGCCCTCCCTGATGTTGCGGTATTCGATGGAAAACTTCCGCTGGTTGCAGACCACCTTCAGGGGCATACCCAATTGGGGGGCCACCCAAAAGGTCTGGAACTCCAATCCGCCGCCGCCCTGGACCGCGAGCTGGTACTTGTCCGCCACGTAGCCGTTCACGGTTTCCCTTCCCAAATGGCGCTTGTTGATGGCGTTGGGAGGCATCTGGATGAATTGCCCGGGAAGGCGCGCCCTCAGGGGTAATTCAATGTAGGCCCTTTCCCTGGGAATGATCACCCAGATCAACTTCTGGTCCGGGCGCACGATGGTGATGGTCTGTCCGCTCTCGTCGTTAAATTCCTGGCGCATCTTGCCGTCCTGGACGAAAATCCTCCCCGGGATGATCTTGTCGCCGTCCTTGACCATCATCTGGGCGGAAAAATTCGCCCCCCAGGCCGGTACCGGGAGGAGAAACAGCGCCAGCAAGAGGCAGCCGCCGCGCTTCGCCACCTTCCACTTCATCTTGGCCTCCTCGGATTTACCGCAGGCGATCCGATCCTTTTGCCCCCTGAGTCAGGCGGGTCAAGGGGTCGGAGCAGATAATATGAAAACCTCCATCATCCAAGGTTTTTCGGCGTTTTTAGATGGCTTGAGTTCTAAGATGCAACCACGAGGGAAAGCCGGCTACGGCTTCCGCCCCCAGCCGATGCCCTGGCCGGTGAGCTGGTAATACTCTTCGCCGGCGCAGGCCAGGCAGACCTTTTGCCCCCCCTGCATCCTGATACGGGGCTCCATCACCCCCTCATGGCAGCGGCTGCAGATCTCGGTGGCGAACCTCCGGGCATACCCGGGCAGCGTGAGGGTCTGCGGCTGGATCAGGACCTGCTCCTCCAGGGGCACCTCGGTGAGCTCCCGTCGGGCCACGGCCTCCCACAGGTGCCGGAAGCGGTGCTGGTCCTCGGGGGTCCCCTGCCTTTGCACCAGCACCTTGTCAAACAGCGGCCCGGCCGCGGGATAGCGCGCAAACAGGCGTTCCCGGAAATCGGGCCGCACCACCAGGCGCACCGCGGCCCCGTCCCGGCGCCGGGCCACGGTCACGGCAGTCTTCCCCAGGTCCTTGAAAATGAGGGCGTTGTTGCCAAAGGTGCAGCCGGTGACCACCTGGATGCCGTCGGTGAAACAGTTGTTGCACTCCACCATGGCCACCACCTCCTCCATGCCGGTGCTCTCCAGCTCCAGGTGCTTCATGGCAAATTGGGCGGCCTTGACCCCCAGGGCCAGCATGGGACAGCGGTGCCCGTGAATGGTCTCGGCCTGGCGCAACAGACCCTCCAGATCTCCACTCCTGATCATGGCCTCCAAAGCCTGGCGGGCCGAGGCGTGTTCGTGCATGGCAGCAGGTCCTCTCGTGATGGAGTGATTCTGGGGGAAGCGCGGGGGAATCCCTTACGAAAAATTCCCCCGGCCCTCCCCTAAAAGCCATTTTCCCAACTTTACCAGATAATCCGCACTCCCCCCAGGTCCTGGATCGAAAAGGCTAGGGTGTGGGTCAGGGAGCCCATGAACATCATGTTTTTGGGAATGTCCAGCTCCCGGCACAGGCCGTCCACGGTCTCAGGGTTGAACTGGCCCTTGCGGGCCTGATATTCGATTTTCAGGTCGGGATGCAGTTCCCGGATAATTCCCAGGTTCCGGTGGATGTTCAACTCGGTATTGGGGTCTTCATGGGCATAGAGGCGAAAGATCAGGACGTTCTGGCAATCTTCATTACGGCTCAGATAACTGAAGGCCTTGAGCATACGGTCCAGGCTTCCCAGGCCCACGAACACCACGGCCCGGATATTGGTGATCTCGTCGATCTTTTGTTCAACGCCCTCTCGCCAGTAAGAGAAGCGAGTCAGTACCTGGTCGAGCAGGGTAAGGATCCATTTGAGGATGGGGATGCGCATGTACATGGCAATCCCACCCAGCACCGCGGGTATAAAGTAAATGGCAAAATACCCCAGAAAAACAAAATTGATGGCCAGATTGCCCAGGATTCCCACGGAGGTGGCAATAACTCCCAGGATGACCGAACCCCACCCGGCTCGAAAGGTGCGCTTCAACTCGGGGCGGTTGACCTTGAGCAGGATGTTGCCGATGCCAAACAGGGTCATTACCCCTAGAAAGGAGATGGTATAGACTCCTGCCAGGGAAAGCAATTCTCCCCCGGTGAGGTAGAGAATGGAGACGCACAGCGTCATGAACCCCAGGCAGATCAGCGGAAAACTCCCCCGGCGGGTGCTTTTGAGGAGAAACTGGGGGAAGCACTGATCCAGAGTCATGCGGTGCACTAAGCCGCTGACCCCCACGTAGCTGGTGAGCACGGCCCCGGAGAGCACCAGAAAGGCGTCCACCACGATGAGGGTGTGCAGCGGCTCGCCTCCCACCATCATCCCCATGCGGCTCACCAGGTCGTCCTTGGCCCCGATGATCTCCGGAACCGTCAGCAAGCCCAGGGCCAGGAGGGCAATGAGGGGGTTAACCACGGTGACCGCCAGCCACATGTTGCGCAGAGTCAGGCGAAAGACCCCGGGCTTCTGCGCCTCCACGTAATTGGCGGAACTCTCAAAGCCGCTCACCCCCAACATGGCGGCGGAAAACCCCAGGAACAGGGCCTTGGGCCAATGGACTTCCTGGCGCAACAGGGCCAGGTTTGACCACCAATGGCTGGTGAGGTTGCTGGCTGCCAAAATCCACAAGACGAACAGGCCCAGGGTCACCAGATGCAAGAGAAAGATGGCCAGGGCCACCCGGGCCGAATCGGTGATTCCCAGGATGGCCAACCCTGCGAAGACCACCAGCACCGCCGCGGTGGCTTCCATCACCGGCAGTTGCGGCACCAGGGTCTTTAAATATTCCACCGCGGTTTTGGCCGAAATCACCGCGGTGGCCAGATAGGACAGGAGGGTGAGACAGGCGGCGAAGGAAGCGTCGAACTTACGGGTGCAGTTGAGCAGGCAGTTGTAGGCGCCGCCGTCCAGGGGCAGGGCCTCCACCACCTCGGTATAGATCCGGCGATAGAGGTAGAGCACCCCGGCGGCCAGCAGCAGGGCCAGGGGCGCCAGCGCGTGGGCATAGACGATGGCAATGGCCGATACGTAGAGGCAAGAGGAGGTGATGTCATTGCCGCAGATGGCGGTGGCATACCAGGGCCCCAGCCGCTCCTTCTTGGCTTCGCCCTGGATGAGCTCTTCCGGCGTCGGGACGGCCTCGGCAATTGGTAAGGAAGAAGAAAGCCTTGCCTCGTCCATGCTTGTCTATTTAATAGATTTTTCCTAACTTGTCGATTTTTTACTTTCTTTTCCGGGGACTCCACTCCGCCTGCCAGAGCAGCAACGGCGTGCCGTAGCGGTTGAGCCAGCGGCGGCGTTCGGCGTAGTCCGGCACCACCTGCTCCACGACGCGCCAGAAGCGCCCGTTGTGGCCGGGGACCGTGAGGTGCGCCAGTTCGTGCGCCACCACGTAATCGATAATAGCCGGGGGCAGCAGGATGAGCCGCCAGTTGAAACGCAGCCGGCCGCCCACGTGGCATTCCCCCCAGCGGCGCTTCCAGTCCCGCAATTCCAAAACGCCCACCTGCAGCCCCAACTGCGCCTCGTAATGGCGCAGCCGTTCGTGGAGGAAGAGCTCCGCCTGCCGGCGGTACCAGGCTTTGAGCAAGGTCCACCGGTCCTCCCCCGGGGCTCCGGACCGCACCCGCATCTCCCCGGACCCCAGTTCCACCTGGTCCCCGGTCCCCGGGGCCGCCACCAGGCGGTAGGGTTGGCCCAGGAAATAGGCGGTCCCCTCCTGGAGCCGGTCCCAGGCCTCCTGGCGCTCCGCCACCTTCTTCCGGATCCAGGCCCGGTGCCGGGCCAGGGCCGCCTGGATCTTGGCCCCGGAGGTCCCCGCCGGGGCGCTGACCACCAACTTCCCCTGGGCGGTGACCATGAGGCCGATGCTCCGGCGCCGGGGGCTGAGGCGGTACTCGATCTCCAGGTTGTTTAAATCATCCATGTCAACTCAGGTTATTTTCGGTAGGGGCGGTTCGCGAACCGCCCCTAGGTTTGCTGTGCCCTGGATTGGGGCAGGCGCGGCGGCCTGGACCACCTTTGGGACCTTCTACCGGCCCATTATAACCCGGGATCATCTGGTAGCCACCATCTTGCGGCCCAGGCTGAAGCTTGCGGCTAGAATTTGCGGCCAGAAAAATAAAAGGGCGGATCAGCCTGGGGCCCAAGGCCCCGGATTAATCCACCCATGGGAGGATTGGGAGGGGGTTTCAGGGGGAGGACAGGCCCCCCCCGCAACTAACGCTCAGCTGGCCGCCAATTCATTATCAAGCCGGTAGCGCTCCTCCACGATGCGCTCCACTTCTTCCTCGCTGGGCATGGAATCCCGGTAGCCCGCCATGTACTGGTTGCGGAGCCACCTAAAGAGGCTGACGGTTTCGTTCACCCGGACGATCTCCGGGATGTCGCCGCTTTTCACGGTGTGGATGTGCTGGTTGTACTGGCCCAGCATGGACACCACGTCATAGAAGGTGGCGGCGTCCCGCTTGATGCCCCGCTTGAAGGACTTGCCTTCCTTGGGATAGATGAGGTCGGGGGCGGGGTTGCCCGAGATGTCGATGCGCTGGAAGGGCCGCCGCACCGCCACCTGCCATTTCCGGGACTCCACCATCATCCGGGAGATCATGGGACCGGCCCAGTCGGGGGTGACGTGGCCCGTGGGGCAGGCCGAGAAAAACTCCACCATAGAGGGGCCGTTATAGGCGATGGCCTCCTTCAGGATCTTGATGGCGTAGAAGGGGTTATCGATGGTGAGTTTGGCGGCGTAGACGTGGGAGATGGCCATGGCCTGGCTGATGATCCGCCGGTGCAGGGTGGTCTTGCCGGCGTACTTTTTGCCGATGGGGGAGGTGGAGCGGTCGGTCCCAAAGCGGGTGGCCCCGGACTTCTGTATCCCGGTGTTCATGTAGCCTTCATTGTTGAAGATGACCCAGGTGATGTCGAAGTTTTCCCCCAGGGCATGGTTGAAGGGGCCGTTGCCGATGTCGTAGATGGCCCCGTCGCCGGCGAAGACCACGATTTTGGTGAGCACGCTGTTGTAACGGTCCTGGTAGGCCTGGTCCAGGCTGAATTTCGCCCCCAGGGCCGCGGCCGAAGCGGTGCCGAAACCGTAGTGGCCCGAGGGGTAGATCCGGGTGTTGAAGGGGTTCACCAGCTCCGAGACCTGGTCGCAGCCGGTGGCGTTGATGGCGTAGATGTTGAAGCCGTGGTCCAGCATGTGCTCAATGGACCGCTTGTTCCGCTCGGAGAGGATCTTGATCCCCTGGTAGAAGGTGGCGATGCCCTGGGGGTGGTTGCGCAGGGACTCCGCCGCAAAGAAGGTGAGCAGGTTGATGACCCCCTCGCTGCAGCCGGGGCACAGGGTGTGTTTGCCGGGGTAGAGCTTGGAGAAGACAAACAGCACCTGGTGGTTGAGAGACATCTGCCCCACGTAGGGAGTCAGGTTGATGGTGTTGTCCCATTCCCGGCAGGCCTCGGGGAGAAAGTCCTCGTCCCTAAGCTCGGTTTTGGCCACCATCTTTAAAGCGTCGGTGGGGCAGACCTGGGCGCAGACGGCGCAGCCCTTGCAGGCATTGGGGTCCGCATTGATGCTTAAGGCGCAGCGCTCCCAGGGAATTCCCTTGGGGACGCTCTTGAATTTCTTGAAGTAGCGGGCCGCCTCGTCCACCGGGCGGTCGGTGACGGTGGAGATGAGGGCCGAATCGGGGCAGGAGGCGGCGCAGAGGCCGCAGGCGATGCACTTGGCGGCGTCATAGACCGGCAGCTGGGTGGCGATGTAGCTCATGTCCCGGTAACGGCTGGTCCCCGCCGGCACGATGGGCAGGAAGCGGTCCCAGGGGACTTTTTTGCCTTCCAGAATGGGTTTCACCATCTCCTGGTAGAAGACCTCCTGGTAGTTCTCCACCAGGTTCACGGGCTTGATGGTGCCCAGGCGGTCCTTTTCCGCCAGGATCACCGGCAGGCCCGAGGTGCGGGGGCCCTGTCCGAAGTTCTCCGGCAGCGGCGGGGAGTAGGCGGGGCCCAGGTCCAGGGGCCGGGTGGCCCGCTCCGAGACCTGGCCGGAAGCCAGGTCGGCGCCGTACTTGAGCAGGGAGATGTTGGCGTCCAGCATCTCCTTTTTCTTGGTCCCCAATTTTTTCTCCAGGATCTTCTTGAACCGCTGCTCGAAGTCCTTTTCCGGCAGGATGCCTATTTCCTTGTTGATGAGGCCCAGGAAGGCGGCTCCCGGGAGATTTTTGTTCAGGTGTTTCAAGGCCGCCTTGGTGCCGTCCAGGGTCATGAGCTTGATCTGTCGGTACTTGATGAGCGACTGCACCTGGGCCGGGAAGGTGGCCATGACGTCGTAGCAGCTCTTGTGGGTGTTGATCACCAGGAGGCCGTTTTCCTTCAGCCCCCCCACGTATTCCCGCAGGATCTGGTCGCTCAAAAACTTCTCGTTGAAGAAGGCCAGGACGTCCCGCTCGGTGAGCTCCGAGCTGTTGCGGATGGGTTGGGAGGAGATGCGCAGGTTCATGAAGACCGGGGCGCCTTTGCGGGCGGCGCCGTAGCGGGCCCCGGACTGGACGTACTTGCGGCCGGTGCCGATGTCCTGGGCGTAGATCAGGGCCGCGGACTCGAGAGCGGTCTTGACGCCCTCGGCCCCCACCCCGATAAAAGTCATGCCCATTTCCCGCTCCAGGTAGCCGGGCAGGGGCGTGGGCCTCAGGGTCAGGGGCCCTTCGATGCCCACGTAAAAGTCCCGGAAGAAACGCCGCTTCTTTTCGTAAAAAGAAAGCATGTTTTCCACCACCGCGGCGGCGTCGTACTTGTTGAAGTCCTTGCTGCCCAGGCCGTAGACGCCGTGGAACAGGGTGGGCATGTCGTGGCGGCCGTAAATGCGATGCTCCTTTTTGCCTTCCCGCCCGGCCCGGAGCGAAATCTGCAGCGCCGCCTGCACGTCGGCCAACAGGAGCTGGTTGTGGGTGGTGCCGGTGCGCTCCAAAACGGAGATCACTTTGGCCTTGCGGATGCCGTAGGCCAGCTCTTCGTAACAGGGCGGGTTGAACAGCACCGGCCGCACCACCCCGATCTTGTAGCCCTTGGCATCCCGGTAGTAGTCCACCACGTCCTTGACCACGCCCGCGGCGGACCCCAGGATGACCACCACCATGTCGGCGTCCTCGGTGCGGTAGCACTCCACCACCTTGAGGTTGGTGCCCAGGATGCGGTTCATGGCGTTCATGGCGATGACGAAGCCCCGCTTGAAGAAGCGGTAAGCCAGGTCCTGGGCCACCTGTCCTTCCATGGTGAGGTCCGTGTCCGTGAAGGTGCCGGTTAAGGTGCCGTGCTCAAAGTTGGGCTGGTAGAGCCGGTTGGGAGGACCGATAAAATATTCCAGGAAGGCGTCGGAGAGCTCCCGGATGTTTTCGATGGCGTGGCTCTTGATGAAACCGTCGCCGGTGACCATGGTGGGCAGCATCACCTGCCGGAGTTCCGACACCTTGAAGGCCACGGGCAGCAGTTCGTGCAGCTCCTGGTTGTCCTGGGAGACCAGCTGGGCCCAGCCGGCGTTGCGCACCGCGTAGAAGTCGGTGTGGCCGCAGTGGATGGACAGCGACCCCTTGTTGACTTCCCGGGCCATGACCGTCATCACCACCGGCAAGCGCTTGCCGGCCACCGAAAAGAGATTTTTGGTCTTCAGCAGCAGCCCCTGGGAAGAGGTGTTGTCGACGTAACGCCCCCCCTGGCAGGCCATGGCTTCCACCGCGGCGATGGCCGAGAGCTCATCCGAGGGCTGGAAGTACATGAGCTCATGGCCGAAGAGGTTCTTGCGGCCGTTGGCCGCATACCGGGCAAAGGTTTCGGCAATGGGAGTGGAGGGGGTGATGGGATAGCCGCAGAGACCGTCCACCACCCGGGACAGCACCGACACGGCCGCCTGGTTGCCGTCCATCAGGACTTCCTGCCGTTTGCGCATATTCTCCAGCAGCTTTTCCGGGATGGCAGCCAGATCCAGGGTGTAGAGCTCCTCCACATCGAAGCGCTCCCACTCGGTTTGCCAGTCGATGGGCAGGACGTTGGCTTTTTTCACCTGCCGCAGTTTATGGTAGGGGAGTTGCTGGCGCAAGGTGTCGATTTCGGTGTTGGGTCTCATGGCGGGATTCTCCTTCAAAACGAGCTAGTTATTATTGTAACGAAAAAATGCCAATCACCCAAAATGAAATTTCCATTGGTCCCAATAATTATCCTGCAAAATGAAGGAATTAATGATATGAAGGATAATAATGTCAGGCGATTACCGGTTTAGAAAATTCAGCGACGGCCAGCAGCGCATCTACCACGGCGCGGTGCACCTCTATGCCGCCTATCTGGAGGCCCTCAGAGCGACCCGCCCCTTCCGGGGAGGTATGCATTGGAAGAAGATTAAGGGCCGCCAGTACCTGTATCAATATGTGGACCGCTACGGCCACGGCAGGAGCCTGGGACCCCGCGCTGGGCCCACGGAGGAGCTTTTGGCCGAATTCAACCAGGCAAGACAAGCGGCGGCGGCGCGCCTCCGGGACCTGCGCCCGCAGCTGACCGAGCAGGCCAGGTTTTGCCGGGCGGCTTTGCTCCACCGGGTTCCCCGAACCGTGACCCGAGTCTTGCGGCAACTGGAACAGCACGAGGTATTAAGGGAGAATGTCATGGTAATCGGCGGCAACGCCATCCATGCCTTTGAGTTTGCCGCCGGGGTGTTTCTGGAAAGCTCCGAGACTCTCAACCTCTTGGCCATCTCCGGTGGCAGCCTGACCCTGGCCACCCACCGCCAGGCGCCCCCGGCCGAACTTCTGGCGTTACTCCGCAAAGCGGACCGTTCTTTTGCCGCCTTAGGCGGCCAGGGGTTTCGGGCCGTGAACCGGGGCGGCTATCTGGTGCAGATCTTGAGCCTTGGGCCGCAGACAACCGGGGTCAGGGGCGGGGCCGGTGAGACCATGGCGGGTGCAGGTGGCAACCTGCATTACCTGTTGTCCTCCCCCAAGTTTTCCCAGGTGGTCATCGGTAAAGATGGTTCCCCCGCCACCATGGTGGTTCCCGACCCCCGGGCCTTCGCCCTCCATCAGCTCTGGCTGAGCGAGCAACATGGCCGGGAGGAGAGCCAGCCGGCCCGGGACCGCGGCCTGGCCATGGCGGTGGCCCAACTGGTTTTGGGTTACCTGCCCCAGTACCATTTCTTCCATGCCGACCTCCGCCGCTTCCCCGACGAGGTGGTCCGCCGGGCCGCCGACCTGGCGGCGGAGTCTGACCTGGCCACCGACCTGGATGTCGAGTACTAGGGTCAGATCCGCTGAGGAAGGGGCCGGCAGCGCAGCCACCCGGTGGCCGGCGAGCCCTCGTCAGCGCCCGGCTAATTCTGCACCGGAAACACGAGGGAGAAGCAGGACTTACACTTAAGAGGCAATTTTGCCGAAACCGGGTAATGGGCCAGGTTCTTCACCGCCATCAAATGGTGCCGCTCTCCTTAGTCGCCAGCGCCAGGATGCCCAGCTGTTTCTGCTCCACCCTGGCCTGGAGCCGGAATCCCGCCTCCATAAGGGCCCGGTGCAGGTCGGGGCTGCAAAAGCGGTCTGGTTCGGGGTGGAGAAAGAGCCTCCTGGCCAGGAAATTCTGGTAAAGAGGCGGATAAAATTCCTCCAGAAAATAAATCCCCCCGGCTTTCAACACCCGGGCGATCTCGGAGAGTCCGGCCCGCCAGTGGGGCAGATGGTGCAGCACCCCGAAGCCGAAGACCGCGTCCAGGACGCCGTTGCCATAGGGAAGCTGATGGGCATCCCCCACTAACAGGAAGATCTTCTCCCGCTGGGGGGGGCGGAGGTAGGCGGCGGCATCCCGGATCATGCGGTGGTCCAGGTCCAGGGCGTGCACCCACGCGGGCTGAAATTCCTCCAGGAGGAGGCGGGCCCCCGCCCCCCGGCCGCAGCCCACTTCCAGGACCCGGGCTTCCGGTGCCACCACCTGCTGATTTTTAATCCAGCGGATCATGAGGCGCTGGATCATGACCCGCACCGGGTTGTTGACCAGGAGCCGTTCGGCCCAGTTGAGCTTCATGCCTTGACCCCCAGGTGAATGACCGCGATGCCGTTGGTGAGGCGCCGGTACCGCACCTGGGTGAACCCGAGCCCCTCCAGCAGCGCGCTCAGCTCCTGGGGCTGGGAGAACCTGCGGATGGATTCCGGGAGATAGGTATAAGCCTGCCGGGAACCCGCCAAGAGCTTGCCCAGGGCGGGCATGAGGTGGAAAGAATAACAATCGTACAGCCATCTGAACCACCGGGTCACCGGCTGGGAGAATTCCAGGCACATAAGCTTGCCGCCGGTTTTTAAAACCCGGTGCATCTCTTTAAATCCCGCCTCCGGCTGGGTCAGGTTCCGGATGCCGAACCCCACCATGGCCGCGTCGAAACTCGCATCCGGGCAGGCGAGCCGCTGGGCGTCGCCCTGGACGAACCTGATGCGGGGGGCCAGGGGGGAATGGACCACCTTGGGGAGGCCCGCCTCCATCATGGCCCGGTTGATGTCGTAGACGATGACCTGACCGGTCTCGCCCACGGCCCGGGCCGCCAGCAAGGCCAGATCCGCGGTGCCGCCGCACACGTCGATGACCCGGTCCCCCGGCTGCAGGTCCAGGAGCCGCACCGCGGTCCACTTCCACAGGTGATGGAGCCCGAAACTCAACAGGGTGTTCATCAGGTCGTATTTCCGGGCCACCGCGTCGAAATGCTGGTGCACCAGTTTGCCTTTTTCCGCGGCCGAAACCCGGCGGTAGCCGCAATAGGCCACCTCGGGGCCGCCGCCCCTGTCTTTGTTACCCGGCGCCTGCATCGTCCTCCAACCCATCGACAAGGATAATTTTCATTCTACCAATTCCGGCCTTGGAGGGCATGGAAATCTGGCGCGATCTCGCGATTAGCCGGATTAATGCCAGGCTAAGGCCTTTGTAAAAATGTTCTTTCAGGCAGGGGGCTAGGGGCCGAAGGCCGCTTACAATCCCTGCCAGAAACCCTGCCCCAATTCCTCTCTAGTGTAGTGAATCTAACACTTCTTTACATTTGGCGATTTTGGTCAGGATGCGCTCAACTGGGGCGCTCCATACAAAGACCTGAGGATTTTGATTGTGATTGTCCAGATAGGCCATAATTGCCT
>Ga0315281_10005951_pt1 | contig 17393 bp, 18 predicted proteins | sample YL17G07_0_MG_FD_204540 | JGI IMG/M metagenome (GOLD analysis project Ga0315281, IMG submission 204540) | Sediment microbial communities from Yellowstone Lake, YNP, Wyoming, USA - YL17G07_0 | ecosystem: Environmental > Aquatic > Freshwater > Lake > Sediment | place: USA: Wyoming | collected...
CCATTGCCGTGATTTTTTTTTTCTCAAATCGAAAATAAACAAAAAAGTAAATATTCTGTTGTGTGTATTTCAAAAAAAAAATAGGTTTTTTATTGTTGCTGTTTCGGCGTCTTTTTTTTGCATCAAACAATGGACAAATACCACGGCTTGACCACGTCAACATGGTGGATGCACTCGGGCTGTTTTGCGTCGGCATCTTCAAGGTTGGGCACAAACTTCACGACTTCGAAGACGTAGGGGTTTTTTGTCCGCGATTTCTCATAGTACGTTGCGAGATTCTGCTTGAATGCGGTGGCCAGCTCGAATGTGGTGAAGATTTCGGGCTGGTAGAAGGGCTTTGATTTGCTCTTGGGCGTCGTTCGTGTGACGCAATAGAGGGTTCGTTTTTCCGCCGCGGCAATCTCCATCAGGCTAGCCACACAACTGTTGACTGTTTCGGAATTTGCGTGCACCAGGTCGTTGCAGCTGCGTTTGAGGTTTGTGCGTTGGGTGTTCAGTTTCTCGTAGTCGTGCAGCAGAAATTTCACGTCGTCGGACTCGGGTTCCTTTGCAGTGTGCGCAATGAGCTGGTGCAGATAGTAGTCGAAACTCTTCTCCCTTGTCACCGAAATCTTCTTCTTGGGCTCGTCAGCACTCTTTTTGAGCGGTTTTTTCACCTCTTGCACATCCGCGTCAGGCTCGTCTTTATTGGTTGATGGGGTTTTTTTTGCAGGTGCGGCCTTCTTTTCGGTCTTGTGTGTGTCGCCGTTTGTTTTCACTGCGGCCGCCTTCAGCTTCTTGTGTGAGAACAAGTCATCATCATCACCATCATCATCGTCGGCCATTTTTTTGCGAGGCTTTTTCAGTGAGAGAATTGAAAATTAAAATGAAATTGAAAAATAAAACTTGAAAATAATTGTGCTTTGCTTATTTTTTTTTTTCAAGTCCAAATTTTTTTGCATGCAAAAAACTTTTGACTTGAAAAAAAAAAATTTTGCGTTGCATGTTTGAAAAAAAAAAATTCAGCATTTTTGTTGTTATTATTATTGCAATCATCGTTCACAAACACGAAAAATAAAACAATTTCATGGCTTCATATAAATGCGTGAAAGACTACGTGCTGACCTACGGAGACAACCTCGACAGCAAACGCACCATGGTGCAGCTCAAAAAGGGAATGTGTTTCAACTGCCCCATCCCCTATGCAGGCAAACGCTTCAAATACCGCTACATCTACCCGATCAAGCATGATGCGGAGAGTGCAGAGTCCTCGAAAAAGATACTGCTGGTGTTCATCATTCCGGACCTGCAGTATGCCAATTTGCGTCTGAATGCGTGGATGATGGAGCCCAATGAGTTGGCGGTCGTGCGTCCTGCCGACGGCGAAATGCCCAAGCTGAGCATCGGAATTGCGGCGTTCATCTTCCCCGAGCGGGCGGCCGAGCTGTTCAGCCAGAACGGTGAGTTGGTGGGCAGCGAGTTTGTCGCCCTCATGGCCGGCTTGGACGAGGCCGTGAAGACGGAGAATCTGCACGTGCTGACGGTGTTTTGCGCGCATCTGGCCAAGTTCATGGCGCATTTCTACGGCATCGACCTGAACTGCCTGCGCTCGCTCGACCTCAAGAAGGTGTTGGTGTTGGTGCGTCGCATCTACGAGGAGGGCCCCCACGTGATTTTTGCGTGCAATTTCGTGAAGGGCTACAGGAACACCCCGCTTGTGCGACGCAACCTGCCCACGTCCAAGGCGATTTTGCGCAAGATGAAGGCCGATGCCAAGGTGTATCACGGGAATGAGGATGACGATGACGAGGATGCCGATGACGACAGCGTCGAGGATGACAGCGACAGTGACGAGGAAGATGACGACGACGATGCTGTCCGTCGTAAGAGGGATGGGGCCCATCCTGACGACGATGACGATGCCGGATTCGACGACTACAATTCGCACGCAAATCACGTGAAGAAGAAACGCAACAGCAACAGCAACAGCAACAACAACAATGACAAGAAGCAGAAAAACGACCCCTATGACGACGACGACGCCAATGAGTATGTGTTTGACGATTTCGGCAAGAAAATCGACTACGGCTGCCTGACGCTGAAGGTCTCTCTCGCCAACGCGCTCTCGATCTACAACCACGAGAAGCGCATCTACGACAAGAAACACGGGGACGCAAACAGCGATTTCGGCGACGACGACGGTGACGATGGTGGTGGCGAACCCTACGCAAAAAAACGCACCTACAACGACTTTGCAGACGAAGCAGAGGAAGAAGAGGCCCCGTCGGTCAGGAAAACAAGTGCGGTGGCGCTGATGGATACGGACGGCCTGTGCTACGCGGCCACGGACCCCCGCAAGACAAAGCTGATTCCGCCCTCGCTGCTGTATTTGGGCGATGAGGTGTGGCTGGCCGCCTGGCTGAACGACTACCTCGAACGCATGTACAAGGTGGGGATGCACTTCTTTGCGACGTATCAGGACATTCTGGCCGAGATAGCGCGCAGCATTGAGCGCATGGGCCCCGTCAAGGAGTTTACGCCCGACGCAGTGCTGAACGTGGTGGCGGACCTGATCGACGCCGACGAGGTGTTCGTGCGCAGCAAGTACGAGAGCACGAGCATGACCAGCGGGGTCTTCTGCCGCATTGCATTCCCCGAGGCCACCGCAAACAGCGGCTACATGACGAAGACCCACCCCGTCACGAACGCGCCCCTGACGCTGGACGAGCTGTGCTTTTGCGGGCCCATGTACATCCGCGAGAAGCGCTTCGTCAGCAACCTTGTGGACCTCATGGAGAACAACGCCGCGCGCATCGACGATCTGGCCTTTGCGCTCGACAGCAACCGCACCGTTGCCGCGGAGAGCAAGACCAATCTGACGCTGGGCCTGCCCAAGGGCGAGCTGCGGGTGCCTGACAAGAGCCAGATGCACGCCATTGCGTTTGCCGCGCGCTCGCCCATCAGTCTCATCACGGGCCGCCCGGGCACGGGGAAGTCCTTCACAATGGTGATGCTGGCGTACTATTTGCGCCAGTTGTACGGGCCCCGCGCGTTCTTCGTCTTCGCCTCCTTCAAGAACGACGTGGTGCGGCAGATGCGCAACAACGTGCTCACCTCGCCGATGAACAAGGGCCTGATGACGCGCAGCAACACGGCGTTCGTCACCTGCGATCTGTTGCGCACCCGGGGATCCGTCACGGACGGGCTGTTTCCGATCGTCGAGGACATGTTCACTGCGCTGAAGAAGGCGGCCAAGGAGGACACGGAGAAGAAGGAGCTCGACGATGAGCTGGGAGGGATGAAGGACTACAGCACGTACCCCACGGTGGTCTTCGTTGACGAGGCCAGCATGTTGTGCGACTACCACTTCGGGATACTCGACCTCCTCAACCTGCGCCACCCCAGCAGCTGCGGACTGGACGACGTGCGCGGGCTGAAACACCTGTGCATCTTCGGGGACCACCAGCAGCTGCCGCCGCTCAAGCCGGGCATCTTCTTCCGCCACATGATCGAGCGCATGCCGGACTTCCGCATCCGCCTGACCACGCTGCATCGCACGAACGCCGACCAGCTGCTGGTGGCCTTCTCGGCGGTGACCTCCAAGTGCGCGCAGCCCGTGCTGGACGGCGCAAACAAGCGCGCGGTGGCCTGCGCGGCGGAGGGCAGCCCCTCCTTTGCGGTCTTCACCAGCAGCAGCTTCGACGACGACCACCGCCAGCGCACGCACGCCGTGATGCGGGCCTTTGCCAAGAAGCTGCTCGAGCTGCTGGTCGAGATGGATCGCCGCTACGTGGCCGACGCCCGCACCGAGAGCGAGCGCGACCAGCGCAAACAGCGGCTGGCCACGGCCCTGTCGCCCGTCTACCGCGACACCCTCGGCCTGTGCCAGGTCAACGACCTTATCCGCTACGTCAACATGTGCGCCGACAACTACTACTTCAAGACCAACTACAGCGAGGACCTGATGTACACGTGGGCGATGCACGGCTACGCAAAAACGAAGACGTGTCCGACCTTCTTTGTGGGGCAGCGGGTCGTCTTCAAGGTGACCAGCAAGGAGATCGGCAACCTCTACTCGCGGGGCCAGCTGGGCCACGTCTTCAACATCTACCAGCACGCCACCAACGTCTGTGCGCGCAACCCCAGCAGCAGCCAGCGGCCCTTCATCAGCAGCCACCGGGACACCCACAGCTCGATCGCGGGGCGGGCCTGCACCCTCGAGATCCGGGACGATTTCGGCGAGCTCTACCACGTGGTTGCCAAGTACGACATGAAGAACATCTTCGCCACCGTCGAGCCCGCGTTCTTCATCAGCGTGCACCGCTCGCAGGGCATGGGCTTCCAGAACATCATCTACTGCGTGGCGCCCTCGTTCAACCTCGCCACCAACGACGTCTTCCTGACCGCCGTGACCCGCACCATCCGCAGCTGCAACGTGATTGGCGCAAAGAACGTCATCACCGACGTGATCCAGACGGTCCCCGACGAGAAGAACAGCAACGTGCCGCAGTTGCTGGAGATCCAGCCCCTGCTGCACACCCCCAACACTGCCGCTATTGCCGATGACGACGACGACGATGACGACGACGACAACAAGTCCGTGCAGTCGGGCAGCGGCAAAACGCTCATTGTGGCGGAGGCGACAGCGCCGCCCAAGCCCCACGAGCAGATCCGCGAGATCAAGCGGCTGGCCGCGGCGCTGGAGGAATCGCTGGTCGTGAACAGCATGGCGGCGCATTTTTTTGCAGGCGACGACGACGATTCGGGATTTTTTTGATAGTTTTTTAAAAGTGAAAAGTGAAAAAATAAATTCATTTTTTCGCAAATCAATTAATTATATATTTATTGAATGGCCAACTTCGTGCTGTTCTGCTCGTCCCTCGGATTGGGACTGGTCCACATGAGCGCAATCGTCGTGTTCGGGGTGCCGATCGTGCTGGGTCTCTCGCTGGTTGCGGGCGTGTTTGCGTCGCTCGCAACGCACGCAACCAGCGCAAAATGGGCCAAATGGATCTATCTGGCAGCCATGTCCGTGGGATTCTTCGTGGATCTGGCGTATTTTGATGTGCTGTATTCAGCATCTGCATTTTGGGGCTTTTATTCGCTGCTGATGGTTGCGGTGCTTTTGTATGTTGCAGCCCACACCTTGTTGCACCTTCAAGTTGTCGCAAAAAGATGGACGGACCTCATGTGCTATTTGTCGCTTGTGTGTCAGACCGTCATGCATGTTTGGGTGATTATGACGGTGGAAAAAACGTGCTGTGAATTCCAACGGAGTGCGGAAAAATCGATATTTTGTGTTTGATAAATAAATAAAAATAAAAATAAAATTTTTTTTGCGTCGATTGTATATATATGCATTTTTATGTTGGTTTGTAGGTCATCTCTTTCCCACCAATGACGATTTTGAGTTTCTGGATGGTGACGCCGAGGGTCGCAATTTTTGAGACTATTCCATTTGCAATGACCATAGCCTCAACAACGGTGCTGGAATTGGGCGTCTCGTCGATAAATGTAACCTTGTTGAACAACATGTCCAACTTGTCGCCAATTTTCACTCGTTGGTCCATCATGTCCAGCAGTGTGCCCCAGAAATCAAGGGGTTCAGATTTGGCGGCGTTGGTTTGCGTTTTGGTGATGGTCAAATAATAATTGGTGTCTGGTGTGATTAGACGGTAATTTTCTTGGATCAAGTCGATGGCGAGGGAAAATGCTTTTCTGGTGTCGCAATTTCCGACGGTGACTGTTGACCCTTGGTCTTCCGCGTCTGTTGACAATCGGAATATGTAGCTGTAGCATGGTTCCTGCACCAATGGTCTTCTGCTGTGCGATTGCAATGCGCCCATTGTGACAATTGATATGATGATGTTGATCAGAAAAATGCTGGTGTATTCAAAAAAATTATAGAAAAATTTAACGCATTTCAGTGTGGGTGTGGTTGAAAAAATGGTTTTTTTTTTGTAACGAATCAGACAACAACAGCCGTTTTGAGAAGAGAAAGAAAGAAAGGAAAAAAAAAACGCAAAAAATATATATATATATATAATATAGAGCTTACGTCGGGATTCTGGCCCGTCATGAACACCAATTGCGCCTCGGTTCCGCGTTCGTTTGTGAAGGTCACACTCATGGCCGTGTGGTCGATCTTGCAGGCCGACTTGAAGTAGCCCCAGCGCCGCAGCCAGTCGACCACGGTCTTGCAGGCCTGTTTGCAGGTGCGCTCGTACAGCGAGAAGTACAGCAGTCGGATGCCGGGCACCTTGGCGAGCAAGGCGGCGTTGAAGGCACACATCGTCACGGTTTTGCCGATACGACGGGGGGTCTCGGCGTGGCACATGTAGAACTCGGGCGGCAGCCAGCCGTATTTTGCGAGACTGTTGAGCATCACGTTGGCGGGGACGTTCTGGAAGATGATGGGCGTCACGGTCTCGATCATCAGGTCGATAAACTGCTTCTGGAACCACGAGAGCCAGTAGTTCGGCGTGCTGTTGATCAGCTGCAGAATGTCGCCCAGCCGATCCTCGACCTGGCTGTTCTGGTAGGCGTCGACGGTCGTCTCGTAGAAGAACTCGACCGAGGTCTTTGTCTGGCCGCGCTCGATCTCCGAGATGTTCATCTGCTGGATTTTCTCGCATATCTCGCCGATGGCGTCGCTGTAGTTTGTCAGCGATATCAGTCCCATCTGTGTGTCTGTGTTTGAGTGAAAAAAGAAAAATGGAAAAAATGTGTGAACATATAAATGTTTTTTTATTGACATTTGCCTATCATGAAATGACCAGCGAGTTCACCAATTCGCTGCTCCGTTCTTTCAGGACCTCGAGACTCCGACGACAGACTTGCTGCGCAAAATCCCACGCGCCCGTGATGCCCATCTCCACGGTAATTTTCAACTTGGAACGTCGGCTTAATTGCAAGAGGGGGTTTTTCTGCGCAAAGTGTTGCAGATATTCCGCCCACGTGGGTGTTATCACTTCACTGCAATTGTCCAGCAGCAGCGTCTTTCTGACGACCAAAACGAATTCGTGCGATTCAACAATGTTGTCGTTGTCCTCCTCCAGATTGCAGATTTTCGTCTTGTACTGCAGAGTCACGGTAGTCAATACAAGATGGTCATGGTTGAAGGCCATTTGCGCTTCGTCCTTGTCATTGTTTCCATATGGGAGTTCGGTGTTGATCAGTCGTCCCATTTTTTTTTTTTTCAGTTTGTGTTGTTTGCGTCAGAAAATGTATATGCAATTTTGAAAAAAAAAAAGTAAATAAGAAAAAAAGGAAAAAAAATTTTTATTGCCAACTCACGCAAAGCATTTTGCTTGCGGAAACTGCAGAGCCTTCTGCCGCAGCACTTCGTAGCTCTCGTCGATAACGCGATTCACCAGCTTGCTTTTGCCCGTCATTGTGATTTCCAGATCCGTGTGCACACTGATGCAACCATCGTGCTTCATGTGGGATATGTGGCACTGCAGATCTTGCATATACTCGTCCCAGGTGGACGTTATCATGTCCGTGTGGGACGCAACGAGCAGCGGAATTTTGACGTCGAACGTCACTTCCTTGGACGCAACCACCCCCTGCGTGCGCTCTGTTATCTCGATTTGCGCGTAATAGCGCACGCACACGTCGGTGATTTGGTCCGTGGCAATTTTGCCGTGGAGGACGGTTTCTTCCCGTCTTTCCGTGACAGTGAATGGTCGTTTGCTCATTCTTGCTGCTGTGTTTTGCGTTGCTTTTTTTTAAAAAAAAGCGTAAATGAAAAAAAAAACAGAATTTGTGAAAAAAAAAAGAAAGATTTAATGTTCTTTCTGCTTTGCACACACCCTTTCTCGGTCTGGGCGTCATCACCTTCGTGCTTTTTTAGGTTGGCTGCGAGTGGCGGGCTTGCCATGGGTGCCTGGGCGGGTGTTTGCGTAGATGGCCCGGATCTGGGCGGTTGCCTTGGCATGGTTGCTGTGGTGGCCGATGACGCGGCCGTGGGCCATCACCGTGTTGCTCTTCGTTATGGTGTAAGGCATGGGTTTGCGTCGAAATTTTCAGAATTGATAGACAAACAATGAAAACAAAAATATGTATATATAAATAGTGGCAGTTTGTTTATTGTATATCTATGTTTTCATGTTGTCGCTGTCCAAGAGCTGTGGACAAGACGCCTCAAAATTCGATTGATCAATCAAATACCCATCCACCTGCTTTGGGTGAATCTTTATCAAATCCATGATGTGGATGTAAGGTTTTGGTTTATGTTTGACGAGATATCGGCAGATGGTGCGGATGATCGCGTCGTCAAACCGCCCGAAATCATCACGTGTGGTGCCATCCTCGTTCGTGACCTTCTTTTGAAACACCCGCACCCGTTTGAGGGCCAACACGACCGTGGGCATCACTTCTTTGCGCGGCAGTGACTGGTGGTTGTCGACAAGCACCGTTTTGCTATATTCGTCCGATTGGAAAGTGAACATCCCATTGGCGTTCGACATGCTGGGCATCCAAGTACTAAATCCCACGCACACAATCGCATCTTTGCATTTGTGTGTGTCGACGAGCGTCACGCGTGGATTTATCATATATTTTGCCTTGTGCATTGACATGCACATGCAACACCTGCCAAACACATCGTTGATTTCAACCTTGCTATGGCAAACACCGAATTTATCATGAAGATAGAATGTGAACAAGTCCAGCTCAATTTTGTGTTCCTTGCATCGCTGCAGATAGTTGCTGACATTCGCCCATCCATCATCCAGAGCTGACGCCATTCTTTTCATGTTTTGTGTTTTTTTTTTTGCGTTTTTTTTATTTAATTCAACAAACAAAAATTTTTTTTGCATGTAAAATGCTTATTTTTTTTTCAAAATAAAAAAAAAATTTTTTTTTGAAGTTGTGTTTTTTTTTTCAAAAACAAACCAAATCAAAAGCATTGAAACCGAAAAATGAGTCAATGGATTTACCTCGACGGAATAATCAGAAACAAAATCACAGGAGACGTTGAACACAGTGTTCACGACTCGTTTTTTTTGCGCATGGATGACAGGCTGCCTCAAGAGTTCCAATCCTTGCTGAATTCCAGCCCAGATTTTGAGTTTTTGCAGATATCCCGGTCCGAATACCTGCCAGAAAATTCTGCCAACGTAGCACCCGATGTCTTCTGTCGCATCAGATTGTCCGGCAACAAGCTGCTTGTCTTGAAAAAGGACGGCACAAGGGCCACTGCTGATTGGCAGCCCGAGCGAACGCCAGTCACGAAACACACCAACAACTCGGGAAAGCTTCTTCCTGCCCGTCAGGTGGAAAGGAATTACCGAGTTACTGGTGTTTGGAAAACACGATATGATTGATAAAAAAAATGATAATAAACATATATATTTGTTATTGAGTGATGTTGTTTATTTTTTTTTTAGATATTTTTTTCACGTCGCTTCATCGCCCTATCGTACGCTTGCCAACTGCACAGTGTCTCAAGAGCGACGTTATTACTCAAAAACATGTCGGAGTGAATCATGTCGTTGATCATCAACACATCTGACAAATCAACGGCGATCCCGCAGTTTTCCGCGGCAAGATATTTGCATATCTTCTTGATGATGGACGAATCCAGTGGCGCAAAATCGACCGTGCTTGTGCCATCGGCGTTCTCAATGATCTTCTGCCGCACCCGCACCCGTTTGAGACACAGCAGCGTGGTAATCATTGCCTCCTTGCGCAGCAGCTTCTGCCGATTGTCAACCAACACCGTTGTTGTGCACTGCTTTTTGAACGTGAATATGCCATTTGGATTCGACATGTGTGGGACGAAATGATTGTTGCTTTCCCTGCCCAATCTTTTGTTGCCTTGTAATTCGACGCTGAACGACAATTTCTCTGCAACGCCAAGGTGCAATCCCATGATAAGTTTTTGGTGGGGCCGTCCTATTAGATACGTGGAGTCGGCGGTATAATCGAAATTGAAATAATCGTTCTTTTGCGTCATCCCTGAGATTACGATGTGCTTCACTGTCGCCCTTGCCACCTTAGCGGTTTCATCAAATGAGATTTCGTACAAACCCAACTCAATTCCGTATTGGATGCACCTCTTCAGATAGCTGAGGGGGCCCGTGAAGTCGGGCTCCGGGGCCTCGGTGATAATGTGCGTGCTGTGAGTCATCAACTGGGTGTTGATCCGTTCCAGATGTCGGATTTGCATTGCCAGATCGTGCTTGTTTTGGCGCATTTTCAGCATGCTTTTGAGCACCATTTTTTTCAGATCGCATAGGTTGATGTTCTCGAAGTCGAGCTCGTACAGGAGGTCGGGGCTCACTTCGCCAAGAAATTTAATCAGCACGGGGAACGAATGCCGAATGGCGAAAAACCTGTCGAGCTGCACCGTCTCCTCTGCAGTGAGGATCCATTCGGTGCTTTGCGTTGGTTTTTTCACTATTCCCGCAATGTTTCGTGCGCGTTTTATTTTGCGGATTGCCTTTTCCATGTTTTTGCTTGTGTGTTTTTTGCCCTTGAAAAAAAATGGTGCTTTTTTGTTGAACATGCAAAAAAACTTTTTTTTTTCAAAGTTGAAAACAAAAAAAAAACAACAAGTGACCATTTCAGTTTTGTTTTGCGCTTGAAGATGGCGGGTCAAATGTCGAAGAAGATGCGTTTTGATGATGATGACGACGATGATCTCAATGGTTACCTAAACTTCGGGCTTGACGACGTTGTCCACGAAAACGCGGGCAACCTCGGGCTTGACGATTATCTGAACCTTGATTTGACCGGTGATTATTCCCTGTTTCCCATGCTGCAGAACTACAAAAGCGTCAAAGATGACAAGGTTGTCCACGAAAACTCACCCCCTCTGCTCGAGAAGCAGCTGGAAACCATCAGACCCATCGTGCATGAGGATTTGTTGGTCACCGTGCCCAGTCGTTCATGGCAGGCGAAGAATGGGAAGTGGTTGCATTGGTCGATAGTGATTCTGCAGGAAGGTCATTGCATCCTGGATTATTTTACAGAGTTGAAAAGCCAGAAGCAAGTCCAGCGCCTCAATGAGACAGTTCACACCTTCAAAGCGCGGGATGTGCGCGTGACATGGAAGGGCGTGAAGACCTGGCTACAATTGAAGGTCGTAAAGATAACGGAGGAGTATCACAATGGCCTCCTTGTCCCAGAAAACGAGCGTGATGAAAAGGACTGTCTCCTGCGCAAGGGTGTTGTGCTCTACGATTATCCTGTGAATGCAGCCAAGGGTGTTGCGGTCCACGGTCAACCTGTGGATTCAGGCAAGATGCAATCCAGTGGACTCAACCACCTTGAAATTGAGTCGTTCGAATTCGAGGCCATCATCGACAACCAGTTAAGGAACGCGTGTGTGTTCGAACTCTGTGACAACGAACAGATATTGTGTGTGTCGAGCGAGTTTATGCTGAAGTGCTGACGCCCCACCGCACTTTTTTTTATAAAAAAAAATAACGCAAAAGATGATTATAAATATTTCAGTGAATTATATAAATAACAATATGTTTATTTTTTATTTTTTCTTTTTTTTCAATCATCGTCAATATTAATCACATTCTTTCGTTGATGACGGTTAATTTGATAATCGGGTCGAACCCATAATTTGAGGTGATTTTTTGCGTCTTCGATGTTGTCAAATCGGTTGCTTGGTGAAGCGATCTGCACGCCTTTGTTTTGCAAAGCCACGTATCGGCAGATTTTTGTGATGATGGGGTACGGAAGCGTGAGATAGACATTCTTGACGGAGCCATCCTTTTCTGCGACCGTTCTCTGGTGCACCGAGACACGTTTGAGACACATTGCGGCAGTCCGGAGCGCTTCCACCCGCTTCAGTTTTTGGCAATCGTCCGCAAAAATCATGATGTTGTTGTTGTTGTTCAGCACAAATGTGAAAACACCAAAGTTGTTGGACATTTCAGGGTAGAACATCGCATCGTTGTTTTTTGACTTAAATTTCTCCTGCGGAACCAACAGCACACGTTGATTGGGACTGGCAATTGAATCGGTTGGGGTGTTTCGATGAGCAAAACACGAACACTTCTTCTTTCTGAGTATGTTGTAATAGATCAACAAATTTTGCTGCAAGGGGACGACTTGGGTGATCTCCACAATGTGTGGGTGTGAGTGATTTAAAACGCCGTACCTCTCGTTCTGAGAGAACTGGTACAGAGTCAATTTCAGTTTGTATTTTTGCCACCCATTGAAGTGATTTGAGCACTCTTTCCAGTTGGGATGCACAACAGTCTCTTGTTTCTCTGCTGTGTTTGCGATTTTTTCGTACAGGATGAATCGGTCCAGCTTTTGCATCCGATGTTGGAAATCAATGGCATCATGGCTCAATGTAAACAACGTCTTGAGGATCAGTCTTTTCAACGCCCATGTATTTGCTTCGAAGAGGTCTGCTTCGTGGATGGCCAACAGGTCTATGTCACAAAGCATTTGCAACAAGGCGGCGGGTGTCCGATTGGAATCCATAAATGAGTCAACAATGTCCCACTCCATCTTTGTGATGATTCTTCCTGCAGTCAGCTCGGCACCTGTGGTTTTTGGGGCATACTTTTCATCTGCTGAACGTTTCTTTTTTGTTATTTCTGCTGACAGTACTTCTTCTTGCGAACGTTTGTGCATTTTGCGTCAAATAATTAATTTGCGTCAAAAATAAAAAGAAAAAAAAAGAAAAAAAAAGAAAAAAAAAAGAAAAAAAAAATAAAAAAAAAAGCAAAATAAAAGTTGGCAAACAAAATTTTGTTTCTCACACTGAAAAAAATCAAGTCAAGTCAAAAAACTTGGAAAAAAAAAATTCAAGTCAATTTTTTTCAAAGTCAAAAAAAAAATTAAAAAAACAAAGGAGAAAGAAAAAAAGCGATTTATTGTTCGTTGTCAAGATGCAGTTTTTTTGAGCTGTTTGGACTGGATGCTTCAATGGTTTGCTGGTGTTTTTTTCTGGCTGAGATGACGGTTGAAATAATGCGTCGGTCAGCATCAGTGACGGCCGAGTTTTGGTAGAAGTCGCCACCAGTGAACACGTAATTGCCGTTGTCCAAGGTTGGAAACAGGTATATCCTTTCCTGAGGCTTGGGGGAAAAGAGTCCGAAATACAACGGTTGCGTGAAATTCGTCACCAACGTCGATTGGTGACTTTGTTGAACAGTGATTCGTAGATTGGCAGAAGGATGGTCGGGTTTTGTGTTGATGAAAACCATGTTGTATTCATAGGTGTCGCCTCGGGGGACCAGGTAAACGACTTGAAAGACGTATGGATCGATAAAAAAGATGGAGGAGAATTTTGGCGGGCTGTAGCCTAACGCGGGTCTGGCCCAAGGCGTGTTTACGTTGTTTTTGCGGTCAATGCTTTTGTAGAAATCATCCTTGTCAATGGATTTTGCGTTTGGATGGCCATGGAACACATAAGGCAAGTCCCAGTAATTGACACAGTCCAGAATGCGATGGCCCTCGTGGATGCCGTCGTTCAGCGCGCGGCAGACATCGAAGTGGTCGAACATCGGGGTGTACATTTGCTCGTACTCTGCAACCATGCAAAAGGGGCAGATGACCTTCTTGAACTTGCACGTTGCCTCGTGGCTGTCGTCGTTGATGTAGTGCTTGTGCTTGCAGTTGCGGTTGGGGCAGGTGATGAGGTAGGGCTTGGCCAAGTTGCTGATGTGGTAGGCAATCGACATCCGCTCCCTCGATGTGCTGCAGCGGCAGGTGGGGCAATTGTTGCGCAAAGACTTGTTCTTGCGAAAGCATTTTTCACAGAGGTAATGCGAATTGCTGCATTGATACCATTTCCCGTAGTTGAATTCCTCGCATATTTTGCAGACCGTGATGTCCTCGACTGTGAACTCCAATTTGCTTGTGGTTTTGTCCTCCGGCTGCTTACTTTGCGCTTGCACGACTGGTGGGGCAACCTGTGGCTGCGGGACTATAAAATTTTTGTCTGCAACAATCTGATTGAACCGTTGACCATGTTCAAAAGAGCAGTTGTTGTTGTTGTTGTTGTTGTTGTTGTTTTTGTTGTTGTTGTTGTTGTTGCTGTATTCGCTCTCTGACTGCTTGTCCTTTTGTTGTTGTTGTTGCTGCTGCTTCTTCTTCTTGGCGGTTCGCTGAAAAGTTTCAAAAAACCCACTGACAGATTCGTCGTCGTCGTCGTCGTCATCGTCGTCATCGTCGTCATTTTCCTTGGTTTTTGAACGTCGTTCTGTTGACTCGTTTTCAATCGCTTCAATTGATCGTTTCATGTCTCTTGCTACTTTATCGAAAGCTAACATTCTTAACATTTATTTTGCGTTTGTTTGTTTTGGCTCAAAAAACAAATTTGAGTCAAATTATATATATATTTTTGTTTGAAATAAAAAAAAAGAAAAGCAAAAAAAAAATTATATAAAAATTTTTTTTCACACAATTTATTTCCAAGCCAAACTTGATTTTTTTTCAAAGTAAAAAAAGCATTTCAAAAAAAAATTATCAAAGTTGAAAAACACAGACAATGCACAGAACCATCACCATTCGAACTCAAGTGCCTCAACCAATTCTGATTTTGTCGCAAATACGTGATGTGGCTGTGGCTGTGGATCCCAACGAATCCATTCACAATGATTATTATTATATTAAACCTGTCTCACGCAACATTAAGCCAGAATTGACAAAATACGAACAGTGCGTGGCACGTTTTAAACAAGCATTGAAATTCCCTGACCGGACAAATCATTTTGACGCCTTGATGACGACGAGTGAAATTAACGCAAATTTGGTGAATGTGTTGGCGCACGAGATTTCCGAAGCAGTGCAGGTGCCTTATGCAACCGAATCTGAGAAACCGCTGTTTGAAAAAATGCTGCAAAAATACATTTTTATTGATCAAGTCTACGACCCCATAAGTGAATCAATATTCATGGACATCAAATTGCACGCAATGCAAGCGGTTTTGTGCTGCAGCGACGTGTGCCAAAGTGTTTACGTTAAAAATTTGTTGAATGAGCATTGTGATCGTCGATCGACTGTGGATGGTTGTGAGTGTGTGCCCTTCACCATACCGTCGGGTTGCATGGGTTTTCCAGTATCTTTGCAAAGCAGAGACGATCAATTGAATATGCCGGTGCTGCTTGCGTATGTTGTGGATAATTTTGCAAGGCTTCTGACTAGTGTTGTGTCGGTGGAAAGGACCAGGCTGCATCTGCGACGGGATTTGCTGATGTTGGACGTGCATTTGTCGAAGACTTTGGTTGGTGGTGTGTTTCTGGATTGGCGCAAATTCATGAGGGGTTTTATGAAAAGCAGATGATGATCACTGCAAATGCCGATATTAGAAATGTTCATGAAAATAAAAAACAATGATCGTAGTAATATATATTGACTTGAATTTTTTTTTACAAGACATTTATTTTATAACAGATTCGTTGAACGTGATGCCGATTTTCTTGAGTTTACGCAAAAATTCAAGCGTGGCAGATTCATCACCATCTATTTTTCTTTGCTTGACCTCAAATATTGCCGATTCAAAATTGATTTTGATGTTTTGTTTATCCAAAAAATTCAAACAAATCTCTACGACATTCAAAGGCTTTTTTCAGTTGGTTTTCCTGGGAATGCTTTAGTGCCCATGGGCTCGTCCACAAACACATCCATCATTCCAACACATTCCTTTCTGAAATAAACATTGTAAATAAAATCACCATCATTGTCAAGGGAATATATCTCATACGTATCAAACATCTTTTTCAATTTTGCTTCAATTGTGTCCTTGGTGTCAAGCCGATTGTCCATCTCCATGACATAAAAAGATTTTTCTCTGCCGATGCTTCTTTTTTTGATTTCTATTCTGTATGTGGCATCACAATCATCGTTGGCGCTGTATGTGGATTTGGCGGGTTTGTTTCCCATTTTTCAGTTAATAAATTCAATAATAAAAATATGATTGTATGCATATAATTTTTTTTTTGACTTGGAAAATTTGAGGCAAATTTTATTTATTTTTTTTTTTCAAAGTTGACAAGCATTGCATTTTGAAAAAAAGACGCAAAAAAAGCAAACAATCAAACAAAACAAAAAAAAAAACAAAACAAAAATGACCTTTTGTGCAGACATCGACCTCTTCAACAAACACGGCGGAAAATTCCTGACTTTCAGCATGAACAAGTCGTTTGACGAGCACAGCATCGAGGGGCAAGAGAAATTTGCGCAGTTGTGCAACCACATACGTGACTCGCAAACGCTGACCTACCTGACGCTGAACAAACTGGACCTCAGCGGGAACCTGTGCCATCTTGTGTGCGAGGCCTTGATGCACAACAAGACCGTCAAGAGCGTGTCCCTGAAGCACTGTTTCCTATGCACCGACGCCGACTCCAACCACCTCTCCTACCTGATTGCCTTCAACGATTGCATCCGCTACCTGTATCTGGACGGCAACGACATCAACGAAGAGGGGGCCCTGAAGATAATCGATTCGCTCAAAACCAGCAAGAGCATCCGCACGTTCTCCTTTGGCCAGAACAAAATCCCCCGCCGCATCTACTTTTGCTTCGTCGAGTGTGCCGCAGCCAACCCCGGGTTGAAGACCCTGTTCTTTGCGGACGATTTCTACACCCGTGTGCAGGCCGTGTCGGCCGAGGAGCTGCAGAAACACATGGCGGACAAGGGCGTCACCGGCTGTCGCATATGGTTGAGCACGGCGTTTTTCATCGGCACCTGCTCCAGCGAGAGTCAGATGGATTACTCGCCCTTCTATTTGCCAGGGTCGAACAAGAAGATCTCCGTGGACGCCAACATTCAGCTCGAGACCCGTGAAAAAACCGCACTCACATCTGCACCCTTTATCAGTGTTGATTGAGAAAAAATAAATAAATAAATAAATAAATAAATAAATAAAATTTCATATTTTTTTTTTGTTCTCAAAAAAAGATTTAATTTTGCGTTTATTATCTCATTCCCTCAAAATCCCAACCCAGCTTTTCCAACTGTTGCAGTGTCTTGGGGCCATCTTTGAATGTTTCAACAAAGGGAAAGAGCCCCGTGGTGATGTGTGCCAGCCTGTTCTCTTCTTGCATGGTTTTCTCGTACCATTTCTGCAAATCGTCCACGTCAATTGTGCCCCACTCGTTCTCGTACATTCGCACGTGACCGTAGACCATGTCCATCTTTTTGTCATAGCCCGCAAATAGGTAGCGTTGCTGTGAGGAGGGGGCCTCCATGCCGCCGTGGAATTTCAGCTTTTTGGGGTCGACGGTGGCCAGTTTTATTTTGGGCAGGGAATCGACGAACGCTTGGCGGTCTTTGCACAGGCCCAGAAATGATCGGTCTGCACCCACCGTCCGTTTTCTCTTGTTGTTGTTGTCATTTTGAGTTTCGACGTTGCTTGCCATTTTGTTGTTTTTTTGCGTTTTCAAGTTTTGCATGCAAGAAAAATAAAAAACAAAAAAAATGCGCTTTAT
>Ga0315281_10005952_pt1 | contig 17392 bp, 26 predicted proteins | sample YL17G07_0_MG_FD_204540 | JGI IMG/M metagenome (GOLD analysis project Ga0315281, IMG submission 204540) | Sediment microbial communities from Yellowstone Lake, YNP, Wyoming, USA - YL17G07_0 | ecosystem: Environmental > Aquatic > Freshwater > Lake > Sediment | place: USA: Wyoming | collected...
CATGTCGCGTTCGGACTACCTTCGCAAGGCGATCGAGGAGAAAAACGAGCGGACGCTGGCTGGGCGTATTGCTTTTTTGTCCCGCACCCTGTCGGCGAAACACCTCGAAATCAACGAAGCGATGGACGCTTCCCTGAGAGATGGGCTTGCCGAGCGTTAAGCGGGGGGAAATCTGGGAGGTGGACTTCGAGCCTCAGATCCACAAGGAGGAGCCGGGAAAGCGAAATCGTCCCGCTCTGGTTTTGCAGACCGACTTGTTGAACGAGGCCGGGCATGGCACCACCATCATCATTCCCGGGACAACGGAAATTTACCGGGATGGACATGGAGACGGCTACCCGCTGAGAGTCGCGATCGGCAAGGCCGGTAATCTGGCGAAAGAGACCGACTTGTTGATTGACCAGATTCGCGCCATTTCGAACAAGCGATTCATGGGTGAGGGTCCTGTCGCCACGCTGTCCACCAACCACATGAAACGTGTCATGGAGGCGCTCAGGCTGCTCACCGGCCAGGCCTCCGCTTGATGCGTTCATTGCGGGATGAATGAACAGCGAATTTGAGGTGTTGCGCGATGTCGTGGCGCGTCTCGAAAGCGCCGGCATCCCCTACATGCTGACGGGATCGGTGGCGATGAGCATCTACGCCGAACCGCGGATGACCCGGGACATCGATATCGTGGTGGAACTTGCGCCAAGCGACGGACGCCGCGTGAGCGAACTGTTCGCGACGGACTATTACGTCTCGGAGGAGGCCGTTCGCGCCGCGATTTCGGAACGCCGCATGTTCAATCTTTTCAACCTGTCCCGCTTGGTCAAGGTCGATCTGATCGTATTGCGGGACGACGAGTTCCAGCGCCATGAGTTCGCCAGGCGCGGGCGCCGCGAGCTCGGCGGCACCGCGGCGTGGGTCATCAGCAAGGAAGACCTGATTCTGTCCAAGCTCGCGTGGGCCGCCCCATCCGAGTCGGCGTTCCAGTTGCGCGACGTGCGCAAACTCCTTGTGTCGGGCGCGGACGAGGCATACCTTCATCATTGGAGTGCCAGGCTTGGCGTCGACGTTCTTTTGCGAAGGTGCATGGATGCGGGACACGACTCCTGAGTTTCAACGATTCGTCGATGCGCAGTACCAGCGACTCTCGCCCGGCGAGCGCGTAAGGCTGTGCACGGAGATGTTCGACGCCGCGCGCCTCCTGGTCGAATCGAGCTTGCCGGAAAATCTGAGCGAGTACGAGCGCAAGCGCCGGATTACCGAGCGGTTCCACGGACTCGATTTCGCGAACCGCGTCTTTCCGCCGGAACTTTGATCCTGCGGTCGTACTGAGAGGTGTCGCGAGACGAAGTGCTGGAGGCTTACCTGTTCGGATCGCGGGCCTCGGGAAGGGCGCAGGCCCATAGCGATACGGACGGCGTAGGTTTTGCCGAAGCGGTTGCAGTGCTTGGAGACGAATTCGCGCTCACTCGCGAAGACCCCGACTCGGAGGGTGAGCAGCGTTTCGTCACATTGGGTGCAAACGCGGAAGGTCAGCTGCTCGTGGTCGTCTATACGTATCGCGATCCAGACGTTACGCGCCTGATATCGGCCTGGAAGGCCAACAAGACTCAAAGGACACAATATGAGAGCCATCGCCGCTGAACCATACCGGGACGTTGATTTCTCGCGCGCCAAGCGTGGTCCGGTTGTCAAGCCGGAACCCGGAAAAACGAAGATATCGATTCGTCTGGACAATGCGGTGCTCGACTACTTTCGCGCCGTAGTCGAGCGCGCAGGCGGTGGAAACTATCAGTCCTTGATCAACGACGCGCTTCTCACCCATATCCAGCAGCGCTCGATGATCGAGGCAGTGCGCCAGGTGGTGAAAGAGGAGCTTTCCGGTGCTGGCGGACGGCGAGGCTTAACCGCCGGCTCAACGGCGACCAGCCGCAAGCGGGTGGCGCGCTAGCCGGGTCCCTCGAAGGGTACCTTTCGCGCGCCTTGCGAGAATTGACGCGACTGATGGAATCTTTCGGCGAATTCGAGGAATTCAGGCGGCAGTGCGAGCGGCAACTCGCTCGCCCGCTATCCGGTCGGATCCGGTTCGGGTTTTTCCGTAATCCGAACCCGGTGCGCGATGCGGGCGTGAACCGGTCGTTTGCCTCGATGCACGATTACCGCCAGTTCTGCGAACAGAGCTACCCGGCCCATTTCGGCTATGCGCGGCCTAGTTCAAGCTCCGGCTCCGATCAATCTGATTGAGGTTGATCTAGCGCGCCCGTGCGCGGGCCTCATCGATCAAGGCCCCGGTAGCGGCCTCCGGCGCGCGGTCTGCAGGTCAGCATCGGCCACTCGTTCCAAGAAACAGTTCAGCAGTTGTCGCAACGGGCGCTTTCGGGTGTCCGTTGCTTTGCCTCGGAATAATTATCGTGACGGTGTTACAATAATGTTGTGGATCTGAATGTCAAGAGAGGAAGAGGCCGGCCGCCGACCGGGCGCGCGCTGACGGCTGCCGAACGCGCGCGCAGGTACCGGGCGCGGCTGCGGGTGCGCGGGGTGCGGCTGAAGTCGGTGATGCGGCGCGATCCCATACTCGAGGCGGTGCGCTTCTCGCCAGACAGCCTGCTGACGCCGGGTGAACAAGATGTGTTGCGGCGTTTCTGCGCAGGATTCCGCAGGCTGCCCCGCATGCCGCGGCGGGCGGCGGTGTTCGGCAGCCGCGCAAAGGGAGCGTCGCATGCGCACTCCGACCTCGATGTCGCGGTTCTGGTGGATGCGCCCCGCGACCCCGCTTTCGAGTCGGCGCTGTCGGCAATTGCCCTGGCCGCCCAGCGGCCTTACTGGCTCGGAGCGTACGGCATATTGCTGCGCCCGGTTCCTTTCTATGCTGGCGAGCGATCGGCGCTGCTCGAGGCGATCGGCGGCGAAATGGAGGTCGTGTGGACAAGGCCGTAAGGTTGCAGGCCGCCGCCGACGAGATGCGCGCGGCGAATGGCTGCATGGTCGCCGCGATGAATAATATTGCCGGGCCCTATGGCAGGGCCTACGGCAGGTGCGTGAGCGACCTCTACTACGCGTGCTATCACCTGGCCAGAGCGCTTCTCTCATCCAGAGGGATTGCCGCCGGCAGCCACGAAGCTGTGCAGACATTGCTCGCGCTGCACTTCGTGAAGCCCGCAGCATTGCCCCAGGACACGGCCGGAAAGCTGAACGAGCTCATGGACAAGCGCCATGTCGCGGACTACAAGCCTCACATCACGATCAACAGCGAAGATATCGCGAGGTTGCGGCCATGGATCGCGGGCTTCGTGCGCGCGGTGCTCACGCTGCTGGGCAAAGCCGCGCCGGCGGAGGAGGTCGTGGCGCTGCAGCGGACCGTGGATGATTTCGAGAAGATTCGGCTGGAGTAAGCGCCGGGAGTTCGGAAATCAGCGTGCCCGGGCGCGCGTTTCCTCTATCAACGCCTGCGCGGCGACTTCCAGCGCGCCGAACTGGGCGGCGAAATCGAGGCCGTTCGCCTGCTCGATCATGCGCCCCATGTCGGAGGAGATCAGCCAGGCGTCGCCGCGCGGATTGCATTCGATCACCTGCAACTCGCCGGTATCGGCGTCGCGCACGATGTCGGTTCCCAGCAGCGGCTGGTCGGGGAAGGCGGCATGCGCTGTTTCCGCCAGCCCGAGTACGTCCGCGTCGCGCGCCAGCGCGTAGCTCGAGTTCTGCTTGTTGGAAACCACGGTAATGCCGCCTTTGGCCTTGAAGTCCCAGCGCGAATGCAGCGGCACATAGCGGTGCGAGGCCTCGCACCGCCAGCACAGCAGCGCGCGGCCGAAAAACGTCACCACGCGGAAATTCGAGGGCCACTTGCCGGTGTAGACGAAGCGCTGCGCGAGAAGCGGCGCCTTGCGCGCGGGATGGTCCTCCGCAAAGCTCTCCGGCGGCCGGTAGCGCACGCGGCCCGTGCGCTTGATGTAGATCTCGGCCCCCTTGCGGCCGAGCGCCGGCTTGACCACCACGTAGGGGCCCCAGCGAAGCGGATCGAGCGCCGTGTCGGGAGCAATCCCGGTCCAGTCCGGCACCGGCAGGCCACGCCCCGCCAGCCGGCGGTACTGCTCGTCCTTGGGAAATTCGTGCCCCTGGCACACGGCCCCGGGCGGCGGCGAAAACCGCTTGATCGGCATCGGCGCAACCGTTAGCGTCGGCGCCGCGGCCTCGAAGCGCGGATCGGTCCAGTCTGCCTGCTTGGTGTCGACGATGAAAACGCGAATATCCGCGGCGCGCGCGGAGATCTGCCGCGCGATCTCCTCGAAATCGGCGCGCTCCTGCTTGCTCTTCTGATGCACCAGAATAAGGTTCAATGCGCGCTAGACTACCCCATGACTGCAAAGCCGCCCATGCCGGGATTTGACTCGCTGATCGTTCATTTCGACCGTGCGCTGCGCACCGTCGCCGGCGGACATCGCGCGCAGCGTGCGTCGCCCGCCGGTGGGATGGCGGAGGGCGCGCTGGATGCCGATGCGCGCGCGCAGGCCGCAGCGCTGATGCGGGTCAACCATGTGGGCGAGGTGTGCGCCCAGGCGCTCTACGAGGGCCAGGCGCTGACTGCGCGAGCGCCCGAGAACCGCCGGGCGCTGGCCCAAGCGGCACTTGAGGAACAGGACCACTTGGTCTGGAGCGCCGAGCGCATCGCCGAATTGGGCGGGCGCCTGAGCCTGCTGAACCCGCTCTGGTATGCAGGGGCGCTCACCATGGGCGCGGCTGCCGGCGCGCTCGGCGATCGCTGGAGCCTCGCCTTCTTCGCCGAGACGGAGCGCCAGGTGGAGGCGCATCTTGCGGGGCACCTCGAGCGCTTGCCGCCCGAGGACCGGAAAACGCGCGCCGTGGTCGAGGCGATGCGCGAGGATGAAGCGAGGCATCGCGAGAGCGCGATCGCCTTGGGCGCCGCGGAGCTGCCCGAACCGGTGAAGCGGGGCATGCGTGCGATGGCGAAGGTGATGACGGCCCTCGCCTTTCGCGTCTGATTCACTCTTCAACGATCTCGAAGTCCTTGGTGATCTCGGCCGTTTTGCCGAGGATGGCGGTGGCGGAGCAGTATTTTTCATGCGTCAGGCGCAGCGCCTGCTCGACAAGACTGCGCTTGAGGCTGCGGCCGCGGATCGTGAAGTGGTAGTGGATCCTGGTGAACACTTTCGGATCGCTCGCCGCGCGCTCGGCTTCGAGCCGGACCTCGCAGCCGGTCACCTCCTGCCCGTTCTTTTTGAGGATCACCACTACGTCGTAGGCGGTGCAGCCGCCCGCGCCGGCGAGCACGACCTCCATCGGGCGCGGCGCGAGATTGCGGCCGCCGCCTTCGGGCGCGCCATCCATGGCGACCAGATGATTGCTCCCGGTCTCAGCGAGAAAGGTCATTCCTGCGGTCCAGCGCACTGTACATTCCATTCAATACCCTTTATAATTCATAGCATTACGGGTTGTGCCCTTTATTTGGTACCATTCGCGCCCTTTTTCCAGCAACTTCATGATGAAAACATACACTGCCAAAGCCGAGGACGTCGTTCACGGTTGGTACGTCGTGGACGCCCAGAACAAGGTGCTCGGCCGCCTGGCCTCCCAGATTGCCGTGCGCCTGCGCGGCAAACACAAGCCCGAATACACGCCGCATGTCGATACCGGCGATTTCATCGTCGTGCTGAACGCGGCCAAGATCCGCGTCACCGGCCGCAAGACGCTGGGCAAGAAATACTACCGGCACACCAATTTCCCGGGCGGCATCAAGGAAACGGATTTCGCCAAGATGCACGCGAAATTTCCGGATCGCGCTCTGCAAAAGGCGGTGAAGGGCATGCTGCCCAAGGGCCCGCTCGGCTACGCGATGCTCAGAAAACTGAAAATCTACGCCGACGGCACCCATCCCCATACGGCGCAGCAACCCAAGGCACTGGAGATCTGACATGGTTGGCGATTACTACTACGGCACGGGACGGCGCAAGAGTTCGGTCGCGCGCGTCTTCCTCAAGCCCGGCAAGGGCGAGTTCGTGGTGAACGGCAAGCCGGTGGACGTTTTCTTCGCCCGCGAAACCGGGCGCATGATCGTGCGCCAGCCCCTCGAGCTCACCAAGAACCTGGCGAGCTTCGACATCAAGGTGAACGTGCACGGCGGCGGCGAGAACGGCCAGGCCGGCGCGGTGCGCCACGGCTTGGCGCGCGCCATGATCGAGTACGATGCGGCGCTCAAGCCGGTGTTCCGCGCCGCGCGGCTCGTGACCCGCGATGCGCGCGAAGTGGAACGAAAAAAGGTCGGCTTGCACAAGGCGCGGCGGCGCAAGCAATACTCGAAACGCTGACCTCAAACCGCCTTCGGGCGGTTTTTTGTTTCAGGGAGTCGAAGCACATGATCAAGGCTGGAATTGTGGGCGGCACGGGCTATACGGGAATCGAACTGCTGCGGCTGCTGTCGCAGCATCCGCAGGTTGAACTGGCGGCGATTACCTCACGGCAAGAAGCCGGCATCGCGGTAAGCGCCCTCTACCCGAGCCTGCGCGGCCGCGTGTCGCTTGCGTTTTCCCATCCCGACAAGGCGCCGCTTGCCAAATGCGACGTGGTGTTCTTCGCCACGCCCAACGGCGTGGCGATGGGCGAGGCGCGCGCGCTCGTCGATGCGGGCGTGCGCATCGTCGATATATCCGCCGACTTCCGCTTGAAGGACATCGCCGAATGGGAGCGCTGGTACAAGGTGAAGCATGCCGCGCCCGAACTGGTCGCGCAGGCGGTATACGGCCTCTGCGAGGTGAACCGCGACAAGATCCGCGGCGCGCGGCTGGTGGCGAATCCGGGTTGCTATCCGACTGCCGTCCTGCTCGGGCTGCTGCCGCTCATTGAAGCCGGCGCGGTGGATGTCGACCATCTGATCGCCGACGCGAAATCGGGCGTATCGGGCGCCGGACGCAAGACCGAGCTCAAGCTGATGTATGCGGAAGCGTCCGACAACCTTGCCGCCTACGGCCTGGGCGGCCACAGGCACTGGCCGGAGATCCGCCAGGGGCTCGCGCAGGCGGCCGGTCGCGAAGTGGGCCTGGTCTTCGTTCCGCACCTGACGCCGATGATCCGGGGCATCCATGCCACGCTGTACGCGCGCATCGCGAAAGAAATGGATTTTCAGGCGCTGTACGAAAAACGCTACGCGAACGAGCCTTTCGTCGACGTCATGCCGACCGGAAGCCATCCGGATACCCGCTCGACGCGCGCCGCGAATGTCTGCCGCATCGCCGTGCACCGTCCGCTCGAGCGCGGGGAGCATGGGCAGCTCGGCGACACGCTGGTGGTGCTCAGCGTGATCGACAACCTCATGAAAGGCGCCTCCGGCCAGGCGGTGCAGAACATGAACCTGATGTTCGGCTTGCCGGAGGCCATGGGCCTCGATCAGGTTTCGGTTGTTCCGTAGCGGGTCGGTGATGGGCAAGCGCTTGGCCAGGCTGCGCCAGCGATTCGGTATCGCCGCACCGAAGGTATTGGTGCGCACGCACGTTCCCTGGTACCTGCGCTGGCTTGGCATCGCCGTGCTGCTCGCTCTGTCGGCGACGCTGGCGGCCTGGATGTACGACGCCGGCCGGCGCTTCGCGGGTTTCGATCGCGGCGAGGTCGAGCAGGAGCTTGCGGCCGCGCGCGCTGAGCTCGGCAAGATACGCGGCGAGCTCGAGCGCCTGGGTGCGATCGCCAACGCGGCCGACAGCAAGGTTTCGATCGAACGCACGGCGCAGCAGAAGCTGGCGCAGCAGGCGCGCGTCCTGGGGGAGGACAATGCCCGGCTGCGCGAGGAACTCGCCATCTTCGAGAGCATGCTTTCCTCGGAGACCGCAAGCGCCGCGCCACTCTCCGTCCTGCGCTTCAAGGTAGAACCCGACGTGCTGCCAGGGGAATTCCGCTACCGCGTGCTGCTGCTTGTCTCGGGGCCCAGGCGGGGGCGCGAGTTCCAAGGCCGGCTCGAACTGCTGGTAAACCTGACGGAGGACGGCCGCAGTGTTATGATCGCTGTACCTGGGCAAGGGGAACCGGATTCGTCCACCTTCCGCTTGGCATTCAAGCACTTCCAGCGGATTGGCGGCACTTTCCGGGTGAATCCGAAGGCCACGGTTGCCAGCGTGCAGGTGCGCGTTTACGAGGCCGGGTCGGCGGAACCCAAAGTGACCCAGAGCGTGACGCCAGGTTGAAGGAGAGACGAACATGTTTCGCAGAGAAAGCAAGCCGCAGAACCGCATCGACAGCCTGATCGGCGCCACCACGCGCATCGAGGGCAACGTATTCTTCAGCGGCGGCCTGCGGGTCGATGGCGCGGTGCGCGGCAACGTCGCGGCGCTTCCCGACCAGCCCGGTACGCTGGTGGTATCGGAGCAGGCGCGCATCGACGGCGAGGTCCAGGCTGCCCATGTGGTCGTGAACGGCACGATCAACGGCCCGGTGGACGCGCGCGAGACGCTCGAACTCCAGGCCAGTTCGCGTGTCAAAGGCGATATACACTACAAGAGCATCGAGATCCAGCAGGGTGCGGTGATCGAGGGTCGGCTGGTACACCACGCCGCCGAAGTCAAGCAGGTAGAGCTGAAGATCGCGAAATAGCCAAGGCGAGAAAAAGGAGCATTCCATGAACGCAGTCACCGAAATGCCGGATCCGCTGCTCTTCTCGGACAACGCGGCGGACAAAGTCAAGCAGCTGATCGAAGAGGAAGGCAACCCGGAGCTCAAGCTGCGCGTGTTCGTCACCGGTGGCGGCTGCTCGGGATTCCAGTACGGCTTCACCTTCGACGAAGTGCAGAACGACGACGACTCCGTGATGGAGAAAAACGGCGTCAAGCTGCTCATCGACCCGATGAGCTACCAGTACCTGACCGGCGCCGAGATCGACTACACCGAGGGCCTGGAAGGCGCGCAGTTCGTGATCAAGAACCCGAACGCAACCTCCACCTGCGGCTGCGGCTCCTCGTTCTCGGCCTAGGCCGGGTAGATCGCCCCCAGCACGCGCGCGCCGCGCGCGCCGGTGACCGAAGGAAGATTTCCCGCTTGGCCCTCCAGTGCCCGCTTCGCGAGCCACGCGAACGCGGCGGCTTCCACCAGCTGCGGATCGATCCCGTGGCGATCGCTCGTCTCCAGCGCCGCGGGCGCGGCCAGTTCGGCAAGCCGGCGCATCAGGGCATCGTTCTTCGCCCCGCCGCCGCAGACGATGATACGCCGCGCGCCTGCGCCATGCCGGGCGAGGGCATTGGCGAGGCTGCGCGCCGTCAGTTCGAGCAGCGTTGCCTGCACCGCCTGCGGATCCTCGCCGCCCCGCAGCTTCCCGCGCAGCCAGTTTTCATTGAAGAGATCGCGGCCGGTGCTCTTGGGCGGTGCTGCCGCAAAGTAAGGTTCCTGCAGCATGCGCTCCAGCAATCCTGCAATGGCCTGTCCCCCGGCGGCCCAACTTCCGCCGGCGTCGTGGGGCGTGCCCAGATGCCGCGAAGCCCACAGGTCGAGCAGGCAGTTGCCGGGGCCGCTGTCGAAGCCGCTCACGTTGCCATCGCTATTCAGGAAGGTCAGGTTGGCGATGCCGCCGAGATTGATCGTGACGCGGTCTTCGGCAGGGTCTGCGAAAAGCGCGGCATGGAACGCGGGTGCCAGCGGCGCGCCCTGTCCTCCGGCGGCGACCTCCCGGCTGCGGAAATCGGCCACTACCCGTATTCCGGTCAGTTCGGCCAATAGCGCGGCATTGCCGATCTGTGTCGTATAGCCGCGCTCGGGCCGGTGGCGGATAGTCTGGCCGTGGCAGCCGATGGCGCGGACGCTGGAGGCCGGCGTTTTCGACCCGGCGAGAACAGCGCTGACCGCGGCGGCATAGTTTCTCGCCAGCTCGTTGCCGACGCGCGCGGCGCGGTCGATTTCGTTCTCCCCCGGCGAATTGAGTGCGAGCAACTCGAGCCGCAGTGCGGCGTCGAAGGCAAGGTAAGCGTCGGCAATCAGCCGCGGCTTGCCGCTTTCGAAATCCGCCAGCACTGCGTCGACCCCGTCGAGGCTGGTGCCCGACATCAGGCCGACATAGAACACCGGGGTCACTCTAGCGCGGCGACCTGGCTGTTCGCGAGCAGATCGAGTTGCGCCGCCAGCGGTTGCGCAAGGGCGCGGAAAGCATCCATGTCGTGGCGCGCGACTGGCGTGCCCGCGGGCAGCGGGACCGAGAGCGGATTGCGCGCCGCGCCCGCGACCCGGAACTCGTAGTGCAGATGCGGTCCGGTCGCCCAGCCGGTCTGGCCGACGAGGCCGAGCGTATCGCCCTGCGCGACGCGAACTTTGGCGCGGATGCCGAGCCCGAAGGCCTTCAGGTGCGCGTACCAGGTTGAATGCCTGCTGTCATGGCGCACGATGACCAGGTTGCCGTAACCGCCCTGCCGGCCGGCGAATTCGACGACGCCGTCGCCGACCGCGCGCACCCGCGTTCCCGCTGGCGCCGCATAGTCCACGCCCTGGTGCGCGCGCCAGGCTTTGTGCAGCGGATGCATGCGCAAACCGAAGCCGGAGCTCACGCGCAAGAGCTCCAGCGGCGAGCGCAGCAGCGCCTTGCGCATGTTCTTGCCGTCAGGGGCGTAATAATTGCCGGCATACCGGAGCGCCCGGTGCTTGCGGCCCTGGTTGGTGAACTCGGCGGCGAGGATGCGCCCCGCGCGCAGCGGCCGGCCGTCGACCGAGTGCATTTCGTAGAGCACCGAAAAACGGTCTCCCTGGCGCAATTCGCGGTGGAAATCGACATCGCCGGCGAATACGTCGGCCAGCTGGATCGCCACGGCATCCGGAATGCCGGCCGCATCGGTCGCGGCGAAAAGCGACGAACGGATGAGCGCCGATTTCATCTCGGTGCGCGTCACAATCTGCGCGCGCCGCTCGCTTGCGGCCAGGCCCTGGCCGACGCGTTCGATCCTGACGGCCGTATCGCGCCCGGCGAGAAAGCCCAACCAGAGGAGTTCGCCCTCGTCTTCCTTTCCGGCGCGCACTTCCGCGCTGACGATGGTGCCCGGCCGCAGCAGCCGCATTTCGCGCTGGCGCAGCAGCTTTTGCAGATCGGCTTCGCCGATGCCGAGGCGCGCGAGCAGGCCCGCAAGGCTATCGCCGCGCTGCAGGCGATCCTCGCGCACATAGGTGGCGGGCGCCGGCAGCAGCGCTTCCTCGAGCCGGATCGCGACCGGCTCGAGCAGCGCCGCTTTGGCGAGCAGCAGCTCCGCGTCGGTAGAGGGCATGATCACGGCGACGGCCGCGACGGCGCCTGAGAGCGCAAAAGCAGCCAAAGCCACGGCTCGCCGAAGTGGTGCTTCCCCCCTCATGGATCGGCTAGAATCCTTTGTTATTCAAATACCTGGGAAGTGTAGCACGCATGGTGGATGTTTCTGAGGCGCTGGCACGCATCAAGCGTGGCTGCGAGGAGCTGATCGTCGAGGAGGAACTCGTCAACAAGCTCAGGAGCGGGCGCGTGCTCAGGATCAAGCTCGGGCTCGATCCGACCGCGCCCGATCTGCACCTTGGCCACACGGTGGTGATCAACAAGCTGCGCCACTTCCAGGACCTGGGGCATCAGGTCCAGTTCCTGATCGGCGATTTCACCGGCATGATCGGCGATCCCACCGGCAAGAACCAGACGCGGCCGCCGCTGTCGCGCGAGCAGATCCTGGACAACGCGCAGACCTACCGCGCGCAGATGTCGAAGATCCTCGATCCGGAAAAGACGCAGGTGCTGTTCAATTCGGAATGGTCGGACAAGCTCGGCGCGGAGGGCATGATCCGGCTCGCCTCGCGCTACACGCTGGCGCGGCTGCTCGAGCGCGATGATTTCTCCAAGCGCTACAAGGGGGGGCAGGCGATCGCGGTGCACGAACTGCTCTATCCGCTGATGCAGGGCTACGACTCGGTGGCGATGAAATCGGACGTGGAACTCGGCGGCACCGACCAGAAGTTCAACTTGCTGGTGGGGCGCGAGCTGCAGCGGCATTTCGGCCAGGAGCCGCAGTGCATCCTGACCATGCCCCTGCTCGAGGGCACCGATGGCGTGGAAAAAATGTCCAAGTCGCTGGGAAACTACATCGGCATCGCCGAGCCGGCGTCGGAGATCTTCGGCAAGCTGATGCGCATCTCGGACGAGCTCATGTGGCGCTACCTGGAGCTGCTTTCCTTCCAGGACATGAAAGCGATACAGGCGAAGAAAGCGGCGGTGGACGGCGGCGCGAATCCGCGCGAAGTGAAATTCGATTTCGCCAGGGAGATCGTCGAGCGTTTCCACGGCAAGGCAGCTGCGGAGGCTGCCGCCCAGGATTTCAACGCACGTTTCAGGGATCGCGCGCTGCCGGCGGATATCCCGGAACAGAGTCTGAAGGCGCCGCCTGGCGGCCTGGTCTCCACGCAGGTCTTGAAGCAAGCAGGACTGGTAAACAGCTCCTCGGAAGCGGATCGGCTCATCGCGCAAGGCGGCGTGAAGGTCGACGGTGAGCGTCTATCAGATCGAAAGATGGTGTTTGCAACGGGGAAGACCTACCTCGTGCAGGTTGGAAAGCTGAAGATTTCCCGGATCAAGATCACGTGAGCGCGCCGCAATACGAGGTCTACGCGATCAAGTACGCGCACCATGCGCGGCGCGGCTGGGTCGTGGTGGCCTCCGATGCCTCGCACTTTTACGCCAACATGGACGAGGTTCGCCCGTTTCCGATCGTCTACAGCGTGGCCGCCATGGTCGAGGGCTACGACAAGATGCGCGCGCTCGCGGAGTCGCCGGCGCACATCATCCCGGGGCACGACCCGTTGGTGTTCGAGCGCTATCCCGCGCCCTCCGCGGCGCTGCACGGTATTGTCGCGAGACTCGACTGATGGCGCCGGATTTCGATACTCCCATCGACCGTACCGGCACCTGGAGCCTGCGCTGGGAGCGCTATCCGGCCGACGTGATCCCGCTGTGGGTCGCGGATACCGATTTTCGCGCGCCGCCGCAGGTACTCGAGGCGCTGCAGCGCCGCATCGCGCACGGCGTTCTCGGCTACAGCGTTCCGCCCGCGCAGCTGCGCGACACGGTGATCGAGCGCATGCAGCGCCTGTACGGGTGGCGGGTCGAGCCCGACTGGGTGGTGTTCGTCTCGGGTGTGGTGCCTGGGTTGCACCTCGCCGCGCGCCATCTGGTCCGGCCAGACCAGCACATCCTGGTGCCGGCGCCGGTCTATCACCACCTCAAGCGCGCCGCGGTTCTGGCCGGACGCGAGCATGCCGATGTCCCTCTGGTACTGTCTTCAGGCCGCTGGGTCTTTGATGAAGACCGGTTGAAAGACTCGGTCCGGCCGCACTCGAGGCTGCTGTTCCTGTGCAATCCGCAGAACCCGGGCGGCACGATCTTCACGCGCGCCGAACTGGCGCGGCTCGCGGCGTTCGCGGAAAAACACGATCTCGTGATCTGCTCGGACGAAATCCACGCCGATATCCTGCTCGACAAGGGCAAACCGCATGTGCCGATCGCCAGCGTGTCGCGCGAGGCTTCGCGCCGCACGGTGACCCTGATCTCGCCGAACAAGGCCTTCGGTTTTCCGGGCGCCGGCTGCGCCTTCGCCATCATCGAGGATCCGGAACTGCGCCGTGCATTCTCCACCGACCACCATGCGACCGTGCACGATCCTTCGGTGTTCGGCTACGAAGCCTCGCTTGCGGCCTACCGCGAGTGTGGCGACTGGCTGGAAGCGCAGATGGAATACCTGCGTGGAAACCGTGACCTCGTGGAGCGCGAGATCGCCGCGATGCCCGGCTTGCAGATGGCGCATGTCGAGGCGACATATCTGGCCTGGATCGACGCTTCCGGACTCGGGGTCGCCGATCCTTTCCAGCATTTTCTGGAGCACGGGGTTGCCATGTCCCCGGGTGCGCAATTCGGCGATGCGCGATTCGTCAGGTTAAACTTCGGCACGCAAAGAGCCAGGCTCGAACAGGCGATCGAGCGAATCAGCTCCGCATCCAGGCCGAACCCCAGAGGTTGAGGGTGCGCTGCTCGTGCGGCCAGGTGCGGTAGGCCGCCTCCTCGGACATCTGTTCGAGTTCGGCGGAGAATTCGACCTTGTGGCCCTCGGGGTCTTCGATCATGAAGAACAGGTTGTTGCCGGGCCCATGGCGCCCCGGCCCCCACCAGAGCGCAATCCGCAGGCTCGCCATCCGGTCGCCCCAGTCGCGGATATTATTCCAGCTGCCGACCTCGTAGCTGTGGTGGTCCGGGCGCGACGCGGGCGCGCGGAAGGCCGCGAAGCTGTGGTGCTCGGGGTCCGAGCGCAGGAAAATGGCGGCGATGTCCTCGTTCTCCAGCACACGGTCGGATTCGCGCGCGCCCAGGGTGTCGCGGTAGAACGCCAGCATCTGCGGCAGGCGCACGCTCGCGCAGACAAAATGCTGCAGGCGCGCCGGCAATCGGCTTTGAATACCGGAAATCCGGGCCGGAAGGCCGAAGACGATGCGCCTGCCGTCCGGGTCGGTGACCGCAAAGGCGCCGTCCGCGAACAGCGGTGATGGCGACGGCTCGCGCACGACGCCGAGGCGCCCGAGTACGGCGGCGTAATCCGCGAGCTGCGCCGCGTCGCGCAGCGCGAGGGCGAAGTACGGCACCGCCCCCTTCGCGCCGCTGCCCAAGATCAGGCGCCGGCCGTGGCCCTGCACCAGCCATTCCGCGTCCGGCAGCGCCTCGACGCGGTCGCCCAGCAGTTCGCCGTAGAAGCGGGCGAGACGTTCCGGTTCCGCGCTGTCGCGCCGCAGGTGATGCAGCCTCGCGGGCCAGAGCGGCGCGGTCATTCGCGCTTTCGGCGCGGCGAAAGGTCCATCGCCGCATCCAGGATGCGCGCAAGGTGCGGATCGTTTACGCCGAGGGCCAGCATGTGCTCCAGCGTATTGCGGATGTAATCCACGCAGGGACCGCGCTGGCCGATGCCCTGCGCCACCAGGCGCGCGCGGCCGTGCAGGTCGAGTTCGCGTACGAACTGGCGGTGCGTGGTGTCGGCGACGAAGGCAAGCGCCCGGATGCGCCGCCCCGGCGCAAGCAGGACCGGGATCAGCGTGGGTTTGTAGACCTTGTTCAGCATTTCGCGTTTCCAGAGCGCCGCCAGCACGCGGCCAACGCGCGCCGCGGGCACTCGCAACGCCATGCCCCAGCAGGAACCGCCGCGGCACAGGCCCATCACCAGGCCCGGTTTCTCGGGCGTGCCGCGATAGCGGCTCGACAGGATGCACAGCGCCCGGTGGTAGCCCCGCACCAGCGCCGTGGCTCTGGCGCTCGGCCGGAAGCCGGGCGACCACATGAGCGAGCCGTAACCGAACACCCAGAGATCGCCGCGCGGCAACCGGTCGAGAAACTGTGCGATCTCCATGCGGACGGATTATAGAATGCCCGGATGGGAAAAATTCGGGCCGAAATGCGCAGGGCGCCGATCGTCGGGCGCTACACCGGGGAGGAGCTCGCGCTCGCAACGCGCAACAGCGGCATGCCGCTGGAAGCGCTGCGCTACGACCTCACGCCCGTTGGATTGCACTACCTGCTGATCCACTTCGACATTCCGGCCACGGATGCGGCGGCCTGGCGCCTGCGGATCGAGGGCCTGGTGGCGAAGCCGCAAGCATTCAGCGTCGCCGAGCTCCAGGCCATGCCCGCCAGCACGGTGCGCGTCACCATGGAGTGCGCCGGCAACGGCCGCGGCCAGACCTCGCCGCGGTATCCGTCCATGCCCTGGCTGGACGAGGGCGTCTCGACTGCGGAGTGGACGGGAGTTTCACTTTCTGTCTTACTCAAGAAAATTGAAGTAAAAGAGTCGACGCAAGAGATCGTATTCCACGGCGCCGATCGCGGCATCGATCGCGGCATCGAGCACACGTTCTCGCGCAGCCTCGTGCCCGCGGAGGCAATGCGCGACGATGTTCTGGTCGCCTATGCGATGAACGGCCAGCCGCTCTTGCCCCAGCACGGCGCGCCGCTGCGCCTGGTGGTGCCCGGCTGGTATGGCATGGCGAGCGTCAAATGGCTCGAACGCATCGAAGCGATCGACCGTGCTTTCGACGGCGTGTAGCAGACGGGCAGCTACCACTTCAGGACTGTGCCGGGCGAAAAGGGCGTGCCCTGCACGCGCATGCGCGTGAACTGCCTCATGGCGCCGCCGGGGATTCCCGATTACTACGGCCGCCGGCGCACCGTGGACGCCGGTCCGGTGGAGATCCTCGGCCGCGCGTGGTCGGGCAATGCGCCGATCCAGCGCGTTGAATTCGCGGTGGATGGAATTTGGGAGGACGCAGTGCTCGATGCGCCCCTGGGTACGCATGCCTGGCGGCGCTGGAACGCCCGATGGAATGCGTCGCGCGGCGCACACGAACTGCGCTGCCGGGCCACGGATGAAACAGGCGCCGTGCAGCCACTCGAACCTGAGTGGGATGTCACCGGTTTCGGCAATAATGCGTCCCAACGCGTCGATGTGAGTGTCCGATGAAGAAAATGGATTGGCCGGACCAGGTCTACAGGACATTGAAGGACGCGGGGGTGCGCCAGGTCGGCTACGTGCCCGACGCGGGCCACAAGCGCCTGATCGAACTTTGCCTCGCGGACCGCGATTTGAATCCGGTCGTGCTCAGCACCGAGGAGGAGGGCATCGGGCTCGCCGCGGGGGCTTGGCTCGGCGGCGCGCGCAGCGCGCTGCTGATGCAATCCAGCGGCGTCGGTAACTGCATCAATGCGCTTGGCATGACGCGAGAGTGCCGATTTCCGCTGCTCATGCTGGTCACCATGCGCGGCCAGTTCGGCGAATTCAATCCCTGGCAGGTGCCGATGGGGCAGGCGACGCCCGGCGTGCTCTCGGCCATGGGCGTCGTGGTGCACGAAGCGAACGCTGCCGCCGAGATAGCGCCGGCGGTAGACACCGCGGCGCGGCTCGCCTACGGCAGCTACCAGGCGGTGGCGGTGCTGATATCGCAGGCCGTCGTCGGCATCAAGAGCTTTCAGGATCAGGCGGCGCGATGACGGCCACCCTGCATCGGCGCGAGGTCGTGGAGGCGTTGCTCAAGGACAGGAAAGATCTGCTGGTGGTGGCGGGACTGGGCTCGACCGCCTGGGATATCACGGCGGCGGGCGATTCACCGCTCAACTTTCCGTTGTGGGGCGCGATGGGCAATGCCGCGATGATCGGGCTGGGGCTGGCGCTGGCGCAGCCGGCCAGGCGCGTCCTGGTGATCACCGGCGATGGCGAGATGCTGATGGGGCTGGGGTCGCTCGCGACCATCGGCGTGCGGCAGCCGCCCAACCTCTCGGTGGTGGTGATCGACAACGAGCGCTATGGCGAAACCGGCATGCAGGCGACGCACACCGCCTCGGGCGTGGATCTCGCCAAGGTGGCCATGGCTTGTGGTTTCGGCTCCGCCAGGC
>Ga0315281_10005954_pt1 | contig 17390 bp, 32 predicted proteins | sample YL17G07_0_MG_FD_204540 | JGI IMG/M metagenome (GOLD analysis project Ga0315281, IMG submission 204540) | Sediment microbial communities from Yellowstone Lake, YNP, Wyoming, USA - YL17G07_0 | ecosystem: Environmental > Aquatic > Freshwater > Lake > Sediment | place: USA: Wyoming | collected...
AAGCCATCCGCAAAACGAGACAATTAAGGCCGTCATAGAAGATGACGTTGATAGAGTTGGAGTGTAAGATTCGAGCTTCGGCGAGAATTTCAGCTAACAACTACTAAAAGCCTCAAACTGATTTTTTTATTAAATTAAAAAAATCTTTGTTAGCATTCACAGGCTTCGAAAATAAAAGATTCTCTGCGTACTTATTACGTTGTATGATTTTAATTTTGACGACGATAAAATGGAAGAAGAAAAATTGGTGAAGTGTGAATATTGTGGTAGAAAAGTTTCAGAAGACAATCTTAGCCGCGACGGAGAATGTTCATGGTGTAGGACGAAAGATAAATCATCTGATATGACAGTTGGAGATTTGAATAGTAAATAATTATTTTTCCCAAACTATATGCCCATTAATATTATTATTTTCATAAACTTTTAATATTTCTTCACAGAATTTTTTTAGTTTCTCGTCATTTATAGATTTAGCAAGTTCATAAAGTCTGATGAACATCTTTTTTCCGGTCTCAGTTTGCTTATAATTTTTCTTTTGAAAATTATGCTGAGCACATAAAGTTTGACCATTTTCTATCGTTGATTCTCCACCAAAATCTTTTGGTTTTATATGATCTGCATGAATCTCTACACCATCTTTAATACCTCGTCCACACTCAACACACCGATAATTATCTCTTTTAAAAATAGCTTCTTTTTGTGCTTGTGTAAAATCTTTTAATTTTCTATTTTCTACAAAATCCGGATCGTATTTGTAAATTCCTTTTGAAATTTTTATTAATTGTCCTTGCTGAGAAAGTTTTCTTATCGCTCTATCAGGATCCCTAAAAACTTCTCCAGTTCTTTTTTTCCATTCAGCAACAGCCCAGTCAACTATCTCTGGATGTTTTATTTCTCTATTGGGATTTCTCTTAAAATATTCAAGAATCAAATTTGATTGACTTCTTTCTTCTGAATTTTTTGCCATTTTAATTCATTTGGTTTTAATACAAATTCTGGTAAAGTTTTATTTAAAAGATTTGCTGCCTCTAAAATTCTTCCTTTTGCTATTACACAATATTCCTTATCTATTTCTATACCAATGCCTTTCCGATTGTTTAATGCTGCTGCAATCAATGTAGAGCCACTTCCCATGAATGGGTCCAATATAATATCTCCAATGAAACTAAATAATTTAATACATCTTTTTGGTAACTCAACCGGAAATGGTGCTGGGTGTCCGCCTGCTCCTTTTTTATTTTGTCCTTGAAAAGTCCATAATCCATTAGTCCAATTCATAAATTCATCTTTAGAAATATCAGATTCATTTTTATGATTTTTTTTCCATTTATTTTTATAAAGAACAATTATTAATTCTACCGGGGCTATTACATATGGTGCTGAAGCACTTAACCAAGAACCCCATGCAGTTCTTCGTGATATATTTCCCTCATTCCAGATGATTGTTGAATGATATTTGAATCCAATTTTTTTTGCGATTGTTGTTATATCCGCCCCAACGCTCTGTTGACCACCTTTATTTTTGTCTAATGGAATATTAAGACATAATCTTCCATCTTCTTTTAACCAATTGAAACAACGAGACAACCATTTTCTACTAAATTCAAGATATTGCTCATAAGAAATTTGATCATTATGAGAATTGTATTTTATATCTAAATTGTACGGTGGTGATGTAATAATCAAATCTATGCTATCATTATCAAGATTCTCCGTAGACAAGACATCATCGTTTATAATTTTTATTTTATTGCTATCAAAAAACATTCCCTCTTTTTTCATATTTTTATTAGACGTATTTGCTTTATAAAATTATATCGCCATTAGAAAGTTAATAGTTCTTAATTTTGTATTTTTAACCCTTCCGCTTCGCTTTCTCCCAACCACAATAATCCAAAAAGCAAAAGAACCAAAAGATTTAAAAACATCTCACCAATATTTATGTGTATGAAAATTAGTAAGGAAGATTTGCTTAGAATAAACAAGGGATTTGGCGGAAATCTTAGAAGCGATTCCAGTCTGGATTTTGCATTTGAGAGGATTGAAAGCAAGAAAATAGGAATTTACAAGAAACTGGCTTATTTGATGAGAGCAATATTGGTAGATCATCCATTTTCAGATGGAAATAAGAGAACAGCGACTTTCGTAGCATTTGCATTTGCAGAAGAAAACGGATTTGAAGTTGACAGGGAGTTATTACTTCATCATGTAATTTCAATAGCAAAAAATAATGAGAATAATATAAAAAATATAGAATGGAGGCTTAAAAGTTCAATAAAATAAAATGAAAAAATCAGAAATAAACAGGATAATGAAAAAGTACAAAGATGCATTTGAAATTCTTGAAAATTATGACAAGACAAGAGAACTGCCTTTCAAAAGAAAGAGAATAGACATAACTCTATCAGTTGAAACAATTAACAAATTAAAGAAATTGAAGGAAAGGACGGGTAAGCCTATTTCGCAGATTATTGAAGACAAATTTGTTTAAATCATCAAGAATAAAAAACAATTTGCTCCGCGTCAAACTCTGTTAAGGCGCTCCGTTAGAACTAATATTAACGTGATAAACTCCATCGCAGGTTTTATTTTATGTTAGCAATTTTGGTGTCAGTGAAAAATCGTGCGGGACGCTGATTTTGAGTAATTAATTGTGAAATTTTATGGGCGGGACTAAGAATAAAATCCCACAGGAAATATTTTCTTTTTCATTATTCCAGCTTTTATTAAATTGTCCTGAAATAATTTGAAGTATTCGCTGTCCGCTCCCATAGTTCTCTCATCAATCCCGCGCTGGATAACTTCGCGCTCCAAAATGTCAAATTCAAAACCTGTGGAAATTTCATCTTCTAAATTCATTACTTCTTTTCCACCAACTTCTATTCTCTTTTTCAAATAAACTCTAATCGCAGAATATAATTCGCATTTTGACATTTTCCTTGCCATTTTTATTCTTTGAGAAACATATTCAAAATCAAATTCATATCTTGGTATCATGTTTTTTTAATTACGAGAAGCAACAGGATACATTCTTTCTTTGATAATCTTTGCTTCCATCAGCATCTCTTGAAAAAAAATCATATATTCACTTGGGCGTTTTTCTCCTGTAATCTCGCGACGGATAATTTCGTAATGATAAATGTTAAAATCACTGTCGCATGAAATTTCATTTTCTAAATTAATGATTTCCTTTCCGCCAGCACTTATTCTATTCTTTAAGTAGACTTCAACAGCCTCGTAAAGTTGTTCTTTTGGGATACTCATGACTCTTCGAAACATTTCCTCCCTGTATTCCTCGTCGATTTCCATTAATTAATAAGTCTCCTGTCAGTTATATCATAAGGATGTGATTCAATTATTTTCGCTCTTACAAGCAAGTCTCCAAAACCAACAAGGTATGCGCTTCGCTTCTGTTGTTCAAACGGAAGATTTCCATTTTCTTTTATTTCACGCTCGATGATTTCTTTTTCATAAATTGCAAATTCTTCGTGAGTTGAAATTTCTTGTTCAAGATTTGAAAAATCCCCGCAGTTATTTTTTATCAGATTCTCCAGATAGATCTTAATGGCTTCATGCAAGTATTCCGTCGTGGATTTCTTCGCCTTTTCAACAACAGAGTTAAGATATTCTTCTGTAAGATTTGCTTCTAGTGTCATTTTAATTTAATTTTGTTATATCAAATGGATGTTTCTTATCAAGTCCGGCGCGAGCCAATAAATCGCCGAAAGTTTGAAGATACTGAAGTCCTTTTATTTCCAGCGAAGACAATTTGACGCTTGTTTCTTCTTCTCGCTTAAGAATTTCTTTCTCGCAAATTGCAAACAATTCATAAAGAAAACCGTTTTCAAGCTTTGGATTTCCAGGATATTTTATTCTTGCTTCAAGATAGATTCTTACTGATTCATATAACTGTTCCTTTGTATTTTGTTTAATGCGCGGTCCAAAAAAATTCTCGGTGTTTGTCTCCGTCATTTTAATTGAGATAAACTCCTTTTATTTTGTCTTCTTCATTCATTAATCCTGCCGGAATCAAAAGATGCTGAAACATTCTAAAATATTCTTCCTCGCCGATTCTGTTTGCAAGAACTGCGCTATAAGCAATATATTCAAGACAATTTGATATCATGCCGTCACCTAAATCTGAAATTTCCTTTCCTTTATTTTTAATTCTTTCCTTAAGATAGAATCCTATTTCTTCACTGATATTTGAATTTGTTTCTCTTGAAATCATAAGTAAAAGTTCGTGGGGAAATTTTTCATCAGCTTCTATCATTTTGTTAAGTTCACACTTGCTTTTTTTCGCTATTGTCTGGGAAAATAATTTGCGGCTCTATGTCAAATTTTTGAATCTTCGGTTTTCTTTCAAGAGGATTTGTAAATTGAGAATTTGTATAATCTATTTCAAAAATTTCGTCATCAGTTATCTCATGGTCCCGATTCAAATCAACAGTTAGAAGCCACGGTTTGTCGTTAAAGAATTTTGTGCTTTTTTTTCCTTTTTCGGTTTTCATAACTCGATATAAAAACTGCAAATCTCCAAATTTATCTCCATCGGTATCGTAAATAAGTGCGTAGCTGTTTATTGGTTCGAAAAATGTTATTGTGACAAGTTGCTCGGGTCTTGGAACTGGAACGTCTTTCACATTTATTTTCTGCATATATCTTGAACCTTGAGCATAAGAAATACTGGAAAGGGCAATCATTCCTGCAATTCCAAGAGTTGTGATTAAATTTTTCATGTTAATTTTCCACCTTTTGGATTTATTGGGCAGGTTGAAGGATATATAATTTCAAACATTTCTTCGTTCTCAAATTTTCCGTTGTGATTCAAATCATCTGCAAAAAGAATTGGTTTAGAAACTAAGTAATAACCGTCATCTTTCTTGTCTTTAATTGAATAAAGAAAAGTTACAAGTCTGTTCTCATTATCATTTGAAAAAGTAATTATTAAATCTCCGTTAATTTCTCTTTGATCAAGCATGTTCCATCCAGCCAAACTAACATCTGGCAACTTTTCATAATTAATTTTCTTGAATTCAATAGAATCGGCATAAGAAACACTGGAAACGGCAATCATTCCTGCAATCCCTATTGCGGAAAGCAAACTTTTCATGCAGAATTCACAGGCAACTACTATTTAATAATTGTTGCCTTTAAAACAATAAATAAAAAAATAAAAAATTCTCGGATTTACTTCATTGTGAATGCGTGATACAATGAGTAAAGAGCTGATAAACCGACTAGGCCATAAACTACACGTACAACCATAGGCCAGCTTCCAAGTAACATCTGGACTACATCCCAGCTTGTGTTAACGGATATAAGACCCCAGTTGACGCCACCAACAACTAACAAAACAAATGCAACCCAGTCAAGCGTGTTCATCTTCATTTTTTACCCTCCTTTTTTTGTTTAATTCTGATTTTTTTATCAGGGAAATAGAATATTTAAATCTTAACTATTCTTTTATACAGCAATTCTTAAAAACCAGCATATTATGTATTCTTTTTAATGGGAGCTAAAGAATATTTTGGCGATGTTGTAGTTTATGAAACGGATACAATAGAATCAAAAGTAATAGGATTATTTACTCATTCAAAAATGAATCATTGCGCGCTAAGGATTTCTGAATGTGAGGCAGAGAGTTCAGATTTGGGAACTTGGATTCACCAGAGAAATTTTTTGAGGCATAATCTAGAGGAGCCGGAGAAGTTTGTAAAGAATTACAAAATATTAAGGCATGAGGACATAACGCCAGAGAAAAGAGATTCAATGAAAAATTTTTATCAAAAAGTCGGGAAGGAATATGACATCTGGAGAATTGTAAGACTTGCTAGAAGACACATAAGAAAAATTGAACAGGATATGACTGACTTGACAACAAATCCCAATAGTCTGGGTTATTATTTTGCAAAGATGATAATGTATAGATTCGGAAATGGCAAAAGAAAAAATGATGAATCAATTGATGAAATTCTTAAGAGACACGATTGTTCTGCAATGATAAGACTTGTTCATGATTTTGGCGGGCTTGATTATGATAGATTCAATAAAATTCATCCAACACAATTTGAACCTTATCAATTTCTAAATGTTCCAAAGCTTAAAATTGTTGATGAATGGAAAAGACAGATAGTTCCTAAAAAAAAATAGAAAGGCTTAAAAATTCTTTTATTGTCGTGAATTTGTAAGTCGGGTAGTTAACTTCGGAGTCAGACATTAAATTGTCAAGTGATGGAAAAAATCATTACTGATTCTCCCTTCGGGGACTTCGCGAACAGCAATGTTCGCGTCGTGAGGCAAGGTCCGCCCACCACATTAAGGTTGTTTTCCGAAAGGAAAATCGCTGTGAAGTGAAGCGCTGCTACAGAAACGCCACAGCTCACATGGAACTATGAAACGCGCGTCGAGTTACGAAGTGTGAGATTTGATGAAACGAGCATCTCAACCGGTGCAACCTCTTAGAGGGCTTAGTTGAATGTTAACAATTTCCGTTCGCCGAAAGAAAGTTCCGCGAGGAACGCGTCACGAGGAAATACAGAAGGTGGCCTATTCCCGACTTACAAACATTTTTAGGCATATTTTTCTTTATTGTAAAATGGATTCAAAAAGAAGATTATTTTTTGCTGTCGTCGTCATGATTTCTATCCTTTCTTTCATGTATTATGCAAGCGTAAATCAGAAAATAAAAACGGTTTGCATAGAAGACAAAAAATGTTTTAACATCGAGGTTGCGAAAACCCCAACTGAAATGATATTAGGTTTGAGCAATAGAAGTTCTCTAAATTCAGATGGCGGAATGCTATTTGTTTTTGATGCAGAAAATATTCCTTATTTCTGGATGAAAGACATGCAATTTCCACTCGACATAATTTGGATTAATCAAAAAATGAAAATCGTAGGCATTGAAAAAAATCTTCAGCCGTGCAACCCAAGTTATTGCAGTCTTTTCAAGCCCGATGAAAAAATAAAATACGTTATGGAAATCAATGGAAATCAATCAGAAAAATATAATTTCAAAGCTGGAGATTTTGTGAATTTCGGCAAAGCATAAAGATTTAAAAGTAATTTGACATCCAAAATAATATTTGGGGATGTAGCTCAGTAGCCTAACGGCGCTATCTACATCCGTTCAGATGCGGGGATGTAGCTCAGCGGGAGAGCACATGACTGAAGCTCATGGTGTCAGGGGTTCGACTCCCTTCATCCCCATTGAGGAGAACCAAGTTTCTCCTTACACTAACCTCTCCTTTTCAAAGATTTTCCCTCTCGCTTCTTGTCAACCAATTATTAACAATTTTTAGAGATTTTTTTTGATTTTGATGTGTTAAAATTTTCATCGCCTCTTCAAATGCAAGCCACTTGTAATCAGCATGTTCTTTCTCGTCAAACTTTATTTTTTGTTTTTTTATTTCAGCAGCATACAATGAAAAACTTTGCCCGATAATTCCTTCCCTATCAAGAACTAATTTTTTATACCTGTAACTTCCATGAAAATTAAATTTCTTTACTTTTAACGGCGTGGCTCCAGTTTCTTCTTTTAATTCTCTTTGCACAGCCTCGAGGGGGTTTTCTTTTTCCTCAATTCCACCCTTTGGAAATTCCCAACCATTCCAATGCAATTTTCTTTTTAGAATTAAATAAAAAATTTTATTTTCTGATTTGTGATAGGTTACAATAAAAACAGATTTACGATATTTTCCAGCCATCCTACTTCGGACTCATTCTTCCCCATTTTCCAAGAGCCTCTCTCAATTCAAGATGATTTTTAGCATATTCTTCAAGAGATATTTTTTTCTTCGTCGCTTCAATTGCCTGCATTGCCGCCATCGCTCCCGCCCGCGTTCCTCGAGGATGTCCGTGAATTCCTCCAGAGACAAGAAGAACAATATCTTTTCCGTAAATATCCAATTCGTCTGGAATCAAACCTGGATGCAAACCTCCAGAAGAAACTGGGAATGCCGGCTTGAAATTTCCCCAACTTTGTTCCATCAAAAGCCCTTTCTTTGCATTGATATGTTTGTCTCTTAAAATGGAAGCTATTGATTTAACTTCCTCTCTGCTTCCGACGAGTTTTCCGACGGCAGTTCCAGAATGGATTTGGTCGACTCCAATAAGTTTCATAATTTTTGCAATAAATTGCATTGACATTCCGTGTTTTGGATTTCTGTCGAATGAAGCGTGCATTGCTCTGTGAGCGTGAATCGCCATATTATAATCTGTTAGCGTTTCCCTCAAAGTTTGCACGCTTGCAGAACCGCAAGTGACGACATCAATCATTGCATATTTCCATCCGTGATTGTGAAGGAATTTTGCTCTTCTCTTCATCTCTTCAGTTTCTCCAGTAATATTTAGCAATGCATCTTTCTTTTCCCCAGTAAGTTTTTCTGCCTTGTCTCTCAGTTTTGTCATTAGCACAACACGTTTGTAAAAATTATTGAAACTCTGACTCGTGAGATTTTCGTCGTCTTTTACCAAATCAAATCCACCCATCCAAGTTTCAAATCCAATTTTTGCGTGCTCTTCTGCCGTGAATCCAACTTTTGGTTTTGGAACCGCGCCAATAAGGGGACGATCATAAACTTTGAAATATTTTCTCAGTCCTTGAATTCCAACTGTCGGTCCTTTGAAGCCGCGCAAATATTCTTCCGGCAAAGAAACGTCAATTAGTTTCAAATTTTTCAGCGCTTTCATTCCAAAAATATTTCCAGCAATTCCTGAAAGCAATTGCGGAACACTTCCCTTTTCCCACAAATCCAACGGATATGCGACGTGAACTAAATTTCCTTCAATCTTGTAAGCAGTCGCCATAAGTTTTTTCATTCTTGGCGGCATAACAAAAAGCGTCGTCCAAGTTCCCGTTGAAGATTCAGAAGCGATTCTTCCAATGGCATCTTCTTTAGTAATTCCATTGTCCGGCTCGAAATAAAATAAAACTTTCAAGTCGGTTTTTTTCGGCTTGTATTTCAAATCAATAAAATTATGATACCACTCAATTTTTCCCATGCGTCACCTTTTTATGTAATGTATTTGATAATAATCTTTATATAATTTACCGATGTTTATTTTTAATGACTATTTATGTGACTGATCATGGAGATTTTACAACAAAAATAATTAATGGAATTGAAGTGATGGAAGACGATATTGAAAATCCTAAAGCGTTTGGAAAATATGGTGTCATCGGTTCCGTATCAGACGAATGTGTGGTTATGAAATTTGGAGTTTTATTTAAAAATGAATACATATCTAAGGAAAATTTCTGCAAGATAATAGACGATAAAGTAAAAATTGGCTCAATGCTCGTTTCCAGACTGATGAATGATGATGGGAAAAATTTTTCTCCTTTAGGAAAAGACTATTTTGATTTGGCTGTAACAAAAAAAATAATGGAAATCAGAGATATAAAATAATTATTTTTCTTTTAACAAATATCCGTATTCGTTGTCTTGTATAATAAATCCCGAAGAGTTAATTTTTTCTCTTAATTCATCGGCCTTTTTCCAGTTCTTCTGATTTCTTGCAATTTCTCTTTCTTCGGCAAGTTTTTTTATTTTTTCTGGAATCAAAATTTTTTCTTTTTTTAATAAATCCAGTCCAAAAACTTCATCCATTTTTTTTATCGTCTGCACTTTTCCAAAGGCATTTTCATCTCTCAATAAATTCCACAAAATCTGAATTGCATTCGGTACATTCAAGTCATCATTGATGCAATCTTCAAACTCCGCAATATATTTTTTGTTTGTTTTTTTGTCGTCTTTCAAAACAGAAATGATATTTTTTAATCTTTGATAAGAATTTTTTGCTGATTCAAGATTTTTCAAGGAAAAATCCAAAGGCTTTCTGTAAATTGTTGTCAAACACAAATATCTGAAAGACAGCGACGGGAAATCCTTTTTTTCAAGCTCTGAAATTGTGTACAAACCGCCCTTTGATTTAGAAATTTTTTCGCCTTCAAAAAGAAGAAAGGCTCCGTGCATCCAATAATTCACAAATTTTTTTCCTGTTGCGCTTTCAGATTGAGCAATTTCATTTGTGTGATGAATTGAAATATGATCCTGTCCGCCAGTGTGAATGTCAAAATGTTCTCCCAAATATTTCATTGACATTGCAGAGCATTCAATGTGCCATCCGGGAAATCCAATCCCCCATGGAGAGTTCCATTCTTGTTGTCTTTTTTCAGAAAGTTCCGAAAATTTCCACAATGCAAAATCAGTGTGATTTTTCTTTTCTCCGACGGAAATTCTTTTTCCTGCTTGCAAACCTTCTTTTTTCAAGCCAGAAAGTTTCCCATAATCTTTTACTTTGGAAGTGTCAAAATAAATCCCATCATTTGTTTTGTAAGTGAATCCTTTTTTTTCAAGTTTTTTTATCAGTTCTATTTGTTCTTTTATATGTTCGGTTGCCTTCGACCAAATTTCAGGACTAATAATATTTAATTTTTTAAAATCCTGCTTGAATATTTTTAGATAATAGTCTGCAACTTCAGAGGCAGTTTTGCCTTCCTTCTTTGCGGCCTTTTCTATCTTGTCCTCGCCATCATCAGCATCGGAAGTCAAATGTCCGACATCAGTCACATTAATCACATGCTTGACTTTGTATCCATTATAAAGCAAAATCCTTTTTAACAAATCAGAAAAAATATATGTTCTTAAGTTTCCAATATGTTGATACCAGTAAACTGTTGGACCGCAAGAATAAATTCCAACGATATTTTTATTGATTGGCTTGAAAATTTCTTTTCTTCTGGTTAAAGTGTTGTAAATTTTTAACATCAGTTAATCAATGAATAGAAATTTTTAAACTAAGCGGATTTAATCTGCAAGTCAACATTCACAGTGGTTCCGTATTGCGCGCCGTCTCTTTTAACGTCAATTCCAAATCTAATCAAGCATGGTGGAGCATTTTGCGGAATAATAAATCTTATAAATTCTGGTTCCATTGAATCTCCTGGCGGGATAGTCACTGTTGTTAGCGACCCGGCTTGAATCCATTTATTTACATCAGCCTCGTCAATATTGCACTTGGTTCTTAATTGAGGGTCATTCACGGAAACTGTATAGGTAAATACTCCTGCTGAAATATCAAGATTTCTTATAGAAAGTGCAAATCCCAAGGGGTCTGCATTTCCTTTCTGAATTACTACTAATTTCGTCGGCGGATAAATAACTATTTTTCTTGCGTTATCTTCGGCAAACAATTTATTTACCTCGTTTTTGACAGCTTGGTCGATGCTGTTAATGTTTTCAGTTGAGCCCTTGAAGATTGTTCTAACCAAAACAAGTCCGAGAATCAAAGTTGTCATGAGAAGAACAATTGTTACTATTGTTCCCACACTCATTGAAATCTGGGCTTTTTTTGAAGAAATCATTTTATGGTAAAGGGCTCTTTAATCCCTTGAGCGTGAAGTATGCGGTTAAAGCAACCGTGATTATGAAGAAAATTATGCTGAGAACTATTCCGATAAAGCTTAGCTTCTTTGCTCTTGCAGACAATGGTGTTTTTTGTTTTCTACTTTGCACGATTCCAACAATTCCAATAATTAATGCGGCTACTGGTTGAAAGAATGCAAAGGCTATGCTTAGTATTCCTAGAACATAACTTACATCGCTGAAATCACCGTCTTTTGACATTAATCAATTGAAGTTATTTTTATTTTATAAATGTTTTGTCAAGAATAAGTTTAAAACTTTCATTGTTTTTTCTTAGAGATGAAAAAAATAAATTTTAGAAAGTTTATTACGAAAAATGGGACTTTTGTTCTTGCCGGAAGAAACGATGAGAGCAACGAGTCTTTAGTTGAACAAGCCGGAAAGGATGAAGAAGTTTTTCACACAAAGGAAGCTGGAAGTCCTTTTGTTAATATCAAAGGAAATCCAAAATCAGGAGATGTAAAAGAAGCGGCGATTTTTTGTGCAAAATTTTCAAGAGACTGGAAAAAAAATAAAAAAGACGTTGAAGTTCACAGATTTCTTGGCAAAGATATTTTCAAAGAAAGGGGAATGAAAGCCGGGACTTTCAGTGTGAAGAAATTTAAAGTCATAAAGATTAAGAAATCTGAGATTGAAGAATGGCAAGAATAGGAAATTTGCAAATTGGAAAGCAGGGACTTACAGCTGGTTTTATTGAAACTTTGAAAAATCATTTCAAGTCGCATGAAAACATAAAAGTTTCTGTATTAAAAAGCGCGACGAGAAACAGAGAAGAATTGAAAAAAATTTCCGACGAAATTTTGACAAAGCTTGGAAAAAATTTCACTTCCAGAATAATCGGCTTTACCATTGTCGTGAAGAAATGGCGTAAAGCAGTTAGATAAATAATTTTAGAAGTGTAAAAAAGAGTCTAGTGAAATGCTTCCTGCTCCGAATAAAATTAATATTATCGCAGCCGCCAAAACCAACGAATCAAATTCCCATCCCGTTTTGTCTTCAGCCGTGAAATTGACACCCCACTTGAATTTCTTCATATAGATTGCTCCGAACATAATTAATGAGAAACCGATTCCAGCGAATTGCGTTAAAAATCCAGTTATCGACGCTGCTGCTCCGAGAGTTTCGGCAATTCCCAAGAACATGAATAGCTTGCTAGTTTTTGCTTTTACTTTTGACCATCCGTGAATAAAGAATATTGAACCTAAAACAATTCTCAAAAAAAGAAGTCCATAATCCTGAAATGTATTTAGAGGCAATAACATGTTTCATTAAAGTGAATCGGATTTTTAAATTCTTCTTTTCAAAAAAAACATAAAAAATATAAACTATTTTGATAGAGAATTTTCATGGATATCAACGAGCAAAGCAGAACGATTCTCTCAAAAAGCGGTCCGTGGAAATTATACGATTTCGGCGGCGTCAGAATAACCTCAAAATATGATTTTGAAGATACAAGATACAAGATTTCAATGTTTGGTTTTGGTTTTTACATTAATAGCAATCAGTTTCAGAGCATAGTTAATTCAAAGGGAATTGAAGGACTGACTGATAGCATGGAAAAAGTATCAAATTCTATGTTGCACCTTATCGAAGATAACGACGGATATTTTCTGTTTAGAAGATCGCTTCAAGAGGCTCAAAAAGAGGACCATAAAATTATACAATCTTGTTAACGAATAATTTATAAACAATCTTTTTAGAATAAATTTAGGTTAAAGTTAGCAATAACTTTCTAATTCCGCAAGGAATGCCCGAAAACAAAATGACGATTTATGATATAAGTTCGCAAGAGTACAATCTAAAACTAGCTGAGGCTTTGAAAAAATTTTCTGAATTTGACAGGCCTGAATGGTCAAGATTTGTCAAATCCGGACCTTCGAAAGAAAGACCGATAGACGACCCAGATTTCTGGCACAAAAGAGCTGCAAGTATTTTGAAATTTATTTACGACAAAAAAAATATTGGAGTAAACAGATTAAAAACAAAATATGGAAGCAAGAAAAATCGTGGAATGAGACCTGCGAAATTTTTCAAGGCTGGTGGAAAAATAATAAGAACTATTCTTCAGCAATCTGACAAAGCAGGACTTACGGAAATTGCAAAAGTCAACAAAGGATTGAAAGAAAGAAGAGCCGGAAGACAGCTAACTACAAAGGGCAAATTATTTTTGGAAAGCATTGGGGGAGAAAAATGATTTGCACTCGTTCGTCCAAGCTTGGCCAAACGAAGGAAATTAAATTCTTGGAGAGCATAAAATAAAATGAAAATAAAGAAATTTTCAAATGTAATTTTTGGAGGACAAAAATCCCATGGGAATAACTAAACCTGGAAGAAAGGCGAAATTAATGAAGGCAGGAAGGCAGACAAAATGGGCTCCAGTTTGGGCTGTTCTGAAAAAATATGGAACTGGAAAAAGAATACATCCTTCCGCAATAACTACTCATAGAAGAAACTGGAGAAGAGCAAAGTTAAACATTAAACCGAAGAAGGAGAAAAAATATCACTTAGGATAAATGACTAGAGAAGATACAACATACACAAGAGAAATTGAAGAAGGAATTGTCGCTAGAGTTGAAACAACCAGCAATGATGGAAAATTTCATCACCATATAGCAACTGGTAGATTTTATGAAAATGCCTCAATAAAATCAGTAATGGAAACTCTTGCATTCCACGAGGAAGAAATGAGAGGAACTTCAATGAGATACACAACGCAATTGAATTCATGCGGAATTAAAAAAACACGAATTGAATATTTGAACTAATGGCAGAAAAAGAAAATAATGCAAATAAAGTCGAAAGAGAATATGTCATCCCGCTTAGAGCAGAGTGGAGCAAAGTTCAGAGTTATAAGAGAGCAAATAAAGCTGTAAAGGCGATAAAAAAATTCCTTGTAAGACACATGAAAATAAGAGACAGAGATTTGAGAAAGATAAAAATTGATAAATATTTGAACGAAGAAGTATGGCACAGAGGAATCAAAAGTCCTCCAATAAGAATTAAGGTGAAGGCAAGAATGGACGGAGAAAATGTAATAGTTGAACTTGCTAATCCCCATGAGAAATTAAAATTCAAAAAAGCGAGAGAGGAGAAGAAAGAAAAGAAGGGCGCTGAAGCTCATGAGAAGACACATAAAACTGAAGAGCCAAAGCCAGAAGAAACAGCCGAGAAGAAAGCAGAAGCTATAGAAAGACAAAAGACAGAGTCTTTAGCTACTTCGTCTGCAAGCAACCAAAGTAAAGAAACTGCCGCTGCGGAGCTAACGCAGAAATTTGAAAAGGAAAGTCATATGAATAAAAAACATCAAATTGGCGGAAAGGTTGACAAGATGGCGCAAGTTCAGACTAAAAAGAAAGATATGAAGTCAAGATAATTATTTTAAAATTTTTCCGGTTTCTTTATACCATAAATACAAATCAAGTTCTCCAAGATTAGTGCTTGTTTTTTTTGAAAGTTCATTGAGAACATTTTCTATCTCAAGATATTTTTTTCTTGTAAGAGATTTGTTTTTTGGCTTTTCTATTGCTCCGTGTCTTGCCAACAAATCAACGATGTGGAAATCTATTATCGCGACATTTTTGTATCCAATATTTCTTAGGAAATGACTTGATTCTTTCATCCCAAGCCCTTTAATATTATCTGCAATCCATTCTCTTTTTTTCAAATCGTTTTCAAATCCGTTTAATACTTCTTTTATATTGTCTTTGAATACACGAGCTTCAACAATAAATTTTGCCCTCATGTTTGGAAATCGGTGTCCAAGAATCGCAAGCTGTTTTGCAAGTTCTTCTTCAGGAATATGCAAAAATCCGTCGCCGATTGCATTTTGTATTTTTATTCCACCGGAAGCGGAGAAATTTGCAGTCATAAGACAAAAGCAAAGTTCCTTGAATATTTCATTTGAATTTTTTTTCCCAATCTCTTCAAATTCTTGCATTCTTGAATCCACGATTTTTTTTATGTCAGATTTTTTCAAATCTTCTACCAAAGCAATTAGTGTATTCATTTCATTACACCTAAGATTCTTCTAAATTCTTCTTCTAATTTATTTTTTAGTGGTAAAACTTTTTCAGTAATATTTTTCCATGCATCAATTCTTTCTTTCCATTTTTCTGATGCCTCACTTTTAGATATAGTATCTATTTCATCGGGATAAACATAGAACGCAGTCCAGGAATATTTCATCTCTCTTGATATTTCATCTAATATTTTGCACAAATCTAAATCAAAATAAATTTTATTTTTTTTATAATAACTCTCAAAATCGTTACCTTTTTCTCCAGAAATTTTTAATTTTTCTTTTTCTTTTATATCTCCAGAAATTTTCATTGGATTGGTTAAAGAATTCATACTATCTTCAAAAATAATTAATTTCTCATGTAGTTCCTTTATAACAGTTGCCCTATCTTCATGTAATTTTGAAAATTTTACTCTCTTTTGAAAAAAATAATATGTAATAGAGCCGCCAACTATTGCTCCTATAAAAGAATACAGTAAACTAGCAATATTTTCAGTCATTTTATTCTCTTTATTTCTTCCAAAAGCCTGTTTTTATTTTTTCTGCTGGTATGAGTTTTTCCAAATCTAACAAGTGTGGAATTCACATCATTCCAACGTTTTTTTGGAAATAATTTTTTCAAATCTTTTTCAATTTTATGCGGATTTTTATTTTTAGTCCATCCAAGTTTTTGAGAAATGTGAGAAACATGAGTATCAACGCCGATTCCATCACTTCCAATTTCAGACAAAAAAACGTTGGCAGTTTTTCTTCCAACACCATGCAATTTTATCAGTTCATTAATTTCCAAGGGAATTTTTCCCATTTCAGTCAGCTGTTTTGAGCATTCAATTATATGTTTTGATTTATTCCTATAAAAATTCACAGGCTTTATTATACTTTCAATTTCAGATTGTTTTGCTTTTGCTAGTTTTTTTGCATTTGAAAATTTCTTAAATAATTTTTCCGCAACGGGGATGGTTGTTTCATCCCGCGTTCTTGCAGAAAGAATTGTTGAAATTAAAATTTGGAATTTTGACTTCCAAGATTCGGCGGCAAGCCTCATTTTCAAATTATTTTTTCCAAGAATTTTCAATTGTTTTAAGGCTATTTTTGAATTCATATTTACGATAAATTAACAGCCTTAAAAAAATTAACCATCATCCATTATCTTCAAACCAGTCATCATTTTCCAAATCTTCCTGGAAAAGATTTTCATTACATGAATCTTTAAAGAAAATATCATCGTTATCTCTTTCATCACAATTAGAATCGTCAAGATAATGTTCTTTTTGGTTCAATATATTTTCTTATTATTTGCGGTTCATTATAATTTTGGGAACAACTAGAAAAAATAATTCCAGAAGATATTATTGCCGATAATAAGAAACTTCTATAAAATCTCATAAAATATTATGATTTGCAAATATATAATTCTTTTTGAGTTTTAAATAAAATTATAAATGATTTAAATTCTTATGTTTTATGGATAAATCGAAAAGAAAAAGATGTTTCTGGCCCGGAGAAAAAGACAAGTTAATGATTGAATATCACGACGACGAATGGGGAAATCCATGTCATGAAGATGGAAGATTATTTGAATATTTTTTATTGGACACATTTCAGGCTGGATTAAGCTGGAGAACCATTTTACATAAGAGAGAAAATTTTGCGAAAGCCTTCGATAATTTTAATCCTGTAAAAATTGCCAAATATACTAAAAGTGATGTGGAGAGATTGATGAATGATGCGGGAATAGTAAGAAATCGTCTCAAGATTCTTGGGACAATAACAAATGCGCAGAAATTTCTAGAACTCCAAAAAGAGTTTAGAACTTTTGACAAATACATCTGGCAATTTGCAAATCATAAAACAATAAAAAACAATTTCAAAAAACATGATGAAATTCCCATGAAAACAAAAGAATCAGACGCTATGGAAAAGGATTTGAGAAAGAGAGG
>Ga0315281_10005955_pt1 | contig 17389 bp, 15 predicted proteins | sample YL17G07_0_MG_FD_204540 | JGI IMG/M metagenome (GOLD analysis project Ga0315281, IMG submission 204540) | Sediment microbial communities from Yellowstone Lake, YNP, Wyoming, USA - YL17G07_0 | ecosystem: Environmental > Aquatic > Freshwater > Lake > Sediment | place: USA: Wyoming | collected...
CTGGCCCTTAAGCTCGTCCACCGAGCCAAACCGTTTCTCGTCCCGGAGCTTGTCCGCAAAGTATATCTCTATCTCCGCGCCGTAGATATCCTCGTTGTGATCCAGCAGGTGGGCCTCCACGATCATGTCGTTACGGTTAAAGGTGGGGTTGTAGCCGATATTGACAACGCCCTCCCGCCATTCTCCCACTCCAATCCGGGCGAACACGGCATAAACGCCCACGGCGGGTATCACCTCGTACGGGGTTTCAAGGTTGGCGGTCGGGAACCCTATGGCCGCTCCTCGTTTGTAACCGGAGACGACCTTGCCCTCGATGGAGTAAAGCCGGTTGAGCCTTCTGGCCGCATCGCGCACCTCGCCGTTGTTGATGAGCGAGCGGATCATGCTCGACGAAACCCGTTCGCCATCCACGGTGACAGGCTCCACGACCTCCACGTTGAACCCAAGCTCGGCGCCCATCATCCTGAAGTATTCGATTGTGCCAGAGCGCGACTGGCCGAATGAATAGTCGTGCCCCACAATGACGGCGTCCATTCCCAGGCCCTGTTTGAGTTTTATCGCGAAGTCACGCGGGTGCATCCGGGCGAAGGCGCGTGTGAAATCGGCGAGGATCGTGATATCCATGCCGTAGACTGCGATAAGCTCCATTTTTTTCTTGAAGGTGCTCAGCAGGGTCAGGTTCTGCTCTGGAGCCAGTACCTTGAGAGGATGCGGGTCGAACGTGTAAACTACGGAGGCTCCCCCGCGTTCCTTTGCCCGTTTTACGGTTTCGGAGAATATCTTCTGGTGGCCGATGTGGACGCCATCGAAGTTGCCCAGCGTCACGACAGCGCGCGCGGGTTTTACGGCGAGATTCCTTAAGCCCCTTACGATATGCACAGCGTGAAGGTTTGCTATATCAGTCCGAAGCCGTCTCGTCCCCGAAGCTTATGCCGATGCGCCTGGCTGTCTGGACATGGCTTCCGTCAGGTTCGACATTCTTCATCTTGTGCAGGGCTTCGGAAAGGGGTACGGCCACGATCTCCGGCGTGCGCAGGGCCACCATGTGGTCGAACTTCCCATCGTGCGCGAACATCACCGCCGCCGAACCGTAACGGGTGGCCAGTATCCGGTCGAACGCCGACGGACTGCCGCCGCGCTGTACATGCCCCAAAACGGTGGTCCGGGCTTCAACATGGGTTATCCTCTCCAGTTCGCTGGCGACGAATTCCCCAATGCCGCCCAGTCGCACTTTCTCGAACGAGCCTTCCACTAGCCTTTTAATAACCCTGTCGCCCCCGGCGGCCCTGGCTCCCTCCGATACGACGATGACCGTAAAGTGCTTGCCGCGTCCCTTTCGCTCGTAAATCTTCTGCGCGATATTTTCCATGTTGAACGGTATCTCCGGGATCAGGATTATGTGCGCCCCTCCGGCGATTCCTGCGGATACGCCTATCCAGCCCGCGTCGCGCCCCATAACCTCCACGACCATGATGCGGTGATGCGATTCCGCCGTGGTCTGTATTTTGTCTATGGCCTCCATGACGGTCGTTATGGCCGTGTCGTAACCGAAGGTGACTTCGGTGGCGCCCAAGTCGTTGTCTATCGTCTTGGGGATCCCGATGACGTTCACGCCCTTCTGGGCGAACTGGTGCGCGATGGACTGTGTGCCGTCGCCGCCGATGACGATTACGCAGTCCAGCTTGTTCTTCTCTATATTCTCTATCACGCGGCCGGAGACATCCATCTCGCGCATGTTGCCGCCGATGTATTCCGCATACTTGAAGGGGTTGTCCCTGTTGGAGGAGCCAAGTATCGTGCCGCCACGGGAAATGAGGCCCGAAGCGCGGGTCAAGTCCAGCGGGTGCATTTTATTATTTATCAGGCCGGAGAAGCCGTCACGTATCCCGATAACCTCGTCGTGGTACTGATGCGCCGCAGTCTTCACCACTGCGCGTATAACCGCGTTAAGCCCAGGGCAGTCGCCCCCCCCTGTAAGGACCCCTATGCGCATATTCCGAAAATCCCCCAAATCGGTTGAGCCAGACGCCTTGAAGCGTACCGGGAATTATACCGTAACTTTTCGATTCAATCCTAATTCCGAAATTGAAAAGGTGATGGAGCTTGATTCTTTTGATTTTTTGAGATTCTTCACTGCGCTACGCTCTGTTCAGAATGACATATGATTGGCTGTCATTCTGGCCCTTCACTGTGGGCAGGGTAAACTCCGCGAAGAATCTCCCTTTCAACCGGGCTATTAAGGATGTGGAGCCAGGACGTAATCCTTTACGAGTTTGGCGCCCAGCAGGAGAATGGGCGTCGCGTGCATCAGCAGGTCGAAAATATCTATCGGCTTGACCAGCGTCCCGTTCTTTAGCATTATCAGTTTTTCCAGCAGGTGCGGCATGGGGACAAAGGGCGCAAGGCCCAATGCGACGGCAAAAATAGCCAACGCGCCGTATGGTATTGAATCAAGCAGAGCCATCAACAGTTATCCGCCCACACATCAATTCGTCCCGAGCGCCTCGTTTATGAAACTGACGAGGGTTTGCTTGGAGACGGCTCCCACTATCTGATCCACCACCTCGCCTTTGTTGAAAAGGATAAGGGTAGGGATGCCGCGTATGCCGTACCGGGCCGGGATCTGGCGCCACTCCTCCGTGTCCAGCTTGGCCATCTTCACCTTGCCGTCGAACTCCACCGCAAGCTCCTCGATTATCGGGGCGATCATTTTGCACGGGCCGCACCATGCCGCCCAAAAATCCACCAAGACCGGCAGGGGGCTGTCGAGCGCCTCGGCCTTGAAATTGTTATCGTCAACGTGAACAACTTTAGACATTGGAAGCATCCTTTCCAGCGATAAACGTTTAAAATGGAGACATCGCCATTTTAGCAGTTTATAAGATGCGGCTTGCGTTGTAACGGTTCAATATCCACCATACATTGACGTAAGCGACTTCGGATAGTAGATTGAAAGGCAGATAGCGAACGGAGATAAAATCATGGCCAGGCCTGTCGTCCTTCTCATCCTCGATGGATGGGGCTATTCGCAAAACGCAGAGTGGAACGCTATCGCCAAAGGGGATACCCCGGTTTTTGACAGGCTTGACAAGGAACATCCGTTTGTCACCATCCACGCATCTGGCGAAGAGGTGGGCCTGCCCGATGGGCAGATGGGGAACTCGGAGGTGGGGCACCTTAACATCGGCGCGGGCAGGATTGTCTATCAGGAGTTGTTACGGATCACGGTAGCCATCCGGGACGGGAGTTTTTTCCGCAACGATGTTCTCAAGGCCGCGGTGGAACGGGCGAAACGAAACGGCTCGGCCCTGCATCTTGCCGGGCTTATCTCCGATGGCGGCGTACACAGCCATATCGAGCACGTTTACGGATTTCTAAAACTGGCGAAGGACAACGGGCTGTCCAAGGTGTTCGTGCACGCTTTCATGGACGGTAGGGACACTCCGCCAGACTCTGGCCTCGGCTATATCCGCCAGTTGGAGTCGAAACTGCGCGAGATGGGGGTGGGTAAAATAGCCACCGTCCAGGGCCGGTTTTATGCGATGGACAGGGACACCAGATGGGACCGGGTTTCACGCGCTTACCAGTTGATAACCTCCGGCGAGGGTTTGAAGTTTGGCTCGGCGGAAGAGGCCATGACTGCATCTTATGCGCGAGCCGTGGAGGACGAATTCATCGAGCCGTCGGTAATCGTTGACGGCGCAGGCGCCCCGGTTGGGCTGTTGCGCGACAATGACGAGCTGATAATGTTTAACTTCCGCGCCGACAGGATGCGTGAGATCGTCCGCGCTTTTCACGACCCGGCGTTTACGGAGTTCAAGCGGAACGTCTTCCCCCGCGTGGGCATAACGTGCCTGACCGAGTACGATGCAAAGTTCAACCTGCCATCCGCATTCGAAAGTTCGCCGCCCAAAAACGGCTTGGGGGAGACGTTGTCCCGGCTCGGCCTCAAACAGCTTCGCACGGCGGAGACGGAGAAATACGCGCACGTCACTTTCTTTTTCAATGGTGGGGTGGAGCAGGCGTTTCCCGGCGAGACACGCAAGCTTGCCCCTTCGCCACGAGTGCGCACGTACGACCTCAAGCCGGAGATGAGTTGCGCGGAAGTGACGGACGGCGTTGTGGCGGCGCTGGAGTCTGGCCAGTACGCCGCGATAATAGTGAACCTGGCCAACGGCGATATGGTAGGGCATACCGGCGTTTGGGAAGCCGCGCTAAAGGCTGTCAACGTAGTGGATACGTCTGTGGGGCGGATCGTCGAGGCGTGCGGCAAGGCAGGGGCGCATCTGCTAATCACCGCAGACCACGGCAACATAGAGCTGATGGTGGAGCATGGCAAACCGATGACCGCGCACACGACCAACCCCGTGCCGTTTTATTATGTGGGGCCGGGTTCGTTCCGTTTGCGGGAAGGCGGCAAACTGGCGGATATTGCGCCGACGATCCTGAGCCTGCTCGGCATACAAAAGCCGGAAGAGATGACGGGCGAATCGCTTCTAATTGAGGTAGAATGACAGTGAAGTTTGGGATAACGGTTTAAATCTTTGTGGAAAAATGAATGATGGTAGATAAGAAAACGCCATCCCTTTACGGGATATCTCATTCAAATCGCGATTTTTCCGATGCTTATTACTGGGGCAAGAACCAATTCAATTCTTCATTTCCCGTCGCCCTAGCTTGTTTCATGCGGGACTTGGAGCTTAACGCAGTCTATCTTTGTCTCAATAAAAATAGAGAGATTTTTCACGAGGAATTGCCGATTGAAAAATTGTTTGGCTCACAACTGTCGAACAATAAACTGTTTTTTTCTTTCGAATCGAGATTTGAACCATACCGTCAATTCGTCCATGACGAACTGGAGACAATTGATTTGGTGGTAAAGGAATTTGAAACTGAGAATTTTATTCATCCCGTTGAAATAAAATTGACAACATTGCCCGACAACACCACTGCGGATTTTTCTGAAGAAGAATACGGATGTGAAATCGTAATTCGTTCCCCAACTATGAGATATATGGCTCTTTCAATGGCCTACTCATTGAAGGATAGATTCTCTGAGATAAGGAGAATATTTGAACCATCTTGTTTGCGTGTGCGTAATTGGGATAATCCGGATGAAATTAAGAACAAGCTACCAAGCATGCTTCAGGCGTTGGAGTTATTTATTTCAGAATATCGGGAACATGAGAGACCTCTGTTAATGCAACCAATCTGGAAGACTATCGGAAAGTCTCCTATACTGGCGGATAATTGCCTGGATATATTTGTATGGAGCGATTTCGCCTTAACCAGACTTTTCATGGATTCCGCCCTTGATAACGATTCGGCGAGAATAAGCAGACAGCAAAGGGCCGCGGCTCGGCTTGCGCGATTTCTTTTCGAGGTTTCGAGGGCTGGCAGGGTTTACCAAGAGCCTATTTACGATGGAATGAGCTTAGGAAATCAAACCGACAAGGAGTTTGCGATCTCTGGAAATAGAACCCACAAATATATGGCATGCGCTAGATTGGCCAAGCCCATAATCCGCAAAAGCCAAATCAAGAAGATCATACTAGGCGGCGGCCAAAAATGGCTAAGTCCAGAGCGCAGATTTGACGCAATTATCTATTTTTCAACTAACCTTTTTGATAGTTAAAGAGCCATGGGACTTACTACTGTAGATTTGTTTGCTGGGGGTGGTGGGTTAACTTTAGGATTCATGAGCGCTGGGTTCAATGTAGTTGCGGCTTTCGATAATTGGGATCCGGCTGTATGGTTATATAAGCAGAATTTCGGGAGCCATCCTATCTTTAAATCCGACCTTTCTAATAAAAAAATAGCCGCTAAAATAAAGAGTTTTCATCCAGATATAATAATTGGCGGGCCGCCATGTCAAGATTTTTCCTCGGCAGGCAAGCGGGATGAGACATTGGGGCGGGCGGATTTGACAATCGCCTTCGCTAATATTATAGAAAAAATCCGTCCAAGGTTCTTTGTGATGGAGAATGTTGAACGCGCGTACAAAAGCAAAGCTTTTGCGAGCGCAAAACGCATTTTTGAGAAATCAGGGTATGGCTTGAGTATCAGAATTATTGACGCCTCGCTGTGCGGCGTACCACAGTTGCGGAAACGATTATTTGTGATAGGCGAAATGAACGGGAAGGACGGCTTCTTGGAACCGTTATTGGATAGACATCTTGCGGAAAAGCCAATGACTTTGAGGGATTATTTTGGAAACAGGCTTGGGATCGAGCATTACTACAGGCACCCTCGCACCTATGCAAGGCGGGGTATTTTTAGCATTGACGAGCCTAGCCCAACCGTCAGGGGAGTAAATCGGCCTATTCCTTTGGGCTATGTGGGGCATCCCGGTGATACTTCCCCAATCAATTCGCGTGTGCGCCCTTTAACGACAAAAGAACGAAGCATGGTTCAGACATTTCCTGAATCGTTTGTCCTTGTCGGAAGCAAAACGGAGGTTGAGCAAATAATAGGCAACGCTGTGCCGGTTAAGCTTGCCGAGTATGTGGCCAATCGATTACTGGAGTATTTGCTGGCGTCTGGATTTATTGAGGAGGCTGGAATAAAGCGAGGGAACGTGGAATTTTCCGACGCATTTCAAAAAGAAATACAGTATGCGTAATCTTTAACAGCTGTGGCGAGAGAAAAATTTAGTCAGAGAATTTGTTTTCATGGCTGATTGTTTTGTTGATTCTTTCCGTTCAAAAGTGATGAGAGCCGTAAAGTCTCAAGGAAATAAATCCACAGAGCTTCGCCTTATAGAAATTTTCAAAATGTTTGGATTGACTGGATGGAGACGGCGCCAAAAAATTGAGGGACGTCCCGATTTTGTTTTTCGCAAGAATAAGCTAGCGGTTTTTACCGATGGCTGTTTTTGGCATGGGCATGGCTGTAGAAATACACAACCAAAAACAAATGCGGCGTATTGGCAAGCAAAGATCGCCAATAATCGCAACAGGGACAGATGCGTGAATAAGATTTTACGAAAGAAAGGTTGGAAGGTTGTTCGATTTTGGGAATGCGAGATAACCAAAAATAAATATTCAGGTAAAATCCGCAGACTATTGAGCGTAGTAAATGTATAGCTGGTATTTCGATGAAAGGTAGCAGGGGTTGAAAGAGCACGGAGGGTTAAAACACCCGCTCATTGAGGTCTTCGGCTATCCAGTTGACACCTTTTCTCCCCAAGCGAAGGCTAGCATATTTATGGATCAAACAACACTTTTCGACATTGATAAAATTGTAAACGTTGCGAAAGTGTCGCAGAGAAGCCCATTCCGTTATCCCGGCGGAAAGACTTGGCTTGTGCCGTGGGCGAGGGGATGGCTGAAATCACTTTCCCGGCGTCCTGCTGTATTTGTAGAACCTTTCTGTGGCGGCGGCATTATCAGCCTTACTGCGGCTTTCGAGAATTTGGCCGACCATATCGTCATGGTGGAGCTTGACGACCAGATCGCATCCGTATGGAAGGTGATCCTGGGATCGGAAGATGACAGGAAATGGTTAGCCAACCGTATAACCGATTTTAAATTGTCGCATGAAACAGCGTGTGAAACGCTTAATGAAACGCCTCAAACCATTCGTGACAAAGCCTTTCAGACTATTTTGAAGAACCGCGTCTATCACGGTGGCATCCTTGCCGAGGGGTCTGGAATGATTAAAAATGGCGAAAACGGAAAAGGCATATCTTCCCGATGGTATCCAGAGACGCTAAAGAAGCGGATACTTGATATCGGTAAAGTAGCTGAAAAAATAACGTTCATTGAGGGGGACGGAATGGAAGCTCTTCGGCGCTATGCGGACGCCGATTCCGCCGCTTTTTTCATAGACCCGCCGTATACCGCAGGTGGGAAGAAAGCTGGAAGACGACTTTATAGGTTCTGCGACTTGAACCATCAGGAACTTTTCCATGTTGCAAGTTCACTGAAAGGGGATTTTTTGATGACTTATGATGATGCGCAGGAGGTTCGTGAACTCGCTATATCTCATGAATTCGATACACATTATGTGCCCATGAAAGGCACTCATCATATCGCGTGTATGGAGCTTCTTGTTGGAAGGAATCTCATGTGGGCCAGGCCCCGCGAAATCGCCTAACCATGACCAAACGCTTCCATCACGAATCACTCCGCGACTTCATCTCCGCGCTGGAGACTGCGGGCGAGCTTGTCCGCATCAAGGAAAAAGTATCGCCCATCCTTGAGATTACCGAGATAACCGACCGCGTAAGCAAATCTTCCGGCGGCGGCAAGGCCCTGCTTTTCGAGAATGTGGAAGGCTCGTCCATGCCCGTTCTCATAAACGCGTTCGGAAGCGCGCGCAGGATGGCGATGGCGCTTGGCGTGGCCGACGTGGAGGAGATCGCGCGGGATATTGAGTCGCTGATAAAAATGAAGCCGCCGGAGACTTGGCGGGACAAGCTTGCAATGTTGCCTCTGCTTTTTAAAATGGCGAAATTCCCGCCTAAAATCGTGAACGACCCAAATCCTCCGTGTCAGGAGGTCGTCCAGATAGGCGGCGACGTTAATCTTGAAATCATGCCCATCCTTCAATGCTGGCCGGAAGACGGTGGGCGGTTCATAACTTTGCCGTGCGTGTTTACGAAGTCCGCAGACGGCAGGCGCAACGTCGGCATGTACCGCCTGCAGATGTTCAATCCACGCACAACCGGGATGCACTGGCACATCCATAAGGATGGCGCGAGGCATTTTGACGAGTGGCGCGAACGCAAAATGCGCACAGAGGTCGCCGTGGCGATTGGGTGCGACCCTGCTGTCACATTTTCCGCCACAGCGCCCATGCCGCCAGGCGTGGATGAGCTTCTGCTGGCGGGTTTCATCCGGCAGAAGGGCGTGGAGTTGGTGAAGTGCAAGACCGTTGACCTGGAAGTTCCGCGGACGGCGGAGATAATCATCGAAGGGTACGTCGAGCCGGAGGAGCGGCGCGAGGAAGGCCCGTTTGGCGATCACACTGGTTATTACTCGCTGACGGGCGCGTACCCGGTGTTCCACGTCACAGCTATCACTCACCGGAAGAACCCCGTCTATCACACCACAATCGTCGGCAAGCCTCCTATGGAGGACTGCTACATGGGCAAGGCGACGGAGCGGATTTTCCTTCCGCTTCTAAAAACCATTCACCCAGAGATTGTGGATTACGACCTGCCGTGGGAAGGGGTGTTTCACAACTGTGTCATCGTGTCAGTGAAAAAACGTTATCCCGGCCACGCCCGCCAGATGATGAGCGGATTGTGGGGCGCGGGCCAGATGAGCTTCGCCAAAATGATCCTTGCGGTGGGGGAGACGGTGAACGTCCGCGATTATACGCAGGTGGCGCGGGCGGCTCTCGACGGCCTGGATTTTGAGAACGGCATAGTGTTGAACGAGGGGGTGCTGGACGTCCTGGACCACTCCGCGCCGAAGGCGTTGTACGGCTCAAAGCTTGGGATAGACGTCACGCCGCCAGCCAACGGGGAGGAACGCGCCAAACCAGAATCATGGGCAGGAAGGGATATCGCGCCCCTCACGGCGGCGGTAAAGACGCGGGGCGATGTGGTGGGATGGGCGATGCCGTTCACGGATGTGGCAAACCCTTTGGCGATAGTCTCCGTGAAAAAAGATTCGCCGGGTCATGGCGTCCGCACAGCGCGCGAGCTCCTCAAGGCCGACACGTCCAGAGCCGTGCGGATAGTGTTGATGGTGGACGCGGATGTGAACCCATCGAACTATTCCGTTGCGCTGTGGAAGTTTTTCAACAACGTTGATCCCCGGCGGGACATCATCGTTGCAGACAACAGGATGATAGTGGACGCCACTCGTAAGATGATGGAAGAGGGGCACCCACGCCCCTGGCCCAACGACATTGTGATGGACGGGCAGACCGTGGGGAGAGTAGACGAAATGTGGCCGAGGCTTGGCGTGACGCAATAAACCAGCGCTGTTATTTTACGACGCGCAGGTGTCCGCCCTTCTTTTTTGAGCCACCCTTTTTCCCACCGCCCGTATCATGAGCGTCTGTTGGCGGGACGTTTGAAAATTGCATGACAGCCACAGGCGACGCCATCTGGCGGATTGATCCCCACGGGAACCTGCATGTGTGAAGCGTACCGCCAAAACGCATCGGAGCCGTGATGCCGCCTTCGTCCACGGTCAGTTTTGGCGTGGGAACCTGGCCGAGTATGAAATCCACAGTCTCGTTTTGCCGCAGGTGCAACGGTATGTCCACATCCACAGCTTTGGTCTCAACGGTTATCAGCACGTCACCCATTGCGATGAACCAGTTGAATACAGGTAGCTTGTTCAACATTCCCTCTCAATACAAATCCCGTTTGACACTAAGCGCCAATTCTATACGAAAATCAGGTGAAACGCATCGTTCTTGTCTGATTCAATCCCGCAGGAGCGCGTGTGACCCGCCCGCAAGCGTTTTATCGGGGCCAAACGCTCCGGTAAAAAGCCAAAGACCTTCGTCTCCCAAATCAGGGCGGGTTTAAAACCCGTCCCTACGAAACCACACGTTCATTCCTTCCGAACGCCGCCATCGAAACGGCGTTCAGACGTTGCGGGTGGGGCGCCCGCGCTCTCAGGCTAAAGATGACGGGGTGAAGAACGCCCCACCGGGCGGGAATAATTTTAATGCGATTGCCCTGAAATACACTGGCCGGAGTCTTGACATAGTTTCCTAATGAGGATATAAAACCCATGAATTAACAGGTTTAAATTAAAAAAAAGGAGTGGGGGAGCATGTTGAAACATAAAATAACGGTACAGGCTGTAATGTTGTCTCTCTTTTTCACCGCGTGCGGCGGTAGTTCCTCCACCCCAGCCCCTGAGGTCGTCTCGCTCGCAAAGGCGATACAGGGTACATGGGCTATCGCCTGCCTATATTCTGGCAATATAAGCACTTTGGGCAATACAACCATCAACGCGAACGGCTCTTTTGCAGAAACGTCTCAGGTACAATGGTCAACAGGGGCTACCTCCTGCACCTATACCGGCGATTGGACATATAGCGAATCCTCCAAAACGCTTAGATACAGGTACACTTGGGAGACATGTGCGCAGGGAGGGGCTCGCTCTCTGAGCGATGAGTATTCTGGAGAGGTTTCAAGCCCCACTGGCAGGTTTGGCCTTAGAAACAACTCGGGCGGGGGTTGTACGATTAGCAGATAGCCTGGCTGGACGTGGGCATCCCATCCTCTTCGGGGATATGCACGGCGACGGGATGGCGATATTGGGGCCGGGAACGCGAGAGGCGGACGCTTACCTGTGGTGGTTCCTGCAACTACGGTGGCGTATGGGGGTTTGACGAGTCTGGCGCGTGGTTCTACACGAAAATCGGGGGAAACGCATCGTTCGCTACTTGACCGTAAGGACTTTCACCAAGTCCGATGACCCTCCGCTTTTAACCGGGTAGCCTGCGGTTATTACGATCCTGTCCCCAGACGAGGCGAATCCGTTTTTCTTCGCGAATTTTTCGGCCATGGCGCAAAGTTCGGTGAACCTTTCGGTGTGGGGTAGCATGCCGGGAGTAACCCCCCACGAAATCGCCAGATTGCCGAACGTGCGCTCTACGCTTGTCATTCCCAGAATGGGTATGGGAGGGCGGAAACGGGACACCAGCCGGGCGGTCTTGCCGGAAAGCGTGGAAGCGACGATGGCCTTCGCGCCCAGCTTCAGCGCGATGTCACAGGCGGCCCTGCTAATGGCCGCCTCCACCGGGGGCAACAACGGCGAATCTGCTTCGTTCAAAAAGCGGGTTCCAGAGAATTCCTTTTCCGTGGTTAGCGCTATGCGATCCAGCGCGCCCACCGCCTCCAGCGGGTAACTGCCGATGGCGGTCTCTTCGGAGAGCATGACAGCGTCGGCGCCATCCAAAATGGCGTTGGCGACATCGGTGGCTTCGGCGCGTGTGGGGCGTGGGCTTTCTATCATGGATCGGAGCATCTGGGTGGCCACGATCACGGGCTTTCCAGCCCTGCGGGCGGCGCTGATCAGCTTTTTTTGCGCCATAGGGAGCATTTCATACGGCATCTCCACGCCAAGGTCGCCACGCGCCACCATAATCCCATCAACCACCGCCAGGATTTCGGCGATCCTGTCTACGGCCTGTGGTTTTTCTATCTTGGCGAAAAGAAGGGGCGGGTTTGCGCTATTCGTCAATATTTCCAGGATAGGGGCCAGGCAACTCTCGTCGCGGACGAATGACATGGCCACCATGTCAACACCCAGCGAAAGGCCGAAGGTCAGGTCGCGCCGGTCTTTGTCTGTGAAGGCGGAAACCCTCAATTTGGATGACGGAAGGTTGACGCCTTTGAAGGAGTGTAAAATACCACCCGTGACGACGGAGCAAATCAGGCGGTGGCTTTTGAGCTCTTCCACCAACAGCTCCACAAGGCCGTCGGCCAATAATATTTTTTCACCTACAGCCACGTCTTCGGCGAGGTGTGGATAGTTCACCGGTATCTCGTCACCTGGGGCGGAATGGCCGGAAACCAGCGTCACCCTGTCTCCGGAATGAAGCCCCAGCTCTGGTTGGTTAAGCGTTCCGAGACGGATCTTCGGCCCTCCGAGGTCTTGTAGCACGGCGATTTTTTTCCCAGACATTTTCCCGGCGGCAATGATGTTGGCGTAGCTGGCCGCATGATATGCGTGATCCCCATGCGAGAAATTGAGCCTGGCCACATCCATCCCGGCCAAAGCCAATTTTTCCAGCATTGGGACGGAGGCGGTTGATGGCCCGATCGTGCAGACTATTTTTGTCCGCCGCGCCCCGTTTTTCATAATCGTTTCCTGTCTTCCATGCCGTAGCGTTATTTAAGAGTCAACGATGAGCGTTCACAATCCCACATGATAACATTTACAGGCCACCGAAAACCATTTGAAATATCATCACAAACGAGCGATGTGCCCGAAGGGTCAAGGAGGAATCGGCGTTTCGAGTAAATAATGAACCCCGCCCCGGATATGTATTTCAAGAAATATGATAAAAAATATTGAATTTGGATTTTGTTTGGATTAAAATTTTCCCTCATTTTTTGTCTTGGAGGTGTTTTGTTTTGTTGAAGAGAAAACCGGCTCTCGAATGCGGACATTGCGGTGGCGCGATGATTGACAGGTTCGAGGAGATGACCTGCGTCATGTGCGGCCGGGCATCGTACCATGTTTGCGAAAACTGTCTCAGGACAGAGGAAGAAAAACCGTCAGCCTCCCAAAAAGGGAAGAAAAAGGCTACGGCGGCGGCCTGAGGCGCCTCTACGGTTGTTGGCGTATTTGGCGGGGTCTTTTTAAAAGTCCCCGCCTTTTTTGTCGCATGGACGGCTGTGTGATGGTTGTCTTTGAGGGCATAGCTCCTGCCATACCTCGCCAAGATAATGGTATGATGGCAGGCTAAACTTGGCGATATCCATAATGGCAGACAACGGCAAAAAAGATTCCGGGATACAGCTCACAGCTGTCATCGTTGCGCCGCAAAGGCGTTCGGCTTGCGCCAGTGAATATATGCGCGGCTTTGAAAAGGCCGGATGGCGGGCCATTATTAGCGACAGGCTGGACGATCAATCCTCGCGGGCCGACCTTGTGATAATAGATTTCGAAACAGCGGCGCAGGACCCGGCGGCGACTCAGAATATTCCGGCGAGAAACCTTATTGTAGATTTCCACTATCGCTCAGAATACGAAAAAAATCCGGCGGGCCAGCCGTTCCATCTGCTCGATCACTCGACGGTCATCATCCACGATTATGAATCCGAAAGGCTGATCAGGGAGAAAATACGCCCGATAGCCGCGAACACTTTGCTACATCAATACAGGCCGACAGGCCCGGTGGCGCATGTGGCCGCTGGTGAACGGGCGTTGTACGCTTCATCGGGGTTTTCGGGACACCCGTGGCTTGATGGGTTGAAAGTGACTTTTCTCGACGAACCGTTTCCGCAGGCCGTTCCGGCTGGTTCGACGATTGTCGCTCCCGAATATTCCCCCGGTTTGTGGCCTCTTCTTTTTTGGGGCGCGTGCGGTGGCCTTGGCTCTGTGCTTCCGGCCTCACCGTCGTTTCAGAGGACATTTTATTACGGAGCTTTGCTTTTCGATCCGGAATCGGAGGAAGACTTCAGGGCCAAGCTTTCTGTCATTACGCGCCCGGCTCCGGCCATGGCGCCCTCTGGCCAAAAACTGCGCGTTGGCGTAGTTGTCCCGCGATTCGGGAAAAACGCGCCAGGCGGGGCGGAGACTTTGGCGGAAAGCATGGCCGTGGCCCTTTTGGGCAGAGGCCATCGCGCACAGATCATCACCACGCGCACCGACAGCATGTTGCGTTGGAACAACAATCTTCCCGAAGGCGTGACGCAAGATGACAGCCTTACCATAAGGCGTTTCACGGTGGACAACACGGATCAGTCGGGCTTCCACGAGATAGGCCACAGGATAAACAAAGGCGATGGCGTCACATGGACGGATGAAACGCAGTGGCTTAGCTTGTCCATCCGGTCGAGGGACATGGAGAAATACCTGCGTGAGAACGAGAGCGAGTACGACTGTTTCCTGTTTACGCCATACCTGTACGGTACGACATACTGGGGCATCCACGCCGCGCCGGAGAAAAGCTGGCTGATACCTTGCTATCACAGGGAGGCTCCCGCTTTCACGCGGACATTGCGGCAAAACGCCATGTTAGCCGCCGGGCTTTTTTTCAACACGCTGGCGGAGAAAAAGCTGGCCGAAGCTGAACTGGGAATACGAAACCCCAACTCCCGCGTGATTGGCGTGGGGATAGACACCACCGCCAAGGGCTACCCGGAGCGGTTTCGGGCGAAGTACGGCATAGGCGACAATTTTCTTCTATATGTCGGAAGGCTTCAGCGGGAGAAGAACGTGCCGCAGTTGCTGGACTATTTTAACGGCTACGCCCGCAATGTGAACGGAGGCGCCGGGCTGGCGCTGGCCGGGATGGGCGACGTGAAAATAAAGGACGACCCTTCGGCGGGGCTTCGCCATCTTGGTTTCATACCGGAACAGGACAAGATAGACGCATACTCCGCATGTTTGGCCTTTGTTTTGCCATCCACCCAGGAGAGCTTCTCCATCGTGATGATGGAGGCGTGGTTACAGGGCAAACCGGTCATCGCCAACGCCGCCTGCAACGTGGCCCGCGAACACATCTTCACCTGCGGCGGGGGGATTATGTACGCTAACGCCGATGAGTTTGCGACAGCCGTGCGGACATTGACGGAAAACCCGCCCCTGGCCGGGGAGATGGGCCGGAAAGGGAGAGAGTACGTCCTCTCCAATTTCTCATGGGACAGGATCATGGAGCGTATCGAGCAATCTTTGACAGGCGGCTCCGCGCCGCGTCCGCTGTGGGAGCGGCTGGGAAACGAGGCTCTGCAGACAGTGCGTTATATGGCCGAAGGCGCGAATAAAGCCACGGAAGATATTGTGGCCGCGATTGTCGAAAGCAGGTCGCGCGGGGCAGTGACGGGTGAAATGCCGGTTGGCGAGGCTATGGAAAGGTTCGCCGAACGCGCCATGACAAAGACCGATTACCGGGAGTTTTCCGACAGGCCGTATATAGGCGCCGCCTTTAGCAAAATCCGGGGAGCCATGACGAACCACCTGAGAAAAAATTACCTTGAGCTTTTCGAGAGCAGGCAGGCCGCGTTAAACGGGGAAGTGGCGCGGTTGTTGAAGCGGCTGTACGAGGAGATCAGGCGCGGGGGAAGGGGGTGAATCCCCCTTTGCTTCCCTGCTAAGGAGACCTTTGCATAACTGTCGCAGGCCGAGTGTACGCTACCTCTCCCGCGCATTATCGCCGGAGAGGGTGGGGTGAGGGCTTCAAACAGTATGCCTGAAAAAAAAGTGGCGAACACCGGCTCGCATATTCCTGCCAGCCTGTTCGAAACCGCCCTCTCCTCCTTCACCGACGCGGTGATAATTTTTGGCGAAACCGGCGCGGTGGCCTGGATGAACGCCTCCGCCGAGCAACTCGTCTGCCTGCCGTTGAACCATCTGGCGGACAGCTCCATGACGGAGCTCTTCCCACCCGGCTCATCGGCGAACCATGCCATAACACAGGCGATGGAGACCGGAGTCTCCGTCACCGACCATGACGCGGTTTACGTCAACAGGCGCGGCGAAAGCGTTCCCGTTGGCATATCGGTATACCCACTCCCACAGGAGGAGGGACGCAAAGGCGCGGCCATCGTCATGCGTGACCTGACGGCGTTAAAGACGATGGAACGGTTAGCCAGCATGGGGGAGAGGCTTGACGAGTTGTCTACGCTTGCGGCTGGAATCGCGCACGAGATAAAAAACCCGCTCGGCGGCATCCGTGGCGCGGCCCAGCTTTTACGCGGCGAAACGGCGGGCGGCGCCATAGCGGAGGAGTACACCAGCCTCATCATAAGGGAGGTGGACCGGATCAACCGCCTCATCATGGATTTCATCGCGCTCAGTCAGCCCGCGGATTTTTCGATGGCGCCGTTGAACATATACCCGGTTCTCGACGATGCGCTCAACCTGCTTAACGAGAGCGTCAAACGCAAAAAGATAAAAATATATCGCGCATTCGACCCCAGCCTGCCCCCGGTGACGGGGAACGGCGACCGGTTGCGTCAGGTATTCATCAACATCATCAAAAACGCGGTGGAAGCCTGCGGCCAGGGCGGAAACATCACCATCACCACGTCGCTTGCGATGAAACCGCCACGCTCCAAGTTCAAAGGGAAAAAAAGCAGGCTTGCGTTGGTGGAAGTGTCCGACGACGGGACGGGGCTGGATGAAGAGACGAAGACGCACCTATTCACCCCGTTTTTCTCCCGCAAAAAACAAGGCACCGGGTTGGGGCTTGTGATGACCCTTCAGATTGTGCAGGCCCACGGCGGCCTTTTGGAGTTGGACAACAAACCCCACGGCCCCGGCGCCGTCGCGTCGGTTTATCTGCCGTATGAGCAGGAGTGAAGATAAAGTCGTTTCTTGGTACGAGCGTGAACGCGGTGACGAGCCAGGTATGGGTGACGATGCGCTACTACCTCCTGCTGGCGCGCATCAAGCATCAGTCAAAACACGCTGGGGGCATGCTGGAGTTGAGCCGTGTGACCCGCGAAACGCTGATGAACCGCATGCCGCTAATAGATATTTTGACGGCAAAGCCCGAACGGCCGAGAAGATTGGAAACCGCGCCTTTGTAGGCGATGCTATTTTAACCGGACAGTAGTGGTTTTAGAAAACTTCTTACGGGGGAAACCCGAAAACCATATCGCAAAAACGTCCGCTTATAATGCTACTATCTTTGCCAATCGCAAAAAACTCCTTCCCTGACTCTTTTCCTTGACATGGCGCGTTAAAAATAACAGAATCAAGCTCTCGAATTGCGCCCTGTGTAAGCGCGCGCCTGG
>Ga0315281_10005956_pt1 | contig 17388 bp, 15 predicted proteins | sample YL17G07_0_MG_FD_204540 | JGI IMG/M metagenome (GOLD analysis project Ga0315281, IMG submission 204540) | Sediment microbial communities from Yellowstone Lake, YNP, Wyoming, USA - YL17G07_0 | ecosystem: Environmental > Aquatic > Freshwater > Lake > Sediment | place: USA: Wyoming | collected...
AATTGTCGGAGACGACGAATCTCAGGACGAAATCATCCGCCTGGCTTTACGGGGCGACATTGCCGCCTTCCCTCAAATTCTTGCCCGGGAAAAACTCCTCCTGGAAGGGCAAGGCCTTGCGGATAAAACCGCGCTGGATTTCATCCCGACGCCAAAAGCCGCCCCCCGCAGGGAAAACCGGGAAACAAGCGGCATGGTGCTTAAGGCCGCCGCCCCGATCACGGACGAGAACAACCGCCTTCTGGGCGTCCTCAGCGGAGGGGTCCTTCTCAATCGGAACTATGAGATTGTCGACCGCGTCAAGGAAATCGTCTTCAAGGGAGAAAAATACAAGGGCCGGGAAACGGGCACCGCGACCATTTTCCAGAACGATTTGCGGATTTCGACCAACGTCAAAAACGAAAAAGGCGAGCGCGCCATCGGCACGCTCGTTTCGGAAGAAGTGAAAAAGGCCGTCTTGGAAGAAGGCAAGCCCTGGATCGCTCGAGCCTTTGTCGTCAATGATTGGTACATCACCGCCTACGAGCCCATCAAAAACGCCGAAAGGAAAACTATCGGAATCCTTTATGTCGGCATGCTGGAAAAACCCTATTTGGACACCGCCAACCGGGTGATGTTAACCTTCACCTTGATGGCCGCGCTCTGCGTCGTTTTTCTCTTGGTCATTCTTTATTTCTCCACGACCCGGATTATCCGCCCCCTGCAAAGAATGGCAGTGGCCGCCCGGGAAATCGCTAAAGGCGATTTGGCCCAGAAGGTGGACGTAAGCTCGGGCGACGAAATCGGAATTCTTGCGGACTCTTTCAACCGGATGACCGACCATCTTCGCGATGCCAACGACAAACTCATGGAATGGGGGAAAACCCTGGAGAAAAAAGTCGAGGAGCGGACCAAGGAGCTCGTCGAAATCCAGGCCCATCTTATTGAAGCAGAAAAGCTCGCCTCGCTGGGCAAATTGGCGGCCGGCATCGCCCATGAAATCAACAATCCCCTGGGAGGGATCCTCATCTACAGCTACCTGGTCCTGGAGGATACAGACAAGGACGATCCCCATTACGAAAATCTTAAAAAAATCGTGAAAGAGACAACGCGCTGCAAGGATATTGTCAAAGGCCTGCTTGAGTTCGCGCGTCCTAAAGAGCCGGAAATGGGCATGGTTGATGTCAACGATATCCTGGATAAATCGCTATCCCTCATGGAACGCCAAGTCATGTTTCAGAATATCGTCATTCGAAAGGCATATGCGCCCGGTCTGCCGAGAATCTTCGCCGACGGGGCCCAGCTCCAGCAGGTTTTCATCAACATCATCCTCAACGCCGCCGAAGCTATGAACGGAAACGGGACACTGACTTTGAAAACTTCCATCGATCAAAGCCAGGACATGATGAATGTGGAATTCACGGACACCGGGCACGGCATTCGGGAAGAAGACAAGAAACGCCTCTTCGAACCGTTTTTCTCGACCAAGGAAGTCGGCAAGGGAACCGGCCTGGGTTTGGCCATCAGCTACGGCATCATTCAAAAACATCGAGGGGCAATCGACGTTCAAAGCCAAGCCGGACAGGGATCCACCTTCATCGTTAAGCTTCCTTTAAAAAAAGAGATCCAACATGATTGAAGACGCCCAGATCCTGATCATCGACGACGAAGAAACGATGCGGGATTCCATGCATCAGGTGCTGATCAAGGAGGGATACCGGATCAAAGAGGCCAAGGATGGGCCTGAGGGATTGGCGCTTTTCAATCAAGAAACCTATCATGTCGCCTTCGTGGATCTCAAGCTTCCCGGCATGGACGGCCTCGAGGTTCTCAGGCAGATGAAGGAGGCGAGCCCGGAAACGCCGATCATCATCATCACGGGCTACGGCACTATCGAAACGGCCGTCGAGGCCATCAAGCTCGGCGCATTTGATTATATGGCCAAGCCGTTTACGCCCGAGGAGCTGAGGGTCATCACCCAGAAAGCTCTGGAAAGCCGGAAAATGCTTTTTGAAAACATCTATCTCCGGAGCGAGCTTCTGGCTAAGACCGAATTCGAGATGGTCGTCGGCAAAAGCAAAGCCATGAAGAAGGTCCTCGACATCGTCAGCCGCGTAAGCCCCACGGAAACGACCGTGTTGATCATGGGCGAGAGCGGCACAGGCAAGGAACTCATCGCCCGCGAAATCCATAACCACAGCCTGCGCCACAACGCGCCGTTTGTCGTGGTCGACTGCGGCGCCCTAGTGGAAACACTGTTCGAAAGCGAGCTGTTCGGCCATGTCAAAGGCTCGTTCACCGGGGCCCACGAAACCAAACACGGCCGTTTCGAAGTCGCCGACGGCGGGACGATTTTCTTCGATGAGATCAGCAACATCGGCCTGAACATTCAGGCCAAGCTTCTGCGTGTCATCCAAGAACGTGAAGTGACACGCATCGGCAGCGCCAAGCCGATCAAAGTCGACATCCGCATCCTGGCCGCGACGAATGAGAATCTCGCCCAAGCCGTCGCTAAAGGGACGTTCCGGGAAGACCTTTTCTACCGCCTGAGCGTCGTGCCCATCCATCTGCCGCCTCTCCGCGAGCGCAAGGAAGACATTCCCCTTCTCGTCGAACACTTTCTTCTAAAATACAACAAGAAAGCCAAAAAACGCATTGCGGGATTTTCGCCACGGGCCATCAAAGCTCTTGCCGAGTACGACTGGCCCGGGAATATCCGGGAGCTCGAAAATACTATCGAGCGGACCGTCGTGCTGTCAAGGGGAAACGGAATCGATCTTGAAGACCTCATGTATCACGGCATCAGCGCCGGCTCCTCCGTTTTCGGCGCCGTCGGCGGAAAATTTAAGTCTCTGGAAGAAATGGAAAAGGAATACATTAAGGCCGTCCTTAAGGAATACGATGGAAACAAGAGCCGAGCGGCAAAAATTCTGGGCATCGACCGTAAAACGCTCTGGGCCAAACTCAAAAAAAACAGCCAGCCCTAGCTATCGCACTCCACAGCTCGCCGGTTGAGGCCGCTTGACGGCGATTCCTCATGTGTCCCTAAATTAGGCTGAGACCGGGGAAATATTCCCCATCCCGTTTATCGGAGCGATTTCTGGGAAGGATCGTTTCGGGCGATGGCTTGTCAATTACTTTAATATAAACGATTTAAAAAATTTTTCCGTGATTCCGATGCCGGACGAATCCGGCATGTATTTTGCATAATAAAATCGTGTTAGAATTCTGTATAATTTTGCCCTTAATTTATTCAAGGAGAAAAGGAAAGGCTAATCTCATGAAAACAAAAGGAAGACAGACATGAGGATTTTAAAACTCAAGAAACCAGACCTGTTTCCCTTCCTGGAAATCATTTCCAGGAAGGCCGAGATCTGGGCGCCCCAGAAGAAAGGCGACAAGCATGTGTTCGACCGTGTGAACGACTTCGCCGGGATATCGCTCCAGTCGACTAGAACGCTTATTCCTCCGAAGAAAATTATGGTGCCGCCGTCCTTCAATATGTTTCATTTCACTGAAAACGGCTACGTAGAAGATTTCTCCCACATTTCCAAGAAAATTTTGTTCGGAATTCACCCCTGCGATATCCACGGCCTTTTAACTCTGGATAAGCTCTTCGTCCAGGAATATCCCGACCCTTATTATATGTGCGCCCGGGCAAACACCTTAATCCTCGGCGTCTCCTGCTGGCCGGACGAGAACTGCTTCTGCCTGTCCACCCGGACCAATATCATCGAAGAAGGATATGACCTGTTCTTCACCGATTTGGACGGCTTTTTCCTTGTTTGGATCGGCTCCAGTCAGGGCGACGATCTGGTGAGACTCGCCCCGGATAAATTCGACGATAACCTATCCGACAAAGACATTCAAGCGTATATCCGCTGGCAGGGCGAAAAGGAAAAAGCCTTTAAAACGGAAATCGATTTCGTCGCCATGCCCGACCTGATGGAACTCAAGTATAAAGCGCCGTTCTGGCAGAGAGCCGGAGATGCCTGCTTCGCTTGCGGCTCGTGCAGCATGGTCTGCCCCACCTGCAACTGCTATAACGTCGCCGATAAGACGTTTCTCGGCGAAAAACCGGGGAAGCGCATACGGTATTGGGATTCCTGCACGCTCCCCGAATACTCGGAGGTGGCGGGCGGGGAGAACTTCCGCGAGCATAAATCCGACCGGCTTAAACTCTGGTATACACATAAGCTCCAGGCCTACGTCAGCAAATACGGCAAGCCGAGCTGCGTCGGCTGCGGACGATGCATCGTCACCTGCCCCGTCAATATCAATGTCAAGACGATCGCCAAGGCCTTGGAGGGAGAAGAGGTCGATGCCTTTTGGTATCGCCTGACCCATGAGGTGACACGATGAACGCCGAACAAAAATGCCTGGAACAAAAGAATCCGTTTACTCCGGAACCCGCCCGGATCGTCCGGACCTACCATCTAACGGACGACGTCAAATTTTTTCAGGTCAGGCTGGTCAACATGGACAGGGCCTTATCGTTCAAATACAAGGCCGGCCAGTTCGCCATGATTTCTGTCCTGGGGACCGGTGAAGCGCCATTCTGCATCTCCTCGACGCCCTCCCGCCCCGGCCTTCTCGAGTTCTGCATCCGGAAAGCGGGAACCGTGACCCGGGCGCTGTTCAAGCTTAAAGAAAATTCCCTGATCGGCCTTCGAGGACCCTACGGCAACGGCTTCCCCGTCGCTGACATGAAAGGCAAAGATATCATTATTGTCGTCGGAGGGTTGGGCGTGGCGCCGCTCCGGTCGGTCCTGCTCTACTGCCTCGACAACCGCGACCAGTTTGGAAAAATGTCGGTCCTCTACGGCGCCAAGCGGCCGGCCGAGATGATTTTTCGGGAGGAATATTTTTCGCTCAAAGACCGAGGCGATCTCGACTGCCATCTGACAGTGGACAAGGACGACTCCGGATCATGGACGGAAAACATCGGCGTCGTCACAACCCTCTTCCCGCGCCTTAAGAAGGTCGATCCGGAAAACACCTACAGCCTCGTCTGCGGGCCGCCGGTCATGTACAAATTCGTCATCAAGGAGCTCATTAAACTGAATATTCCTAAAAACCAGATCCTCATGACTCTGGAACGGCGGATGAAATGCGGGATAGGAAAATGCGGCCACTGCGCCATCGATTATATTTATACCTGCCTTGACGGCCCCGTCTTCAGCTATTGGGATGTTCTTCACATGCGAGAACTCATTTAGGGAGGCCACCATGCAAGACAACAAAATGAAAATCGGGATTTATGAACTCACAGGCTGCGCCGGCGACGCCCTCCTGATCGTGGATTGTGAAGAAGAGCTGATCGACATCTTCAAAGCCGCGGACATCGAAGCTTTCCTGATGGCCAAGAGCGATAACGACGACGCTTGTCCGCTGGATGTAGCCCTGGTGGAAGGCTCGGTGACGACGGACAAGGAGGTCGAAGAGCTCCTCCATATCCGGAAGAGAGCCAAAGTGCTTATCGCCATCGGCATCTGCGCCGGTCTGGGCGGCATGCAGGCCAGTTTCTTGGAGGAGAAGGACTGGGAAAAGAACCTCAAGGCCGTCTACGGCGGCCTGGAAATGATCCAGGCCAAAGCTCTGCGGTCGAAGCCGATCGATGCTTATGTGAAAGTGGATTATTACCTTCCCGGCTGTCCGATCGGCAAGGAGCAGTTCCTGGCGACATTCGCCAGACTTCTGGGGGGCAATCCGCCGGAGCTCTACCGGTTCCCGGTCTGCATGGAATGCAAGTGGCACGAAAACGACTGCCTCCTCAACAAGGATATCCTCTGCCTGGGTCCGTTGACAGCCGCCGGCTGCGGCTCGATCTGTATCAACCACAACCTTCCCTGCGTGGGCTGTTGGGGGCCCGCCGAAGAAGCCAATCGAACGTCGGAATATAAGCTTCTGCTCGAAAAAAGCTACAACCCGGCCCTTGTTAAAAGCAAAATGGCCAATTTCAGCGGCACGCGCATCGCTGAATTTTTCGCCCAGTTCAAAGGAGGCAAGAAGTGAAGAAAATCACTATCGACCATCTCGCCCGCATGGAAGGTAACGGCGGCGTAACAGCCACGATCGACGGGAATATCGTCACGGACGTGAAATTTCTCGTCAACGAAGGACCTCGCCTCGTGGAGCGTCTGACGCTGGACAAGACGCCCGAAGAGGACGTCAACCTGGTTCCGCGCATATGCGCCATCTGCACGCTATCCCATAAATACGCCGCCATCCGCGCCATGGAAAAAGCCCTGGCCGTCGACGTCGGGCAGAAAGTAAAGCTCCTCCGGGAACTCATGCATCTCGGGGAAATGGTGGAAAGCCACTCCCTCCATGTGTTCTACTTGGCGCTTCCGGATTATGTCGGCTTCCCGAACGCCGTCGCCATGGCTTCGAAGTTCCCCTTTGAAGTGAAAATCGCTCTGGAGATGAAGCAATTCGGCAACCATATCATGAAAACCCTGAGCGGACGTTTCATCCATGGAGAGAACCCCGTCATCGGCGGCTTCGGAAAATTCCCCGGCCGGGAGGAACTCGTCTGGATCAATAATCGGGCGGTCCAGTTTATGCCGTTCGTCCTCAAAACCGCAAAATTGTTCGCCGAGCTCCCCTATCCCGATATCCCCGAAGCCGTAACCCTCTACGCCTGCTCGAACCCTCCGCATCAAAAATACGGTTTTGTCGGCGACGAAATTATTCTGTCTAATGGCGAGATCATTAATGTCCAGGATTATAAAAGCCTGACCAATGAGTTTCTTGTCTCGCATTCATTCTGCAAACGGAGCCGCTATAAAGGCAAGCCTTATTCCGTTGGCGCTCTGGCTCGAGTGAACTGCCTGGGCGAAAGGCTGGGGGGCGAAGCCCAGAAAGCATACAAGAAATATTTCAACGGCCGTTGGACGCAAAATCCGCTGTTCAACAACGCCGCCCAAGCCCTGGAACTCATCTACGCCTTCGAGAGAATTCCCGACGTCGTCGACGAGGTCCTCAAGCTTCCCGATGAGGCGATCGTCCTCTATACGAAAAAAGACGGGAAAGGCGCGAGCGCCGTGGAAGCTCCTCGCGGTACGCTGTTCCATGCGTATGAAGTGAAGAAAGGTCTGGTGTCTTACGCTGATATCATCACTCCGACCGCCCAAAACGCCGAGGATATCGAACGATATTGTTACATCGCCGCCCAGAAGCTTCTCGAAACAGGCCAGGAAGAGAAAATCAAAGATAGAATGGACTTGGTCATCAGGGCTTTTGACCCCTGTATCAGCTGTTCCGTGCACATGGTTCAAGTCAAGACTGCGCCTGAAGACGACTGGCAAGAGAGACTCGCTGAAATCAAGAAAATCGCCTCTCCTCTGATTGTCGGAATGGGATCCGATAACCATGCCGATGACGGTGCCGGCCTGGAATTGGCCCGTCGCCTCCGCGACCGGGGGATTCAAGACGTCTGGCTTGAATCTGAAATCCAGGGGGAATCGGCGTGCTGGGGCGATGAGAGAAATCGGCCAATCCTCATTCTTGATGCCTTGGATTTCGGAGAGCGGCCGGGCAAGATTACCCTCATTCCACTCCGCCATGCGGCTTGGAATTCTGTTTTGAGCCACAAGATGCTTCCTCTTATGATGGACGGGCTCGATCTCGCTCGGCTCGAGAATTCTTATATTCTCGGCATCCAACCCGGCTCGATAAAGGATGGAGAGGGGATGTCCGGACCGGTTCGCCAAGCCATCGAAAAAATCCTTGAGCAAAGCGGGAAGAACTTTTAAGTGTCGCCTTAGGAAACAGCCCCGGGGAGAATTTCCTCAACGAGGCGTTTCCTCCTGGAAATAGTTTTCGCTGTCGAATGATCGTTTAGCTAACTTATTTTTTATTAATATGTTATGTGGACATTTATTCTCCTCCGCCCCGCCTGCTTGGCACATTAATTGCTTTAAATGTTTCAGCGGAAAGCATCTCATGGCTGTTTCAGAAAAAAGAATCCTGGTGATCGATCCGAATGCCAGGGCCCGCAAGAGCCTGGAATTGCTGCTTAAAAACGAAAACTACCAAGTCGAAACGGGCAAGGGATTATCGGAAGCGATCAAAAAGGTCTCCCAAGGCGGCTTCGACTGCCTGATATTGGATGTCGATCTTCCCGAAATGAAGGGCTATGAAGCCGTCTCCATCCTGAAGAACCTCGCCCCCGACATAAAAATCATCATGACCACGGATAAGAACACCAAGCGGCGGGAAGCTCGGGTGCGGGAACAGAATATCTTTTTTTATTTCATCAAGTCCTTCGGCCTAGACGAGCTGAAACTCGCCATAAAAAATGCCTTCAATCCGTAAAGGAGAAAATCCTCATGACAAAAATGACGAAAAAAATCCTGGTGATCGATGACGACCCGGATTTCCGGGACGCCGTAACCCCGATTCTAAAATCAGCGCTGTATGACGTCGTCACGGCCGCCAATGCCGAGGAGGGCAAGAAAAAAACGCTATCCGAAAAGCCGGACTTGATTCTTCTGGATATCATGATGGACAGTCTCTTCGACGGCTTTTCCCTCTGTCACGCCATCAAGACGTCCCCGGAATACGCCGAGGTCAAGAACACTCCGATTATCTTCGTTTCCGCAGTCAAGGAAATCGCCGGATCCCGATTCCAATTCAAGGGAGACGATCAGGGCATGGTCGGACCGGATGATTACATCGATAAGCCGGTGAAGCCGGCCGAACTCTTGGCTCTTATTGAAAAATTCCTTAAAAAATAATCCCCTGGCGTGGTCTCGCTCGGAGCCTTTGACCGATCAGCCCCGAACGGCGCGAAGACCAAGAGGCAAGAGAAGCATCGATTTATGAGATTCTCATTCTTCCGCAGAGGTCAAATCTTGACTGCACAAAATTTCGTTTTTGGATTAAAATAACTCGTCGTGGAAAAACTCAAGTCGGATCTAAAACCGCTGGTGCTTGTCATCGACGATGAAGAAGCCATGCGGGATTCCTGTTCGCAGATCCTCCTGAAAAACAAATTCCGGGTGGAAACAGCAGAGGACGGGACAGTGGGCCTCCAAAAAATCAAGGAGATCGCGCCGGATCTGGTCCTCGTCGATTTGAAAATGCCCGGAATCAGCGGGCTTGACGTCCTGGAAAGGCTGAAAGACATCGACCCCAACATCATCCCCATCGTCATCACCGGATACGCCACCGTCGATTCCGCGGTCGAAGCTATGAAAAAAGGAGCTTATGATTTCCTGCCCAAGCCCTTTTCCCCTGAAGAATTAAGGATCATCATCCGCCGGGCCTATGAACGGCGAAGGCTCATCCTCGAGACGGAGGCCCTGCGGAAGGAGAAAAAGCTTCTGGAAGAGAACTTCATCACGATGGTCTCCCACCAGCTCCGTAGCCCTCTCGTCGCTGTCCAGCAGTACTTCGAGGTCATCCTTGCCGGCCTTATGGGTCCGATCGAAGATAAACAAAAAGATATGATCCTCAAGGCTCGCGACCGCCTGGAAAGATTGCTTCATTTGATCAACGACTGGTTGGACCTAGCCCGGATCAACAAGGGGCAGATCGTTGATAAATTCAAGCCTCTGGATCTCCAAAAAATTATCAAGAAACTCTTGGATTTCATGAGCCCGCTGGCCCAAGAATACGGCGTCTCCCTTGAAATGTCCGGGACGCCAGCCGCGATTCTCGTGAATGGAGATGAGGAAACCCTGGAGCAGGTCTTTTCGAACCTCATCAGCAACGCCATTAAATACAATAAGCCCCAGGGCCGGGTGCTGATCAAGCTGGAAGAGGACGATGAAGCCGTTATCGTGAAGGTCGAAGACACGGGCATCGGGATCGCCAAGGAACACATTCCCTTTATTTTTACTCAGTTTTACCAAGTGAGCCGCAGTGAAGGAAAAAAAATGAAAGGAACAGGCCTCGGACTTTCCATCGCCAAAAAAATCGTAGAAGCCCACAGCGGCACGATCGAAGTCCGCAGCGAGCCGGACGCCGGGAGCACGTTTATCGTCCGACTGCCGCGTGCCTGATTTCGAGTAGCGCCGCCCGCCATGAAAATTCTTGTCCTCGGCCTGGGCAACGACCTCTACGGAGACGACGGCGTCGGCCTTCATGCCGTCCGCCAGCTCAAAAAAGAGCTTGAAGCGGAAAATAAGTTTGATCCAGATATCAACACCATCGATTTTCTGGAATGCTCCCTCTCGGGCCTGGCTCTCCTGGATGTCGTTCTCGGTTATGACGCCCTGGTTATCGTTGATACGATTCAAAAGCCGGACCCGGTCACGGGCAGCATTCATCTTCTCAACGGCTCGGAGCTGAGAGATATTCCCGGCCCTTCTCCGCACTATGTCTCTGTTCCTCAGACCATCGAAATCGGCCGGAGGCTGGGCCTTAAAGTCCCGGCGATCGTCAAAATCATAGCCGTCGAAGCTAAAAACATCTATAATCTGGGCGAAGGTCTGAGCGAGGAAATGAAGCGCTGCATTCCAAATATTTTGGAAAACATAAAAATCATTTTAAATGATCTATAATTAAGCTCGTTGCTGGAGCGAAGCCGTGCGGGTGGCGCCGAGCGGGGCGCCCCGCCGCCCGGAGCGAAAGGGGCCCATTGGGGGATGGGTGGAGTGAGGACGGCGGGGCTGGTCGGCGACAGGACCCGCACAGGTTTCGTTCTTAGCAACGACACATTTAGAATTTATTATGGAAAAAAAAGAAGTCATCGTTCTCCAAGACATCCTCGGCACAAACAAAAAAATCGCCGCTGAAATCCGGGAAAAAACCGAACGCCGCGGCATCCTGACCGTGAATTTCCTGAGCTCGCCCGGCGCCGGAAAGACGGCGCTCCTTGAAAAAATCGCCGAGCGCCTCAAGCCGCAGGCGAAAATGGCGGTGATTGAAGGCGACATCGAGACCGAGCGCGACGCCGAGCGCATTCGAGCCAAAGGTGTCCCGGCCTGGCAAATCACCACGGGCGGCGCCTGCCACCTCGAGGCGAAAATGATCGGCAAAATCCTTCCCGAAGTTGATCCCGACGTCGATTTTCTTTTTATCGAGAATGTCGGGAACCTCGTTTGCCCCGCGAGCTACGACCTCGGCGAACGCCTTCGCTGCGTCCTGCTCTCGACGCCCGAAGGGGACGACAAGCCCAAGAAATACCCGAAAGCGTTCACCACATCGGACGCTATGATCCTGACCAAAGCCGACCTCCTGCCTCACCTTCCTTTTGATGTGGAAAAAGCCAAAAAGGAGGCCCTCGAGCTCAATCCCAAGCTTAAAATCTTCCTGACATCCGCCCTGACCGGCCGGGGCCTGGATAAGCTCATCGACTTTTTTCTTGCCTCCCGCCGGGAACTGACGCGCCATGCATGAGCTCTCGATCATATCCTGCCTCTTCGAGACGCTCCTCGCCAAGGCGCGGGAGCATAAAACCCGCAAGATCACACTCGTTAAGCTCAAAGTCGGGAAATTGGCCGGGGTCGTGCCGGAGATGCTGGAGTCGGCGTTCGACATGTATAAAAAGGGAACCATCGCCGAACAGGCAAAGCTTTTAATCGAAGAAGTCCCCTTAAAGATCCGCTGCCGGGCGTGCAGCACGCAAATCGAAAAGGACAATTACATCTTTGTCTGCCCGGCCTGCAGCTCCACAGACCTCGAAATCCTCCAAGGCACCGAGCTTTTTCTGGAAAAAATCGAACTCGAAATCGATTAAGACCCCGCTTTTTTTCTGCTATAATAAATAATAATTTCCCATTTTTTATCCTGAGGATATTCGAAGGAGTCAAGGATGAAAACTTTACGAGAAATCGCCTGCAAATCCGTTTTAAATGAAGCGCAAATACGAAAAATCGAAGAAATGATCCTCAGCCGTGGACGCTATACCCAGACAGCCGTCCGGGAGGAATTGAACTGGTTTTGCGCCGGGCTGGTGATGAATGCCTTTTACTTTAAAACTACGCCGTTGGAGACAATCGCCAATCATGTCGAGGCCCTGATGGCCGCCGAAATCCTGGCGACCGTCAAGCAGGAAAAGATCATCAAGATCGATTTCTCGACCGAGCTCAAGAACGAGGCCGTTTACCTCGTCGATGATTTCCATTTCCGGGCCCTGGAAATCGAGCGCCGGATCGAAGAAAAATATCCCACCTACAGGCTCCACTGCTACCGGACGCTGCGCAAGGCCGCGGGCCTGGAATACCTCAGGATGTACCTGGTCTACAAGCCTCAGTTCGCCGCAGAGGACGTCTCCCCCGGTGAAACGGACATCCACAAAATCGGGGACAAGATGTTCCTGGCCTCGGCGCCGGACGAAACACTCCAGCGCTTCGAGAAGCTCGTCAGAGAACACCAAGGCTGGGAAAGCCCGTTGACTGACGTCTCGCACGACCAAAAAACCAAGGAGCTGCGGCTCATGATCGTGACCAACTGCGACTCGAGCCGCCGCTTCTTCTCTAACATCTCCGATGTCTTGAACTCGCACCACCTGGTCTCCAACCGCAAATACGTCGAGCAGATGGCCAACGGCAAGACCGTCATCTCCGTCTACCTGGACAACATCACGAATGAGAATCTCATCCAGAACCTTGTCGAAGACATAAGCCTCGTCTACGCCATTCCGGAAAGCCCCCTGTCGAAGCTATTCCGCGAGGGCCAGCTCAACGCCCAGGAAACGGTGTTCGGCGTCTCGGCCTGGAGTTTCGCCCACCAGTTCCTGAGCGGCTACAACGAAGAATACCTGAAGCTCTCCGACGTGCTCAAGGATTCGCCCGAGCTCCTCGGCATCCTTCGCAACCTGAAAACCAAGCTGGTGAAGGACACCTACCAGGAATCGCGCGTCTGGGACGCCCTGTGCGATAATTACGAATTCATCAAAAAGGCCTTCAAGCTTTTTGATAAAAAATTCAATCCCTACCGGAAGAACCGCTCCAATGACGCGGAGATGGCCGATCTCAAGAAGGACATCCTCCGCCATATCACCACCGACATCGACCGGAATATCTTCCTCGCCGTTCTGATGTTCATCGCGGTCACGCTCCGGACTAACTTCTACCTCAAGGAAAAGACGTCGCTCTCCTATATGTACGACCCCAAATTTCTCAACAAGGTCGATTATCCCGTGACGCCGTTCGGCATTTTCCACGTCGTCGGCGCGGATTTCCGCGGGTTCCACATCCGGTTCCGCGATATCGCCCGCGGCGGCATCCGCATCGTCCGCTCGCCCAACATCCAGACCTACCTGACCAATTCCGACTTTATCTTCGACGAAAACTACAACCTGGCCCTGACCCAGCAGAGCAAGAACAAGGACCTGCCCGAAGGCGGCTCTAAGGGAACGATCCTCCTCAACTGGGGATTCATGGACAAATCCGTCGCCTGCTTCAAAAAATACATCGACGGCCTACTCGACCTCATGCTGCCCGATCCCCAAATCGTCGATGACTACGGCCACCAAGTCATTCTCTTCTTGGGGCCGGATGAAGGGACGGCCGAGCTCATGGAATGGGCGGCCCTCCGGGCCAAGAGCCGCAGCTACGCGTTCTGGAAGGCATTTTCCACGGGAAAGCCCGTCTCCATGGGCGGCATCCCCCACGACATCTACGGCATGACCACCAATTCCACGCATCAGTACGTGCTTGACGCGCTGGCCAAGCTCGGCCTTAAGGAAGAGGATATGACCAAAGTCATGACCGGAGGCCCGGACGGCGATTTGGGCTCGAACGAAATCCTCATCTCCAAGGACAAAATCCTGGCCATCGTCGACGGCTCGGGCGTGCTTTATGACCCCGAAGGCATTAACCGTAAAGAGCTCAAGAAGCTGGCCAAGGCGCGGAAAATGGTCGAGAACTTCCGGAAAGACATGCTGTCGTCCGGCGGCTTTATGGTCAACATCAAAGACCAGGACGCCACGCTTCCCCACGGCGAAAAGATTGAAAACGGCCTGGAGTTCCGGAACACCTTCCATCTCCACCCGTTGTTCAAGGCCGACATTTTCGTCCCCTGCGGCGGAAGGCCGGCGTCGATCAATATCAACAACTGGACCAACTACGTGAACGAGAACGGCGAGCCCCGCTTCAAAATCATCGTCGAGGGCGCGAACCTGTTCATCACCCAGCAGGCCCGGCTGCGGCTCGAGGAAAAGGGCGTCATTCTCTACAAGGACGCATCGGCCAACAAGGGCGGCGTCACGTCATCGTCGCTCGAAGTCCTGGCCAGCCTGGCCATGACGGACGAGGAATTCGACAAGCACCTGTGCGTCAAGAACGGTGCCGTTCCCGCGTTCCGGCAGAAATACATCGAGCAGATTCTCGAGATCATCAGAGAGAACGCCTCCCTTGAGTTTGAAGTCATCTGGAAGGAGAACAAGGCCAAAAGAATTCCCAGGGCCGTGCTCACCGACCTGATCAGCGACAAGATCAACCAGATCAAGGACGCGATCTACAAATCCGACCTGTTCCAGAACAAAGCGCTTGTGAAAAAAGTCTGCACTCGTTGCTGCCCGTCAACGCTGGGCGAATTGGTCGGATACGACAGGCTGTCGAAGAAAGTCCCGGCGGCTTATATGAAAGCCTTATTCGCCTCGAGGCTCGCGGGACACTATGTCTACAAGTACGGGCTGGACGCGGACGAGATCAGCTTCTACGAGTTCCTGAAAGAATTTTAAGATTAGCTGATTTCGCCGGTGAGATAGGCTCGGGTACGGACGTCTCTGGGATTGGCGAAAACCTCTTCCGCAGGCCCGTGCTCGACGAGTTCCCCTAGATAAAGAAAGGCGATATAGTCGGCGATGCGGCGCGCCTGGCGCAGAATATGCGTCACCACAATCACGGTATATTCAGACTTCAGTTCATTCAGCCGGCGCTCGACGATCTGGCTTGACTGCGGATCCAGGGCTGAAGTCGGCTCGTCGCCTAAAATGATTTCCGGCTCGACCGCCAGCCCCCGGGCCAGGCACAGCCGCTGCTGCTGGCCGACGGAAAGCCGTGAGGCCGGCTCATGAAGCCGGGATTTAACCTCGTCCCACAGCCCGGCCGCCCGGAGCTCGCGTGTAACGATTTCTTTCAATTTCTTCTTATCTCGAATCCCGTGTATCTTCGGCCCATAAGCGATATTGTCGAAGATGGACATCGGCAGGACTTGAGGTTTCTGCGACAGCAGCCCCATCTTCTTCCGGACATGCGTCACTTCCGTTTTGGGATCATAAATATCCTCGCCGTCGACAAAAATATTGCCTTCGATCTTGACGCCGTCCACGGAATCCAACAGCCTGTTTAAGGATTTAAGGAGCGTGGTTTTGCCGCATCCCGACGGCCCGATGATGACCGTGATTTTTTTATCAGGGATGTCGAGGGTGACATTTTTTAGGACCTGTTGCTCTCCATACGAGACGCTTAGGTCCTGGATGCGAATGTGCGATTGGAATTCCATGGTCTCACCTATTTAATCGTGTGCTTTGTAAATTTCTTAATGAGAAACCTGGACACTAGGCTGATGATTAAGATCAGCAGCGTCAGTACCGCGGCCGAGGCGTAGGCCCGCTGCTGGACCTCGGGGAACGGCGTTCCGAGCTGGAAGAAAATGGCCAGAGGAAGAGTGGCCGCAGGCTGCAGCAAAGATGTCGGGATGTTATCGGTGAAGCCCGCGGTGAAAAGGACCGAGGCGGCGTCGCCGATGCCTCGACCGAAAGCGATCAGGACCGCGGTGACGATGCCGGGAAGCGACTGGCGAACGACGATTTTCAGGGCCGTTTCGAATTTCGTCGCTCCCAGCGAAGAGGAGGCTTCTTTCAAGGCCTCCGGCACAAGCTGGATGACTTCGTCCATGGCCCGCGTCATGATCGGAATCTCAAGCAGCGCGACCGTGATGATGCCGGCCAGCAGCGACGCCCGCAGCCCGAGAAACATCATGATGATAAACCCGAAGGCGCCGTAAACGATGGAGGGAATTCCCCACAGGACGTCGAGCGAAAAACGAGTGAACATGGCCAGGCCGGAAGCCTTTTTTGCGTATAAATTGAGATAAAGCGCGATCGGCAGGCTCAGCAGGATGGCGAGCAACGTCGCCCCGGAGGCGAGATAAAGCGACCCCACGATGGCGTTGAGAATGCCGCCCTCTTTGCCCAAATAATAGCCGCCTTTCGGCGTTTGGGTGATCATCGACAGGCGGAGCGCCGGCAGGCTTTTGACGATGATCGTTCCCACGATCAGCAGAAGGCTGCCGATGACGATGACAGTCGAGGCCATCATGAAAAACTTGAAAATCTGTTCTTCGGCCTTTCGCCTATTCCAGGTCATTATTCAGCCTTCCGTCCGGCCTTGGCCAGAATAAACCTGGCCCCAAGATTAAAGATCAGAACGACTAGAAGCAGCACCAGGGCCGCGAGCATCAACGCCGAGTCATAAAGCGGCACGGACATCATCTCGCCGTAATTATTGGCGATCAGCGCCGGCAGCGGATAGGCGCTGTCGAACACGGACTTGGGAATCCGGGCGACGTTGCCCACGACCATGAGGACGGCCATCGTTTCCCCGAACGCCCGCGACAAGCCCAAGACCACCGCGGCAATGATTCCCTGAAGGCCCTTGCGCAGCACGACATGCTTGACGGTCTCCCATTTGGTCGCGCCCAGAGAAAGAGAGGTTTCGCGCAGGTCCTGCGAGACCGAAGAAAAGACCTCTATGGAGACATGGATGATCGTCGGAAAAATCATAATGGCCAGGACGATCCCGCCCGAGAGCAGGCAATAGCCCGATGAATATGCGCCGAAGAAGGGCGCGATGGTTTTCCCGACGAACGGGACGATCATGAGGACTCCCCAGACGCCAAAGACTACGGACGGAATGCCGGCCAGCAGGTCCACGATCGGCCTGGTGAATTCGCGGACGAATCTGGGCGCGTACTCGGAAAGATAAATAGCCGTCAATAGCGAGACGGGGACGGCTAAGACCATGGCGACCAAGGTCACCCAGAGCGTCCCCATAAGGAAGGGAAGGAACCCAAACTCGCCCCTAAGAGGATGCCAGCCCGACCCGAACAACATCCCGGCAAAGGATTTAAGGGCGAGAATAGATTTTGATTTCTGGAACAGCCCGAAAAGCATTAAAAAGACAAAAAGCCCGGGCACGGTCGTGAGCAAAAACATCCCTTTCCGGGCGAGGCGGTCCTTAAAAAGTCTCAGCGTCAATACCCTTGCATCCTCGATGAAAAAAATGGCATCGAACACAAGACAGAGCGAATGGCGGCGAGCGGCCCGGGACCTGCTTTGTAATGTAGCCTAATTGACATTTTATTTGATCTTCTCTAGTCCCTCGTTAAGTTTTTCCTTGCTCAGCGGAATATATCCCGTCTCGGGGACATATTTCTGCCCCTCGGTCAGGACCCAGTACAGAAAATTCACGGCCGCTGTCGTGGCCGGCTTGCCTTTGGATACGAGGT
>Ga0315281_10005957_pt1 | contig 17387 bp, 12 predicted proteins | sample YL17G07_0_MG_FD_204540 | JGI IMG/M metagenome (GOLD analysis project Ga0315281, IMG submission 204540) | Sediment microbial communities from Yellowstone Lake, YNP, Wyoming, USA - YL17G07_0 | ecosystem: Environmental > Aquatic > Freshwater > Lake > Sediment | place: USA: Wyoming | collected...
TTGCCAATTTGTCAAGAAAAATATCTCCTCAAAACAGTTTTTTTTCTTCTTTTTCTGATACAGGTATTATTACGCAATTTCCTAACCGGACAACGCTGTATTATACTAATATTATATCTTAATATTCACCCAAAAAACGAACTTCTTTGCAACTATTTCGCCGAAGAAAATTTCCGCAACGACGTGATTCATATCTTAGGTGATATTTGTGCGCAGTTCTCATAGAGGTTTCGTTTTGACTTTCTTTGTGAAAGAGATATAATCTACCACCATCGCATCAACCCAACATTAGTTTCAATAAAAACAAACCGGCAGGCTGAAAGCCTGCGCTACGGAAACGGTACAAAAACTCTTTAATTCCAAACACTTTTTAAGCGCGCCGATATGACCATCATAGCAGGTATAGATGAGGCGGGATATGGTCCCGTGATGGGGCCTTTGGTGATTACCGTCGTCGCCTTTGACGTGCCGGACGAAAAGGCGCACGGTTCCCTATGGGAGCTGTTAAAAGACGGCGTTTCAGACAGCCAGAAAGACAGGAAAAACCGGCTCTGTGTCCGGGACAGCAAAAAACTGTACAACGCCCGCAACGGCCTGCGGGCGCTGGAAGATGCCGTCCTTTCGTTCCTGCACTTAACGGACGCAAAGACCACGCCTTCTTTTTACCAACTGCTTGACCGATTATCGTGCCACAACGCAGGCGCTATCGCGCGTTACCCCTGGTATGCGGATAAAGATTACGCCCTGCCCGTAGCCACGAGTGTTTCCGCTGTACTGAATTATGCAAATTTGTTACAATATGCCCTCGACAGGCACAACGTGAGGTTCCATTACGCAGGCAGTTGCGTGCTGGCCGTCCACGAATTTAACGAGCAGGTGCGCCTGAGCGGCAACAAGGGCACGGTGCTTTTCCGCAGTTGCGCGTCACTTATCGCCAAACTATGGGATGCTAGCGGCGACACGATACACCTGACCATCGACAAGCAAGGCGGGCGGAATTCGTACCTGGCCCCCCTACAGGAGCAGTTTCCAACGGCAACATTTCAGGCATTGGAGGAAGGGGCAAGGGTTTCCACCTACGAGGCAACAAACGCGCAAAAGAAGAAGATGATACTCTCGTTCGTGGAAAAGGGCGAGGAGTCGTGCATGGCGGTGGCATTGGCGTCCCTGTTCAGCAAGTACGTCAGGGAATTGTTCATACGTTTGGAAAATCAGTATTGGTTGCAATGTATGCCGGGCTTAAAGCCAACGGCAGGTTATTATGAGGACGCGCAACGTTTTTTGTCACAGATCGCCCCGTTAATGCGGGAAAAGGCGATCAGGGAAGATATTCTAATACGAATAAGATAAGCGCAATAAAGTCTCGGCAAAACGAAAGGAGCTTTTGAGAAAATGACGGTAAATGTGGCGGTAGTGGGCGCAACGGGCGCCGTAGGCGAGGAATTTCTCCGTATACTGGAGAGCAGAAAATTTCCAATCAAGGAGTTGAGGTTGTTGGCGTCAAAACGTTCCGCCGGTAAAAAAATACGCTTTTGCGGGATCGATTACACCGTGCAGGAATTAACCAAACATTCGTTCCAGGGCATCAAGATCGCCCTTTTCAGCGCGGGTTCAAGTATCAGCAAGGAGTTTGTGCCTTACGCCATCGAAAGCGGGGCCGTTTGCGTTGATAATTCAAGCGCCTTCCGGATGGACGACGACGTGCCGCTCGTGGTGCCGGAGGTGAACCCCCAGGACATCAAGAAGCACCACGGCGTAATCGCCAACCCCAATTGCTCCACCATCCAAATGGTAGTTGCTTTAAAACCGATCCACGACGTAGCGCGGATCAAGAGGGTCGTGGTGTCCACCTATCAGGCCGTTTCTGGCGCAGGCCTGAAGGCCATTGACGAATTGGAAAAAGAGTCGGGCAGCATCCTTGCCGGCAAGAAGGATTTCAAAAGGACGATATTTCCCCATCAAATAGCCTTCAACGTCTTGCCCCAAATCCCGCAAAGCAGCGCCTTCCTCCCCAACGGCTATACGTCGGAAGAGATGAAGATGGTGCTTGAAACCAAAAAGATCATGGGTGATGACACCATCCGCGTAACGGCCACAACCGTCCGCGTGCCAGTCATCCGCAGCCACAGCGAGTCGGTGAACGTGGAAACGGAAAAGAAGATCACCGCCGCAGAGGTAAAGCGGCTCCTTTCAACGGCGCCGGGCGTTAAGCTGGTTGACGACACCACCAACCAATTGTATCCGCTTGCCACGACGGCCGCCGGAAGGGACGAGGTCTTCGTCGGACGCATACGCGAGGACGAGTCCATTGCCAACGGCATCAACCTGTGGATTGTGAGCGACAACATTAGAAAAGGCGCGGCACTCAATGCGATCCAGATTGCGGAGAAGTTGCTGTAGGGGAAGTGTCCATTGTTTGAGGCACAAGCTGCAAAGGCAATGCAGGAAAATCACAGAAAAACGGTAAATTGCGTGTAACACGTTTCAGGTTACAAACCCGAATCCTCCAGGAGCACTCCCGCTGTAGCTCAGACCTTCAGGTCTGATACACGTTGCGCCTGTCGCAGATCTGAGCTTGAAAAAGCGGAAAAAAGGGGGTGGGCTACAGGGGATAGCCTTGTAAGCAGTTGTACGGAAATAATCCCAAAGGGGTAAAATAACCTGTCGAGCAGAAACGACACCACCTCTTCGGGATTAGAAACGGTATCGATTTATTAAACTATTGCAGGCTGGAAGCCTGCGCTACTCCTTCTGCAAACATCTCAAACATTTTTGTTTACCATCATAAGCCGCCGAAAGACTAATTACATGCATCATATTCTCTTTATGCTTTATCAAATCACTCACCAATCAAACATTCCTTGCTGCGGGCGGGGGCATTGCCGGAAAGTCCGCTTGTTTAAAGGCATTACCTGCTACCTGTACAGATTTTTTCTTTTTGCAATACTGGCTACCGGATGTGCAACCAGCAAGTCTCCTGTTTTGCAAAAGACGGTGTGGGAGGATACCTCACTCCTTTTCAGAAATAACGGAGGTGTGGCGCAGGAGCTTTCACCGCAGGAGATTGTGGATACCGTGATTGCTCGCGGTTCGCAGCTTGCCACCTTTCGGGCAAACATGGAAATGTCCGTTGCCACGCCACAGCTCAAAGGTCCCGTTCGCTGCACGGGTATAATCCTATACCAGAGCCCAAAAAACCTGCGAACGGTTGGTTCTAAATTTGCCTCAACACTCTTCGACATATCGTCTGACGGCGACCGGTTCTGGCTGTACGTGCCACAAGAAAACACGTGTTATACCGGCAAGAGCGACGCCTTTCACCGGGTGGAGGCCATAGGTATCAACATCTTCCCGGGGGATATGGCGCATCTGTTTAATTATAAAGAATTGTTGGAAGAAAAGACGCCTACGGTAGAGATATGGCCTGCTTATTGGCTGGTTCACGTCCTGTATATGGGAACCTCGGAGGTGAGTCTGAAGGGGAATTTATACATAGACCGGGCAGATGGGGAGATATTCCGGTGCGAGGTGTTTAACCCGGACGGCTCTGTGCGGCTCCAGGCGTTGTTCAGCAACCCTGCCACCATCAACGGATGCAAGGTACCCCAGAGAATAGACGTCCGCTGGCCGGCTTACAATACCACCCTCAGCATGACGTTTTCGAACATTACGATAAACAGCGTCTTCGACCCCAAGGTGTTCGCACCCGCCATGCCGGCGGAAACGGAGACGATCAATCTTAACTAAGGTTCTTTGCCATTTTCAGCATCCGTGATCTTTTCCACGCGGCGTGCGTGTCTCCCGCCTTCAAAGGGGGTTTCCAGCCACAGCTTGACTTTTTGTTCCAGGAGTTCTTCTTCTATCACGTCGGCACCTATGCACAGTACATTGGAATCGTTGTGCTTGCGGCTCATTTCAACGGTATAGAGATTATGGCATAGTGCCGCACGCACCCCTTTTACCTTGTTAGCGATCAGGGACATACCAATCCCGGTGCCACAAACCAGTATCCCGCGGTCGCACTCCCCGGAACCCACGGCCCTGGACGCCTTGAGGCCGAAATCAGGATAATCCACCGATTTATCGCCGGCCATCGCGCCACAATCCTTAACCGTATGCCCCATTTGAGTCAACTGGGCTATCAAACGTTTTTTAAACTCAAAACCCCTGTGGTCTGAAGCTAATGCAATTTTCATTATAGTAAGCAAAATCCTTTCTTAGTCTTTTCAATAATTTGTTTAAGATTTCTCAAATGCTGCGGATGTAGTGAAAGCCCGACAAACCTCAAGGTCAGACAAACCACGCCCGGCATTAAATTTATCTTCCACGTCAACACCGTGAAGCGTACAAACTTGCACGGCAGCTTCGATATCTGAACGTTATTATGTTCAGAAGAAAATTTGAGGGTAATGCCGTTGTTTTCCAGGAGACGGGCATGTTTGCCCGTCCATTCAAAATCACAAGCAACGTCGTCTATGCTGATATTGACGACATCTCCTTCCACGGCTTCCTGTTCTACGTGTACAAGCGCCTTTGCGTCCGGCAATCGCCGGCAAACAGGCCGAAGCGTCTCAACCGTATTAAGATTCGGGACGTTTACACTATACTTTCACTAAACCATGTTCAAGACAACTCCGTATACTTGCTTCCGTAATAATACCTTGACGAACAACCGTAATAACGCCATCTTCTTCTGCCCGCACCATAGTAGAAGGGGAGCGAAACCGTGTGGAACCACCGTCGAGAATCAGAGAGATATTTCCACCAAGGTCCATGAATGCCTGCTGGGCATCCATGGCAGGGGGGTATCCGGAGATGTTTGCGCTCGTGGTAACCACGGGGATATTCGCCATGCGAATCATATCCCTCGCCACGACGTTATCGGGAAGCCGAATGCTGATGTCTGTGCCGTCAGACAAGGGGAAAATAATGCCCAGCGGACCGGGCCAGAAAAAATCCATTAATTTCATTGCCGTATCGGATACGATATCAACGTACTGCTTTACATCCTCACGGTCCGCAATCATCAGGGTGAGCCTTTTGTCTTCCGGTCTCTGTTTTACCTCATAAATGCATTCCACAGCCCTTGCATTGTCTCTATAGGCACCCAATCCATACACGGTTTCCGTGGGAAAGGCAACCAATTCTCCCTCCCTCAATGCCCGTGCAGCAGCCTCAATATGCTTCCCGTAAAGTTTTTGATCCTTAAGATTAAGTACAATCGTTTCCATCGGCAATACCGTAAAGCTATAAAATACAACACAAGGCGCAACAACCAAGCTTCCAAAAGCCAGGTCAAAACCCAAAACTAGAAGTTATTAGTTTAAATCCTCAACATCAATATTTCAATATCTTTTATTATCATGATAATGAAAAGATTACCAAAAAGACCCTAGCTTTTGGCTATAATTTATGTTTCTTGACATCTCTGTCATCCCGATCTGAAGTGAATTGTTGCAATTACAGCAACCCTCTCTCAAAATTCCCCATAGTTGAATTTTCTACTTTGGACGTTTGTTGGATTTTGAGGAAGAGGAGGTGTAACAACTCTGGGGTGTATTCCCTGTGGCATAGGTCTATCCTGAAATTTGCCTGCCCAAGACCCATTAATTCAGGAATGCGGTGGATAATCGAATAGGGCTTTTCGCCAATAACGAGTGTTTTGCACGCCTCATTTATTACTATAAAACGGTCTCCATGTTCGTTTTTTATAAAGACCTGTTTAAAACCGCACTGACGCCACCCGACGCAGGATTCTTTTACCTGAGCCCACATACAAGTATCCGAAAGGAAAAGTGGCGTATCCTGGTAAATAATAACTTCTGCACACCTACCCAATAACGACTGCATATTGCCCTTATCGTCCTCCGGGGAAAGGGTGTATCTGCAAAACCCCCGATCTTTAAGCATGTTGGCAGAAAGCGGATTTAAACAGTACAAAGGATAATCCGCATAGAGTTGTACGCTGCTATTTTCAAACATCTCCACAGCGCCGGGATTGGAGACCTGAAATTGCTGAAACCCCGCCCCAATTAATTTCTGCGCCATCCTTTGGAAATCCGCATAGGTTTCCAATCCACAACCCCCGTCTCTCAGAATTGACGGCAGTGAAAAAACAAGCTTATCCTTTTTCCCCGGTAACACGTCATCAACAGCATCCTGATTTACCGCGAGGAGGGTGGCTATTACAGGGGTCAGCACAAGATATATCTTATCAAGACTTTCAAGCGGAAGGTAACGCAAATATTCTAATTTATCTATCTTGACGGATAGTTGTAAACCCTGCGCGAAATCACGGCCTTCCGAAGACGCGTCGTTACCCGTAATGTGCATGGGAAAACTCGCTTGCCTCTGATATCCCTGTAGGCATGGATTTACCGGTGTAGCAGCGGTAATAGCGGAGATGTCATCTTTTATCCACTTTTTTACATCTTCACCCCTTCGCACCCGTTCCTTCTTCCACGCATCAGACAACTTTTGAAAGTAGTCCCTCCGTATCTCATTCAGTTGACCCAATGGAATAAACAGTCCCTCGGTGATATTTACACGAATATCCAGCAATTCAAAAGGCGTTTCACCTAAGCGGGAAAAACATGCCCGCAAGGAGGCGTCATCAATTGTACGGGAAATCCCCTTTTCTAAATGAACTGGGCAACGCAAGGTAAAGGAAAAATCACGCACAACCCCCAATATCTCTATGACGTCCTTGCTAACAGCAATTTCCATGCTTACCGGCAACTTTGCACGTTCCCATTTTTTGGGAATGTGGGGCGCAAACAACTCCCTCGTCTTCTGGGAATAGAGCAGATAGAGCCTTGAACCGGTATGAAAACGCCGCTGTACCTCGATAATTGCCGTATCGCCCGCCTTTATAGTAAAAACCCTTTTCCCATCGACCTTGACGTTCTTCACCGGCAGCAAGGCCGGTTTTACAAAACCATCTTCAAAGACCTGCAGCAAATCCCTTACCCCGATTTCGGCATCCGCGCGCACAGCCACAAATCCTCTTTCCGACCTCACAATTTCACCAACGCAACAGCCCGTATTTGCGGGATACGCAAGGTTAACCATGTCTACAGGTTTACAGTGGCCGCCGACCGCCGTTTTGTGGAACTGTCGGGCGGAGTTGCTCTTCAAATATGAATTGGTTGTCTCCCGGCTGAACACGGTTTTTAAGAGGCGGACTGCTTCGTCGTAACTCTCCAGTTTACCATCAATCGCCTGACGGTAGACATGAGTTGCTACTGCTACGTATTCAGGCGATTTCATACGTCCCTCGATCTTAAACGACCGGACGCCCGCTTCAATAAGCGCATCTACGTGGGGAAGGGCAAGGAGGTCTTTCATGGAAAAAAAATAACCCTCTTTGCCCGATTGGGACGTGTAACACATCCTGCACGGCTGGGCACATTGTCCCCGATTGCCGCTTCGCCCGCCGAGCATACTACTAAAAAAACACAAACCAGAATAAGAGTAGCACAGCGCCCCGTGAACAAAAACCTCTATTTCCAGGGGTGTGTTTTGGGTAATATGATGGATTTCCCGCACCGATAACTCCCTCGCCAGAACGATGCGCTTAAACCCCATCTTCTCCAATTGTTTGACCCCTGCAAGGTTGTGAATGGCCATTTGTGTGCTGGCGTGCAGGCGAAATGAGAATGATCGGGATTGTATAAGGCGTAAGACGCCCATATCCTGGATAATCAGGGCGTCCGGTTGTAACCCTTCCAGGGCAACCAAGTATTCTGCAACCTTTTCCAGTTCAGCGGTCTTAATCAGCGTATTCAGCACAACATAAACCTTAATGGATTTTTTGCGCGCATGGGCAATGGCCATGCTTGCATCATCCAGGGTGAAATTGTGTGCGTTCGCGCGGGCGCTGAAACAATCTAAACCGAGATAAACCGCATCAGCCCCATTTTCTGCGGCGGCGAAAAAGGATTCGATGTTGCCGGCAGGGGATAACAGCTCTGGATTTTTACGTGAGACACGGGAATGTGGCATGGGATATTATCCACAGAAATTTTTCCGCCAAAAGGATTGCAACCTTAGCGTAGGGAAGACTTATTTGCCGGAGGAATCTTTATTCAACGCCTCGTAAAGGGCAATCTGCTCTTCAACACTCAGTTGCCGTGTCCTGTGTTTACTACAAAGGCACAGGGAACACCGTTCGTCACTGCAAAACTGGCAATTATGACAATCATCACAAGGGTGTTTTTTTTCTTTATTCTCGCACATACTGGTATAGTGTACCTCGTATACAAATTGCCTAACAAGGCAGCAACTCAGACTAATCGAAACATGAGTAAATCAGCGGAACAAGTAAAATGCAGAACGAGACCTTAGCCTTACCTATTGGAAAATATCTTTTTATCGGTATCGTGTGCAAATCCTACCGATACAAAACACACCTACCAAAAAGGTATGCACTTCCACTGCCGATAGAACTGCTGCCAAAGTTATTTTTCAGGGCTTGAGCCTTCGTAATAAGGGGAGAGGTTCTCTTCTTTGTATGTCCTTGCAAAGGCCGATTTGGCGTGCTGATAGGAGTGGTAATCGTTCTGCGCATTTATTTTATCGCCTTTCAACTCGTAAGCCTTACCGCGGTTCTGGTAGGCCTCGGCATAATCATGGTCAAGCACGATTACTTGCGTGAATTCTTCGACGGCTTGATCAGCCATTTGCTTTTTAAGATAAATGACGCCTAGGTTGAAATGAGGTGCCACCAGCCGGGGATTGATTTTAACAGCTTTTTTATACTCAACCACGGCATTGTCCACCTTATCCATCTTGCTATAAACGTTGCCAAGGTAATAGTAAACTCTGGCATTGTTTGAATCTAGCGCGGAGGCATTATTGAAGGATTCTACGGCATCGCTATAAGATCTTAGTACAAAATAAACGATACCTAGATTTACGTATGCATCCTGGTAATCCTGACGTATCTCGATAACCCGCCGATATTCCCGAACAGCGTCTTCGAGTCTTCCCGTTTTATTGTAGGCAATTCCCAGGTTAAAATGCGCTTTAACGTAATCCGGAGATAGTTCTACCGCTTTTTGATAAGCGTCAATTGCCTTATCGTGGCTATTAAAATCCTGGTATAGGACTCCCAGGTTAAAGTATGCCTCTGTTTTCCCGGGATCCAACGCAATGGTTGCCTCATATTCCCGTTGCGCATCTTCAAAATATTTTCTCTTGTAGTAACAGTCCGCCAGCCGAAAATGCGCACCTGCATCATTAGGGCTCTTTTGCATTTCATTCAGACGTGTCTTTAGCTCGTCCTCTGGCGCGCCAATTTGAGCGCTGACTTCGCAAAGGCGTTGGTACGCCTCTGCATAGTCAGGTTTAAGCTGGGTGGCTGCAGTAAAGGACTCTACGGCCTTCTCAAGATCTCCTTTTTTACAATAGGCGTTACCTAGCTTAAAGTAAATTTCAGGCTGATTCTTGTTTTTTGCAAGCAACTTCTCATACTCGCCGATGGCCTTATCCCAGCTACCCTCATCCAGATATTTATCGGCAACCGCAGAAAGTTCTTTGGCATATCCGTAATGGGAAAATAACAGAAATAAAACAATTCCGGTAATTGCTTTTCGCATTATCATCTTATTTTGATTTTAACTCTATTTCCTGATCTGTCGTTTGCCCTTTTAATGTCGGCATTGATTGCTGGAACAACTCCTTGATCTCATCCTGTTTGTAAACCACAGCAGGATCTTTTCCCGTGCGCCACTTGGTGATGTAAGAGTAGGAAATATAATCGCTATACGCCTTGCTGTGATCGCCCTTCATTGAATAGAGTTGCGCCCTGTTGTAATATGCTTCTTCATAGAGGGGATCAATCTTTTTGGTTATTTTGTCATACCATTCCATGGCTTTATCGAGCCGGTCAGTTCTGTGATAAATCACGGCTATATTGTATGCCGCATTGGCGTATTTGGGATTTTTTTCCAGCACAGCCATGTTTTCCGCCAGAGCCTCGTCATACCTCTTTTCCAGTCCAAATACAATTGCCCTTTGATAACGGGCGTCGAGATTGTCCGGGTTTATTTCCAGCGCCTTGTTATAGTGCGCAGTGGCTTCTTCAAGCCTTTTCTCGGTCAGGCTAATTAAACCAAAGACCACATAGGCATTAGAATACTTTGGATTGACTTCAAGGGTTTTGTTAAGCGACTTTATAGCTTCGTCCACCTTACCCTGTTTGTGCAGGGCAATGGCACGATTATAATGGGCATTATCGTACCCAGGATTTATGTTTACCGCTTCGCTAAACATCTTTTCAGCATCGTCGTACATGCCCATATCCAAATAGCCTACGCCGAGGTTAAACATGATGTAGGGGTTTTGGGGATCCAGCTCCAACGCCTTTTTGTACTGTTCAATGGCGTCAATTTCTTTTTGCAGCTTGTGGTAAAAAACGCCCAGGTCCACGTAGTTTAGCGGATTATCGGGATTCTTTTCCACAGCCTTGTAGCGTTTTTGAAATTCGTCATCAGGAGCGCCGATCTTGGTAAAGGTTTCTGCCAATTTTTTATGCGCGTCAATGTAGGAAGGTTTAAGGTCTATGGCCTTTCTAAAATCGTTCACAGCATCTTCTAGTTTCTCTCGTTTTAGATAAACACACCCCCTGCCATAATAAGCCTCAGCAAGGCTTGCATTATAGCTTATAGCCTTTGTATACTCATCAAAAGCTTCGTCAAGCTTTTCCTCATTCATCTTACCATGAGCAATTTCTAAGTGGTTCTGTGCCTTTTCGCAAGCGATTGGGGCAGAAAGAATCACTAACAATATCAAAATCCACGCCTTTTTATACATTTCCATGCTGTCTCCACATAATTTTACGTAAATATTTCTCCTTCGAAATTTTGCTTCTTCAGTATATTTTAAAAATCTCCTTTTTCAACTTTTTTACAAAAAAAAGGAAGCTGTGCAAACATCGCACAGCTTCCTTAATTACTATAACTATATTAGGCGTAACCTAATATTACTGATTAATGATGGCCTTTACCATGCTCAACCTTCATGCCAAGTTCTTGCAACTTCCTGTTGATGTAATCAACCTCCTCGGCAGGAGCATGATGCGTGTCAAGCCAACCTGGATCTGGACAAAGATCGAATATCGTCTTGCCAGGGTGATTCTTTATGATGTAAGGACCAGTCAATTGATCAAGCCATTCACCAGTCTTCCAGAAACTCTCTGGAGTCCAAGTAACGCCAACCTTCTTCTCCAACGCAGCAAGTCTCCTTGCCTGTGAAGAGTCCTGTTTTACGTTGACCAACCAACGATCCATACCGAACGAACCATCAGAATACGTAGCGTCGTTCCATGAACCATGAGCCATACCCTTCATGATGTACGTCTGGAAATATCCAACGCTCTCAAAGCAGAGGCGCTCTATATCGCTACAGTTCGACATCCTGAATTCGCCTGACTCACCGCTCTTACCACCGTAAGCCTCACCATCATGGTAAGCGCCGATCTTCAAGCTCCATACGTGCGTCTGACCTGACCAGTCAGGACAAAGATCTTTCGGCATCGGATCAGCTACGCCATCCTTTACAAGGTCTTCAGCAACCTTAAAGGTCTCACGATACTTCAAGCTGGCATCTTTGCATGACTCGTCCATCGCCTGCAGTTGCTCTTTAGCAAACCTTGGTGAATGGCAATCGTCACAAACTGATGCCCAACGATCTCTCTTCTCTTTCCAAATTGGTGCGGTACGGTCAGCCAATGACATACCCATACTGGTGTATACCGTGCTGAACCTCTGAACGTTGTGATGACCGCCCCTCATGTGACAATACTGGCAGGTAGGACCAACGTAATCCGCATCAGCCAACTTCTTCGTCCAGTCGAACTGCTTTGGATCCCATTTGTTTACCTGATATACCGTACCATGAAGACCAATATCGTAGGCCTCCCAATCTCTGTGATCTTTACCCCAATGACATGTCTTACACTGTTCTGATCTCCTTGCTACCTTCGGATCAAACTGATGCCTCTGGTGACAAGTGCTGCACCTCTCTTCAGGACTAGTGTGGCAGAATGTGCAACCGGCAGTATCACCTGGTGGTCTTTCAATTGACCAAGCGCATTCAACCTGAGCAAAACTTGAACAGGAAGCGTGCGAACCAATACCACCCTGTGCACCTTCGCTGTACTGTGTTTCATGACACTCGCTGGTGCCACAAGCCTTTGATGAAGGCATGGTCAGCTTCTGATGGTTGTTGCCGTGACAGGTATCACAGCCCGTTGGGCTCGGTTCCGCCCTTGAGTGTGCGCTCTTCTTATAATCCCTAACGATGCCAGGGGTCATAACTGAATGACAAGCGATACACTGCTCAAGCTGGAATGTACCCTTAATCGGGTTTGACGGCCTTACTTCATCCCTGTTATAGGTGTAGTCAGGAATGTAATAACGATAAGCAGGCAATGTTCTCCAGAACTTGCTGAACTTTCCAGGATATGGCGGAGCACCCTCGTTCTTCGGATATCCCATATATTTCGCACCTAAACCCGAGAAGTACACCTTACCGTTGTTATCCGGTTCACCAGGCTGTCCATAAACTTCGTGAGGTACCCAGTGTGTAATAATTTCTACAGCTTTTGCTTCCTTCAGCATCAGGCCAGTTACTGCACCGAAACCGATAAGAGCAGACGCTAATGTTACTTTCAAAAAGTTATGCATGATACTTTAAACTCTCCTCCTTTCTCATTAACAATACGCCACAATCGTCACTCGATTGCGTTACATAAAAAAAATAACTCACCGTTGACTCTTGCATACCACCCCCTTCCAAAACTTAGTGTTCTCAAATATAAAAGCACTCTTTGATAAATCATAGATTTACCAATAACAATTTTTGCCCGTTTCGTCGGAAAGAGCATTATACTTAATCTAGGGCTTAAGTCAATATAAAAAGTTTATTATTACGCCCCCAGGAAAGCAAAAATCCTTACCGCCCAAACAGTTATCTTCTTTGAAAAAATCTTCGTAAATAACCGATAATTTTTTACCCTTTGGCTCCAAGAATCAGGTCTCCCACAAATTTACCAACAGACCGCAGCAACACCTCGCGGGAATCGTTCGTATGCCTTTCAATTTCTTTTACAATGGCGCTCCCTACAATAACGCCATCTGCCGTCTTGCCGATCAATTTTGCTTGATCAGGGGTAGAAACCCCAAAGCCTACCACAATGGGCGTATTGGTCATTCGCTTGAGTTTGCTGATGTTTTGCACAACGTCTTCCGGTAAACAATCCCTCATACCGGTAATCCCAACCACGGCAATATAATACAAAAACCCTTGTGACTTTTGCGTAATCAGCGCGATGCGCTGATCCGTAGTGGTCGGAGCAATAAAACAAACAATTTTAAAGTTTTTACTCTTTGCTATCTCAAATATTTCGCTATTTTCTTCTACGGGAAGGTCTGGAATGGTTAAACCATCCAACCCTGCGTTTACCACCCTTTCAACGAAAGACTGGTAGCCTATCTTGTAGACCGTGCTGTAAGACACCATCGCAACGATGGGAATATCAGACTTTTTCCGTAATTCAGAAACCATGTCCAATATCCGGGAGACCTTGGCACCTTTCAACAACGTCCTGTAATAAGACGCCTGAATAACAGGGCCGTCAGCGATGGGATCTGAGAAGGGAATGCCAAGTTCGATAATATCGGCGCCCCTTTTTTCAAACTCAAGAATTAAATCACTCGTCGTCTCAAGGTCGGGGTCGCCAGCCGTGATAAAGGGGATGAAGGCAGGTGTTTTTCTACTTTTCAATTCGCTAAATTTTTTATCAATTCTATTCATGGGTAACCCAGCAACATGCGCGACGCACTTAAAAGTATTTATCCGACTCCAGCTTTAACCATAGGTTGGGCTGGAAATCAGGCGGCTTTCTTGTCTAAATGACTCGAAAATATCTGGAAAAGCTTGCATCTCAGCGGCTGTTTAGAATTACGGCCTAAGGAGTCGCCCAACTAGCACTGAATCTTGTATCCGAGCTTTCTCGCAACCTCAAAGGAATCCTTATCACCACTACCCGACAAGCAAATAATAACTAATTTATCCTTGCTCAACGTAGGTGCAAGTTTCATGGTATAGGCAATGGCATGGGACGCCTCAAGGGCGGGAATTATGCCCTCAAGCTGCGCACATTCCTGAAATGCATTTACCGCCTCATCGTCAGTTACCGACACGTATTCCGCCCTGCCAATGTCCTTCAAATAACTATGCTCAGGACCAACGCCAGGATAATCCAAACCGGCAGAAATGGAATGTACCGGTAACGTCTGCCCATCTTCATCTTGTAACACGTAACTCGCACTTCCATGCAGAATGCCTATTTTACCGCTGGTAAGAGTCGATGCGTGCTGGCCGATTTCAGTACCGATACCGCCCGCCTCCACGCCTATCATCCTTACCTGCTTATCGTCAATAAACGGGTGGAACAACCCCATGGAATTGCTGCCGCCGCCAACGCAGGCAATTAAATAGTCGGGCAGTCTATGTTCCTTTTCCAATATTTGAGTCCTGGCCTCTTTCCCGATTATCGTCTGGAAGTCCCTTACTATCATCGGATAGGGGTGCGGGCCAACAATCGACCCCAGGATATAGTGCGTATGGCGAACCGACGCCATCCAATCCCTGAAAGCCTCGTTTGTGGCGTCTTTTAGGGTTTTCGAACCGCTGGTTACCGGTATTACCGTAGCACCCAGCAACTTCATCCTGAAGACATTGAGGGCTTGCCGCCTCATATCTTCTTCGCCCATATACACATTACATTCTACTCCAAACATCGCCGCTGCGGTAGCCGTAGCCACACCGTGCTGACCGGCGCCCGTCTCGGCAATAATGCGTTTTTTACCCATTCTTATGGCAAGCAAAATCTGACCAATAGTATTATTAATTTTATGAGCGCCCGTATGATTCAGGTCTTCACGTTTTAAATATATTTTTGCGCCGCCCAACTTCTTCGTTAGCCGCTCTGCGGAATAGAGCGTGGAAGGCCGCCCTACGTATTCTCTTAAATAATATTCCAACTCGGTATTGAATGCGGGATCATTCTTTGCTTCCAAGTACGCCTTCTCTAACTGATCAAGCGCCGGCATTATCGTTTCCGGGACAAACCTCCCGCCAAAACGGCCAAAATGCCCCGTCTTATCAGGCAAGCACGCCCCATCAAAGGAAACCGCACGACCTGTATCGTCTGCTGTTAATGTCATTGTTCCCACAATAAATACCTCCACATAATACAAACTACTCGGTTATAAACGTTAAAATACGATGAGGGTAGCAAAAACAACCTGCTACCCTCATCGCCACAAAATACTGAATCCGTTTTACACAAAACTCAACAATTAGTGATGTGCACCAACAGGATTATCTGCGTTAGCACGGTGAGGAATATCAGTCCTCTTGAACCATTCAACATCTACGTCGCCTGGTTTTCTCTTCCAGCCAGGGAGTAAATCTGAATATTCGCCATGCTGCCAGAAACCATCTGACTTGTGTTCCAAACCAATCTTCTTCTCAATTGCAGCAAACCTTCTCAACTTTGAAGCCTCGGTCTTGATTTCGATCAACTTCCTATCTGTTTCGAATGCGCCACCGTTTCCGTATGTAGCATTGTACATACACATGTGGGCAAGCGCTTTGTAGGTGTTACCGATCAAATAACAAATCATTTCGAGACCTAAACGCTCCAGGTTTGAAGTTGCATAGAAGCGAGGATCGCCACCTGGCAACAAGCTGAAGGTGTAGTGTCCGTACCAGTCTGGTGGTGAACCTTCAGGCATCGGATCAACAACGCCATCCAGGAAGCAACCAACGATAACTGCGGCCGCTTCTCTCCACTTCGTGAAGCTCAACCTGATACCATCATCCATTTCCTTTAACTTATCAGCAGCAAATCTTGGAGAATGACAATCCTGACACTTCTTTATCCAAGCGTCTCTCTTTGCTTTATGCTTTGGTGAACCACGATCCACTTCGAACATACCCATATCACTGTAAATGGTACCGTACTGTTGTGGGTTGTGGTTTCCGTCTTGCATGTGGCAATAAGCGCAAGCTGGAACTCTGTAGTTCCCCTTCTTAACCGGCTTGCTCCAATCCATGGTAGCATTTTCAGCTTCGTACAATACGCCATGTATGGAGTCCATGTACATCTTCTGTTCATCATGGTCAATACCCATGTGGCAGTATCTGCAAGCTGATGGCTTACGTGCTTCAGCAGGGCTGAATACGTGCCTTGTGTGACAACCATCGCATCTGTTTTCTGCAATAGCGTGGCACTCTGCGCAACCGGCAACCTCTTCAGCAGGCTTACCCGTTTGCCATGAGAATTCCAACGTGTTTACGGTAAACGCATGGGTGTGTGATCCCAAACCACCGGCTCTATGCTCTGAGGTCTCTTTTGGATGACACTCGCCGCAATGCTTGTAAGTCGGCATAAACAACTTCTGGTGATCATTGCCGTGGCATTTATCGCAACCAACTACGCCTTCAATAGGCTTTCCATCTTTTCCTTTTACGCCAGTGTTCCTTCTCAACTCAACGTTGCCATGTGAGCTCTTCTTCCAATCCTTTACGATGGTTGGAGTCTGCACTGTGTGACAAAGAACGCATTCTTCATTCTTGAAAACGCCTTCGTTCTGGCTACCATTTGTCCAATAATGTTCTGGATCATACCAACGGATTGAAGGTATAAACCGCACAAATGACTTGTATGGCCCTCTACCTTCTACATACTGCGGTTCCGTATACTTTGCCGTCAAACCGAACACATACAAAGTACCATCATTATCTGGACCAACAGCCTGACCAAAAACCTGTGACGCTACATCCTGAAACGTAGGACCTTCAGCCTTAACAATCCCATTCCCCAAAGTACACGTTAGTAAAGTTACCCCAGCAACAGCTAGAGTAGCCCCCACGACCTTGGATAACGGTCTCTTCAAAATCTCAAGCATTACCTCTTCTCCTTTCTTTCTTTATCACATACCAATAAACTACACCTGCTACTATCAGACAATCGCTGCTAATAGCTGTAGAAACAACAAGAACCTATTTTTCTGCCCAAACCACCCCCTTCCCAGTCAATTATTTACTTCAATATATTAGCCAAAAGGCACTATATCTATAAATACACAAAAATGTTGTTACATTATACACTTATAGACCCCCTTGTCAAGGACATTTTACACGAAACAGACCACACTTGCAAGCCTATAAATTATAACCACTTACACATTAACAAGAAGAGCTGGGCAGATGAGAAAAAACCTCACCAAACCCAGCTCTTCTATTTACCCTTCATTGCTCCGCGTTTTAGCAACGGCTTTCGCACTCGCTTCGCACGGGCAAGTTACTTCAAA
>Ga0315281_10005958_pt1 | contig 17384 bp, 11 predicted proteins | sample YL17G07_0_MG_FD_204540 | JGI IMG/M metagenome (GOLD analysis project Ga0315281, IMG submission 204540) | Sediment microbial communities from Yellowstone Lake, YNP, Wyoming, USA - YL17G07_0 | ecosystem: Environmental > Aquatic > Freshwater > Lake > Sediment | place: USA: Wyoming | collected...
CCGTCACACACTCATTACACCCCAAAAGCAAGACCTTCTTGTAGGGCTTGAGCATGTTTAAGATCTCTTCCAACGACTTTCTGTTCGCAACGATCATTGTTTCCTCCAATACATAAGCTCAAAGTTCAAAGCTCAAAGGGTTTTGCTTTAAACTTTCAGCTTTGAGCTTTCAGCTTCTTTTTGGCGGGCGATGGCCCCAAAGCTCTGATCTTCTCCGTCATCTCACGGGCCACCTCGGCAAAGCGCTGACCCTGGGCGGAACTCATGTTGTACATCTCCAATCGTGCCCCTCCTAAACCCACCTCATCCAATAACCCTTTCACATACTGAACTCTCTTCTTGGCCCTTAAGTTCCCTCTCAAGAAGTGACACTCTCCCTCCAAACATCCTGCCAGATAAACCCCATCCACTCCCGATTCAAAGGCACGAAGGATCAATAAATTATCCACTCTCCCCGTACAGGGAACCTTCACAATCTTCACGTTCGTAGGATAGTTGAGCCTCATCGAACCTGCCAGGTCCGCCGCACTGTAAGCTCAATGCTCACAACAAAAGGCTAAAACCTCGGGCTCGAACTTCCCGACTCTTGATTCGGGACTCGTGACTTGTGATTCTTTCTGAACTGCCTCTGTCATGCTCACCCCTTTTGGAATGTGGAAGGTGGAAAGTAGAAGGTGGTTTTAACCACTCTCCACTTTCTACCCTCTACTCTCTATTTACGCTGCTACATCCATCACCAAGGCCTGGCACTTCGCTTCTAATTGTTGACTCTTGAAATGCATGAGTTCAATTGCTTTGGCTGGACATTCTGCCACACAACTGCCACAGCCCTTGCACTTGGCCAAATCAATCTCCGCCTCGCCCTTTGCATTGATCACCGGCACACTGTAAGGACAGACCCTCACACACGTCAAACAAGCTGCACACCGCTCACCTTCCACCACCGCCACTACTCCGCCGACAAACATCTTCTCCTTTGACAAGATGGTGCAAGCTCGAGCCACTGCAGCACTTGCCTGAGAGATACTTTCACTAATCAGCTTTGGACCATGTCCTGCTCCTGCTAAGTAGAGTCCATCCGTTGCAAAATCAACAGGCCTCAACTTCATATGGGCCTCGAGGAAGAAGCCCTCCGCAGTTCGAGGGACTTTCAGCATGGTTGCCAATTCCTCATTCTCTCTTGGAATGGTGGCCGAAGACAAAACCAGAAGGTCAGGTTTCAACTCCACCTTTTCCTTTAAAATTCTGTCCATGAATGAAATGGAGAAATCTTGGCCATCTTTTTTTACCTCTGGTTTCTCTTCAGGCTCATATTTGACAAATAGAACCCCTTCATTTCGGGCTCTTGCATAGTAAGATTCCAAAAGTCCATAAGTTCGCATATCTCGATAAAGGATGGAGATTTTGGCATTGGGATTTAGTTCTTTGATCTTGAGAGCATTCTTAACGGCTGTGGCGCAGCATGTACGGCTGCAGTAGGGACGTTCCTCATTTCTCGATCCCACACATTGGATCATCACCACCTGATTGGCTCGGGCCACTTCGTCTGGCTGATTGATGATCTTATTCTCTAATTCGAGTTGTGTAACAATTCGGGGATCTTCACCATAGTGATATTCTGTGGGCTTCCATTCATCGGCACCTGTGGCCACGATCGTTATTCCATGCTCAATTTTTCGATAATACATGGTGGGTGCCACCATCACGCCTGTTGAGAAATTTCCTTTAGAGCCGCTAAAATCGACCACCAATGCATTGGTGATGACATGGATAGATGGATGGTTTGTCACCTTTGCAATCAGATCCTTCAAGAAAGTCTGGACATCTTCCCCTTCGAGGGTATAGTGAAGGTTTCTAAGATTTCCTCCAAGCTGAGCCTCCTTTTCGAGAAGGAAGACCTCATACCCCTGTTCAGCGATTTTGAGGGCAGCGGTCATCCCGGTCACTCCACCTCCGATGACCAGCCCTTTCTGGATCACTGACACAGTCAGTTCACCAAGGGGACGAATCAGTCTGGCATTCGCCACAGCCATCCGGACAAGGTCTCTGGCCTTGTGGGTGGCATCCTCCTTCTGACGCATGTGAACCCAGGAGCACTGGTCACGAATATTGGCCATCTCAAAAAGATATTTATTCAATCCCGCGTCCCTGAGTGTCTCTCGAAACATCGGTTCATGGGTTCTCGGAGAGCAAGAGGCGACGATCACACGGTTCAGATGGTGCTCCTTGATCGCATTTTTAATCTTCTCCTGGGTATCTGTGGAGCAAGTATAAAGGTTTTCGTCAACATAGACGACATTTTTCAATGTACGGGCGTATTCCTTCACTCCCGGCACATTGACCACTCCTCCAATATTGATCCCGCAATGGCAGACAAAAACTCCGATCCGAGGTTCCTCTGAAGCCACATCCAATTCAATAGGATATTCTTTCTTGGTGGCGATGGTTCCTCTCGATTGAGCGATCATAGCCGTAGCATCGGCCACTGCACCGCTTGCCTGAGAAACAGTCTCGGGGATATCTTTCGGTCCCTGAAAGGCTCCGCACACATAAATGCCTGGTTTTGAGGTAGAGGTGGGCGCAAAAGGTCTGGTCTTACACCACCCATAGCTATCCAGTTCCACACCCATCCTCTTGGCCATCTCCATCGCCCCTTTGGAAGGAACCATCCCAACAGAGAGCACGACCAGTTCGAACTCCTCCTCCACAAAATTCCCTTCCTCATCCAAATAGGTTAGCAGGAGATTCTTTGTTTTAAACTGCTCTCTCACTTTGGAGACCATGCACTTGATAAACCGAACACCGTATTCGGATTTGGCCCTTTCATAATAGGCATCGAATCCTTTACCATAGGCCCTCACGTCCATATAGAAAATGGTAGGCTTGACGAAATGAACATGCTCTTTGGCAATGATGGCTTCTTTCGTCGCGTACATGCAGCAGATGGATGAGCAATAATCGTTTCCACAGTTCGAATCGCGGGAACCAACACACTGGATGAAGGCGATTCTTTCTGGAACAGTTCCATCCGAGGGACGGAGGAGGTGCCCTCGGTGGGGCCCTGTTGCGCTCAACAATCTTTCAAACTCAATACTGGATACGACATTGGGATAGGCCCCGTAACCGAATTCCTGTCGAAGACGGGCATCAAAAACCTCATAGCCAGGGGACAAGATGATGGATCCGACTTCGATCTTCTCCTCGGTCTGAGCGTCCGCGTAATTAATTGCCTTGGCGAGACACACCCTCTCACACAACCCACATCCGATACACTTTTCCCGGTCGATGAGGAAGACCTTGGGAATAGCCTGAGGATATTTGATATAGATGGCAGCTCTTCTACTCATTTTTTCGTTATAAGTATCGATCGCAGTAACTGGGCAATGTTTTGCACACTCGCCGCAACCCGTACATCGGTCGAGATGGATATATCTCGGTTTTCTAATGAGGGTCACTGTGAATCGGCCTGGCTCGCCTTCAACGCCATCTACTTCTGCATTAGCAATGATACGGATATTCGAGTGCCTCCCGCACTCCACAAGCTTCGGAGACATGATACACATTGAACAGTCATTGGTAGGAAAGGTCTTATCGAGTTGGGCCATCACCCCACCGATCGTGGGGGAGTTGTCCACCATATAGACATAAAACCCAGACTCCGCTAAGTCCAAGGAAGCCTGCATTCCTCCGATCCCGCCTCCAACCACCATGACGGCCCCGATAGGCTGATTCTTTTTCATCTCCTCTATTTTTCTTGCTGCTTCCATTATTTCAGAAACTCCAAATTTTAGACTTTCCATTCTCTGTGGCATTGTTACTACAGAGGATGGGTCAAATAAAAACTCAATCGTTCATACACTTCGAGTATATTTCGGGACCTTCCCTTCTTCTGATGGATCAAATCCTACTTTCCCTTCTCCGACCAATGAAACGAGATAAGTAAGGGTGTCGTTCAATTTCAGTTTCAATGTTTGACTGATCTCTGTTGCCGCCAATGGTTTAGATTCGACCAATGTGAGGATTCGATTTTTAATCAATTCTTCCCGGATGGTTCCTTCAATGATCTCCTCCAGCTTCTCCTGAGGGAGATGTTCGTGGTAAACATTCTCCTTTTCCAGAAGTTCAGGTCCTTTACCTACCATCCAACGAATCTTCTCTCCCTCCAAGGAGGCCTTGACTGCATGGAGTTTTCCCCTCATTTCTTGATTGAGAGGGAAAGAGCCGAGTTGGCGAATCTTCTCAATGAATTGGCGAACGACCTGTGAAAAACGTTCTCCTTCTCCGGCAGAGACCCAATCCAAAAGAAGTCTTTCCGATTCAATTCCCGCCATGTTCAATAGTTTACGGGTCAGGTTCATCTTACGCTCAGCTTGGATATTTCCGGTCAGGTAGTGGCAGTCTCCCGGATGACATCCGAGAACCATTACCCCGTCGTATCCTGCGAGGAAGGCCTTCGGGATGAAGGCCGGATCAACCCTTCCGGAGCACATCACCCGGATGACCCGCGTGTTGGGTGGATACTGGAACCTGGAAATGCCTGCAAGATCTGCCCCGGCATAGGCACACCAGTTACACAGGAAGGATAAAATTTTTGGCTCGAAACTCATCTCATCCATCCATTTTCGATTTCCGATTTTAAATTTTCGATTTAAATCTGCAATCGGCAATCTAAAATCTAAAATTTTTCAATTAGGCTGCTTTCTTTTCCCTCAAAGGAAGAAGGGCCTCGATTTGAGCCGTCACCTGTTCATCAGAGAAATGATGGACGGTCGCTGCTTTCTGGGGACAACTGGCACTGCAGACTCCGCAACCCTTACACGAAGCAGCAATCGTCTCCGCCTTGCTCCCCTTCTCTGTTTCGATGACACGGATTGCGCTGAAGGGGCAGAGCAATTCACAGAGGCCACATCCCACGCAACGCGTCTGGTCGACTTCTGAAATGGTGGGAAGGACACTCACATATCCTTTGGCAATCGATGCCGTTGCGCGAGCCACGGCAGCATCGGCCTGGGAAATGGACTCCGTGATGCTCTTTGGAAAGTGGGCCATTCCAGCCAAGAAGATGCCATCCGTCGCAAAATCAACCGGCCGTAACTTCATATGAGCCTCGAGGAAAAATCCATCGGCGGTCAAAGGGACCTTGAGCATCTTTGCCAAGGTTTCGTTTTGGTAGGGGACGATGGCACTTGCAAGAACGACCAGATCGGGTTGGAGGGTGACCTCCTCGCCAAGAATTCTGTCTTTGACTTTAAGTTGGAGAAGACCTCCTTCAACCTTCAGATCGGGTTTTGAATCGAGCTCGTACTGGGTGAATTCGATTCCTTGGTTTCTTGCCTGAGTATAGTATCGTTCCATCAATCCATAGGTTCGGATGTCCCGATACAAAATGGTGACTTTCGTATTGGGATTCTTTTCTTTAATCTTCAAGGCATTTTTAACAGCCACGGAGCAGCAGATGCGGCTGCAATTCGGATGTTCCGGAGTTCGGGAACCCACGCATTGGATCATCACAATGTGTCGGGATCTGCTCACTTCATCCCCGCGAAAGGCGATCCTCTCCTCCAGTTCTTTTTGTGTGATGACTCGTGAATCCTGGCCGTAAAGATATTCTGTTGGAATACTTTCCTTTGCACCGACGGCGACGATGACGACTCCATGCTCGAATTCTATTTCAGAACCATTGTTCGAAATAACAGATTTAAAATTACCAACATATCCGTTGAGGCTTTTTAATGTTGCCTTGGTAAAGACTTGGATGCGGGGATTGCCCATGACCTCTTCGGTCGTCTTTCGAAGAAGCGCCTGGGAATCGTTTCCCTCGATGGTATGATAGATGTGACGGAGGTTTCCACCCAGTTCAGCCTCCTTTTCCACGAGGGCACAGTCAAATCCTTGTCGGGCCAATTCCAAAGCGGCTCTCATTCCTGAGAGTCCGCCTCCGATGACCAGTCCCTTTTTGGTGACCTCCACAAGAGGCTCTTTCAAGGGTTGGAGGAGGCGGGATTTGGCTATAGCCATCAGAAGAAGTTCTTTTGCTTTTTCAGTGGCCTCCTTGGGCTGATGCATATGAACCCAGGAGCACTGGTCTCGGATATTCGTCATTTCAAAAAGGTATTTATTGAGCCCCATCTCCCGAATCGTTTCCTGAAACATGGGTTCATGGGTCCTTGGAGAACAGGAGGCGACGACCACTCGGTTTAGTTGGTTCTCCTGAATGGCTTTCTTGATTTTCTCTTGAGTATCCTGGGAGCAGGTGTAGAGATTTTCTTCGACATAGGCTACCCCGTCCAGGGTTTTGGCATATTCTTTAACCTCTTGGACATTGACCACCCCTCCAATATTGATCCCACAATGGCATACAAAGACACCGATTCGGGGCTCCTGTCCCTTAACATCCATTTCAGCAGGGTAGTCCTTTTTCTTTGTCAGGGTCCCCCGGACATCAGAGAGAAGAGACGATGCACTCGACACCGCAGCACTGGCCTGGGTCACGGTCTCAGGAATATCTTTAGGTCCTTGAAAGGCTCCGCATACATAGATGCCCGGTTGGCTGGTTTGAAGCGGGGAGAACTCCTCGGTCTTGCAGAACCCATAGGAATCCAGTTGTAGACCGAGTTTCTGGGCAAGTTCTTTCGCCCCTTCAGAGGGTGTCAACCCTACGGAGAGGACGACGAGATCGAACTCTTCCTCTTTGAATCGACCTTCGGAATCGATGTAGCTGATGATCAGGTTTTTCGACTTCGGCCTTTCCGCCACGCGGGAGATCATGGATCGGATGAACCGGACACCGTATTCCTTCTTTGCCCTTTCATAATAGGCGTCAAATTCCTTTCCATGAGCTCGGATATCCATATAGAAGATCGTGGGTTCCACCTCGTGATGATGTTCCTTGGCAATGACCGCCTCTTTAATGGCATACATACAGCAAACAGAGCTGCAGTATTCATTTCCGTTATTTCCGGTCATATCTCTTGAGCCTGCACATTGAATCCAGGCAACCTTTTTGGGTGATTTTTGGTCTGACGGTCTTAAGAGATTTCCTTGGAAGGGACCTGAGGCACTCAGGATCCGTTCGAATTGAATGCTGGAAATGACATTGGGAAAACGACCGTATCCGTAAGGGGCCAGTCCGGCTGCATTAAATTCATCGAATCCGGGGCTCAAGATGATAGATCCAACTCGGAAATTCACCCTCTCTTCTTTCATCTGATGATTAACCGCCCCTGCCTTGCAGAGCGCAACACACTGGAGGCACTCGGAACAGAGGCCACAGTTGAGGCATCGAAGGGCCTCCCTCTTTGCCTGTTCTTCTGTAAAGCCCCTCTTCACCTCTGAAAAGGTCTTGGACCTCTCCTCAAAAGCAAGCCTTTCCATCCGTTCTCTCGGGGCTTTAGGTTGTTCTGCATAGATCTCTTCAAATCGGGCCTTTTCAGGTTTGCTTTTTGGCCTTCCTTCAAAGAGATCCAGCCCCCGGAGACATCGGTCGATAGAAATCGCTGCTTCCTTGCCTGCAGCCACTGCCTCAATGGCGATCCAAGGCCCGGAAACGGCATCCCCTCCTGCGAAGACACCTTCTTTGGAGGTTTTAAGAGCAATCGGATCCACCTTAATCGTACCCTGAGGAGTTGTTTCTATCCCCATTCCTTTCAGAAACGAGAGATCGGGAGTTTGGCCTATGGCAGGGATGATCGTATCCACCTCAACGGAGAAATCTGATCCTTGAACGGGAATGGGACGTCTTCGACCTGAGGCATCGGGTTCACCCAATTCCATCCGGATACATCGGAGGGAGGTGGCCTTTCCATCTTTGGAAACGATCTCCGTCGGAGCGGCGAGGAGATGGAACTTGATCCCTTCTTCATCTGCCTCTTCAATGTCTTCCTCATAGGCGGGCATCTCATTTCGGGATCGGCGATAAATAATCGTCACGTCTTTTGCGCCCATTCGCAGGGCTGTCCGGGCTGCATCCACGGCAACATTTCCGCCTCCGATCACCGCAACCCGTTCCCCCACTTCAACCTTCTGACCGAGGTTAGCTTTTCGGAGAAAAACGACACCAGGAATGACATGAAGGTTCTCCTCTCCAGGGATATTCAGTTTTTGATCCTGGTGAGCGCCCACAGCAAGAAAGATAGCTCGATATCCCTGTCTCAAAAGATCATCGAGGGTGAGGTTAGGCCCGACGGGGGAGTTGGTCTTAATCTCCACGCCGAGGGATTGGATTGTTTTGATTTCGTTCTCCAAAATGTCTCTGGGGAGACGATAAGAAGGAATGCCTGCATAAAGCATTCCCCCCATGACCGGCAGGGCCTCAAAAATCGTAATAGGATATCCTTTCTGGGCTAAGAAGGCGGCAGCGGTCAACCCGGCCGGCCCAGACCCCACAATGGCTATCCGCTCCTCCTTCGCCTCATCCTTTTGGATAGGAATCTCTGCCTTGACTCCGTTAGAATTCCTCACCTCTTTGGATAGGGATGGATAAGCATGGGGTATTATTTCCTTGGAAATGGGAGGATCTAAAGCTTCATCCTTTCTAACGGGGTTGACCTGATCCGCAAGAAATCGTTTCAATTCACAGATAGCAATGGGTTCATCCAAATCCTTGCGATTACATTCCTTTTCACAGGGGTGAGGACAGATTCGGCCTAAAATCCCCGGAAGGGGGAGATTCTCCCAAATCAGTGACAGGGCTTCCTTATATTTACCGACTCCGGCCAAAGCCACATAACCTTGAACATTGATACCGGCAGGGCAGGTGAGACCGCAAGGAGCTCGTTCTCCCTTTTCGATAGTAAAAATATTGGGAAAGGCCTGTGCATAAGGCCTGTAGATTGCTCTTCGATCTACTAACCCTTCGTCGAATTGGCTTTTGATATGAACAGGACAGGCCTGTGGACATTCTCCACAACCCGTGCATTTCGTAGGATCGATGTAACGGGGTTTCTTCCTTACCGTAATCTCAAAGTTTCCAGGCTCTCCTTCTACCTTTACCACTTCAGAGTAAGTGAGGGTCTGAATATTGAGATGCCGACCTGCCTCGACCAACTTGGGAGAAAGAATGCACATGGAGCAATCATTGGTGGGGAAGGTCTTATCCAATTGGGCCATCACCCCACCGATGGCAGGCGTGGCCTCCACGAGGTAGACATAGTAACCCGATTCGGCGAGGTCAAGGGAGGCTTGGATTCCTGCAATGCCACCTCCCACAACCATCACGGCTCCTACTTTATCGGTCATACTATACCTCTCAATAGTGAAAATGCCAAATGACAAAGCTCAAATGTCCAATCAAATCCAAATTTCAAATTTTAAAAATTTTTGATCTTGGAATTTGACATTCATTTGACATTTGGCATTTTGACATTTGAAATTTTATTACACTAACCCCTTGGCACTCAATATCTTGATCGGGTCCGTGATATGGTGACCCAACCATTTCTTTGCATCTTTATGCCCCAAAGCCAATCCCATTAATTCCGTAAAATAGAGGATGGGAAGATTAAAATTTTCCCCGGCTTCCTTTTCTAGTTCGTCCTGGCGGGTATCCAGATTGGCATGGCACATGGGACAGCCAGTGACCAGACAGTCCGCCTCTACTTCCTTCGCCATGGAGAGGAGTTTGCCGCTCAGTTTTCTGACGATGTCCGTTCGAGTCATCACGAGACTGGCACCACAACAATCGGCCTTATAGGACCAGGGAATGGGCTCAGCACCTAATAATGCCATCAGATGATCCATGTGTTGAGGGTTTTCGTATTCCTTAATCCCCGTCATTTTAGGAGGCCGAACAGTAAGGCATCCGTAGTAACAGACGACCTTCAGCCCAGAAAGAGGTTTAGTAATCTTCTTCTTGATCTCTTCTGAGATGGGCCCGTCACAGAAAAAGTCCAAAACATATCGTATGGGAACATTGCCTCGATACGAGAAACGGATTTTTTCTGGATGTTCCTTGAACTCTTTTTCAGCCCATTTGAATCGGCTGTAACAGGCCACGCATGGGACAAGAAGTTCTCGATCGCTCTTTTCTGCGATGGCAAGATTTCGGGCGGCAAGGTCGGTCGCCAACTCCTCATCCGTGCAGTGGGCCGAACTGGCGCCGCAGCAGGTCCAGTCTTCTAACTCATGGAGTTGGATATCGAGGAGGCTCGATACACCTCGAATCGAATCGTCATATTCCCCGGCGGTCCCATGGAGGGAGCATCCTGGATAATAAGAAATTCCTTTCACCTTCTCTCCCCTTTCTCATAAGCGTTAAAAATCTCTTTGATCTCTTTTCCTCCCCCGAATTTGGATGGAAGGAGTTTGATCTTTCCTTTACGGTACATCTTCAATCCCAACCCCGCGTCTTTGAAAAAATCCTTGGTCTTAAACTTAAACTGGAGGATGAGACTTAATTCATGAATCCGGCCTTTCGATTTGATGGTATCCAAGAAGACAGAGTGGAAAATGGGAATGTCCTTTTCCCCTGGTTTGATCCCAGAACGGATGGCTAAATTTCTCAAGGTATCCATAATCTTGGCGATATCGATATTGTTTGGGCATCGAACACTACAGGTATAGCAGGAGGCGCAGATCCAGATGGTCTTTGAAGAGAGGACCTTCTCTCGATGATCGTATTGAATGTGGCGGAGAATTTGATTAGGTAGAATGTCCATGGCGTAAGCGACCGGGCACCCCGCTGAGCATTTTTGGCATTGATAGCAGGCCTGTATTATTTCACCACTGGCCTGGGCGACTTCAAATAAAAAAGAATTCTCTTTTTGATTGGTCTGTTGCGCTGGATTCATTTTTTACCTCGTCTAATGGATTGGCTGTGCCTCCAGGATAGCCCGAGTCCCTGGGTGAATGGGAAGTTCGATTGTAAAAGTTGTCCCTTCTCCCACCTTACTCTTTACGCTGATCTTCCCTCCGTGATCCTCAACAATTCCGTAAGAGGTGGCGAGGCCCAATCCGGTTCCTTTTCCTACCTCCTTGGTGGTGAAGAAGGGGTCAAAGATTCTGGTGAGGTTCTCTTCAGGAATGCCCTCACCGGTATCCGTAAATTCTACAAATACCGTCTTCCGATCCGGGGCAGGGGAGGTCGTAATGGTAAGCGTCCCACTGTCATGCATCGCCTCTGCTGCATTCACAATGATATTCATGAGGACTTGTTTCAATTGGCTCGCATTTCCCTGTACAAAGGGTAGGAAAGGATCAAGTTTCTTAACAATTTGGATATTGTGGAACAGGGCCTGATTGACTAAGAAGAAGAGGCCATCATTAATGGCTCGATTGATATCCGTGGGTTCCATCTTCGGTTCCGTCTGACGGGCGAATTCAAGGAGGCTCTTCACAATCTCCTTACAGCGACCGGCCTCCTGAACGATTCGAGCCAAATCCCCTCGCCTTGCGTCTTCTTCAGGAAGGTCCTCCATCATCAGACTGGAATAGATAAGAATTCCACCCAGAGGATTGTTGATCTCGTGGGCGATCCCTGCTGCGAGCTTTCCGAGAGAGGCCATCTTCTCTGAGCTGACCAATTGGAGGTGGGTCTCCTGAAGCTTCTTCTCCATCGTGAGGCGGGACCTCAAGTCCGTAAAGATGCCGACACTGGCAAATTCCTGGCCTGTTCCGTCATAGATGAGGGCGGCGGAGAGTTGGATGGGGATTTCTTCCCCAAATTTATTGACGACGTTCAGTTGGGTCGGGATAAATTTCCCCACGCCGCCATATTCCGGGCTTCGGAGTTTCTTCATGATCTCTTTCGCCACTCCCTCTGGATAGATCTTTGTGATATGGAGTTTGCCAATCACCTCTTCTGCGGTATATCCCGTCAGCGCCTCCGCACCTTTGTTAAAGATGAAGATATTGCCTTTCATGTCCGCAGCGATAATCCCATCCACAGAGCTTTCAATCAGGTTCATGAAGAATTCGTTGGCCTCACGAAGTTCGTTTTCGATCCGTTTCCTCTCGGAGATATCTAAATTAATTCCCTGGTAGCCAACGACCTCTCCCTTTTCATTCTTAATGGGATGGCCCGTCAGCAAGACAGTGATCTTCTCCCCATTCTTCTTCTTGAACTGCACCTCCATGTCTTTGACATAACCATCCCTTTCGGTCCTTCCCTGAAAGGCCTTCCGATCTTCAGGGTTCACATAGAGATCATAGGCGATATCTATTTTGAGAAATTCCTCTTTGGTTGAGTATTCCAGCATATCGAGAAGGGCTTGGTTACAGTCTAAAAACTTGCCCTCCTTCGAGCTGATGAAGAGGCCATGTCTCACCCTTTCGAAGAGGTTCCTGAGCTTTTCCTCGGAGCCCTTGAGATCCTTTTCGAATTTTTTCCGTTCTGTGATGTCACGGATATAGGCATAAGTTTTGACCTCTCCGGTATCAGACTTGGCCAATGCAATACAGACCTCTGCATCCTTGACATGGTTATGAGGGGTCAGGATGGTCATTTCAATGCAGAGCTTTTCACCCACTCCCACCCCACGGGTGACGGTCCCCTCGAGAAACTCCTTGTCCTCTTTACCGATCACAGTGAAAAAATTTCTTCCAATCAAATCTTCCTTGGGGATCCCGGTGATTTCAGAGGCCATCTGATTGGCAAAAATAATTTTAAAGGCTTGATCAAAGACCACGATCCCGTCGTCACCCATCTCTGCAATTTTCTCAAACTGTTGGGTGGCCTCTCGAATCCTTCGTTCCATTCTTTTCGATTCAGTAATATCCCGGAGATAAGCATAACCTTTCTGGGCTCCGAGAGGCGTTTTCGCCAGGGCGATACAAATTTCAGCCTCTTTGACCTCGTTATTGGAGGTGAGCAGTTGAGCCTCGGCACAAGTTTTTTCACCATAACGCTCAGGATGGACGAAGAGGTCTTCAATAAAGGATTGATGGGGTTTGCCTAAAAGGGAAAGGACCGACATTTTCAGCAACTCTTTGTTCGAATATCCGGTGATCTCGGAGGACATCCGATTTGCAAATTCGATTCGATGGTTTTCATCAAAAACCAGGATTCCATCATTTCCCAATTCGGCAATGGACTGAAACATCTCTGACTCCACTCCCTTCTTCTTAACAAGGGTAAGTGGTTCAGCAGTTTTTTTTCTTTTCGTTTGCGGAGTTGGTTTTTTTGGGGACATACCTTTCAAAAAGTAACATACCTCCCCAGGGTTGACAAGGAAACCTGACTGCTTCATGCCCTTAGACATCCACGCTAAGCGAGATGGTTTTGTTTGAACCCACCCATTACAGTCCTGCATAATCCAGAAGAGCGGGGATCTGTTTTTCCCATCCGATGGGGATGATCTGAACACCCTGGCAGAGCGGTCTTAACTCCTTGATCAGAGCCCCTGCGATCTCAATACCTGCTTTCTGTTTATCTGAAGCCTTCATCAATTGGTCGATGATCGAATCCGGAATGGAAGCCCCTTCCACATGCTTATTCACATATCGGGCCATACCGACTGATTTGAGCAGGGTGACGCCTGCGATGATGGGAACCTTGAAGTGCGCTACTTTTTTGACGAAGGGCTCAAGAAGGCTCACATCATAGATCGAGTTGGTGAAGAAAAAATCAACTCCCATGCGTATCTTCTTTTCGATGTCCATGACCTCTAAATCGAGGACATGACCTTTGGCCGCTGCATTGACTTGGGTGCCCACACAAAACTGGGGTTTTCCCTTGAGGTCATTGCCCATGAGGTCGTAGCCCTCTTGGAGGCGTTTGGCGGCACCGAGCAACCCCATCACATCGAGATCAAAGACCGCTTGGGCTTCGAAGTGATCTCCAATGGATGGATGGTCGCCCTGGAGGAGTAAGAGGTTCTTCACACTCAAGGCCGAGGCGTTTAAGAGTTCGGATTGGAGTGCCAATCGGTTCCGGTCACTGCAGGATAGATTGAAGATCACCTCCATTCCCTTTGCCTTCAGCAGGGTGCATACCGAAAGGGACCCTATCCTCATGATGGCATTCTGAAGGTCTGGCACATTGATCGCATCCACACGCCCCTTGAGGAGTTCCGTATATTCGTAAAGCTCAGAGAGATCGTTTCCCTTGGGGGGCTGAAGTTCGGTGACGACAACAAACTTCCCTGATTCCAACTGCTCCTTGAATGACATGGTTTTCTCCTCTATTTTTGTGCTATTCTACCTTGGGACGAGGTAATAACCCGGCCATCTCAGTGATCTTACTGGTCATCTGCTCCCATTCGATGGCCATGATATGAACACCATGAACCCCTTCGATTTCTCTTAGTTCTTGGATCTGTTCCACGCAGATCTTGATCCCTTCCTCAGCCGGTTTCTTTGCTTTGACGACTCGATCGATGATCTCGTCCGGGATGATGATGCCGGAGACATTCTTCGCCATGTACCGGGCCATACCTCCGGATTTAAGAGGGGTGACCCCTCCCATGATGTGGCACTTCTCGTGGAGGCCTCGCTCCCGGACCATCTTCATCCATTCCTTGAATCGGTTCATATCGTAGATACATTGAGTCTGGATGAAGTTTACCCCTGCGGCCACCTTTTTACCCAATCGGATGGCGCGGAATTCAAATGGGTCGCCGAAAGGATTCTCTGCAGCCCCGATAAAAAGCTTGATCTCCCCCTCGATCTTCTCTTCTCCACCGAGAAGCGTTCCCTGATCCCGCATCGTTCGGACGCAGTCGATCAATTGGATGGAATCCAAATCATGGACGTTCTTGGCATCCACCTGGTTTCCAAAAGTGTGGTGGTCTCCAGTGAGGCAGAGCATATTCTTGATGCCCAAAGCCGTGGCTCCGAAGAGGTCGCTTTGAATGGCGATGCGATTCCGGTCCCGGGTGGTCATCTGCATCACAGGCTCCAACCCCATCTGAATGAGTAGGCTTGAAGTCGCAATGCTTGACATCCGGACGATAGCCGTTTGGTTATCCGTGACATTGACCGCATCGACAAATCCTTTCAAGAGCTCTACCTTCCGTTTGACAACACTGACGTCGTTGCCCTTTGGAGGACCTAACTCACCGGTGACCGCAAACAGTCTCTTCTCTAAAATTTTTTCTAGATTGCTCCCTGCTTTCATACCTTGAGATCCTCCCTCACAATCCTTCTCAGTCCGCTATCTCTTGATTCCACTCCCCATCGTTTTGCCGGGATGATTTCTTCCATCTTGTAAAGTTGATTGAGAGTCTTGAGCCGATCGTAGATAAGCTGCCAAGCACAATCGGCCTCCTTTTTGATTTCGCATTTACCTTTGGAGGATCCCCCGCAAGGTCCATTTAATAATTGTTTGGCACAACGCGAAATGGGGCAGATCCCTCCTGTCTTTTCGAGGACACAATTTCCACAAGCCTGACATCTTTCCTCCCAGACTCCGTGTGTGATGGTTTCGCCCAAGAAAGCGGTATTGACGCCCGGGAAGATAGGAATTTGGGGGAAATGGCGTACCAATGTCTGGACGCCCACTCCACAGGCGATGGAGAGGACCGCTTCCACCTTCTCAATTGTTTCGGACATCTCTAACGCGAACTCCGGTTCACATTGCCGGGCAGGCGTTACTTCCAGGACTTCTATCTTTTTCCCTATTTTCTGTCTTGCCATTCTGAGACCAGACGCGAGCAGTCCCACTTCCTTCTCGCCTCCGGCATGGCAAACAGTGACGCAGGCCCCACAACCCGAGAGCAAAATCTTATTGTAGGGATCGAGGTATTTTAAAATTTCGTCGATTGGTTTCTGCTCAGCTTTGATCATCTATTCCTCCTAAAATAAAAATTCCAAATGTCAAAATCCCTGCCTGCGGCAGGCAGGCAAATGTCAAATGAATGTCAAAATCCAAAATCAAAACTTTAAAAATTTGAAATTCGGATTTGATTTAATATTTGAGCTTTGACATTTGACATTAACTTTCTTTGGCTGGGTTTGGCCCCATTTTTTTCAACTGATCCGATTTCCGACGAAGGGTCTCCGCTAATTTTGCACCGCTGTTGGTGGCAAGATGGCAGATTTCAAGCCTTTCCTTTTCCAAACCAATCTTCTCTAACATCCGGTGGGCGTAGGACAGGCGGCCTTTCGCGCGGAGGTTCCCCCTGAGGAACTGGCAATTTTCTTCATAGCAAGCGAAGACCAGAACACCATCCGCCCCCTTCTCCAGAGCTTTTAAGAGATAGATCGTCTCGATGCGGCCTGCACAGGGAACACGGACGATCTCAACATTTTTTGGAAGTTTCAATTTTAAAGTACCTGCCATGTCCGCAGCAGGATATGCGGATTGATCGCAACAAAAGGCAATGATTTTTGGGTCGAAATCCAACATATTTACTCCTCAAGGTAAAAATCCAAATGCCAAAGTTCAAATGTCAAATGAAATCCAAATGTCATAATGCCAGAATTTAAAATTCGATTTCGTGGATTATTTGAACGTTGAGCTTTGACATTTGACATTGTCATTCCATTAGGCCCATCTGGGCATAGATCTGTGCATCGGTTAAATGCTGAAGGGTGATGGCCTTTGCCGGGCATTCGGCCACACAGATGCCACAACCATAGCAGGAGGCAGGATCTACTTTGGCCGCCCCCCACTTCGTCTCTTCCCCTGTCCCAGAGGTGATATAGACGTTTTTCTCTCCATATTTTTCCACGGTGATGGCAGAGTGAGGGCAAAGTCTCGGGCAGGTATAGCAGACAGCACATTTTTTAGGATCCACCTCTGCCACGGCAAGGTCGTAAGTGTAAGTCCCTTTTGAAAAGAGGGCCGTCACTTCTTGGGTCACTGCCCTGGCCTCGATCAGTGATTCTGAAACTTCCTGAGGGAATCGGCAGGCGCCTGCCACAAAGATCCCCCTTCGGTTCGATCGAACGCGAAGAAGTTGGGGGTTATCCTCCATAAGAAAGCCCCGGTTTCCCAGATGGATTTTGAGAAGCCCTGAGAGACTTTCAGTCTCCGGTGTGGGAACATAGGCTTCGCTGACGACAATGAGATCAGAGAGGATGGAGACTGGCCATTGTTCCTTTTTTTGAACGGCAGCAGTGTCTTTCACATCGACCTGAATCTGACCGTTGACGATGGAAAGCCTGGGAGGTTCTTCGTATTTGAAGAAGAGCACACCCTTTTCTCTTGCCTTTCGATAGAGGCGCTCCATCCCATCGGCAGCGACCTTTACGTCTTTACAGAGAATAGCCACCTGGCATTGAAAAGTCTCTTGTAGAAGGAGAGCTTGTTTCACTGCATTAATTGAATCGACTTTGATATCCTCATTGACCCCATCGAGAAGATAGGTCACCATCTCCATTTTCTTCCCATCCAAAAGAAGAGAAGGGCCTGTTGTCTCAGACAAGAGTTTTTCCATTTCCGGAAAAATGATGACCCTTTTGTGGCTATAGACCCCTTTTGTCTCCCGCCTCGCTGCATATCCTGT
>Ga0315281_10005959_pt1 | contig 17381 bp, 17 predicted proteins | sample YL17G07_0_MG_FD_204540 | JGI IMG/M metagenome (GOLD analysis project Ga0315281, IMG submission 204540) | Sediment microbial communities from Yellowstone Lake, YNP, Wyoming, USA - YL17G07_0 | ecosystem: Environmental > Aquatic > Freshwater > Lake > Sediment | place: USA: Wyoming | collected...
GGCCTGACACTTGAGCCTAGCAATGTGTCCGCCAAATCGGATTAAGATCACGGACCGGAAGCGCCGCGCCATCATTACCGCTCGTGCTGGCCCGCCGTTCACCAAAACAGCAGGCGGCGATATTAGGACCCCGCAATGAAAGCATCCGTGTTTGTTGGCACTAGCATCGACGGCTTCATCGCTCGAGCCAATGGTGACCTCGATTTCCTGCCGCCAGGCGGTGGCGAACCCCATGGCTACGATGAGTTCATGGCCACGGTGGATGCGTTGGTCATAGGCCGCAAGACCTTCGAGACGGTCTTGAACTTTGACACGTGGCCCTATGCTAAGAAGCCCGTTTTCGTGCTCAGCACTCGCCCGCTCGCCCCCGTCCCGCCCGGGGCCATGGTCGAGCGTCTGTCGGGGGCTCCGGCCGAAATCGTTTCGCAGCTTGCGGCCCGTGGCGTGCGGCATGTCTACGTCGACGGCGGGATTACAATTCAGCGGTTTCTTCAAGCCGGGCTTATTCAGCACCTCGTTATCACGCGCGTTCCGGTGCTCATCGGTGCCGGGATCCCGCTCTTCGGCGCGCTACAACGCGACATCGTCCTCAGGCACGTCGGGACGCGGCAGTACGCCAGCGGCCTTGTCCAGAGTGAGTATGTGGTTGCCGCCTGACTATGCGTTGCAAGTGACGCCAAGACCGCTATGCGCTTGTGCCGCGCCTGAGCGCAGGTGTTGGGCGTCATGAGCAAGCGCTTCACCGCTGAGGAGGCGTTGGCATTCGTCCGCGAAAATGGCGTCGTCCTCGCTTCAGCCAAGGGGACCGTTCCTCGCCTCACGGAGGCCATCATCGGCGAATCAATCAAGGGTAGCTGGTGGACACACGCGCAGAGTCGTCATATCTACGCAATCCTTGGAGCCGTTACAGGATCCGATCAAATCCTTGTTTGTCGGCTCATTAACGGCAAGGTCACCTTGGTTCACCGCCGGCTATGGCCTTCGCTGGTTCGGGTCGCCAGCCGTTTCGCCCCTGAGCAGCTGGCTCAAGTCCGGGACGAGCACACGCCATCCGGGCGCCACGTAAATCACGAGGTGCCCTTCCCGCAGTGGGTGCCTCCGGAGGTCATGGAGCAAGCCAAGGTAATTGGCGAGAAAGAGGCGCTTGTCGCTCTCGGTGCTTGCCTGACGCCATCGAGCGCGACAGTCAAACCACCTCGACGGTAATCTCCCCGCGCAGATACTCGACCGCACGGCCCGCGATAAGGACGCGATCGCCCCGAAGCGAGCAGCGAAGGTCCCCGCCGCGGGCCGAAAGCTGTTTCGCGACGAGCCCGGGCTTGCCCAGGCGCGCCGCCCAGTACGGGACCAGCGTGCAATTCGCCGACCCGGTCGCCGGATCTTCCGGGATGCCCTGGCGCGGCGCAAAAAAGCGATAGACATAATCAGCCGTGTCGCCCGGCGCGGAAACAATGACTGCGAAAAAATCGAGCGTGGCGATGCGCTGGAAATCCGGCTGGAAATCGCGGATCTCGGATTCGGACTCGAAAATCGCCAGCAGATCGCGCGAACCATATGCCTCACGCGGGGGCACGCCCAGGACGGAAATCAGGCCTTCCGTGATTTCCACCGGCTTACCCGGCCGGCAGGGGAATTCCATGCTGAGCAACTCATCCTCGCGCGTGACGACCAGGTTTCCGCTGCGGGTGCTGAACGTAACGCGCTCAGCCGTTGGAAAGGTGTGCCGGAACAGCACGTGTGCCGCCGCCAGGGTCGCGTGACCGCACAGATCGACCTCGACCGTCGGAGTGAACCAGCGCAGCGGCATGACATCTCCGCGCGGAACGACGTATGCGGTTTCGGCAAGATTGTTTTCCGCAGCGATCGCCATGAGCGTTTCATCGGGAAGCCAGTCCTCGAGCAGGACCACCGCCGCCGGGTTGCCGCGGAACATCCGGCTGGTAAATGCATCGATCTGGTAGATCGGCAGTTTCATGGTCATGGATCCTACTCTGGGCCCATTAACGTCTGCCATGCGCGGAACGGCCCGCCGTTTTGCTGCCGTTCGATGGAGGAAACAGGTTGCTTCACCGGACGTCCGAGACCTTGAAGTGCGGGTTCTCGATGATTCCCAGGCGATTGCCGAATGGGTCTTTGACGGCCGCGACCTTGATTCCCTCACCTACGTCGGTGACCGGCTCAAGCTCTGTTGCCCCAAGCTCCAGCAATCGCTCAAACGCGGTCTTGGCATCTGGAACCCCCCAGAGGGGTTGTGGACCGGTGGTGCCCGGCGTTCCGTCCGGAAGCAGACCGAGTTCAAAACCTCCGATGGAAAAGCCGACATAAAATGGTTCGTCAAAGTACGGTTTGACGCCCACAACTTTCTCGTACCAAAGCTTGGCACGCGCCAGATCCGCGACGGGATATATCGCTGTTCTTAGACCAAGTAGCATGGTGCGCTCCGATGTTGAACGGGTTCCGCAATCCGTTATTTGAATCTTTCCGGGAGTGGCCTGCGGGCAACCCGACTTGTACTGGTCGCCGCTCCGGGTCAACAGTGCACCGACCCAATCCATTCCATTCTGCGCCCTTTCGCCGGTCTCGCTCAAGACGCTCAACGGACACACGCAGCCAGCGGGCTCGCTCCGCGCGCGCGCGTCCGGCGGGACGGGCGAGCAGGATCAGGGACTGCTGCCGCCCGCCTCTTGCGATGACGCCCGCTGTTTGAGTCAATCAGCGCCATGGAGCGTCATATCGCCGTTTCCTCCGCCAGGCTCTCCGTGACGGTGGGTTCATGCGGCTGCGGCAGATGACGCATCTTGCCCAGCGGCGACGCCCATGCGACCAGCGGCGCCAGGGCCAACGCGCCGAATCCCGCAAGCAGGATGGTTGCGCGCAGCCCCAGATGTTCCGCGATCCATCCGCCCGCAACACCGCCGAATGGCGCGGTCGACGCGGTGAGGCAGATCATGGTCGCCGTGACGCGCCCCAGCAGCCGGTCGGGCGTGACCGATTGCCGCAGCGTAAGATAGTTGATGAAAAAGAGCATGGCGGCGAAGTCGAGCAGGAACAGGCCCAACCCGAATATCAGGGTCGCCGTCCACGGTGACCCGGTCGCAAGGCCGATTGCAGCCCAGGCCGCGCCGGTGCCGCCCAGGCCCAGGATCATGGTCGGGCCGAAGCCCAGCCGGGCATTGAGCGGCTTGACCGCGCCCGCGGCAGCGAGCGAGCCGACCCCCGATAGCATGAACAACAGGCCCACATGCCCTGCGGAGAACCCGAGTTCGCGCACGGCGAAGAGCACGATGATGGCGACGAAGGCGTGCCGGAAGACCTGCCACACTGCGAGCGCCCAGGCCAGCGTGCGCAGGATGTCGCTGTTCCAGATGACCAGCAGGCCTTCGGCAATCTCACCCCGGAGGCTGCGCCCGGCATGCTTGGGCGCGTCGCTCGCCGCGGGGGGTATGCCGCGGAGCAGCGCCGCCGATACGAGAAATGCGCAGGCGTCGGCGAGAATCGCGAACGGCGCGGTAAGCCAATGGATGAGCGTGCCCGCAAGGCCGGGGCCGATCAATTGTGCCGCGGAGTCCGAGATGCCGATGTTCGTATTGGCTTCGACCAGGTTGTTGCGGCCCACGCGCTCGGTCATGAACACCTGGTAGGCCGGCCAGCCGATGACCGCGCCCAGGCCCACCAGGAATCCCGCCGTGTAGAGCACGGGCATGGAGAGCCAGCCTGCCCAGGCGCATACCGGCACCGAAGCGAGCGCCAGTGCGCGGCCGATGTCCGAGCCGATCATGATCGGCAGCTTTCTCACGCGGTCGATGTAGACGCCGGCAAACAGCCCGAAAAGCGGGAACGGCAGCGCCTGCATCGCGGCAAGCAACCCCATCTCCAGCGGCGTGGCGTCGAGCAGCAGCGCCGCGGTCAGCGGCAGCGCGAGGAAGGTGATCTGCCCGCCGAAGTGCGTGATCGTAAGCGAACTCCACAGCTTCACGAACACGCGGTCGCGCCAGAGGCCGCCGAGCCAGCGCGCCCGGGTGAAAATCGGGTTCACGGCGCTGGCCCGGCTCGATCCGGGCGCTGCCGCAGTGATGTCGTTCCTTGCGTCACTTTTTGGCGCGCGCCAGGGCCTCGGTGTCGATGTCCACGTACTTCCAGAAGTCGCGCACGAAGATGTTGCGCTTGGCGCCGACCACCCACGGGTGGGTCATGTCGGTGAACAGACGGTGGGCGTGCATTTTGTAGGGCATGTAGGCGACCATGATCCTGGCCAGCTGCCGCAGGATTTCCCGCCGCTCCGGTCCGTCGGGCATGACCTTCTGCTGCTCGTAGAGCGCGTCGAAGCCGGGCAGCTTGGCCCGCGCGAGGTTCGCCTGGCCGGCGTTCGGGCTGTAGCCGAGCCCGACGAATCCGTCGGAGTCGGGCGCCGTTGCGCTCCAGCCGTATCTCCATATCATCAGCTTTCCCGCCCGCGCCTGCTTCAACTGCTCGGGCCATTTCGCGATCACGAAGCGGATGCGCACGCCGATGCGCGCCATGTCTTTTTTCCACTGCTCGTTGAATTGCCGGTTCTGCTGGTCGGGCGGGGCCGCGTATTCGAGGACCAGCGGCGATCCGTCCGGCTGTTCCCGCCAGCCGTCGCCGTCGCGGTCCGTGTACCCGTACATGTCGAGCAGCGCCTTGGCGCGCGCCGGGTCGAAGTCCCCCATCTCGGTCTTGAACGCCGGGTCGTAGCCGAAAGTTTCCGGGGGCACGGGGCCCTGGGCGATGATGGCCTGTCCGCGGCGCACCAGCCGGATCTCCTCGGCCTCGTTGTAGGCAAGCGATATGGCGCGCCGCAGCGCCACCTTCTCCGGCGCGTTGCCGCCGACCACGGGATCGTTCATGTTGAAGTAGCTCAACGCAACGTCCGCGCGCTTGTAGCGGTCCATGGTCAGTCCGAGCTTGGCGAGGTTGGGCGCGAGCCGGTTGTTCGGGATTGCGATGTTCGCGAAGTCCTGCGGCAACTCCTCTAGTAGGTCGTGCTCCGCACCGAGGAAGGCAATCCACCTCGGCTGGTTTTCCTCGATGATCGATATTTCCACGCGGTCGATCATCGGCATCCTTTTCCCGGCGAGCTTCGCCGCGGCTTCGCGCAGCGCGGGAAATTCCGCCGGCGGCGTTTCGGCATACAGTTCGCCGCGGTAGGACGGACTGCGCACCAGCACCATGCGCGAGGAGCGCTTCCATTCCGCGAGCCGAAACGGCCCCGTGCCCACTGGGTGCTCGCCGAATTTGTCGCCGTAGGCCTCGGCCACTTCGCGCGCGACCGCGCCCATGCTGGCCGGGTCGGCGAGGTTGTACAGGAATCTCGGGCCCGGTTTGGCGAGCCTGATCTCGAAGGTATAGCGGCCCAGCGCGCGCACGCCGCGCACTTCCCGGTCATAGTCGAATTTGCCGCCGGGCTTGAGCGCTTCCTTGCGCAGTTCCGGGAGATCCAGGATCTCCTCCTTCTCGAGGGTGTACAGCTTGGGGCTCTTCGAGCGCGGGTCGTAGAACCGCTTGAGCGAGTAGACATAGTCGTGCGCAGTCAGTTCGCGTTTCTTCCCCCCGAACGCCGGATCGTCCGCAAAGTGGATCCCCGGCCGGATGTGCACCGTGAACGTCTTGAAGTCGTCGCTGACCTCCGGCATCGCGGCAGCCGTGTTCGGTTTGAGGCGGACGGGTCGGGCAAGGTATTCGAACGCCAGCGGCGCTTCGAAAATGTTCGCCATGATGGTGTTCGAGTAGAGATCGCTGTATTGCGCGGGGTCGAAGCCGGTTTCGGCGACGCGAAAGGCGTAGCGCAGCACTTTTTCGGGCGCCTGGGCCGATGCGTCGGCGTGGACTTGCGTGCCAGACGTCAGGCACAGCAGGCCGAGGCACAACGCGGGTATGGATGTGTTCTTCATGAAATTCGCATTGGGTTGACGAAGTTGCTGCAAAACGACGGGACGCCAAGCATAATCCGCGTTCCGGAATGATGCACGACGGGGACGCACCGGCCGATGTTTGCTTACGCGGTTCGAAGAATCCTGCAGATGGTGCCGACGCTGCTCGGCGTGCTGCTGCTGGTGTTCTTCCTGTTCAAATGGTTCGGCGGCGACCCCGCGGAGATTCTCGCCGGACTGTTCGCCACGCCGCAGCAGCTGGCGGCGATCCGCGCGCAACTGGGGCTCGATCGCCCGGTCTGGGAGCAGTTCTGGATCTTCATACGCCAGGTCGCGACATTTGACTGGGGCAGCAGCTGGGCCACGAACGAGGCCGTCTCGAACATTTTCGTGACGCGATTGCCGGCGACGCTCACGATCATGGTTCCCATCCTGCTCCTCGAAGTGGTGCTGGCTGTCCTCGCAGCGATCGCCGTCGCCTACGTCCGCGGATCGCTCACGGACCGGGTGATCATGGTGATCATCACCGGGGCGCTGTCGGTCAGTTTCCTGGTCTACATCATCGTCGGCCAGTGGCTGTTCAGTTTCAAGCTGGGCTGGTTTCCGGTGCAGGGCTGGAGCAACAGCACGCTCACGAATCTGCTCGTCTATGCGCCCTTGCCCGTGTTCCTGGCGGTGCTCGTGAGCCTCGCGCCGCACACGCGCCTGTACCGAAGCTTCATTCTGGATGAAATCGAGCAGGACTATGTGCGCACGGCGCGCGCCAAGGGCCTGGACGAGAACGTGGTCCTGCTCAAGCACGTGCTGCGCAACGCGCTGATTCCCATCCTGACCAACGTCTCGACGCAACTGCCCGGCGTGTTCATCGGCTCCTTTCTCATCGAGGTGTTCTTTTCCATACCGGGACTGGGGCGGGAAGTGTTCACGGCGGTCAACCGCAGCGACTACCCGGTGATCCAGGCGGTGACCGTGTATCTCGCCGCGCTGACCATGGTGATCAACCTGATCACCGACATGCTCTACAAACTCGTCGATCCCCGGGTGGAATTCAAGTGAGCGCCGCGGCGAACCAGGGCGCCCTCGCGGGGCTGCAGGGCCTGAGACGGTCGCCCGGCGTCTGGGCGAATGCATGGAAACGCCTGAAGGAAGACCGCGTCGGCATGGTCTCGCTGTGGATCGTGGCGGCCTACCTGGTGCTGGTCGTGCTGGCGGGCCTGCAACTGGTCGCCGGAGACTGGCAGCGCGAGGTCGGCGTTCCCTATGCACCCCCGGATTTCGTGGGCAAGCAGGCGGACGCATCATCTGCGACCGAGTCCCTGGCGCCCGATGGGCCGAATACGGATATCACCGCGCTGGACCCGCTTGCCGCGCGCTACGCGGAGTGGGCGGAGCGCGCGGCGAGGTTGAAGACCAGCGAGCCGCCCATGGCCGACACGCTGCCTTTCGGGGCCGACCGCGTCGGCCGCGATGTGCTCGCCAAGGCGGTCAAGGGCGCCGAGACATCGATTCTCGTCGGCGTGATCGCGGCGCTGATAGCCACGTTCATCGGCACCGCGCTGGGCGCCATCGGCGGTTATTTCGGCGGCAGGACGGACGATTTCCTCGAGTGGGTCTACAACGTCTTCACGTCGATCCCCTATATCCTGCTGGTCTTCGCGATCGCCGCCGTCCTCAAGAGCGGCCCGCTCGCGGCCACTGTAGGCAGCGGCATCTGGGCGGTCACCGTGATCCTCTCGGCAGTAGGCTGGACCGGCATCTACCGGCTGGTGCGCGCGGAATACATCAAGCACCGGTCGCGCGAATACGTGCGCGCGGCGCACGCCATCGGCGCCTCGCATGCTTCGCGCATATTCGTCCACATCCTGCCCAATGTAAGCCATGTGGCGCTGGTGCAGTTGTCGCTGCACGTCGTGAGCTTCATCAAGGCGGAGGTGATCCTGTCCTTCCTCGGGCTGGGCGTGCCGGTGGACGCGGTGTCCTGGGGCACGATGCTGGCGGAGGCGCAGACCGAACTGGTGCTCGGCAAGTGGTGGCAGCTTGCCGCCGCCACCGCGTTCATGGCGGTGTTCGTGACTGCGTTCTCGCTGCTCACCGACGCAATGCGCGACGCGCTCGATCCGAAGTTGAGGTAGCCCATGCTCCTCAGTGTGCGCGACCTGGCAGTCTCGTTTCGCCTCGGCAAGGGGCGCACCGCCGTGGCCGTGCGCGGCGTGAGCTTCGAGGTGCCGCCCAACGGCGTCGTTGCGCTGGTCGGCGAATCGGGTTCCGGCAAAAGCGTTTCCGCGCTGTCCATCCTTCGCCTGCTGCCGGAGAACGCGATCGTCGCACCGTCGAGCACTGTCGAGTACGAGGGGCGCAATCTGCTGAACGAGCCCGTGCAGCGCCTGCGCGCATTGCGAGGGCGCGATTTTTCGATGGTGTTCCAGGAGCCGATGAGTTCGCTCAACCCGGTGTTCACCGTCGGCGAACAGATCGCCGAAGTGCTGCGGTGCCACTTGAAGCTCGCGCCCAGGCAGGCGCTCGCGCGCGCCGTGGAGCTGCTCGACGAGGTCGGCATCCCGGAGCCGGCCGCGCGTCTCGGAGCCTATCCCCACGAACTCTCAGGCGGGCAGCAGCAGCGCGTCATGATCGCGATGGCGATCGCCTGCAGGCCCAAACTCATGATCGCCGACGAGCCGACCACGGCGCTCGACGTCACGGTGCAGCGCCAGATTCTCGAGCTGCTGGCGCGGCTGCGGCAGTCGCACGCCATGAGCCTGCTGTTCATCAGCCACGACCTGGCGCTGGTCGGCGAGATCGCCGAGGACGTGGTGGTGATGCGCGACGGCGTGGTGCGCGAAAGCGGCCCGGTGGAGCGGATCTTCACGGCACCCCAGGATCCCTATACCAAGGCGCTGCTCTCGTGCCGTCCGAGGCTCGACGCGCGGCCCCGCCGGCTGCCGGTGATCGACGACTTCATGCGCGGCGCCCCCGCGGACTCTGTGCCGCGCGCTGCGCGCGCCTCGGGTGATGAGCCGCTGATCGAGGCAAGCGACCTGCGCAAGGCCTACCGGCTGCGGACCGGGTTGTTCGCCCGCAAGACGGTCGACGCGGTTCGCAACGTGTCGTTCCGGCTCTCTCGCGGCAGAACCCTGGGCGTAGTCGGCGAATCGGGATCCGGCAAGACCACGGTCGGAATGCTGCTGATGCGGCTGGTTGACCCCACGGGCGGCAGGGTGATGTTTGGCGGCAAGGACCTGTTCACGCTGTCGGAGCGTGAGATGACGGCGGTCCGGCGGCGCATCCAGCTCATATTCCAGAATCCCTACGCGAGCCTCAATCCGCGCTTCACGGTCGGGCGGGTCCTGATCGAGCCGATGAAAATACACGGCATCGGCCGGGACGAGAACGAGCGCTTCGAGCGGGCGATCGCCCTGCTTGGCCGCGTCGGGATGCCGGCCGATTCGATCCTGAAGTATCCGCACGAATTCTCAGGCGGGCAGCGCCAGCGCATCGCGATCGCGCGCTGCCTCGCCATGCAGCCGGAGATCATCATCTGCGACGAGGCGGTTTCGGCACTCGACGTGTCGGTCCAGGCGACGGTGCTCAATCTGCTGCTCGATCTCCAGGACGAGTTCCAGCTGACCTACATTTTCATCTCGCACGACCTTGCGGTGGTCAAGTACATGGCCGACGAGATCCTGGTGATGAACCAGGGCGTGGTGGTCGAAGCGGGCGATGCCGAGGCAATCTACGCTACGCCCGCGCACCCCTACACCAGGCAGCTGCTCTCGGCAATTCCCAGGGGGTATACGGCGCGGGCAGCGGCACCGGGCGCGCGGCTCTGATAAGGACGAGGACAAAGCCGCCTGGAGAATTGGATCGCCTGAAGATTCCGGGGTTTCATCTGATCGATGTCAAATTGTCGGACTCTTGTTGGCGCCATGTTGCTGCGCATCTCTGCATGGATGCCCTGCGACGGGAATCATAGGTTTTGGTGAGAGTGAGGGATAGAAGGAGAATCAATCTTGATTGAACAGGATAAAATAATTGTCGCTGCGCGGCGACATCGAGGCGATCAGCCTGCCGAGAGTTCTGGCTACCATATGGTTATTCCCTTCGTGACAGATCGAGTATTCCTCGCCCGCAAGCGGCCGGACCGGGACCGGGCGTCGAAGCCGCATTAGTGTCGCACCTCGGCGGCGGAGAGGCACCGCACGGGCATCCCGCGCCTGCGCCGCAGCCGACTTGTTGGCAGAGGTGTGGGGTTACCGCATGGGGCGAGGCCGGCAAGAGAGCAATGCCAAAGTGGCATGCTGCAGAGAAAGTTTCCAGTTGATCGAACCTGAATGTCCGCCCTGACCGAGGAGCGGCCGGTCGTACGGGCATCCTCCGCCGTCTGTTTCTGGCCGATAACACGCGGACGCTTCCAGTCCGGGCATTTATGGAATACACTTTGAAATGGTGTATATCGCATTTCAAGGGCGTGGGCCCTCCAACGGGGGCCGGCCATGACCATGCCGTGAGGCCAGGATGAGACGTCATGGGTAAACGAAAGAAGACCAAGGCCGGGAAACCCGCCACCGGGAAGACCCAAGCGGCTCGTTTGAGGCTGGGCGCAGCGGTGCCCGAGATGCTCACGCCGAGTCCGCTCGCCGATCCCAAAGTAAAAAAGAAGAAACGCAACAAGTTCTATGATCGCGAACTGCGCCGCCTGCATATCGAACTGGTCAAGCTACAGGAGTGGGTCAAGCACGAGGGCCGCAAGGTCGTGCTGCTCTTCGAGGGCCGCGATGCCGCCGGCAAGGGTGGCGTCATCAAGCGGATCATCGAACCGCTCAATCCCCGCGCCTGCCGCGTGGTGGCTCTTGGCACGCCGACCGAGCGCCAGAAGACCCAGTGGTATTTCCAACGCTACACCGCCGAATTGCCGGCGGCGGGCGAGATGACGCTGTTCGACCGCTCCTGGTACAACCGCGCCGGCGTCGAGCGGGTGATGGGCTTCTGCACGGAAGCGGAATACTGGGAGTTCGTGCGTTCCTGTCCGGCATTCGAGCGCATGCTGGTGCGTTCCGGTGTCACCATCGTGAAATACTGGTTTTCGGTCAGCGACAAGGAACAGGAACTCCGCTTCAAGTCCAGGGTTGAGGATCCGACCAAGCGCTGGAAGCTGTCGCCGATGGACATGGAATCACGCAACCGGTGGCAGGCCTACTCACGCGCCAAGGACGACATGCTCGTCCACACCGATATCGATCAGGCGAGGTGGTACGTGGTTAATTCGGACGACAAGAAGCGGGCCCACCTGAACTGCATTGCCCACCTCTTGAGCCTGCTGCCCTATAAGGACGTGGCACCGAAAAAGATAAAACTCCCCAAGCGCAAGCCCGAATTGCGGGAGGGCTATGCCCGCCCGCCCCTGGAAATCCAGAACTTCGTGCCCGAGATTTATTAGGCACCCTCTATCAGGAATCAATCGCCGTGACCGACCGTGCCCCGATATTCAACGTGATCATCGATGCGAAGGGCGTCACCCTGGAGAAGATCGAGCCGGGACGCCCGGGCTATCGCAAAGCCAGTAAAGGCGTGATCCTGCGCCAACGTGACGCCATCGAGCGCTACCAGACACTGAAGGCGGCCGGCGATGGCTTTCACGGCACCTACAGCTTCCAATTCCTCGACACCGCCAAGACATTCGCCATGCTGCGCCTCCGGGCGATGGATTACGCGCTTCAAGACAACCTGGACCAGGTTCAGGCCTACGACGGTGCCGCAAAATCGAGCGCCCGCTAAGTTCGGCCAGATCGCTTCATTGAAGGACGCGATCCCCGATTGGGCGAGCAGCTTACCCTCCTCACCCCTCACAGACCCCACCGTGCAGGACTGCCGCAGTGGGTTCGTCAGGCACAACTCACGTCAGAGCGCGCGCAGCACGAACCGCTGAACGTGGTCTGCGTGCCTCCTGGGGCTTTAGCGCGGCCGAAAGTAGCGGAACCCGGCAGCAGGGTAGGGAGAACCGCGCGGCGCACGGCTGCCGGCGTAGGGAACCAGCTTCGGCAGCGCGGCGGCGGCCTCGGCCGGGGACATGCCCCGGTTTAGCATCAGGTCGAGGTACGTGAACTCCAGCAGTGCGCTCGCGCCCCAGTCCACGCTCGTCGTGTAGCCCGAGATGGGGAACGGCTTGTGGCTGAGCGCGTTCTCACCGTCCAGCCCGACCAGGCAGGAAGAGAAGTGGAGCAGCTTCAGGTTTTCGACATGGCGCAGGCTTTCCAGCACGCGCGAGGTGTTGATGAGAGTTCCGTAGACGCTCAGGCCTTCGGCGCGTCCATGGCTCGCGATCATCAGGATTGACGGCTCGGAAAGATAGCTCAGCTCGCGGCACCAGTGCTCCAGGCTCGCGGCGTCGTAGAAGAAGCGATGCCGCACGCGCACCTGCGGCAGTCGTGCCAGGATCTCGCGCAGCATGTGGCCGAACGCGTATTCGGGCTCGGCGAGGCTGCGCTGCCAGTGTGCTTCCAGCATCACCAGCCAGGTCACACCGGGCGCGGCCTGAGCGCGATGACCGTTCCACGGCTGCCATGCACGACGGCCCCTGGCACGCCATTTTCCGGAGAACGCGACGCCGTCATCGTCCTGCGTGAAGTGACCCTCGCCTGACGCATTCTTTTCCTTGAAGCGGAATGCCAGCCTCATGCCGCGCGCGCGCCCGCGAATCTCCGACTGCCCGGCGCCGGAATAGAAGCCCAGGACGCGGTCACGCACCTGGACCATGCGCAGGCGGCCGAAGTCGGTCTCCCACAGGCCGTCCCAGCCGCGGTTGCCTTCCCAGGGATGCGCCGTCTTCTGGCCGCGCGGCGTGTAGGTGCCGGCAAACCGGCCATAGCGCAGGAGACGGAATTCGCCGGTACCGGCTTCCGCCGGCCCGCTGTAGCGCAGCCGCAGCAGATTGCCGCGCACACCGCCTTCGATGCGTCCTTCCGCACCGCGGCAGCGAAAGGTTCCGGACACCCTCGAGGCGCGCTGTTCGAGCAGCATTATGCCGAACGTGGTGAACCAGCGGCCTGAGAAGTCTGTCATGCGCAAAAGACTCTGTCCTGCACCATCAGCGCGCAGCATCCGTTCCGGCGTGCAGTTCTCCGGCGAGTAGTGCCACTGTGTCTCGAACCATAGCACAGTAGTGATTGCAATCAGCGCGTCAGCGCTTCGCTGCCGCCGCGCGCAGGTATCGCATGGGATCTGACTCCTTAACCGCACCGTGCAGGGCCGCGGAAACTCCTGGATTGCTTTAGCAACCCGTCGTTGTTAGCGTCGAAATCACGGCGTCGGCTCCTGCTGCTGGTTCGGTATAGGTGGAGAAACACGTTGCATTGGTTTGCGATCCCGCAGCACCCGCTTCATAGAAGGCAAATCAATCCGGCCGCCGAGTCTGAGGGGCTTGCCGGCGCGCCGCAATCGCGTGCTTGAAGCCGCACCGAACCGCGCGCAATGCATCTTATGTCGATTTCGCTCCGCTACGCACCCCCGGCGGGGGCGATCGGAGAAAGAGGTTCTAGAATCCTCGCTCCTCAATCCTGCTTCTCGCCTTGCCCCACCATCGAGAGCAGATGGCCGAACTTGGTGCGCTTGGTCTGCAGATACTCGCGGTTCGACTGGCGCGGCTCGGCTTCGAGCGGCACGCGCTCGGCGACGGTGAGCCCGTACTCCGCGAGCGAACGCACCTTGTCCGGATTGTTGGTCATCAGCCGCACTTGGCGCACGCCGAGGTCGAACAGAATGTGCGCGCCGGTCTTGTAATCGCGCATGTCGGCGGCAAAGCCCAGCGCGTGGTTGGCCTCGACCGTGTCGTGCCCCTCATCCTGCAGCGCGTAGGCGCGGATCTTGTTGAGCAGCCCGATGCCGCGCCCCTCGTCGAACATGTAGACCACGACGCCGCTGCCGGCGTGCTCGATCGCGGTCATCGCGGCCTCGAGTTGCTCGCCGCAGTCGCAGCGCACCGAGCCAAACACGTCACCCGTGAGGCACTGCGAATGCAGCCGCACCAGCGTCGGCGCATCGGGCTTCACCTCGCCTTTCACCAGCGCCACGTACACCGTGGTTTCCAGATCGTCGCTGTAGACCAGCAGCCGCCAGCTTCCCGCCGTGCGCGTCGGCAGCGTGGTGGTCGCTCTGCGCCGCACCACGTGCTCGTGGCGGCGGTATTCAATCAAAGTGGCAATTTTCAGGATGCGGATGTCGTGCCGCGCCGCGAATTTCTCGAGGTCGGGCATGCGCGCCATCATGCCGTCGTCGTTCATGATTTCGCAGATCACGCCGGCCGGCTTCAGTCCCGCCATGCGCGCCAGATCGACCGCGGCTTCGGTATGGCCGCGCCGCGCCAGCACCCCGCCGTCCACCGCGCGCAGCGTCTGCAGCCGGCCGGGACGGATCAGATCGCCGGGGCGCGTGCCGTCGGCGATTGCAACCGAAATGGTGCGCGCCCGATCGTGCGCCGACATCCCTGAGGCAACGCCTTCGCGCGCATCGATCGGCGTCGCGAACGCGGTGCCGAAGCGGGTCGAGTTGCCCTGCTCGTCGGTGATCAGCGCAAGCCCAAGTTCGCGCATGCGGCTCTCGGTCAGCGCGAGCGAAACCAGTCCGCGCGCGTGCGTCACCATGAAGTTGATCGCCTCGGGCGTTGCACGCTCGGCGGCGACGAACAGATCGCCCTCGTTCTCGCGGTCTGCGTCGTCGACCAACATCAGCATGCGGCCTTTGCGCACCTCAGGCAGCATCTGCTCGACGATGAATTCGCTGGTACGTTGAGTGCCGCTCATGGCGCGCCGGCCGTCCGGGTCAATCGCCGTTCTTCGAAACCAGGCGGATGAACTCGGCGCGCGTTCTTTCCTGCTCGAACTCGCCGGTGAAAGCCGAGGTGGTCGCGATCGAATGCTGCTTCTGGATGCCGCGCATCACCATGCACAGGTGCTGCGCTTCGATTACGACCGCGACGCCGAGCGGCTTCAGCGTGTCCTGGATGCAGTTGCGGATTTCGACGGTAAGCCGCTCCTGCACCTGCAGCCGGCGCGCGTAGGCATCGACCACGCGGGCGATCTTGGACAGGCCGACGATATGGCCGTCCGGAATGTAGGCGACGTGCGCCTTGCCGAAGAACGGCAGCAGGTGGTGCTCGCACAGCGAGTAGATCTCGATGTCCTTGACGATCACCATCTGCTGGTATTCTTGCTTGAACATCGCCGAGCGCAGAATCTCCGCCGCGTCAAGATCGTAACCGTGGGTCAGGAACTGCAGCGCCTTGGCGACGCGTTCCGGCGTCTTGGCGAGCCCTTCGCGCGCGGGATCCTCGCCCAGGTCCTCGAGGATCGAGCGATAATTCTCGGCGATGCGCGCCACGGTGCGCGGGTTGTACTGGTCGATTTTCTCGTACCCGTCCATCTCGTTTTCCTGCCGCATCGTCGCTGGGGTCCGCTTGTTCATAACGCCTCAGTATACTACCCGCTCAAGCTGGCCCGGATGCTGGCGGGGATGCCGTCCCGGTTCAGGCCGCAGCTCGCGAGCTGATGGGTCTTATGTCAATTCGACTCCCCTGCGTACCTCCCGCAAGGGAGCGATGGGAGCAGGTTAGTGGCAAAAGTCCCGGTAACGCACGTCAGGGCGAGAGCAGCGGGATCAGGCGGCGGCCCTTCTGGCGATAGATGCTGAAATCGGAATCCAGCGTGAAAAGCGTGGCGTTCGGCGTGCGCTCAACGAGCTTCACGAGGCACGCGTCGGTTAGCGACATCGGGACATTTCGATAGCGGGCCATCAGCCTCACTATCTGTGCGGCATCGTCGTCGAACAGCTTCGCTATCGTAACAAACCCCCGCGTGACCAGCTGCGGAACGATGCTCGAATCGACTCCTGCTCGCGACATCAGGAATGCGGCTTCCGTCAGGACCGCCTCGCACGTTACCAACGGCGCACGCAACCGCTGCACCTGCGACATCACCCAGTCGTGATTCGCCTCGTCCGCATCGAGCATGGCCACGATCGGGCCGGTATCAACGACGACGCTTGCGTCCACGCCTGAAGTCCGTTTCCATGGCGGCCTGCAGCAGAGCTTTGTTGGTGGCGAGATCGCGCCGGCCGCTTTTCACCGAACCGACGAGATCCCGTACGAGATCGGCGCAACTCGGTCCGCCGTCTGCGTCCGGACGATCGAACAGGCAGCGCTCGAGCGCCTCGCGCACGATCGTCGACTGAGTCACGTTCCGCCGCCGAGCTTCGGCAGCGAGCGCGTTGCCCAGAGGGGTGGGCAGTTTGACTGAAATTCCTTCCATGACCACGACGGTATTACGTTCTGCAACATATTGCAACACGCGCGGGAGGGGGAGGCAAATCAATCCAGCCGCGAAGTCGGAACAGCCCTCCGGCGCGCCGCAATCAGGTGCCTGAACCCGCCCCGAACCGCGCGCAATGTGTCGCGTAGAATGCCCGTCGGCGGCGGCTAATCCGGGGCCGCTGTCTCCCGTCGCTTGTCGGCAGGACTATTGGACGGTAGGATCGTCGTAGACTCGGAAATCCAGGCGCGCAGCAGTCAAGGGTACCGATGCCGACGGAGGGCGACGGAAATTGCGCAGCGCCGCCGCGAGGAGTTGCTGGCGGCGTGGAGAAAGCACCATGAGTGAGCAAAACGAGATCAAGCTGACGGAAGAGATGCTGGCGAAAGCCGCTGCCGCGGGGGCGAAGGAGCTCGAGCGCCCACGTGCGATAGCGGTGCGCTATGACGCCGAGCGCGTGCGCCTCGTCATAGAGCTTGTGAGCGGCGCCATGCTGGACATTCCCATGCCGATGACCGAACGTCTTGCGAATGCGTCCGAACGCGAACGCAGCGTGATGGCGCTCGCCCCTTTCGGGCTGGGAATCCATTGGCCGCTGATCGACGAAGATCTCTACGTGCCCCGACTTGTAGAGCGGTACACGGCTTCGCTGCAGCAGGCCGCGTAGCGCGGGCACTACGCGCCGGCGCGGCGGGCGCCTCTGCTTGCTATTGACGGAAGGGATAGGGATCGAAGAAAAATCGATTCCGCTCGTGTGGCGTCGTGTGCTGGTCGTTAGTGGTACTCCGCCTCGCGCTCGTGCCGGGCCGACACCAGGTACACCGCGCCGGAGGACCGATAGTAGAGAATCCAGAACTCGCCGAGCAGCCACTCTCGCGCCTGCAAGCGGCGGCGTGCCGTCAGCGGGGCCAGGCGTTCGAGCCATTTCTGCTCGAATTTGCTCTGGGTCAGGCTCAGTTGTGCAGGTCTCCCAATGTCGGGATGCGCCGCAAGAAGCCGCGGAAGCTCGGCTTCGACCAGATCGATCAGCCGCAGCGCCCGCGAACCGGCGTCGGGGTGCAGGTGACGCAGGCTTTCATAGTGATCCAGAATCGCGTCCAGCGCGCGCTCGAAGCGCCGCGTCACCACGACCGGCAAGCGGCGTGGCACGTTCACGCGCCGGCAATGCGCTTCGCCTTGGCGCGCAATCTGGCCA
>Ga0315281_10005960_pt1 | contig 17378 bp, 15 predicted proteins | sample YL17G07_0_MG_FD_204540 | JGI IMG/M metagenome (GOLD analysis project Ga0315281, IMG submission 204540) | Sediment microbial communities from Yellowstone Lake, YNP, Wyoming, USA - YL17G07_0 | ecosystem: Environmental > Aquatic > Freshwater > Lake > Sediment | place: USA: Wyoming | collected...
AGTGAAAGGAATAAAAAATGCATTGGATTGGTAGGTACGTTTCAGTGAAGAGATGAGTACAGCTTCACAAAAGGAAATAAGGAAGCTGCCGCATCAAAAAAGCGTTTGTCCGCGGTCACAAAATCGATTCCCTGTTCCTTCGCCAATAAGAGATAGCTAACGTCATAGACTGTCGGTTGCGAGATGGCCGCTGCAATAGCCAAAGACTTAGGCACCAAATCCACCGGATGAAGTAGCATCAGATTGAGTCTCTTATAAAAATCGTACACCATGTAAAGATCATCCGGATGCAACAATCCCCTCAGGACTTTTTGCCGCAACGTCGTGCCGACCTCATGGTCGATGAGCCCCGGAGCAAAAAGTAGAACGCCCTGTTCATCCCATCTTTTATAGAGAGCCAAAGCCTTCTCACTTCCCTCTTCCGGCACAAGCCACTTCAACACCATACTGGCGTCGACGCAGATCCTCACGAATGCACCGCGCGGCTCAAACGCACCTCTCTCAGAATCTCGACGGAATCGCCGGTCCCCTTTGGGTATTTCCTTTTCATTCGTTCGTGAAACCTCATCAGCTCCTTCGACAATGACCCCGCACGGCTCGCTTCCTGGAGGTTTCTGTCCTTTTCATAACTCTCATAATCAATCATGACGGCGACCGGCCGGCCACGGCGTTCCACCACAATCGTCTTCTTGGTCTTCTCCACTTCGGTGAGCAATTCATTGAGTCTGTTCTTTGCGTCAACAGTATTGACGTGCACTCTTTGATCGGCCATGAGGCCTCCCATGAGAGCTATTATAGCTAGCTGTTATGAAAACGCAAGACGGGAATTGACGGGGACACGCCCTAAATACAAACCATCGGCGTCACATCCACCTGCTGCACCTGGAACATTTCGGGGAAGAACACGCCCATGACGACCCGACTGATCACGAACATGTTATAGACCCAGATGGGTTGAAAATAGGTGTAGACCATCATGAGGCCCATAGCGACGAATCCAAGCCCCACGACGCGATGACGCTTGTAGACATGCGTCTCGAATTTTTCGATTTTCTTGCGAAACCAAGCCTGTAACTTCTTCATTTTCTTGGGTTTGAGGATATAGCCCATCCCGACAGCAAACGGGACCAAGCTACTGAGGAGAAAAATGGTATTGATCATAGATTCCCTCTGATAGTGTTATCGGCAAGAGAGGCCAAAAAGATGCGGGTTATTTCAAAAAAAAGACCGTCTGATAACGCAGGAGGTCGGCCGCCAGGCCGCGTCAATTCGCGTTTTCAGCCTTATGCATGGGTCAATGGCGCGTTGATTCCAGAGTCTCGGGCCTCCATCTCCATCTTTGATTCCGCCTACCTCTATGGCATCGGACTTTTTGAGACTCTCAGAGCCTCCGAAGGCCGCATCCGTTTCTGGAACCTCCACGACCAGCGCCTTCGCTCGAACGCGAAAAAGACGGGCCTTCGCGTTCCCTTGTCCTCGACCGGCTTTCGTAAAGTCATCGGACACTTATTGAAGAAGAACCGACTAAGGGATTCCACAATCCGCATGATGCTTTCGGAAAACCAAGACGGTAGTCCGTCACTGGTCATCACCGCACGGCCCTATGTCCCCTATCCCTCCCGTTGCTATCGCGAGGGCGCGCGCATTGTCTTTTCCCGAATCATGAGCGCAGATTCGAAGAGTCTATCGGCCGTCAAGACCACGAGCTACTTGAGCAAGATGCTCCCGCGCCGCGAAGCGGCCAAACGCGGCGCCGATGAGGCCTTGCTCATCAACGAAAAAGGCCACGTCACGGAGGGGGCATCCAGCAGTCTCTTCGTGGTAAAAGACGGCGTGCTGACGACTCCGCCCCTCTCGGACGGACTTTTGCCCGGCACGCGAAGAAAGATCGTCCTCGGGCTCGCGAAAAAACTCCGCATGTCTTTATGGGAAAAAATTCTCCTGCCGAAAGACCTCTTCTCAGCCGATGAAATCTTCATCACGAGCTCCCTCAAAGACATCATGCCGGTGGGTTGGGTGGAGGGAAAGAAGATCGGAAGAGAGGCGCCGGGGCCGCTTACGCAGAGGCTTCAACAAATCTATCAAGCAGCGATACGGTAGCAACTTCAGTTGAGAAAGTCCGATGGTCACCCGACATGGGCGTATTCATCGGACAGCCGTTTTTTACATTTTCCTGGCCACTCGCGGCGGACGCGCTCGCCGTTTCTTGCGCGACGCCATGGCCTCTCCCGGAGCCGGGACAAGCCCCCTCGCTTTTCCAGGATGCGGGCGCACCCTCTTTAGGCGCGCCCCGCACGCCCCATTCGGCGGAGAGGCTTCTGGCGTCATACAAAAGGAGCGACACGTCCACGGCGGATACCGGCCTCGCGATTCTCAGGTGTTCGCTCAGCGGCGAAAAAACGGAGGCGGAGCTCGGTCGAATCCGCAAGGTGCTGGATCTGGTCGTCGCGCAATTGCCGCAACGTTTGCCTGATTCGGCACGCTGGGAAACAATGATCCGTCAGGGAAGCATCAGAAAGATCATCCAGGCAATCGAAGAAATGGAGGACAACCCTCTCGCCCGGAGAATTATGGAAACGCAGGTCACGGCGTCGCTGGTGCGGGAGATGTTGACGCCGCCTGCGGCGCCGTCTCCGAAGGCTCCGCCCGAGACGCCCTCACCCGAAGCTCCGACCAAGACAATCAAGCCCGCCGGCGAGACGCCACCTTTGGAATCATTCGAAACCGTCCTCGCAGGCATTGACGCGATTTTTGCCGCAGGGGACTTCGGCGCGGCGGCCATGGAGGGCGCGTACCGGCTTTTTGAAGGACTGGCGGTCTCTCACCGCTTCGGCGCGGGCATAAAAGGAAATAAGAGCTCGAAGGTTCGGCATAACATCAGCTATGGAATCACCATCTTCCTATTGGGCAATGCGGAGATCGCCGCGCGGGTGCTCGACCTCCTGGACCGCCATGGGTTGCGCTCCGATAATTATCACGTCACCCAGGCGGCTCGCCTGGCCCTGCAGGGTGCGGTTCATATGCGTCCTGATTCGGCGTCTTTGAAGGCTTCGGATCTTCTCCGGCGCGCCGGATTCCCGGCCGAAGACCCACTGGCCGAGAGGGCAGCCGGCATGATCGGTCATCTACTCACCCGCTTTCCCCGCGCAATCCGTCCGGACCATGTCGGGCATCTGACAAGACTCACTTCAACGGCGCCCGGAAAAAAGAAATCCGGGGCGTTGCGCGTCCTCCTGGAGGTCGTGGAAAAGGGTACGGAAGAAGCCGGCCGCGAGGCCGCGGAGGCGATTTTGTCCATTCGGGGTGACGAGATCCCGATGTTTCTGCACCGGGCGCTCGCGCTCTGCCGCCTGCGTCCCCAATGGATCCGCCCCGAAGATCTCGACATGATCTTTAAGGCTGCATCCGGTGACCGTCGGGAATGGGTGAAAAATCTCGCCGCTCAAATTTTCAATCACATGGGTTCGGACGGCACCCAAGAGGCCGCCGAGACCGCTCAGAAGTATGCCGGGCGGGTGAATCCCCTGAAGAAAAGAAGATAAAAAGTGAAAAAGCGGCGGCGGTTCAACGGTGTAAGGACGGCCATTCTCCGGAGGAAAAAACATAAAAGGCCGCTTCCGGCAGGTGGAATGGCAGGAAATTTTCGATTTCTAGCAACCCGCAATCCAAAGTCTGGAACAATTGGATTGCCTGAAATTCAGACCCTCAGTCGAATGTAGTCCGTGACGAACTCTTTGGAGCGCTCGACGCTCTTTTCCAAAGTATAACCCCTCGCGAGATGCGCGGCGATGGAGGCGGACAGGGCGCAGCCGGTGCCGTGGACGTCCCTCGAAAATCTCTTCCGAGCCGTGAACAACCGCCAATCCTTGCCGTCGTAGAGGACGTCCGTCGCCTCGTCCTTGAGATGCCCCCCCTTGATCAAGACGGCCTTGACCCCGCGATGCACCGTATGGAGATGGAGGGCGGCCTCCCTCATTTGTTCCACCGACCGCACCTTCATCTTCGTCATCAATTCGGCTTCCTCAAGATTCGGCGTGACGATCGTGACCAACGGCAGGACAAACTGGTTCAAGATGGCGACGCCCCTGGGATCCAAAAGGATAGCGCCGGTGGAAGACTTGAAGATCGGATCGAGAACGACCTTCGGAGCCTTGTCTTCTTTACGCAGCTGCTCGAGAAATCGATAGACCGCGAAGACGTTCTCTTCGGTTCCCAACATCCCGATCTTGATGGCATCGATCCGATGCGTCGCCATGACGGCCTGGATCTGTTCGCGAACGATGCGCGACGAAACGGAATTGAGGGAAAAGAAACGCTTCTCGTTTTGAGCGGTGATCGCGGTCACCGCGCTCATCCCATGCACGCCCAAGGCGTGAAAGGTCAGGAGGTCGACCTGGATACCGGCGCCACCGGAAGGGTCGGAGCCGGCGATAGTCAAAACTGTTTTCACTCGCCTCCACCCCCGAGGGGTCAAATAAAGAGCCCACTAAAATAACGCGTTTCTTCTACTCTATGAGTCACCTTAGCCAGTGCCGAGATCATAGCCACAGACGCGACCCCGGTCGCAAGCACATCCTTTATGTTGGCGCGCCCGATGCCTCCGATGGCCACGACGGGGACTTGGACGGACTGGACCACCTGCCTGAGTTTCTCCAGGCCCTGAACCGGATGTCCCGGCCCTTTCGTCGGCGTCGGAAAGACCGCGCCGAAGGCCACGTAATCCGCGCCTTGCCGTTCGGCCTCGATCGCCTCCTCAAGCGCGTGAGACGAGTAACCGATGATTTTTCCGGGGCCCAAGATCTTGCGGCACTCGGCGACCGCCGGGTCGTCTTTTCCGACGTGAATGCCGTCGGCCCGAAGCTCGCGAGCCAGCTCGATATGATCATTGACGATGAACGTGAAATCGTAGACTCGCTTGAGTTCCGCAATGCCCCGTGCCGTCTCGAAATCGGCGGCCTCTTTGTCGCGCCATTGGATGATTTTCGCGCCACCCTTCAGATAGTCCTGCGCAAGGGCGATAAGGTCTTCACCGCGACAGACAACCCGATCCACGATGGCGTAAAGTCCGCGAATTCTCATAGTACCCCGTGTTCCACCACGACCTCGAGGAGGAACATACCCGCCAGGCCCGTCAGAAACGACATGACGATCGGGACCTGCTTCTCGGCGTGCTCATGGACGTGCGGGAGAAGATCGGAGAGGGCCACATGAAGAAAAGTCCCGGCTGAAAAGGCGAGCGCCGCGCCCGCCAAATGAATGTCTCCGATTCCCGAACCCAGATGCACGAGCAAAGCGCCCAGGGGTACCATGCAAATGAGGATCAAATTCATGATGATGATCTTCGCCTGCGAGTGCTTCTCGTGAAGAAGAATCGTCGTCAGCGCGAAGGCCTCCGGAAGCTTGTGAAAAAAAATCGTGAGAAAGACGACGAACCCCAACTCCTTGACCAAGAGCCCCGAGCCCAAGGCGATGCCGTCGGTCAGCGAATGAACGCAGATGCCGATTCCCGCCGAGATCCCCAGTTTGTGGACCCGGCATTCTAGAATTTCGCAGAGGTGCACCGTCAGGAATTTTTGAAAAATATAAAGAAAGAGAAACCCGGCCAAGACCCAAAGGGACGCCTCATGACCAATCAGCTCCAAAGACGCGGGCAAGAGATGGATCACCGTCGCCCCGAGCATGAGACCCGCCGAGAAGGACAGAAAGAGATGCAGATAGCGTCTGACCCAAGCGAGGAAGAGCGGCACGATGCCGCCCACCACGACGGACGCGGAGATCATTCCGGAATAAAGGCTTAGATTTTTCCAATACGGTTGCATTTCGACACCTAAGAAACGACGATTTTAAGGTCTTTTATCTTCTTATGGAGCGTGTTGCGGTTGATACCCAGCATTTTTGCGGCGCGGATCTGGTTGCCCTTGGTCTTTTCCAAAATCAGCTCGATCAGCGGTTTTTCGACGCGGTGAATGATCGCGTCGTAGAGATCGTCGACATCATAGCCATCCCACTTGGCCAGGAAAGATGCAAGTTTTTTGCGAATAATCTCCTCAAGGGCGATCTCGTCCATATTCACGTGGAGGAGGCTGTCCTGGAGAAACGGGGTCACGACCTCCGGCTGAATGGTTATTCCGGGAGAGAGCACGATCGCCCGCTTGATCACGTTCTCCAGTTCCCTCACGTTGCCTGGCCACGTATAGGATTTCAGGGCTTTCAAGACCGGTTCGGAGATCTGCTTGGCGGGCGAGGCGAGCTCGTCGCAGAAGCGTTTGACGAAATATTCGGCCAGCGTGACGATATCGTCGCGACGCGTCCGAAGAGGCGGCACCTCGATGGGGACGACGTTCAGCCGGTAATAAAGATCCTCGCGGAACTTTTTTTCCCGCACCAATTTTGAAAGGCTCTGATTCGTGGCCGCAATGATCCGCGCCTCCACCGGCCTCGGCTCCGAACTCCCCAGCCGCTGAACCTCCCGCTCTTGGAGGACGCGCAGGATCTTCGCTTGAAGATTGATAGGCATCTCGCCGATTTCGTCGAGAAAAAGAGTCCCCTTCCCGGCCTTTTCAAAGTATCCGGTGCGGTCCTCGGTCGCGCCCGTAAAGGCCCCGCGCACGCATCCGAAGAGTTCGCTTTCCAGCAAGTCCTTCGGAATCGCAGCGACGTTGACGGGAACGAACGGGTTCAGAGACCTCGGACTTTCGAAATGAATCGCCCGCGCGATGAGCTCTTTACCCGTTCCCGACTCGCCTTCGATCAGGACGGTCACGTCGCGCGCCGCGAGTTTTCCGATCAGCTTATGGATCTCCCGGATGGGACGGCTGCTTCCCACCAGGGTATGCGGACCGACCTGGATCTCGCGCACCTCTTCGCGAAGGACCGCCACTTCGCTCTCCAACGCGCGCTCCTTCAGGGCCTTCTCGACCAAAAGCTCCAGCTCGTCGATGCTGAAGGGCTTGGCCAAATAATCGAAAGCTCCCTTCTTCATCGCATCGATGGCGTTCTTCATCGTATCCTGAGCCGTCATCATGATCACGGCCGGGCCTTTTGCTTTTTTTCGAATCCGATCCAGAAGGGCGAATCCGTCCAAGCCGGGCATCCGGATGTCGAGAAGCGCCAGGCCGTAGACGTTTCGGTCCAAGAGACCGGCCGCTTCCTTACCATCCGACGCGCAATCGACCTCGTAACCTTTCTTCCGGAGCGCGCTCCGCAAAACGACGCGCATACTTTCTTCGTCGTCCGCCACGAGAATCCTGTTTTCCGTCATAGGGTGCTCCTCAATGAAATTTGTATGCTGGTTCCCCACCCCTCGTCGCTCACGACGCGTAGGGATCCTCCGTGCTCTTGGATCACACGCTGGGCGATCACGAGCCCTAAGCCCGAACCCGTGTTTTTTGTGGTGAAAAAAGGCGTGAAAATTTTGTCTAGGGTTTCGGGATCGATTCCCGGCCCATTGTCGCGGATTTCAACCGAAACCATCCGCGAAAGCTTACTGGCGTCGGCCTCTTTGATCCGGAACTCCGTCATCATGCGGGTCCTCACGCGGATTTCGCCGCCCAGCTTCTCCGCATCCGTGATCGCCTCGATGGCGTTCTTAATGAAATTCAAAAAGGCCTGACGGAGGTCGTCTTCATCGCCCATGATCAGCGGAAGGCTCGGATCAAACTCGCGAATCAGCCGCACGCCGTTCTTTTCCGCCGGTTCTTTCTCCAACACGAGGAGGGAATCCAAAAGTTCATTGATGTTGAGGGTCTCAAGATGAATGGCCTTCGGCCGCGTCAGCGCGAGTAATCGCCCGACCAGCCGGTTGACGCGCTCGGATTCCTTTTCCACAATCTGCACGAGCTCGACCGCTTCGACCGAAAGGGGCTCTCGCGACAAGAGCTGAGCCGCGCCCCGGATCCCCCCGAGAGGATTCTTGATCTCATGGGCCAGGCCGGCCGCGATCGTCCCCATCATGGCGAGCCGATCGGAGCGCCTCACCTCTTCCTCCAAGGTCTTCATCGGGGTCATGTCCCGAAACACCAAGATCCAACCGTCCCATTGGCCTTCTTCTCCGATCAACGGCGTCGCCGAAAGATCGACGATCGCAGTCCTTTGACGTAACCGTCTCCAAGAGACTTCGCGCAACGTGAGGCCTCCGCCGTCTTCGAAGGTCTTGTCGAGACGCCGGAGAACGTCTTTGTTGTCGGGAAATGCGTCGAGGAGGGTTCTGCCAAGCGTCGTTTCGGCGGAAAACCCGGTGATCGTCTCGGCGGCGGGATTCATTCCGATGACCAAGAGGTCTTTGGACGCATCCAGAACGACGAGACCGTCTCCTAATGCGGCAAAAATCTCCTCCCACGGAGGTCTTATTTTTAGGGACTCTCCCATGTTGTGCCTAATTTTTAAGCAGACTAATTGGCGCCCCCAAATAATGCAAGGGGGAAACAAAGGCGGTCGGTTTTGAATCATTGACCTGTGCGCCGGGAAACGGTTAGCGTCCGCCCTCGCGATGTCGATGAAAATTTTGTTCCACCGCAGGAGTCCGATCGTGCGCACGCTTGAGATTTTGGGCGTGTCCCTGTCTCTCCTCTATTTTTGGAAACTCCCCCACTTCGGGGTCAACGCAGGCCTGTTCGTCTTTCTCTTCGCCTCCTATCTTTTCTTGCGGCTTTGCGATGCCGTCCCCTGGGCGGAGACATCGCGCGCCATCGGCATCCGGGTCCACTTCCAGAAGGCCCTGGTCCCCACCTCCTATATCCTAACGGTCACCGCCTTCGCGGCGATCCTCGACGCCCCGATTCTTTCGATGGCGACCATCGCTTTGGCCGACCTCATGATGATCGCGATCGTCTCGGTCAATGGAATCCTGATCTATTTTCACCGGAGAGACCAAGATCCATTGCCCAGGAATTATTTCAGTTCGAACCAATACAAGGCCGACGAGGCGCTGGAAAACCGTGAAGACATCCAAAAGCTACAAGCATCTCCTTATTGAGCGACGCGGCCCGGCGGATTGGATCGTATTGAACCGGCCGGACGTGAAGAACGCCCTGAACCTCGAGGTGGCGGCGGAATTCCTGGACGCCGTGCGAGTCTGTCTGTCCCGCAAAGAGGCGGCCTGCCTCATTCTCACCGGCGAGGGAGGAACCTTTTCCTCGGGCGGCGACATCAAGAAAATGAGCGAGACGCCGCAATCTAAAAACCTGAAGGGCTTTTTTCTCAAAATTTCAAAGCTCATCCATACGGCCGTTTCGGAGATCAGGCGCTCCGAAAAGCCGGTGCTCGCCGCAATCCCAGGCTTCGTGGGGGGCGTCTCGTTCGGAATTGTTCTGGGCGCGGATTTGCGGATCGCCGCTTCGAACGCGCAATTCTGCGCGGCGACCATTCGGATCGGTTTAGTTGCGAACGGAGGCGCCACCTATCATCTGCCCCGCATGGTGGGACTCGCGCGAGCGAGTGAAATTCTCTTTTTGGGTGACCTTATTTCCGCCGACCAGGCCCTTCAGATGGGGCTCATCAACCGCGTCGTTGCGCCCGAGAATCTCGAATCGGAAACGCAGGCGTTGGCCGAGCGTTTGGCTGCTTCCCCGAGCAAGGCCCTGGGACGCGTAAAAAAAATCCTCAACGCGAGCCTCACCTCGAATCTCTCCCAACAGCTCGAACGGGAGCGGCAAGCGATCGCCTGGTCCTCGACGACGCCCGATTTCAAAGAAGGCATCGCCGCGTTTTTGGAGAAAAGAAAACCGCGATTTAACGTTTAGCGCCGAGTCCCGTCAGAAGCGCGCGGACCTGCCGGAAAAATTCGTCACGCTTCAAACCCCTGCCGAAGGCGATTTGCCCTTCGCGGATCCAGCGGCTCAAAGGCGCCTCCGCGTGCTGTTGCGAGACGCCGACCAATCCATGCGCCGCCGGAATAACCCCGCCGAAGTCGACGGCAACGGCCCGGCGCGACTCCAAGAGCATCCGGTCTTTCGCGGTCTCCGGATGGTCTTCCCAACCCCTCTCCTCGAAAACGGCCTTCTGGATCAGACGGTTCGCTTCCTCAACCGCCATTCCCAACCCGACAAGCAAGGAACGGACCTGGTTGTAAAAGAGGTGGGGAGGCAATTTTCTGCTGTAGGCGATTTTTTCTCCACGCAACCAGAGCGTGATGGGGGCGCGATCGCTCTGCTGGTCCTTGACGCCCGCAATGCCATGGTCGATCGGAAGCCTTCCTCCAAAATGAACGGCCACCAGCTTTTGCGCAGCGAGAAGAAGCGCCTCGCGGGCGGTGCCGGCCTTGCCGGGCCAACCTTCCGCCGAGAAAACGCCCCTCTCGATCAGCCGAGCCGCCGCATCCCGCGTCCGACCAAAAAATAATAGGAGCGAAGAAATCTGATGGAAAAACTCTTTCCGCGTCAGTCTCTGACCGAACGCCACGTCTCCGGTCCTCAGCCATGTGGTCAGGGCCGCCGAATCAGGCTGCCTTGGAACGTTCGGGATTCCGTGATCGATCAACAGACGACCGCCGCTGTTCCTCGCCAAGTCGCGGCGCACTTCCCAAAGAAGAACCTGCATCCCATCGCTGCCGTCTCTCACCTCGGCAGGCCAGCCGCGCTCCTCCCAACCGCGCTCCTCAAAGACCGCTTCTTGAATTTTGAGGTCAGCCACGGACGCATCGACTCCCAGCCCGGCCATCAGGGACTTGACCTGATCGTAGTGCCCTTTCGGCGTGTAGCCGTTGCTGTAACGGACGGGTTCGCCGCGCACCCAATCATGCAAGGAAAATTGATCGCGCCCGCTATGGCCTCGCGCAACCCCCTCCAGATGATGGCGAAGGGAAAAATCACCGGCCCTCTTCAAGGCAAGGGCCTTTCTCGCTTCATACAAGAGACGTCCGCCGGCGGTGGCCAAATCCGTTTTCCAGGATTGGCGCCGGAAAAAATACTCCATATGCGACTCAAACCTCTTTCGTGCCTCGTCGCGTCGGGCGTCCGGAAAGGAAGCGTCCCGGGATTTCCATCCAAAATAGAGCGTGATTCCCTGCCAGAGAACTTTCCAATTCTGATCGGAAATCGTGCCGCGGCTGAGCTGTCCCAGGGCGTACGGAGTCGCCAAGACCTGCGTCGGCCCCATGCCGAGATTCCCCTCGAAGGCCACGCCTTGATCCGGGACCGAGCCTTCCCATTCTTCGTAGACGGCCAAGGCCTTGCGAAGCAGGGCTTGATCGGCAGGGGAAACCTGCGCATCGCCGACTCCGCGAGCCTCATGATAGAGATCCACGAAGACGTCTCTCTCCTGGTACAGCAGCGTCGCAAGACGCCTCAAAAACCAATGAGCCTGCTCCCAACCGCACCCCTCGAGAAACGACTCGATCTCCTCCCCCGCAATCCCAAGGTCCTCGGCCATCCCTTCGACGTCGCCACGATAGCGTTTCTCCAAGATGTCTTGAAGTTTGCGCGCGAGCGGCTCCCAATCCAATTCCCTGACTTCGCGAACAGCCGGCTTGGCCGGTCTTTTGACGGGCCCGTAGACGGGATTCAAAGGAGTTCTCGGGACGTCCTTCCCTTCACGATCGACCGCGTTCACGACCTGACCGGACATGGCGTCAAAAAGACGGCCGGCGGGGAGAGGGGCGTAGCCGAGAACGCCCATCACGTCGCCGTAGAAGATCAACGAACGATCGAACGCGCGATACCGGTCCACAACGTCGAACAGGATCTTGGGTTTGTCGTTTCGAAGCACGCCCTCGGGACTGACGTCGTCGGGGCCGCGACGGTTCGCCCTCCCACGCTCCTGACCTTTCTTATAACGGGAAAAGGTCGGGCGACTGCCGACGATGTGACTGAACATGTAGAGATCCGCGCCCTCGTACCAAAGATCGACGCTGAAGACCGCCTCGACCTCGCCGCGCGCGGCGGCTTCCAAGACTTTTTGACGGACTTTCTCGGGCGTCCGGCCCGAAACCATCGCAATGACCGCATCGGTCCGGCCTTCCCGGTAGGATTGCAACGCCTCATCCAACGAAGCCGCCGTCATGCGGCCTTGCTGGCCTCCGACCATCCTAACTTTTCGATTCTTGAGACCGTCGCCATTTTGCCCGAAATACGCCGCATAAGCGTCGGCCATCATGCGCGCGTGGCGGAGATCCGTTCCAAAAAAAAGCGTCGGCTCCAAACCTGGGGCTCCGCCGGGACTCGCCTCTTTCTTCCTCAGGCCGCGTTCTTCCAGGGCCTCGAAAATTCTTTTGTTCCGGTCGGGGTGTTCGAGCAGAGCGCTCGTGAGCTCTTGAGTCACGAAATCCCTAGTCTCGCGGCTCACCTTGAGTTTTTGAAGATCGACGCCCTCGACCTTTGCGAGATACGTGCGCGGCGTCACGCCCGCGCGCATCAGATCAATGTCCTTGATGCGGATGAAGGGGCGCTCCGTCGGCGTGGGCGTCGCCGTAAATCCGATCCGGACCATGTTCGGCGACGCGCGCCTCACGACCGAGACCAACTCGCGCCAGGTCTCCCGGCTGCGTCCGGCGGAGAGGTCCAAATGATGGACCTCGTCGATGGCCGTCGCGACGACGCGGCCGTTCGGTCCCAAGATCGTGACGAGTTCGGCCTCGAAACGCGCGCGGCGCGGGACATTGTTCACGGAGGGAATGCTGACTATAACGATGTCTCCGCTCAAATCCTTATGCTCCGCCTTGTATTCCGACACTCTCAGATCCCGTCCGAACTTTTTCCGGAAATAGTCGCTCAAAAGTTCCATGACCCCGAGATTTTGACCGTGAATCTGGTCCGTATGATCGAAGACGAAAAACCGATCCCCGCGCGCGGCGTCAAATCCCCCCAATTCGATGATCGCCGCGAAACACGCAACCATCGTACGCGTCTTTCCGCCCCCCTGAGGCATGACGACCGTTCCCCTCAAGAGCTCTTCGGGAAGGACGTCCTTCGTCTTCATCATTTCGAGCACTTTTCGGAAAAGCCCCTTAAAAAGATGCAGCGTCCCGATTTGATGCGGTCTCAACGCCAGGAGCGAACCGAAACCGACGTCATGATTCACGAGGGCGAGGACGAATCCTTCGGCACGATAGTCCGGAGGCTGAGGTCTTGTCTTGAGATGGAACCCTCCTGATTTTTCAACCGCCTGCGGCTCGGCATAAACGAGAGCCGAAATCCTTTGGATCCGGTCGATCAGAATCCTCTCCCCGATCGCCATGTCTTCGAGATAGCGGGCCCGATCGGTCCCATGAAACCCGCTGACGCGGTGACTCTCCCGTCGCCAAAATTCCGCACTCCCCGCAAACTCATCAAGCGCGGATTCAATAAAAGAGCGTTCTTCGCCGTCAAAATTTTCTCCCGTCTTTTCAAACCGCTTCCGGACGCGCGCGATCTCTTGATCGATCATGTCCAGGAGAGCCGCCGTCCCCCTTTCCCTGTTTGGGACAATCTTTGCGGCGGCGGAGGTCGTGGTAATCCGAAGAGGAGGGCGAAAGATCGGCGGCAAACGAAGGTCGAGGGGCGAATGAAGATCCGGCGTGGGCATCCGATGGGTGAGCAGTTCCTCCAGGAGAGCGGATAGTTGTTCGGGGGCGACCGTTCTTCGATCGTCCTGTACCCCTTGATAAGTTTCCAAGATCCTCGCAGCCGAGGGAGCCTCGCGAAAGACGGCCGAGAAGGCCATTCCCCGAAGGAGTTCTCCTTGCGCCTCCAGAGAGGTGGGCAACGACTGAAAAAAGACGATGGGAAACAGCGTGTTGCTCATGACTGCGGGCGTATCGTCATGAAAAACAAAGGGTTGCGAAAAAGATGGGTTTCGGCGGATGTAGGCGCATGCTCCTTCTCGGCATCGAATCTTCCTGCGATGAAACGGCAGCGGCGGTTTTGGAAATGTCGGCACCGCGTAGGGGCGGGGTCCCCCCGCCCGGGCGCGGAAACCGCGCCCCTACAACCAAAATCCTCTCCAACCTCATCGCCTCGCAGCACGAAATCCACGCACCCTACGGCGGGATTTTTCCGGAACTCGCGAGCCGGAGACACATCGAAGTGATCCGTCCCCTCGTCGAAGACGCGCTCAAGGAGGCGGGCGTCCCCCAAGAAAAACTCGACGGCATCGCCGTCACGTGCGCACCGGGTCTCGTCGGTTCTCTGCTGGTGGGCCTCTCGTTCGCGAAGGCCTATGCCTTCGGTCTCGGCATCCCCTTCGTCGGCGTCAGTCATTTGGAGGGTCATCTCAACGCCCCGATTTTGGAACATCCCGGGATCGGCTATCCGCACATCGGCCTTGTGGTTTCCGGCGGCCATACGGCGCTCTATCTCGTGAAAAGGTTCGGCGACTATCAATTTCTCGGGGGCACGCGCGACGACGCCGCGGGAGAGGCCTTTGACAAGGTCGCCAAAATCCTAGGCCTCGGCTATCCGGGCGGTCCTCTGGTCGACAAGAAGGCCAGCGAGGGAAATCCCTCGGCCGTCAAGTTTCCAAAACCTAAGATGAAGGGCCACGATTTCAGCTTCAGCGGATTGAAGACGGCGGTCAAGCAAGTCGTTGTCAAGTCGCCTTCTTTAAGCATCGAAGACATCTGCGCGTCGTTTCAAGAGACCGTGGTCACTATTCTAACCGAAAAGACGCTCGCAGCGGCAAAGAACAGGCGATGCAAAACCGTTTTGATCACCGGCGGCCTACTTCGCGTCGCCCATCCTCTCGACCGACAATGCCGCCATGATCGCCTATGTGGGAGGACGCACTCTCATGATGGGGAAACACTCGCCGCTCTCGCTCAACGCGGTCGCCAATCTTCCACTCGGACAACCTTCGTTATGACCTTTCGAGCAAACAAAGCCCTCGGCCAGCATTTTCTCCTGAATCCCGTCACGCTCGATCACATTCTGGAGAAGGCGAAAATTTCAAAGGAAGACCGGGTTCTCGAAATCGGCCCTGGACCCGGCTCTTTAACGGAAAGGCTCGCCCAGAGGGCGGGCAAAATCATCGCGGTGGAAAAAGATCGCCGTTTCGCGGCCCATCTGAAGGAAAAATTCGCATCCAACGCGAACGTTGAAGTCATAGAAGGCGATTTTTTGGAACTTAACGTCGAAAGGGCCCTGGACTCGGCCTCGCCCAAATGGAAGGTCGTCGCCAATCTTCCCTACAATGTCGCGACCGAGATCATTTTTCACCTCCTCGAGATGTCGACGTTTTTTCAAAGCTTCCATCTGATGCTGCAGAAGGAGGTCGCCGAAAGGATCGTGGCGCGACCGGGGTCAAAAGACTACGGCGTCCTGTCGGTCTTTACTCAACTCCTTTCGACCAACACGATCGTCATGAAACTCCGTCCGGGGTCCTTTTCGCCGCCACCCAAGGTCGATTCCGCCGTCGTCGCGTTTCAAATCAGCGACGGTTGCCGATTTCCGATCCATCACCTACCGACCTTCGAAAAGGTCGTCCGGGCCGCCTTCGGCCGGCGCCGCAAGACGATCGCCAATGCCCTCAAGGGAGGACTGCCGAATACGCCACCCGAAAGGATCTTGGAGTCTCTGAAGACCGCCGGCATCGCCCCGATGGCCCGGGCGGAGACGGTCCCCATCGAAAAATTTGCGGAACTGGCGAATTCGCTCTCTTCTTGATTATCCTCCTCTGTTTGATAGAAGGTCTTCCGTGACTCCTCGCTACATCGCCATCGAAGGTCCCATCGGGGCCGGCAAATCCACCTTGGCGAAAAAACTCGCCGAAGATTTGAACGCCCGCTTGATTCTCGAATCGATCGAGGAGAATCCCTTCTTGCCCGAGTTTTACAAGGACCGGCGCAAGCACGCGCTCAAGACCCAGATCCTCTTTCTCATCAACCGCTATCAGCAGCAGAAAGAGCTTCTCCAGCAGGATCTCTTCGCGAACACGGTCGTCTGCGACTATCTCTTCTCCAAGGACCGCATCTTCGCCGCCGTGAACCTCACGAAAGACGAGCTTTTCATCTACGAGAAAATTTATTCCCTCTTGGACACCCAACTCCCAAAGCCCGATCTGGTCGTCTTTCTCCAGGCCTCGATCGACGTCTTGAAAAAACACATCAAGCAGCGGGGCCTCGCCTATGAAAAGGCGATCGGGAGTTCCTACCTCGAGGAACTCTGCGAGGCCTACAACCGCTTCTTCTTTTCATACGCCGAAACGCCTCTCCTGACGGTCAACATCAGCGACCTCGACTTCGTCAAGAACAAGACCGACTACGAAAACCTCCTGCGTGAAATCCTCTCGACCAAACGAGGGAATCGACATTATCTTTCCATTGGGAAGTAACTGCCCAAAACAGCCCGTCTGAAGTGAAATTCTCAATTTGATAATATTCTCATTATGAGAACCATCCTCATGCCTCGTCGCTTGAAACTAAAAGGGAATTCTTAAGAGGAAAGTGGCCTTATTTTTGCAGCAAAATCCCTAAGTAATCTAGGAGACTATCTTATGGAGCCACCTCTCAAATCGATCGGCCTTCTCATCGTTGTCACTTTGACCGTCATTACGCTGGATTCTGGCCTAATGGCGCAAGCGACAAAGGATTCTCCACCGCCACCGATGGCGACCTCAATCTCCAAATCGCAAACGGTATTCAGGCTGCCCGTCTGGGTGCAGGCAAAGACGTCGGAATCCAAGTCCATGGAAATTCCGGAGAGAGTGACTTTTGCGGATATGTTTAAGGAAACGATCATGAAGTTCTTTGGATTGGGCGGGAAGAAAAAGGATGGCGAAGGAAACCAAATCATCGGCGGGATTCGGGGAGAAAAGGGTGGGACATCGGAAGGACACTTCATCGGTGGAAACAGGAGAGAAAAAGGAGGCACGGCCGGAGGCCAATTCATTGGTGGTACCCACGAAGTGAAGGGAGGCGCATCTGGAGGACAAATCATTGGCGGAACCAAGGGAGAAAAGACTGGAGCGACTTCTTCCGGCGAAATCATTCCTTCACGCTACTCGACGCAAATTCTTACTTGTCCTACCGATGGGACGTTCAAGTTCGTTTCACTCGATCTTGAGGAGCAGTCCTGGTTCAAGTCGCTCCTGGCGGCCATTGATAAACCCTATCCGTCCTTGGGCAGACCGGTGACACAGATTGCGGGAAATCAAGGTGAAGGAAGTCTGCCTCCCAATAGTGGGGCCGGGAAGACCTATCTCGATTATCTTATCGAGACGGGACATCTGCCCGCTCCTCCACCCTCTCTCGATCAAGTATGGGATGATGCAACGAATGGCTATGTCAAGATCCCCATCGACTGCACCTTCTTCAACGGTTTCGGCGAAGGCGATCACAGCTTTGTCAGCCAAAGACGGCGGTCGACGGATCAAACAGTGACCGCAGCCCCCTTCGATCCTACGAAGTTATTTAAGCAAGGTTACCGAGTCTTTGTAACGTCGGACCGCGTCACGGGAGAAAGGACGTTTGA